>Ga0307510_10002907_pt1 | contig 19705 bp, 14 predicted proteins | sample 12_EM_MG_FD_207224 | JGI IMG/M metagenome (GOLD analysis project Ga0307510, IMG submission 207224) | Populus trichocarpa ectomycorrhiza microbial communities from riparian zone in the Pacific Northwest, United States - 12_EM | ecosystem: Host-associated > Plants > Roots > Unclassified | place...
GGGACTGGAATTGCGCCAATTATAAATGGTCCGGTACGCCCCGGGTAAAGACCACCCTTACCAATCCCTGGCTGATGTTCCCCGGCAAGATCCGTCGGGAGTATTGTCCCTGGACGGTCCGTTCCGGCGCCAGCTACAACGTCAATATCCCGCTGATGCGCTATTCGGATGTCCTGCTGATGCAGGCGGAAGCTGAAAACTACGTCCAGCATGGCCCCGATGCAACCGCTTATGCCGCTATCAACCAGGTCAGACGCAGAGGGTATGGGATTTTATATGGCAACATCGTCAAATCGATCACCCTTACCAGCGGCGGCAGCGGATACACTTCAGCGCCAACAGTCACTATCACCGGTGGCGGCGGTACGGGCGCGACGGCAACAGCCACCGTTTCCGGTGGAGTAGTCACAGGAATAACCCTCACCAACAGGGGAAGCCTGACAGCTGCCGGCCCCTATTATACCTCGGCGCCAACAGTCACGATCACCGGCGGCGGTGGTACGGGCGCAACGGCAACGGCGGCTATTACTACATCTACAGACGCCGATCTCACACCAGGACTTAGCCAGACCGATTTCCAACAGGCGCTGGAGGACGAACGTATGCGGGAACTCTGTTTTGAGTTTGTCCGAAAAGCCGACCTCATCCGCTGGGGCATCTTTGTGAGCACCATGAACAATTTTGCAGGTTATGCCACTGCCAATGGGACCAATACGGCTCCCGGCGCTTTCCTGGCCCTGATCTACCAGTCAGTGACGCCCAAACACCTGCTGCAACCGATACCCAGCTACGAGCTGAGCCTTGATCATGCCCTGGTTCAAAACCCCGGCTGGTAAACCGGTCATCATAACCTACAATACTTTTAGATATGAGAGCATTCATTATATTTTTTGGCGGTCTTTTTTTCTTCACCGCCTGCAAAAAATTAGGAACTACAACCCCCGCACTGACAGTTAGCCTTGATCGAAGCCGCCTGGTGGCAGATACATTCACCTATAAGCTGGGGGATACGACAAAATTTGTCTTCACCGGAACAGCAGGTAACATTACGGTCTATCCAGGGGATTCAACTCATAACTATGATTACCGGAATCGCACCCTTGCGCTGGGTGCGACACAGCTATCCTTTTCATCTGCGGAACAATTCGGCACCCAGACCAATACGCTACAGGTCCTGGCTACGGATAAGCTGCCCGGGTTGGATTCGACATTGGTCGTCAATGCTTCCTGGACCGACATAACATCCCGCGCCACTCTGGCCACTACGGCGACCGCGACAGCATCGGGAACCATTGACCTCTCAGATCTTGTCCAGGGACAGAACGATTCTTTGTTCATAGCCTTTAAATATACCGGTGCAGGTGGGTCTACCCAAAGGACCTGGACGATCACAAATTTTGTCGCGAGCAATGCATTGCCCGATACCCGATATCCATTGTCTAATCTGTCATCGGATCTCAACTACTGGACGAAATATAAAATAGGAGCTTCTACAGCAGTCTGGACCCCGACAACCACCCAGTTGCAGATAACAGGTGGAGCGGCGACGGCGCCCGACAATGTCAGCTGGATCGTCAGCAAGCCGCTGTATGCCGGCAGGGTAGCCCCTGATCTGGCCATTCCGCTGATCAATATCAATGGATATACGAATAATGCCGGTGCCAATGGTTACAATTATATCTATGCCAGGCCAGGATTATATAAGGCCGTATTTTTGGTGTTCAACAATACTGCCGAGGTGCAAAAGACCTCTGTCCAGTCTTTTTATATCCGGATCAATCCTTAATAATGATGAAATCAGTCTCTTATTTGTTTTTGTTGATCATATTCCCGATCATCGCCAAACCCGCGCCGGCGTCTCAGCCACCCGACGTATTTGAAACTATAATGTCCAAAATCGCTGATGATTTACAAAGCGGGATCAACGAGTCTTCGCTGGCGTCCACCGTCTCTACGCAACTCTCCGCGCTGCTCCCGGTCGGCTGCTGGACCGACGTGAACTATGACAACCCCGAGTTCGAACACCTGGCCCGGATCAGGACCTTCGCCGAAGCCTATAGCCGGAAGAACAATCGCTTTTATGCAAATGCGGCCCTTTACAACGGATTGACGAAGGCCCTGCAATACTGGCTGGACAAAGATCCGCACAACCGAAACTGGTGGTTCAACGAGATCTCTTTTCCGCAGCAGATAGGACAGATCCTCATCCTGATGCGGGGGGCGCCACGCGCACTGTCGCCGGAAATGGAAGGAGCGCTGATCCAACGGATGACCCGGAAATTAAAACCACATGACTTTGCCAATACTTCCGACGAAGCGCTGCATTATCTCTATCGTGCCTGTCTGACCAAAGACAAGGCTACGTTGGATTCCGCAGTCACCTTTCTGTTCGAGCCCGTCAGCATCCAGGCCAACGGCGAAGGACTACAGGTGGACAACAGTTATTTTCAGCACGGCCGCCAGCAGGCCATCGCCAGTTATGGCGCCGTGTTTGTGAGCAACTCCTATAATGCGGCCTGGTATCTTTCCAATACACCTTATGCAATGCAGGCGGAGCGGATGCGTCTGTTGTCCGATTTCTTCCAGTCTACTTATCTGCGATCCATCGTCGGAGGCTTTTTCGATTTCAATACCCGCGGCCGTGGGATCAGCCGCGTCAATTCGATGAAGGCAGGTTTTCAGCCCCTGCTGCACAAGGCGCAGCTCACTGATCTCTCTATTACAAAAGACTCCCGATCATCCCACACCAATTATTGGGTTAGTGGTTATACCCTCCATACCCGGCCCGCTTATTCCTTTAGCGTACAGATCAATTCTGTCCGTACGTTGAGAACCGAGCGCGGCAATAATGAAAATCTACTGGGCAGGTTCCTTCCTGATGGCGCCACCGACATCCGCCGCAGAGGCGATGAATATTCGAATATCATGCCGGTATGGACCTGGGACAAGCTTCCTGGTGTCACCAACCGGGAGTATGACAATGACGAGGGCTGTACCATTAAAAAAGAATGGGGGATACCCGGGACGACAGTTTTTTCCGGTGGCATCAGCGACAGCCTCTATGGAGCTACGACCTATGACCTGGAATATGATAGCGTACGAGCTCACAAGAGCTGGTTCTTCTTCGACAGGGAGATCGTCTGTCTGGGCTCTGGCATCAGCAGCCCTGCGCCGGAGCCTGTCATCACGACGATCGACCAGCGCTGGCAAAAAGGGGAGACCTGGGCCGGTACAGGTGAAGCCAACAACAAGCCGGTCAAGGCCGAAACCGTCAAGGACCCGCCCCAATGGATCTGGCACGACAGCATCGGGTATTTCTTCCCCTCAGATAGCTATGTCCACATGAGCAGCAAGGAACAGAGCGGCAGTTGGTACCGTATTAACCATAGCCAACCCAAAGACCCGGTAACAGGCAAGGTTTTTACCCTGTGGATCGAACATGGAGTCGCACCTACTGATGCTGGTTATGCTTATATAGTCATTCCCGGGATCGATAAGAAGGGGATGACCGCCTATGACAAAGGATCGATCCGTATCATTCAGAATACTACGCAGCTTCAGGCAGTCCTTCAGACCAGGCTGGATATTCTCGACCTCGTATTCTTTTCCGCAGGCAGGCTCGATGACGGGGACCTTTCGGTAACGGCAGACCGGCCCTGTATCGTTCATATCCGGGGAGTCCATACCGCCAGACCGGAAGTCTATGTCTCCGATCCTTCACAAACACAGTCATCCCTGCGCCTTACCCTGAAATTATCCGCCAGCTCCGGGTCCCGTGAGCTGGAATGCGTGCTGCCAAAGACACCTTATGCCGGCAGTACTGTCAAACTAAATCTTGAAAAATGAAAGGAACTTATATGAATAGATCTGTGTTATTGTTGCTGAATTTTCTTGCGATGATCGCAGCTGCTACAGCGCAAATAACTCCCCCCAATTGGAAACTCGTATGGAGCGATGAGTTCAACTACACCGGCTTACCCGACAAAAACAAATGGGACTACGAAAAAGGCTTTGTCCGTAACAAAGAGCCCCAATACTATACCACAGCACGCACAGAGAATAGCCGCGTCGAAAACGGAACCCTCATCCTCGAAGCAAAAAAAGAAACCTATCCCAATGCCGCCTGGCATCCCGGTTCCACAGAGCCGCAACAGGCCGCCTATACATCCGCCAGCCTGATCACGCTCGGAAAAGCAGCCTGGAAATACGGACGGATCGAGGTTCGCGCCAAAGTTCCCGGAGGGGCAGGTGCCTGGCCCGCCATCTGGCTGCTGGGAGAGGACAGGGCTACCATGAAATGGCCCTTCTGCGGGGAGATTGACATCATGGAATACCTGGGACGTGATCCGTCAAAAGTTTACGGCACCGTACATTATGCCGATGCAGCAGGTCAATACGCGCATCAGGGCGAGAGTCCGGTTGTCGGTGACCCGGCGGGAGGTTTTCATGTTTATGCACTGAATTGGTATCCCGACAGGCTCGAATTCTTTTACGACAGCCTCCGGTATTTTGTGTTCGACGGTTCAAAAGGAGGGGATATCTTTCGCAGGAAATTCTACCTGCTGCTGAACCTGGCACTCGGCCATGAAGGCTCCTGGGCGGGGCCGGTCGCGGATAGCGTCCTGCCATCCAAATATTATATCGATTATGTAAGAGTATATGAGTCCACCCCGATGGATCCCACACTCACCCTGATGAAAAAAGTGGCCGACTGGCAACTCGATCATTGGGCCAAACAGGGGATGCGCTGGCCGGTCTATGACTGGGTGAATGCCGTCAGCTATACCGGTATAATGGCGCTGGCACAGGTTTCTGGTGACTCTGTCTATTACCGCGCCCTGCATGCCATCGGAGAATCTATGGACTGGAATACCGGTCCGAAGCGAACCATGGCAGACGATTACTGTATCGGTCAGACCTATGCGCAGTTGTATCCTGTATACCGCGATCCCAGGATCCTGGCGCATCTCCGCGCAGTATGCGACACCATCGGGGCGATGTCTCACAGTGGATCATTGGAATGGGTCGACAATATCTATCTTCGGGAATGGGCCTGGTGTGATGCCCTGTACATGGGCCCGCCAACACTGGCTTATCTGTCCACGGTAACGGGGGATCGGCACTACCTCGACATCGCCGACAGCCTTTGGTGGAAAACGACGGCTTATCTCTTTGACACGACCGAACACCTTTATTATCGCGACAGCCGGTATTTCCAACAGCGCGAAGCCAACGGACAAAAAATGTTCTGGTCCCGCGGAAATGGCTGGGTCATGGGCGGACTGGTACGGTTCCTCGCCAATATGCCGGAAAACTATCCCGACAGACCGCGGTTGCTCAGGCTTTACCGGCAAATGGCGGCAAGGATAACAGCCCTGCAACAACCCGACGGCACCTGGCATACTTCCTTACTGAACCCGGGCTCTTATCCAAATAAAGAAACCAGCGGAACCGGACTTTATTGTTACGCGCTGGCCTGGGGCATCCATCACGGCATTCTGTCCCGTAAAGAATATCTGCCCGTGGCACAAAAAGCCTGGACGGCCCTAAAGGCCGCCGTTCACCCGGACGGTATGCTCGGCTTTGTACAACAGATCGGCGACAGACCCGGCGCAGCAGATGAGAACAGCACGGAAGCATATGGTACGGGAGCATTTTTGCTGGCCGGATCGGAAATGCGCGCATTGGAAGAATTGTCCTATAATTAACATTATGTTAAATAAGAAAACAATGATAAGAGAGTATTGAATTTCAGGATTGCAAGGTTTTGTCCAACAATTCAGCGATCCGTACGCTCATTCCCTTTTCAATGTCAATGCCGGGCACCAGTACCTGCCGGGCGAAATCCATGATCTCGGGCGTATGATCTTCTTTTCTCCCTGTCCGGGCATTGATATGAATAAACCTTGACCATAGTATCGCTTTTAGACTTTGTTGATCCTGATCATACATCAGCATCTCCACGTCCAGGTAGTTATCTCCATAGCCAAAAAGTACAGACCGGATGCAGATTGTCTCATTATAGGTGACTGCCCGGATGTACCGTATCTCATGCCGGCTAACGACAAACCCCACTCCTCTTGACGCCCATTCTTTCAGATCAATGCCATAAGCTGCTTTCAGATGGTCTTCTCGTGCATTGAGAAAATAATCGATGTATTTGCTGTTGTTGAGATGACCGAGAGGATCGCAGTCATTGAACCGAACTGTGTGAAATGTACTGGGTTTTGTCTCCATAAATTTGTATTTTTAGGATGCTCCTATACAAACATAACCCCTGGAGTATACTCCACCGTAGCCCTCCTTTTAAATTTTTTTTATGCACATCGGCGAATTATCCAAAAGATCAGGTTTTAGCCGGGATACCATCCGGTTTTATGAAAAGATCGGGCTCATAAGGCTGGAAGACAACTTACGGGATAGATACCAGTTTAAAGACTATTCCGAGGGAGTGTTGAGAAGGCTATTGGCCATCCGGAAAATGAAGGATTACGGCTTTACCCTGCAGGAGACTCGGGGATTATTCGTTCTCTTCGAGGAAGGGGTATTGGAGCCTTCCAGGGGAAAGAGATATGTTGAAAGAAAGATCAAACGCATAGACCAGCAGATTAATGAATTGATCCTGGTGAAGGCAAAATTGCAGGAGATCGTGGATTCCCCTTCGTGCGAGGATTGCCCCATTGGGCAGGTATTGAATTCAATGACCTGCTAAACAGATTGATGCACTGATTAACTAACATCAAACCACGGGGCAGCACCCTTTCGCAGTTCACTACAATCCGGGTCGTTGCCAGAAGCCCAGGCGATGATCCCATCAGGGCGTATCAATACGGCGCTCAAACCAAATTGTTCTTTCGCCTGACCCGAAACATACCTGATCCGGTCACCATATTCACCCGCAAAAATTCTAAGTGAATTGTTCTTATCAAAATCAAGCAGTATCCCCTGGCCATCGTGCATTAACTCCCCAATTCTTGCGTCGTCCTCCAACTCAAAGTTGGGAACGCTGTGGCCTACCAGAGGGTGGCCACCATCGAGATTGTAATGTGTGAAAACGCCCCGCACCCTTCCTGCAATATAGGTAGTCCCATCGCGTGTATTCATAAGGTCGCGGACAACTGCATTCAGCGCGCGGGCATGTGGGTCTGGTCTCATAATGGCAACCTGGGCTCGTGACCAATCCAGGACCTGTGCACCAATTGGATGTCTTTCGGTATGATAGCTGTCCAGAAGGCCTTCCGGCGCATTGTTTTGAATGGTCGCGGCGAGCTTCCAGCCCAGGTTCATGGCATCGCCCAGTCCAAGGTTAAGCCCCTGACCTCCCAACGGCGAATGAATATGCGCAGCGTCGCCGGCCAAAAGTATCCGCCCGTTGCGATAAGTTGTGGCCTGCCGTGCCCGGTCAGTCCAGGTGGTCGCGATATGCAGGGCACTGATACTAACGTCGGTATTCGAGACGCGGCGTAACACCTCCTGCACGTGTTCAAGCGTAATTGGCTTGTCTGCATTATGAAATGCCCCACCATCAAAATCCTGGATCATCACGTAACCTGGCTGCGATTGCAGGTACATACCTGTCGCTGTCACGTTTCGGCCCGGACTGAGCTTCTCCGGGTCGGCAATGTCAACCTGGGTAGTGTATCCGGTAAATTCCGGCTCCGTACCGGCGAATTCAAAACCGCCGGCTTTGCGAACAACGCTGCGGCTTCCATCGCAACCCACGAGCCATTTACCTTTAAAAGATTGGTCATTTGACTGAACAATCACTCCATCCGTGGTTTGATGAAAGTCAGTAATGGCAAGCCCACGCTTGATTTCTACACCCAGGTCTGCTGCACGGCGGGCCAGCACCGTTTCAAGCTCCTCCATTTCGGAAATCAAACTGGTGTCGGTCGATCCTGGCAGGCGATGGCCCCACTGTGAGGCGTCAATATTGTCATCATAAAATGGAATGCCGGCGAAGTGTCCGGCCTGGCGACGGGTACCCTGTACGGTAGTTGAGTGGGGGTTTTTAAGGCGTTTTGGTACCTCAAGTTCTTTTAGCAACCCACGGCGGTAAAACGCTTCAATAGTAGGTGCAGAGAGTCCCCGTATCCCGAAAGGAAGCTGCTTTAATGGCGAGTGCGGATTCTCCGTCTTTTCCAGTATCAGAACTGAACATTTAGCCAGGGCCAGTTCAGAGGCGAGGAATAGACCTACAGGCCCTGCGCCGGAAATGATTACATCGTAAATAGAATGATCTTGTGCGGATTGTTTGCTTTCAAGTGTAGCTTTCATATAGAATGATTGATACACAAAATTCCGGAAAGCTCGCGCGTTAGGCTTGTACAAACGCGACAAAATCGCTGCTTACAACCTGTTTATTTTTCTTTGCTTTTCGCGCGAATGCCGCTGGCGTAGTACCGCTGTAGCGCTTGAATTCCCTGCTCAGGTGTGATTGATCCGTATAACCCAGCTCATGAGCTAAGCCGGCAATGTTGGAATTTGGATAACGCCATAATTGATTTCGTACCTGCTCAAAGCGCATCAGACCGGACACATCTTTAACAGAATAGCCAGAAGATTGCTTGAACTTCCTTTCCAATGTACGAACCGTCGCATGAGCCGCCGCTGCCACCTCGCTTACAGGCATGGTGCCGTTGGCTTCCCTCATAGCAACTCCTGCTTTGAATAGCATAGTGTCAGTAGCAATCTGCGACCTTGTATTCAGGAAATACTGTTTTACCTGAGCCACCGCTTCATCTATCCTGTCAGCTTGAATCCACTTATTCAACGTGGATTCAAGCTGGGCGATAGGATGCTCAAATATGCGCACTGCGTCTTTACCGGACGGCAGTCCGAGCAAATCGAACACGGTCCAGGGAAAACATCGGACACCAATGATCTCCAAATGGTTTTTCGAGTAAAAAAGGACAGGCTGATTGAGCAGTCCCACCATAAAGGGTGATGGCAATGGCTGCAAGCTTCCATTGTAAGAAATACTACAGGCGCTTCCGAAATAAAAAATAATTTCAGCGTAGCCATCAGGCAATACCTCAAAACTAGATTGTTGTTCTCCGAAGTCTCTTCTGTCGTACCAAAAGCATTTTATGGCATCCCGGAGCTCTTCAGGAGGTTCAAATTCCTGGTGCTGCATTTTGCATAGTTATGATATTTATTTTGTATTCCATCTCCGTTGCATCAATTGCATGTACTATAAGTTACTTTTTTCTTTCTCACTAATTTGTATCTTAGTCCCACATTCCAGCATTATTGCCATTCATGCCTTTGTATAGCTCCCATACAGATGAACAACTATTGCAGCTCTTAAAAGAAGGCAATGAAGTAGCTTTCACAGAGATCTATCGACGATTTTGGAAATTATTATTCTCGGTGGCCGCCAATAAACTGCATGACCCGGAAGATGCAAAAGAGCTGGTACAGGATGTCTTTGTAAGTCTTTGGAAAAGACACAATGAACTTACCATTGACCATTCCATCAAAGCCTATCTGGCAGGTGCTGTAAAATTCCGGGTCTATACCCGTCTGTCCCTTAAAGAAAAACGCCGTCGCCAGGAATCCGGTTTTATCCCTACCCCATCCTTCTCCACTCCTTATATTGAAGATCAGGTCAACCTGAAAGATCTGATGGCCAAATTAGATATAGCCACTGCGCAGCTGCCGGAACGTTGCAGGCTTGTATACCAGTTAAGCAGGGATGAAGGGCTCAGCCGCAAAGAAATAGCCAAACAACTGAACATATCGGAGAAAACTGTTGAAAATCAAGTCACCAGGGCATTGCATCATCTTCGCGCAGCCCTCCGTTCCTTCCTTTTTTCTTTTTTTCTGTTTTTTTTCTAAAAAAAAAGATACCCACGTGGGGGGTATAGGCCTTTTTAAAGACCTGTATATATAACCCTTCACCATGCAGGAAAAATCTTCTTTCGACGCAGCACGTTACCAGGAACTGGCAGACAAATGGGTGCAGGGCACCCTGTCACCTGCCGAACGAAAGGAATTGGAAGATTGGTACAATGCCGGACAGGATCTGCCTGTTCAGATCCCCCCCGCTTTTGCCACCAGCGAAGCCATGCAGGAACAACAGATGTTGCAGGCGATCCGTGAAAAAGCAGATCTGCCTGCACCGGTGATCCCTGTACAAAAGAGATGGAAAACCATTCGCTGGGCTGCGGCTGCGGTATTCCTGCTACTATCGGTCAGTACAGCTTATTTCATTGCTCACCGAAAGCAGGCACCTGAAAAACCAGCAATAGCAGTTGTATCATCTGATAAACGGGACATACAACCCGGCCACAACGGTGCAGTCTTACATCTGTCCAACGGTCAGACGATAATACTGGACAGCGCACAGGACGGTACCCTGGCACGGCAGGGAACGATACAGGTTGTCAAGGAGAACGGAGTTCTGAAATATGTGGGAAAAGCAGATGAGCTGATCTATAATGACATCACTACCGCCCGAGGACGTCAATGGCAGCTTACCTTATCCGATGGCACCAAAGTCTTTCTCAATGCATCAAGTTCCATTCACTACCCCTTGCAATTCACCGGCCCGGTACGGGAGGTGGAGATCACCGGCGAAGCTTATTTCGAAGTGGTCCATAACCCTCGCCAGCCCTTCCGGGTAAAAGTTGGCAACCAGCTGATCGAGGATCTCGGCACAGCTTTCAATGTCAACGCCTACAAGGAAGAACCAGTCACAAAAACCACGCTTGTCCAGGGACTTGTTAGGGTGACCAAAAGTGGCACCAGCCTGATGGTCCTTCCCGGTCAGGAAGTTCAAGCCGGCGAAACGTCCGGGCTGTTTCTCGAAAAACATGCGAATGTGAACCAGGCATTGGCATGGAAGAATGGGTACTTCGACTTCAACGGCCTGGATACCCGCGCCATCATGCGGCAGCTGGCCCGATGGTACGGCATCGAAGTTAGATACGAAGGACAGCCCTCCACCTCCCTGTTCGAAGGAAGGATGCAACGAAACCTCCAGCTGTCGCAGGCACTAACGGGCCTGAGCAAATGCGGTGTCTATTGCCGTCGGGAAGGAAATACATTGATTGTCCTGCCATAGCATGCAGTGACATGCCTGAAACTCCTCAAGAGTTTCGTCCGAAGGACAGACATAAGTGCTTTGCGAGGAATGCGCTAAATTCTCAAAAGCGCATTCCCCGCACATTTTATAGACCAAACTATCTCAAATGCAAACCAAAAAACTTGCCTACAACGATCGTGCGCGCCATCCTTTCCTTTTATGTTTTAAGCTCACCTTCATCCTGACGACAATGACCCTGCTGAATGCCAGCGGCAGGGCACTCTCCCAGAACGTAACGATTTCCGGAACAAATATGCCCCTCCGGGAGATCTTCTCAAAGATCGAAAATCAGACAGGTTATCAATTTCTTTATAAGGTCGATCTGCTAAGAGAAGCAAGACTGATCACCCTTCATGTAAAAGAGGTCCCGGTGACAGAAGCGTTACACCGGTGTTTTGACGGACAGACACTGGATTTTTACATCGAAGACAAGACGGTCTTTATCATGAAGCGGCCTGCACCGCCGCCGGCGGCGGCAGATACGACGCCGACCCTTCCGGATTTCCGGGACATCACCGGAAAAGTGTTGGATGCCAGCGGTCAGCCTGTATCCGGCGCCTCCATTCAGTTGAAAGACAGCCGCATCGGAACAGCAGCAGACAGCAATGGTTATTTCAGGATTCGCGCACCCCGAAATGCCACAACCCTGCTCATCACACATGTCGGTTTTGTCAGGCAGCAGGTCCCGCTCAACGAAAAAAGCGAGTATACCGTAAAGCTGACTCCGAACCCTGTAAGTGAAATGGAAGTGGTGGTAAGAGTCGGTTATGGTACGATGGCACAACGGGAAGTGACCAGCGCTATTACACACGTGTCGTCGAAAGATCTGCTGCCAGGAGCGAACAATGATCCCCTGATGTCGATACAGGGAAAAGTGCCCGGACTGACCGTGTCCAATACCGCATCCGCCGACCCGAATTCTATGACCAGCCTGCAGCTTAGGGGCGTCTCCTCCCGAATCTCGGGTCTGGGTCCATTATATGTGATCAATGGCGTCCCCGGAGGAAATATCGACAATATCAATCAGAACGATATCGAATCGATCGATGTCCTGAAAGGAGGAGCCGCCTCCGCCATTTATGGGACAAGAGGCAGCAACGGTGTGGTGCTCATTACCACAAAGACAGGCAGTTCGCAGAATAGAACGCTCTACGACGTCTATGTCGCCAACAACTTCGCTACCAACCAGCTGAAAGTATTGTCCCCGGCTGAATTCCTGGCGCATAACCGGGGTGTCGACGCAGGGAGCCGTACCAACTGGCTAAAGGCACTGACACGCCGGCCCGACCTTACTCAAAAACATACGCTCCAGTTCTCCGGAGGCAGCCCAAAGGACAATTTCCTGGCCACTATCGATTACCGGAATGCGAACGGTCTGGATCTCAGGGCAGCTAAGCAGGAATATGGAGCGCGGTTGAATTTCAACCATACCTCTTCCAACAATCTTTTCACCGCCAGTCTGACCGTGGCGCCCCGGGTCATGAAGACCAATGTAGCAGATAACAGTGATTTCAACGTCTTCAATTGGGGCCTGACGCTGAATCCTACCCTACCCATCTACGATAGTGTGGGCAATTATAAATATATCAATGGAGGATTGTTTGCCGGTAACCCGGTAGAGAAGCTGAAACTGGTCCAGAGCCAGCAACAGATCAAGGAACTGGATATGAATGGCACCTTCAAATTGAATATCCTGCCTAATCTGAATACGACCTTGACCATCGGAGAGGTTTATCAATCCCTGAAAGCCCTCTATTTTTCTCCTTCGACCTTGTCTACAACCATGCTTGTCAACGGAGGGAACGGCCGCAACGATGCCAGCCAGAATCTGACGGAAAATACCCAGACCAGCCTCGAATGGACGGGCAACTACGCCCTGTTTATAAAAAAACATTCCTTCCGTGTGCTGGCGGGATACTCTTATCAGTATTTCAACTACCAGAACTTCAGCGCCGAAAACCAGAATATCCCTTTCGACGCGCTTTCCTGGAATAACCTGGGCTCAGGGTTATATGACCAGCAGCTTGGCATCAGCGGAGTTGGCTCATCTCAAAACAGCAGCGCCCTGGCTGCCTTCTTCGGCAGACTAACCTATGACTTCGACAAAAGGTATTTCCTGACCGCCAGCCTGCGGCATGAAGGTTCCACCAAGTTCGGCACCAACAACAAATGGGGAGATTTTCCCGCCCTCAGCGCCGGATGGCTCCTCTCGGAAGAAAAATTCATGCAAAAGACTTCCGGCTGGCTGAACATGCTAAAGGTCCGGGGCGACTATGGCGTCACCGGTAACCAGGATTTCCCCAGCTATCAGTCCCTGCTAACTTATGGAGGTTATGGATACTATCCGTATAATGGAACCTACTACCAGGACTTCGGGCCGTCGCAGAACGTCAATCCCTACCTGCGTTGGGAAAAGGCGATCAATTTCAACGTGGGTATCGATTTCGGATTATTGAACAACAGGATTTCGGGAAGCATCAATTATTATACCCGGAAGAACCAGGATTTGCTGGGCAGTTACAATGTACCCGTCCCACCCAATCTCCAGACATCGACCTACGTGAACGTCGGCACCATGAAGAATTCCGGTATCGAGATCCAGGTCAATGCTGGCATCGTCCGCTCAAAGGATTTCTCTTATGAGATCATACTCACGGGAAACACAAATGACAATAAGTTCGTGTCTTTTTCCAACCAGGTTTACAACGGCGGTACCTTCCAGGATGGAGTATCCATGCCGGCCCCGGGCAGCCCCGGCAACCTCCAACGTCTTCAGGAAGGAGTCCGCGTCGGCAGCTACTATACCCTGCATGCCGCAGGAGTGGACAACACCGGAGGGCTATTGGTATACGACCAGAAAGGACAGGTCATTTCAGCTAGCCAGGCGAATAACAATGACAGACGGTTCGTAGGCAACGGCCTGCCAAAATTCATGGCCAGCATGGGTAATAATTTCCGCTACAAACATTGGGACCTGGGTATATTTCTCCGGGGCAGTTTTGAGTATAAGATCTTCGACACATATGCCTTCTATTTAGGTACCCCTGCCCAGCAGACCAACGTCAATCTTCTCACGACAGCCTATGACGGCGGCAAGTATTCCAGGCTGACCAACCCAAAGACTGTAGCCATCCTGTCCGATTATTTCCTCGAACCTGGCAGTTTTGTGAAGGTGGACAATGTCACATTGGGATATACCCGGCATTTTAATTCGAAATACCTCAGCTCCCTCAGGGCATACGCCACCGGTCGAAACCTGCACACTTTCACAAAGTATAAAGGTGGAGATCCTGACATGATCCCGGTGAACGGACTATGGCCCGGCGTCAATAACAGCCTGAATTATTATCCTTCCGCCCTCCAGCTGGTATTCGGTGTCCAGGTACAATTTTAAACACAAACTTTCTAACGATGCAACAGTATAGATCATCTTTTTATATTCGCTTGTTCACCCTCTTCTTATGCTTCGCCATCGCCGGAGGCTGTACGAAACTGAACGAGGTTCCCTATAGCTCCATTGTAGCCAGTCAATTCCTGACAAGCAGGCAAGCCGTTATCCAGGACTTTATCCGTTCCTTCGAACATGGCTATTGGAGTATCCAGGGTAATGATGTATATGCCGCCGAAGAAGATCCCACTGACGAAATAATGACGCCCAATCGCCAGGGGGATTGGCAGAATGGGGGTTATTTCCAGCGCATGCACTACCATACCTGGGTACCTACCGATGGCTTTTGTGATGGAGCCTGGATCGCCTTTTATCAGGGTGCTTCTCTGGCGACCAATTCTCTTCAGGATATGGAGTCCATCACAGCTCCGGAAAAGCTGGGCGTTTCGACAACGGAGCTGGCCGACTTCAAGGCCGAGTTAAGGACAATGCGGGCCTGGTTTCACCTGCGGGCCCTGGATTTCTTCCGCAACATCGTACTGGTGAAGGAAGTCAAAGACTCGACTCAGAGCGGCCCACAGGTTTCGCCCCAGGTCGCGTTCAACTTCATCGAATCCGAACTGAGATCCGCCCTCCCTGACCTTCCCACGAATCAAAGCCTGGGCACAAATGTCGCCGGCCGCTGGACCCAGGCAGGTGCCGCAGCCCTCCTCGCCCGCTTATACCTGAACTCCAAAGCATGGACGGGAGTCGACAGGTTCGCCAGCTGCGACTCGATCTGCCAGAACATCATCAACGGGAACTATGGTAGCTATCCCCTTGCTACCCGTTGGGATGCGCCCTTCGATTATACTAACAGTTCCCCCACTTCGGAAGTCATATTCGGATTCCCGTCCACCCTAAACCAGACCCATTGGCAATATGGTTCCAATATGTACTTCTGGAGCATGACCTACCAGGGGCCGCTCTACATGGGATTTTCAGATTTCGGCTCCGCCAATCCTGAATTTGCTCTCCAGCCCGGCAGGGATGTAGACAGCGTAGAATATCCTTTTGCCCTTGGCAAGCCCTTTATAAAATTCCAGCATTATCCCGACGATCTGCGGCTAAAAGTTTATAAGAATTTAGGCAACAGCACCCGCCAGGGAATGTTTCTCTATGGCTACCTGCCCTATACAAATGTCAACGGAAAACAAGATACTGTCAGAGATGGAAAAGCAACCAACTATGTACTATTTATCCGCGACCAGGTCGGATGGTTCTTAAAGACCCCTCCAGGTACTCCGCTCGCAGACAAGGAATCAGATATGAACCATGCCGATTACGCATCCGGTGTCAACCTTGTAAAATATCCTTACTACCCTACTTCGGATGATAACCGGATCACGTCCTCCTATGCCGAGATAAGATTATCGGAGATCTATTATACCCTCGCTGAATGCAAGTACCGGGCCGGTGATAAAGCCAGTGCCGCACAACTGCTGAATACAGTCCGGGCACGTAACTTTCCGGCCGGCTCCCCAAGTCTGTACAATCCCGACGGCAGCCAGCTGACAGACCAGGAAATGCTGGACGAATGGGGCCGTGAATTCATCGGCGAAGGAAGGCGTCGTACAGACATGATCCGTTGGGGAGTATTCAACACCGGAACCTGGTGGGATAAGACACCCGACCCGGATAACCATACCAATATTTTCCCGTTAGGGCAGAATACCCTGAACCTCAGTCCGCAACTCAAACAGAACCCCGGGTATTGAGAAACCCCGGTTTATTTTAAAGTGGGTGTCTCAGAAACAGAGACACCCTTTCTTATTCCTTAACTATTTCAACCACCCCGCTCCCTCTTTTCACATAAAGTTTTGGGCTGATCTTTTTCTGATAGGCAGGATTGTCAAATAAACCTCTTGCTTTTTCGTAAAGCAATTGGATGTATGCAAGTGTATACTCTATCCAACTAATTTGAGCATTTCTGCACATCCGTCTTCATCAAAAAAGAATAGTTTGAGTCGAAATAACAACCATTCCCAAACTCATGAGATCCCATTTGATATCCCTCCTGTTCTTAGCCGCCGCTGCCCTTCCAGCCTGCCGGAGCAATACCCCACCCGACGACACCGAAATTTTAAAGAACCTCATCACCTCCTATTTCGAAGCTATCGGGGCCAAAGATTTTGAAAAATTAAAGGCCCTCACGACGGATGATTTTGTATTATATGAGGACGGACTGGTATGGAACAACGATAGCGTATTCAACAATATCCGAAGACATATCCCCTTTACAGTGAAATACAAGCTGGACAGTTTCAACGTATTTGTCGATACCAGGTCCGCCGACATGAGATATTCCAATCACGCCGACTTCGTTTTTCATGACACAGACAAGCTGAGTCTCGATTGGATCGAAAGCGCCACTTTTAGAAAAATGCCCTCCGGATGGAAAATGAATTTCTTACATCTTACTGTTAAAACAGTAGACTCCGGCCAAAATATACGCTATGACACCATCCGGTATGCAAAAGAACATTACAACAACCGACTCAACGAGTTCAAAAGCCAGCCAGTAATAAAAAGAAGAACCATCTTTCTGGGAAACAGCTTGACAGAATACGGCGACTGGCAGTCTCTTCTTGGCGATTCAACCATCATCAACAGAGGGATTGCAGGCGACAATACGTTTGGCGTATTGGACCGTCTGGAAGATATTATAACCCGTCAACCCGACAAACTTTTTGTCGAGATCGGTATAAATGATATTTCCCAGAATATCCCTGATAACATAATTGTAAAAAACATTCTCACCCTCGTCGCACAAGTCCAAACAAGATCGCCCGAAACCAGGATCTATGTTCATAGCATTTTACCAACAAACGACCGGGTCAAAAATGAATACCCCGAGGCCTACAATAAGAACGCACAAATAGAGCTGGTCAACAGGCAACTCCTGAACAGCGCAAAAGAAAGAAACTTTACGTATATAGACCTCAACACCAAAGTCAGCAACCACAACGGCAAGCTCGACGGAAAATATGCAGCGCCCGATGGGCTTCACCTGAACAAAGCCGGTTATGCCACCTGGGTCAGGCTCCTAAAGGAGAAAAAAATGCTATAAATTTGGAGATGTATTTTACCAGCCTGCCAGATCACCAGGAGCCTGGATTTGACGAGGAATTGCATTTTAGTCAATTCAAGCAGCACAATGTCATCTTCAATGCGCTGTCCGACAAGAGCCATGACGTACATCATGCAGGCTGTCTCTCTGTCAAAAGGATCCTGAGCGGCGAGGAATGGTATACGATCGACAATCATGAGATAGCCCTGAGACCGGGCCGATTCCTGATCCTCAACGACGGGCAGGACTATTTCTGCAGAGTCGATACACCCGGTGAAGTACGGATACAATCGGTCTTTTTCAGAACGACATTCGCCTCCTCCGTCTTCCGCGATGCCCTGCTCAGGGAACAGGAGTCGCTGGATGATCCCTTGGAAACAGACGGCCAGTCCCCCGAATTCTTCCAAACGCTGTATGATACCGATGCCGCCCTGGCGCAAAAGCTGGAAATCCTGATGACAACACTGGATGAATATGGATATGATAGCAACCGGGTGGATGAACAGCTGGTCTTTTTGCTGCATCATTTGGTCCGCACGCATAAAAAAGAGACGCAGCGCGCCGACCGCGTCGACGCCATAAAGCCGGCTACAAAAAAGGAGATCTACAAACGCTTGTGTATCGCCAAAGACTTTCTTCATTCCAGTTATATGGACAAACAGGACCTTTCAGGGATCAGCCATGCCGCCTGTTTGTCCTCTCCCCAGCTCGTCCGCCAGTTCAAGGCAGTCTTCCGCACTACCCCCCATCAATACCTTACCCGGATCAGGCTTGCCCATGCCGCCGGATTATTGGAACAGACCTCCACACCCGTACACGAAATTACCTGGAAATGCGGCTTTGAGGATAGCAGCGCTTTCTGTCGCGCCTTTAGGACGGCCTATGGCGTCTCCCCCCTCCGCTTTCGAATGGGAATGGAAAAGGACTAATTTTGACGTATTATTGTTAATCGTTGTATAAAGGTTCTGATTTTTAATAATATTGCACGCAATATGAAAAATATCAAACGGCGTGACGGGTTTGAAGGCGAAAAAATGATAAATCTCCCTGAATCTGTATGGAAAAAATTAGTCAGGGAGAATGTTGTACTGGACCAGCTTCATATAAAACATATTGGCTATTTTCCCAACGCTACCTATCATTACCGTGAATGGGAAAAAGGGTGCCCCGATGATATTTTAATCTATTGTCTGCGTGGGAAAGGCTGGTATGAGCTTGGCCGACGACGTTTTGAAGTAGGTGTCAATGAATTTATCATCATACCCGCAACAAAGGAATACCTGCGGTATGGAGCAGATGAGAAAGATCCCTGGACAATTTACTGGGTACATTTTAGCGGTCGCGACATGAATACATTCAACCGTAGTTTCGGCATTGGAATGCTCGACGGCCCGCAACCGATCATCTATAATGAAAAAGGACTGCAGATCTGGCAGATGATGTACCATAACCTGGAAATGGGTTATAGCAAAGAGAATCTTACGAATACAAATATGTTTTTGTATAGCTTCATCGCCACCTTCCTTTATCCTGACCGGCAGGTGAATGAAAAGAAACAGGATGCAAAAGATCTGATCAACGATACTATCCTGTATATGCAAAGCGAATTGCACCGGCAGTTAACCGTAGAAGACATGGCGATAAAAAAAGGCTTGTCCACTTCCCACTTTTCCAGCCTGTTTCGTAAAGCAACCGGCATGGCGCCTCTTGACTATTTTATTCATCTGAAATTACAGAAGGCCTGCCTCCTGTTGTACAGCTCGGACATAAAAATTAAAAAAGTAGCGGCAGAACTTGGCTATACCGATCCTTATTACTTTTCAAGGCTTTTTAAAAAATATATGAAAGTCTCCCCTGATCAATACAGGGCAGTTCAGAAAAAGGGCTAAATAAAGAATACATACTCCATCCCTTTTTGCGTAGCAAACTCAATTACATTATTTGCATCCTTTTTATAAGAGATGCGTTTACCCGCGGAATTTTTAATAGTAACCGGGCCGGCCACCAAAATATGACAGGGCAATCCACTGGTCGAGCGGATCTTTATCTTTTGTACCTTCCCCTGTTGCCAATTGAACGAAACTTCGAATCCCTGGCGAGCTCTTAAGCCTTTTACAGA
>Ga0307510_10002908_pt1 | contig 19704 bp, 17 predicted proteins | sample 12_EM_MG_FD_207224 | JGI IMG/M metagenome (GOLD analysis project Ga0307510, IMG submission 207224) | Populus trichocarpa ectomycorrhiza microbial communities from riparian zone in the Pacific Northwest, United States - 12_EM | ecosystem: Host-associated > Plants > Roots > Unclassified | place...
TGATATAGTGCCGAATACTCTCTCGCACGAGCCCTCCATCCCACCTCCTATACATCCTCAGCACCTGCCCAGAGCAATCAACCCCTCGCGTACGACATCTGAAAAGCACCCACCAGCTGTTGCGTCCCTACCCGAGCCATCCGCACCGGAGCCGGAGCCAGAGGTGCCTATACCCCGCAGAGTACGGAGTTCGCCTTTCCCCGTTTAATTCGACTATGTGCTCACTGTTGCCCCAGTTGCCACCGAGACGGGCAATCCGCACCGCACCCTCGCCCGGACCTGCCGACGATGCGCCAATCGTGGGCGCATCCACAACTCATCTTGCACCACTGGTACCCGTTTCTGGCGATGCCGGTTCTGGGTCTACTCAGCTACCCACAGTACGTACTTACCCCAATCACCCTCCGTACTTAGGAAGCTCACGTGACCGCATGGATCTTTGTTACAGCCCGTCTCTCAAACGCGTAAACTACCGCCGCGACGGCGGGCAAACCAGGGCATCGACACCTCTTCCGCGCTGGTCTCGGCTTCTTCTCATGCCCAGGCTCCGCAGTCCCAATTCTCCCAGCTTGACAAGTACAAAGCCCTGTTTGACGCGAGCAATCCTGATCGTGTGCAGTCTAGCGAGACACAGTCAGGGGCGGGGACGTCGACTCAAGGTGTCCGAACCAACACACTGAATGCGGTTCCTGAAGAGCAAGAGAGCCAAATCCAAAGCGAGACTCTGAGGGGAACGAAGCGTAGTAGGCGGACTGGGGGTGCGGACGATAATGATGTGGAAATGGCGGACGGTGCTCCAGGTGCGGCTGGTACGAGCGCAGGCACCTCCGAGGGGGTGCGCAGAGCGAAACGACGTGCGTTGGATGCGAACGCCCCCGTTCCGGCCGCTCAACCCAGGTCGACGACGCAAACGCAGACGCAAGGCACAGGCACAGGCACAACAACGGTCACGGGAACGAAGCACGCTCCGAAACCGCCGCCGTCGTCGTCGACCCACAAGCTTGACACGGACGAGAATTTCCTCAGGGCAGTCAACTCGACCAAGCGCGGCAAGAAGCTCGAGGACGACTTTGACCGCGAGTTCAACCTGCTGCGGATCGCCAAGCCGAAACAAAAGCTCGATGGCACCGGCCCCGGCACGACCACGGACACGGCCACTGCGGCGGCACGCGCTCCCGAGGTCGACGTCGCGCCGTGGGATGCAATTGACGACTTTGGTGACGTCGGGATCAGAGGCAACTTTATAGTCGTGGTCGAGTTGGACATCGAACGAGGCGGCAGCGCGAGGCCCCCGCAGTCCACGCGCACCGACTGTACCACCCGCCCAGAGTGGGCTGGCAGACCCAACTTTAAGAAGTTCAAAGCCGTGAGGATCATTTTACTGCTTTTATTTTTGTTTTCGGAACGTGTACTGACGGACGGATCGGCGCACGTAGAAAGGTACTGCGGCTATCGAGCGCAGGGAGACGATCGAGCTCGTTCCCAGCGAGGAGAACGACTACGGCATCGGAAAAGGTATCCCTTTTCTTTCAAAAGTCGTGTGAGGGGGCTATCGTTCGCTCACGCGCCCTTTCTCTTTAATTTGCAGCGTATTGGCGGGCAGGGGCGTCAGGCTCGCAGAGCCATTCGGATGTTCACGACATCTCTGCCGCGCACCCACCCCCTCTGCACAGCAAGTCTAAGCCCGTCTCAAAAGCGTCACGAACATCGACCACCACCCGCGGAAGGCGGGGGAAAGCGCCTGCGAGAGAGGATGACGACCACGAGGACGAGGATATGGTCGAAGGTGTGGACATGGACACAGATGAGATCGACTCGGACGCGCCTCCGCCTCTTACGTCACCATCTACGAGGAGCAGAGCAGGCGCGAAAGCCAAAGCCGCTGCCGCCACGAAGCCCGCTTCGAAACCAAAGTCGGCCGCGACGCCAACAAAAGCAAAGACGACGACGAAGGGGAAAGCGAAGTCAACCGCAAAACCGAGAGGGTCGCCCGCACGGACGAAAAAAGCGCCGGCGACGCGCGCAACGACGACGACGACGAGGGTAAGGGGAAAGAACGCGCAAGCTTTGTTCCTCGCGGACTCCGAAGAGGACGAGCTGGAGGATGGGGACGGGGACGGGGGTGGAGTGGTGGAGGGTGGCAGCGATGTGGATGAGATGGGCGAGTCTGCGGCTGCGGTGGCTGCGGTGCTCGGGGTTCGCGACGGGGACGACGAGGACGAGGTGGTGGGCGATGAAACGGTGACCCGCGGCACGGCCACGTTGGGGCACGGCGAGCACGCATCGGCGGTGGGCGACGATGAGAGGGCGGACGCCGGGATGACGTCCACGCTGCGCTCGACCGCCGGAACGCAGTTACGGCGCCAGGCGGTCCGGGCTGCGACGAAGAGGCGGGCGGCGGCGATGGGTGGAGGGGATGACGACGATTCGGACGATGCCGTGTTCAAGGGATTCGGTGGCAGGAAAAGGGGGCGGGTCAGATAGGCAGTTTTCACCTTTCATCCACGCGATGCTCAAGTGTACTGTATCGTTCGCTCTTCGCTGGGACTCTAGCTTTCCATCGTCTTTTTTTCTCTCGTCGAGATTGCAATTGCATGACCGAACCAGGCGGCTCATTGGTGATCATGTATCCGATTATTGTACGGTGAGATGAGATATTGCAGAAAAACAAGCTTGAAACAAGCTGTTGGCGGAAAAGAAAGATCGACTACAAGTACGTGGTGATGCCTAGGATACAGTGATGCAGGAAGGACAAAGTGATACCTCGACATATAGTATCAGTGATGGCGCGTCGCAACATGCAAACGAGCTCAACACCGACGCGGCAACGACGCGCGAAACGTCAGCACGGCGATGGGGGAAAAGATTGAGTGAGTATGGGTACGATACGCGCAGGCTATTGATGGCCAGGGTTAGAGCGCGATTGGGCGCGCTGCCGACTGCTCTTCGTCTCGATCCTCACATACTCGCTATCATCGCGCGTCTCCTCGCGTTCGTTCCGCACGGCCATGAACGCGTCCCCGAGCGTCTGCAACGCAGCGGCGCGCAGGACCGCCGTATTGCGCGTTATCGTCGGGTCGTTCAACACCCGGTCACACGTCTCTCGCAGCACCGAGTCGATCTCCAGTTTTGCGCCCTATTTTTTTTTTTAATACAACGTACGTGTGGACATTTTGAACGGGAAAAAGGCGGAAGATGCGATGTGATGAAAGACGTACCTTGAAGAGGGCCTGGAGGCCCTTTTCTGCCGCTTGCTCCTCGAGGCGTTTCTTCTCTTCGGCACTGAGGGTACCGGATTGTTCGGCTTGTTGTATCTGGTCGAACACGGCCTTGAGCTCAATCGCCGATCGTAGAGTAGACACACTATACAGCGTCAGTGAGAGAAACCGGGGCCCAGAAAAGGCGATGCCAGAAACGCACGTCTCAGAAAACACGTGATATTTGCCCTGCACGTTGTGCAACCACCCACCGACGCCGAGGAAGCTCTGGTTGGATGCTAGAAATTGCTTGGCCTTGGCGGTGTAGACAAATCCGATGGCATTTAGGAGTTCCACCCCATACGATTCACCTTTCAGTTCCCTCGGGTGAAAACGTCAGCGCATGGTGGCCTAAAAAAAAAGAGGTTTGAGAAAAAAACTTACTCAGCTTCAAGGGAGCATATTGTCCGCCAAGACTCAGTTACGTCGGGGTCGGTTGGGCTAGTGGCACTTTCTGTGAAAATGCCGAGCTTGTGACGCAAATTCTCAACGAGTTTCTGCACGCGCTCCTCCCGCGCCGCCGCTTTCTGCACAACGCAGCCCGGTCAACAGCAACAGGACCACGACCGCGGTGCAGGCGCACCTCCGCAGCCGTCTTGCGCGCCTTCTCATCTCTCTTGGCCTTCTCTTCGGGACTGATGACCTCGCGACCCTTGGCATCGCGCTGGACCGGGGTCGCACCCTCATCGCCCTCCGTCGCATCCGCCTCCTGGAGGGCGGTCTTCATGTCCCGAGCGAGGGACAGCAGCCCTATGAACGGCAAGAACCGTTCCCCGCCGAAGATCGCGCCGAAGACCTCCTCGGGGTCGACGAAGCCGCCCTCGGGCGCGCTCTCCTTGGACCCAAATTCGTTGTACTTGTGCCGGAGCTGGGGGTCGGAAAGCGTCTGGTACGCGATGGCGATCAATTTGAAACGCTCTTCCGCGTTCGGATCGTCCCGGTTCTTGTCGGGGTGGTACTTGATCGCGAGGCGACCTGCACGCGAGCCGGTGTGGGTAGTCGGCTAATTATGAAAGGGATAACATGTTTACGCACGATAGGCTTTCTTGATGTCATCTGTGGTTGCGTCTACTGGCACACCGAGCATATCATAATACCCTGTCTCCAGCGGACGTTCTTGGGTCCCAATCTTCCTCCCTCTTCGTGGTGGTGGCGTAGGCGTCTGTCCGTGAGACTTGGAGGATGACCCCGTGGTAACGGTTGCGCTCGTGGGAACTTGATTTGGATAAAAAGCATGCGAAAAGGTCTTCTTACAGTTACAGCAACGCACTGTAAGAAGTTGGGACGGTTTAGGCGCGGGGTTGGGCACGGGGAACTCGAGCTGGAAGTGACAAGAGGTGCAGGTTGTCTGGATGTGAGGATACACAGGACGCGAGTCAATGACTGGGTATGTAGAACTCATCGCGCGACGTTGGTAGATGAAAGCGAGGACAGTGTCGTTGTGATGCTCAGCGGATGAGCAGATGAATGGAGCGCCCTCTTGCTGACTCCCTCGGCATTACCCGACTGCGAGAGGCAGTCCTCCACCGGTTCATGCCGGCTACCGACAAGCGCCCGCCCGTGAATTCAACTCCCTTCCAAGTTCCAACAGAAGAACACACCACATACTCTTATTAATTTTTTCAATTTCTATCGTCACCTCGTGTACAACCCGCGGTAATTAGTCCGCGCCACAAACCATTTTTTCAGTACTGTGTCCTATGAACCATACGTGCTCTAACCGGTCAGACGCTGCACACATCACGTCGAACCTACGACTCCAGGCCATGAGCAGCTGGGCTCTTTTACCACGACTTTGACGCTGGATATCTTCAGTTGGATGGAATCCCGCTTAGCTGATTGTGCAAAGCGTCGGACCACTACCTTATTCGCGGACTGCGCGCCCGATCAACCGGTTGATTGGGAGTCGCCCAAAGACGACAGACATCCCCAGCGCTTTTGATAAGATCGCCTGTCCCGTTTTCTGCATCCGGGGCAGAAACCGACACAGTGGAAAGCCGACACCGCGCAGCCCTATTTTCAATAAAATCTCTACAAGCCATCACTGCTGTCATCCACTGTCGTCAAAGATGGGTCGTTTTGGCATTCTGCTAGTACAGAATGCTGCAAGGAGGGAGGACCTGAGGTCGCTCAGCGAGCGGCGAAATCAGGAGTGACTTGCTCGGGGACAACAGGAACAATCAAACCATCTTTATTACGTCGCGTATGGTGTGGGTTGAGCTCTTGCAGATGGCAGTTCAGGATCAGTTCTAAATGAAGCAAGGTCAGGTGATGCATCCATGGACCCTTGACGACCCATCCTCGGTCTCACTATCTGGAAGCGAAATGATTCACCCACCAGATCGAGCAGACTTCGTAGCAACTGTACATGTGATTCCCGCAGAGCTAGTGTCTAACCAGAACGGAATGATTGGCAATGCGAGTAGGTCTACCTATCAAGGTTGCGATCGGGACAACTGAGTTATTCCCCACGGAATGGAAGGTATTGACGACAAAGTACCAAATATTAAACAAATGATGAACAGGAAAAGGATCGAAGGTGCCACAGTATTGACGTGCGATAAACAATGACGTAGAACAGCGACAAAATCGAGGTGAGGTGGACCAGTGACGATGCCTAGGATGCGTCTTTTCGTTCAGGTACTGACCGAAATGATCTATCCTCCTCTCTCCAATTACTTCTTCGCGTTCTCGTGTCATGATGGGCCTCGGTTGGCGCCACACGTAGCGGACAGAAAGAGCTTGCGTGACTCGAGGCGTGTGGAAAGGACAGGAGTTTACGGGCGTATATGCACTCTGGGAGTCCGAAAGCAGCGTATAGTCCCAGGTCACTGTAAACGAGGAGGGAGATAAAAGGAATGGTCGGAATAATCCCAAAGGGCGCAAATATGCAGGGGGTGCGCGTATGGTGGGGGAGCTGAGATAAAGCGAGGTAGCAATCGGGGCGAAACAGGGCAGCAAGGAAGAGGTGCCGCTATTTCTGCGCCACCGCATTTAACAGTTATATACGTCCGCTCTTCGGAGGGCCAAGCCCGAGACGTAAAGGCAGATTACAAATTTTGAACTGTCGGAGTCTTCTAGACGACGAGACCTCGAGGTCCGGCCTCGACTTCGTATAGATATGCCAAGGAAACAAAGGCGATGGTAATCCGGGGTTTGGCCTGGGATCGTCGGAAAGACCCAAATCGGATAGCGTTACCGCAGGCCACGGCCCCACAACCTTATACTGTGCTCACACTAGCGACTACCGCACACAGTGCGAGCCATCCTACAGTAAGGTAGGGCCCAGGTCAATAACTTTCATGACGTGTGAGCAAGCCAGTGAGACAGCTGAGAGGGCTGAGTGTGATGCCGTGGGAATTGAGGCTTCCGTCGGGACCGCAATCCGGCGATTCGTTCTGAGGCTAACAAGACACACGACCTTCCCATGCCTTCGAACCGCAGCACTTTGGTCGCGGCATGAAATAATAGGAGCAAGGGAACACAACTCGTACGTTAAGGGTTTGATCTGCGGGAATTGTTAACCCCAATCAACACCTTCTCAGCCAGTCTTCGTATGCTGCACAATGCGCAGTTGTTCGTCACCGACGCGAACCCTTCGCCCACATGGATGGTCGGTAGACATACTGTACCACGCACTGCGAGAAAGAAAAAACCCCCAAATGCAGAGGACCGAAATCCTTCCCTCAATAATCCGGTGGTCCACGATCTCCCGATTGCCGAATCGCCGATCCGCGGGGCAACGTAAATGAACGTACCCTTAGATACTGTTACGGTACAGTGTATCCCTCTCATTGGCGGACGTCCTGTTTTCGTGGCGCTACAGCTTTCATCTCGACCGCCCTTACCCGCAAACCCCTTCTTCCAGCGCCCGTGCCTTTCGTTTGTCCCCTCGGGAAACCTAACGTGCAAATTTCGAATGCCCTCAACCATACTGTATAGAACATTAAGGAGTGCCATGCCGACGGCCCAACCCACACACAAAATTCGATGAAATGCGATCATATCTCCCTCCTATATCCCGACGCCGGCCGCGGCTGGCCGTACTGTACAACTGCCTGAGCCTGGATAGCACCACATGGGGGCTCTGGACTTGCTCTGGATAATATCCTTTCAGACTTTTTTTCATTTCACCAATGCCTTTTAAGAATAGTCGCATATCCCTGCGTTCGGGTCGCTGGGCTGTCTGGGCAGCGTCAAGGGCGCCTGCTTAATATTCAATATAAACAGTCCGACTTCTCTGACCTCTGAACTCCTCGGTCCTCGCTTCTGCTTCTGCTTCTGGCCTACGTTATAATTTATATGAATAATCTCCAAGGGATGGTCGATCTTCCTCCTCCTCCTCCGCCCCCACCCTCAGGGCATTCCCCATCGATGCAAGGTGAGCCTCTACGCCTCGCGTCAACGTCGTAGGTTTAATTCCGATGCGTCGACAGGAATTCTTCTAATCGGAGTGCTTCGTACGTGCTGCGATGTGCTCAGATATGACTGCGTCGCTGATCGATGGGATAGTGAATGCGGCGCTGTTTGGGTTGGTAACCCAACAGTTCTATGCTTACTGGGCCAGCGGTATGTAGCTCGTTGCCTCCACATCCCGACTGTGCTTAGCCATGTCTGCAGGTTTCAGAGACCCAGCACATTTGAGGTATGCCTGACGAGATGGGTATGTTCCCGCGCTCATAGCTTCATAGACTCTTCGTCGTTGTGCAATATGTTCTCGTTACCTTTCAAAGTGCACTGTATGTTTTCGCCCCTGTTTCCCAAGATGAAGTTTTTGCTTGACTGACTGCCACGAATTTCCAGGATGTGGAACTTCTCCTACAATTTATTGTACGTTCCTTTCCTTATTTTGCGATTCCATGCTCATGAGTCTTCTAGTATTGTTTCCTATTGCTCCCCACAACCGGTCTCCGGAGGTCCGTGCTGTTTTGCGTACATGATGTCTAGTTGCTGACTCCCGTGCAAGCATCACTATGGGAGGGGCCCGTCAATGCGCTATGTCAATTATTTATCATCCTCCTTGCGAACCTATCTCTCGCATCCCGGTTTGTTCATCAACCCGCTCACGCAGACTCGATACTTATTTCTATATATAGTATTAACGGCCTAGCTAAGAGTCGAGTTCAAAGTGCAACGGTGGCGGCCCTTTCTGCGGTTGCCTTCTTGTTTGGTATGGTCACCATAATCTGCAGTTGGAGGAGGCCAGAGTGCGTTTCTTTGTTCGGATTAGCAGAGCCCCCATTGACATCATTTGAAGCTCCGCATCGTATACACGATACACGTCATCTTTCTGGCATGCAATACAAGCTCTGTCAGAGTGTCTCATCACATGTATGTCCCATCATTCTTCCATTGGTTATATAGACCTATTGCGTTGCGCACGTAGTTTTCCTTTCGCGGGCACTGCTGAAAAACCGAACCGGCATTCGCTCATCGGACACGGTCGTGTACTACCTCATTCGCAACGTCATCCAAATTGGCCTCGTCGCGACCACGTGGGCCATTGCGGCCCTGGTTACGTGGTTCCTTCTGCCGCAAAATTCGACTTATAGAATATTCGACATAACCTCCGGCACAGTGTACACGCAGGTGAGCGGTTCCTTCGCTTCATTGTGCGACTACGTCATCTGAAGCGGAACGTAATAGGCGATGTTTGAGGGGTTGCTATCGCGTAGGCGACTGCGCAAACACATGTTCCCATCAACCTACCTTGATCTCGGAATGGACACTGAGGTGCGGGGATACTCGTGTGCTCTCAATTTGTGCTCCATACTTAACAGACATCCGGCGAGCAGCACTCACATGTGTCCGGGAGGTTTCGGAGTAACTCTTCGAAAACGGCGAAGGTGTCGCCCTCACCATGTGATATTTCCGGGCCGGAGCCTGGACCAAGCTTCACCCCGAAGGGTGATGTCTTGCAACTAGAAAGTCTGTCTACAGGGAAGGCAGATTACCAACACGAGATTTGATCCGATAGGGGACTTCATTATGAAAAGTGTTGTATTGCATGCAACGCTCGGGATCAAAATGGAGTGGGGGAGTGCGCCATCATCAAGTCACGAATATTCTACCCGAGATTTGATTTGTTTATTAGGACACTTATCATTATATTGTACTACGGGGCTAGAAACAGTCTTCAAGCGTTGGTGGCTCACATGCCAACACGTGGATACCGAGAAAGCTCCAGGCGTGGCGAAGATATTGTACCCAGCAGCCTGCAACTTCCATACGGGTGGAAGAAGTTCGGCCTTTGTGATCACCACCAGGTAATCGCGACACCTCCTCGGCCTGCTGGTAGTTTTATAGGTCGCTCGCGGTTGAGACGATGTTCATCGCCGCGCCCAAAAGAATATACGACGGGCGCACGAGGACGGGATAGCCGACCATCTCGCAAAGCGCCCCCGGGCCGGCGTCTTCCGAGGGACCGGCCCTCCTTCCATTGGCACTGCGGCTGGTCGATGCCGATTTCGTCTAGCAGACGCGAGAATTTGTACCAATTCTCCACAGTATCAATCATCTCTGGCGACGTCCCATAGATCTTGGCATGTTGCCGGTGTAGCGGCAGCGCAATGTTGTTAGGCGTCTGCCCGCCCATGGAGAGGATGACACCACTGTGATGCGGGTGCTCGGTGTCGTAGAGGTCGAGGATTGTCTCCAGCGCTACGTTTTCAAAGTACAGCCGATCTGCTTCGTCGTAGTCCGTGCTGACTATCTCCGGGTTGTAGTTCACCATGGCTGTGGGCAGGCCGTGGCTGCGTAGCGTCCACTGGCAGATGGCATGCTGTCTGTCCTCCGTCCCGATGATTGTCTCGATCGGCGTCCCAAGCACCTGCACGCCAAGCGCCGCAAACTTGCCCTTGGGCCTGACCCCGGAGTTGAGCGCCATCTGCCCACCAAACGTGACATGGATCCCGTCTGGTCCAGCTTCTCATATTAGATGATCTTGCGCACGAATTCGGGAAGCAGGCTTTGTCGGCGAGCACTTCGAAGTCGCGATCGTTGCGAAGTTCGAGGTGACGAGGGTGGTGTAGATACCCTCCCCCTTGATGGCTTTGATCGCTTTGCAAGCCGGGGTCATCGAATTCACCGGCGTGGCCAATGGTGAGGTCGCCTGAGCCCGAGATGAGCACTTTTTGGACGTTGGCACGCGGAGCCTGCGAGTCGTTGTCAGCCTTTCTTACGCCTGGGAGTGATACGGGTAAGAGGAGGCCCGTAGATACGCAGTCTGTAATATTTTGAATAAAACGTCAAAGAGAAACTCGATATCGCGAGGGCCACACGTCGACTCGGGATGGGACTGCACCGAGAAAAAACGGTTTATCCTCGCAATAGGCGCCTTCTTTGGTCCCGTTGTTCGCGTTCGTGAACAGTTCGTCCCACCCCGACGACAGCGTCGACCTGAAAGCCGTGATTTTGCATGGTGGTGTAGCATCGGACCCCGAGCGCGTCTGGACACGGGATGTTCTGCCCGGGGTTCCCGTACTTCATTTTGTTTGTGCACGCATCAACAGCCAGCGTGAGTAGTTAGTGACCCAGGTAGAAGACTAAGATTAGGCGGTCGCCTCATTGCATCGCGCGTGCGACGCTGTCGATGGTCGTCTGTACCATGGTCAGGTCGCCGGGCCCATTGGAGAGGAAGGGGTCGTCGTATGACCCCTCAGACGGCGCGGTAAAGTCACGGTCCCATGGGGCGACCTTGAGCTCAACGCCGCGCAACGTGAAGCAGGGGATTTGATTGACCTTCATGCCCACGTCGACTGCCAACACGCGGAGCGGCCACCCCAAGGAGTGCTGGCGCGCGCTGCACGTCGACGGGTACATGCGCGCCGCCTGGAAGGACACCGCGGTGACGAGGTTGTCCGAGTTGGGGTCGTGATAAGGTAGGTCCATGTAGTTTTCGCCCCATGGGGCCGTCGGGCCCCGAGCTTGGGCTCGGTGCCCAGCGGAACGTCGGCGACGGATTCAGGTCACGTGTGCGTCCAACGGGAACTTCCGGCTTGACAGGTGCGGCCGCTGCGGCGGCCAAACTTACGCTATATCGTGTCGTTCGACGCTCGAGTGTGGTGAGGGAATGCTTGAAAGAGGTTAGGCGTGAGATAGACGTGCCGCGATGACCTATCACTAGCCTGAGAGAGCGTTTATTCTAGTATCTGTGGAGGTTTTGATTTTTTCTTTTCTTTTTTTTGACAAACGTTTATAATAACTGACTACACTGCCAGTGCTATTTGAGGCCTTTGAGGAGCAGAACGAATGGTTAAACTCGAATTTGTGGCAATTATTTGTGAGACTCTAGAATAGCTCTCCATGCGATATTCATTTTAGGGTGAGTACGCATCGTACGGCACTCTCATAATGACAGCTATGCAACAGGATCATGGGCGAGGAACACGATACTTCTTCCCCAACAAGAGAGAGGGGCCCATAAGACGTACGGGGCGACAAGATCACAGTTTACCCCATCTCGACCTCTTCGAGCACATGCAAGTTCTGAGTAAAATATAGAAAGATACATGGGACTGGGAGTGAAGCCGTCATCGGGCCATCTTTGATTCGTAAGCGGAGTTCCGTGTTTAGTGCAGACGCTGAGGCCTAAGGATTGGACAACTTCTGATATTCTGAAGCATACTCCATACTAGGTAGTAGAGTCGGTACCCACATTTAGGGGACCCAATAGCGTAAGCGTAAGAGTGACATCTCCAATACGACCTTGAGGTTGTAGGTAGGTTCAAATCCGTCCATCCAAAGTAAGGTGTATTCCGTTTTCCTACTACCCAAGGCACTAACTACGCTGTTACAGCCTGCACAGGATGGAAATACACGTGCAATATGAAAATGTCCTTCTACCAATGCTACTTAGCATGGACTCTAACGCAAGTTGTTGTGGTTGTGATCTGTGGGGTTGCCTGGGGTGCCGTGTCAGTGCTATGCCCTACAAGCATGCGTGCGAGGCCCGCATGGCCATTCTCCGATGCCAAATACAGCGCGGTCCACCCATGCTCGGTCTGGGCTGACACGTCGGCGCCGCGCTCTACGAGTATCCGCGCAAGATCCACATGGCCATTGCAGGAGGCAAAATGCAGTGCAGTCCACCTGTTCCCGTCCTGGGCTGACACGTCGGCGCCGCGCTCCATGAGCATCCGCGCGAGAGTTACATGGCCGTTGCGAGATGCCAAATGCAGCGCAGTCGACCCGCTCCCGTCCTGGGTTGACGCGCCCGCGCCGCACTCTACGAGCATCTGTGCGAGATCCACATGGTCATTCTCCAATGACAAATGAAGCGCAGTCCGCCCGTCATCGCCCTGGGCTGACACATCAGCGCCGCATTCTATGAGCATCCGTGCAAGATCCACATGGCCACGGTGGGATGCCTCATGCAGCGCGGTCCGCCCTTCATCGCACTGGGCTGACACGTCGGCGCCGCGCTCTACGAGCATCCGTGCAAGATACACATGGCCATCGTAGCATGTTAAATACAGCGCAGTCCACCCGTTCTCGGTCTTGGCTGACACATCAGCGCCGCGTTCTACGAGTATCCGTGCAAGATCTACATAGCCAAAGCGGGATGCCATATGCAGCACATTCCACCCGCTCTTGTCCTGGGCTGACACGTCAGTGCCGCGTTCTACGAGCATCCGTGCGAAATCCCCATGGCCATTCTCCACTGCCGAATGCAGCACACTCAGCCCGGCCTCGGCCTGGGCTGACACGTCGGCGCCGTGCTCTACGAGCATCCGTGCAATATCCAGATATCCCATACGTAAAGCCAGATGCAAAGGAGACGACGCGTCATCGAAGCTTTGAGAATTCACACCTTGTGGGTGCTCAATGGCCAAGATCATCGCAATGTTGTGTAGACCGCAAAAAGCCGCATAATGTAAGGGGGTACCACAGGGTGGAGACGGCCCTTCGGGTTGTTTGCATCGCTTCCAGAAGGGTACTGTTGGGTCATGTATCCAGAGCCAGATGGAAAAATGTGGTTTATTCCGATCAAAGAGCTGCTTCGTCCCTTCCACTGCATCTTGCGACACACCTTCGAAACGGGCATGCTCGAACCAGTGCTGGGCTGCGTATTTAGCGAGAGGAAATTCCATCAGGTTCTGGCTGGTGATGTTTTTGTCCAGGTGCAATAGCACGCTCAGACATGCTTGGGCGACGAAGGTATGAGCAGCTGACATAGAAATATGGTAACGGCGAGAAATGTTGTCGTATTTTTCGGCAAAACGGCTAGACGTCAAGAATTCCTTTACGGTAAAGTGAGAAAATTGTACAACTCTGGAACGTTCGGAAGATGTTCCGATGTTGACCACAGAAAGTAATGTGGAGCAAGCGGATAGTATTGCTTCGACTGGATATTTCAGACGCCAATCCTTGCGAAATTTCGGAATTGCCTCCGACTTGAAATCAAATGCGAGAATTTCAGCCAGTTCCTCAACCCGAAGCGGGCGGGAAGCCACGGTGACGCAGACGAGGAGTTGTTGGGCAGATTCCCACTTTGTCTCTTTAATCTCCTGCAAAGTGCGCTCATAGGTCTCATCAAGCGTCGCTGGCAATCCATTCAGAATATCTTGGATATTCTTTGGGAAGCAGTCGGCGAGGTATGCGAGCTGGCAATCTACCCATCTGAACCTATAGATGTACCCGTGAGAGGGATGAAAGAGATGAGATATAAATGCCTTACATCCCATCTGCTTTTTTTGTCAGCACGTCAATTACAAGCTGCTTGTGCTCCGGATTCCATTTTTGCATGTTTTTATTCGTGTCAACGACTGACTCGATATACTTCATGATATCCTTTTTTTGTCCGCTTTCGTCGTGTAAGGAAACGGAACGGTGAGCCAGAGGCTCGAGGATAGCCTTGATGTCGACCTCGGGTCGGCTCGTGACGCATATGCGCAGGTTTGGGAGTTGTGCCTCGACAAGGTCCTCCAAAAGTGATAAGAGCTTCTCGCGGGGGGACGACAGAGAAGATGTGCTTGGACATTCATCCAAGGCATCTATGACCAGATAAACTGGTCGTGTTCCTGGGCGTTTCAACAAGTCAATCAAACACTCGACAAGTTTGTCGTCGCCTGGACTCTGTGCGCCATTGCGGTGTGTCGAATAGAAAGCGGACAGGATATCGTAGCAGGAGTCGGAATGGTTGCACAGCTGGAATAACACAGATGAGAGTAGCCCAGAGAGGTGCTTCTTTCTGTCCTCCCGGAAGTCGTAGTAAAATATCGCAAGTGATGCGAGCCCAGATTTTTGAATAGTCTCGATCTCCTCGATGATCGCGGAACTAATCAAACCGTAAGTTCTCAAGACAAAAATACGGAAAGTTTAACGCACCAAAGGACGCTCTTTCCAGCGCCCGCTACGAACAGGAGAGGGCATCAGTCTATGCGAAAACATAAGCGCTGGGCCACAACTGACGTTTCCCATTGATCCATAGGAGTGAACTTGGTCCCGAATCCTTCCATTCTGAGAGTGTGTTGCCCTTAACGAACCACTCCCCGGTCTCGATGTGCCGCGATTCGCGCGCGATGTTGAAGTTTTTCCAAGGATCGGGGGGAGAGAGCCACTTTTGAATATTACCCAATAACTCGTCACCTGCCAGAGTATCTCAGCCTTTCGAGTAGCAATGGTGATTCCAAGAAACAGCTGACGTTTCGACTTGTCCATGTCACTTGTCATTCGGTCTAAGGATGCTTGGTTGTCTTAAGGTGGAAACGTATTCAATACACGGCGGATTACAAGCCAAGGGCGTTCACCTACCCTCGACGGCCCTGAGAGTCTGAGCTCCGACAGCCCGATCTTCTTCTCGTAGGACGCGGTCAAGTCTTTGACGTGCTACGTTGATATCCTTGACCCCGAAAAAATTCTTTACCCATTTGACTGCGTCACGCTGAGTAAAGTAACATATTAGTGAGGAAGGACTCACGCAAACGTCGCTTCTTGAGCCTTCGGGTCACCAGAGTGAGCGTGGAGATTAGCTCCATCATCAACTTGACCACTATCTCGTCCACTACAGGCATAGAGTGAGACGTCTCAGAATATATTCTGAGACGATTGATGAAATGTTCGATCGACTCGAGCATCTCGGCGAGGGCATCGCAACTTGTGATTACGCCATTGGCCGCCTGATTGACCTCGACGTCAGAGGGATATCTACATGTGAACCTAGGAATGGTACATACGTCCAGTAGGATACCGAGTGTAGAATGTATCGCTTTTGCATGTGGGAGTAATTTCTGTAAAAGCAGTTAGAAATGCAAGACGGGCCTTAAGAACCATTTGGTGTACCAACCAGGCCTGCGTCGTCGGCGACGGATGCGACTGCAGAAATCGGGGTTAAAATTGATACAGTAGCTTTGATAGACTTGAAGATTCTATCACGCTGTCGAAGGTCATTGAAGGCCTGCGCTTTGTCTTGTAACAAGGTAGTAATGTCGTCGATGGAGTGGCAACCCTGTATTCGGATAGCAAGCGAATCTTCCCAGTTGGCCAATGTGACGCCGGCATTTTTCTCATAATCCCGTAAGGCAGACTCTAGGAGCGCTTGGAAACGAACCGATCCTGGCTGGTCAGTCATATCACAAGTAGGAAAAGTATGAGGTCTATTGGAAGAAGATTGGTTCTCAGTGACAAAACAATGGCGTGGCAGCGTGGCGTGGCAGGTGTAGGGTTGGGGGTAAGAGCGAATGTCAGGGCACTGCCTCATCGATATGACTCATATTCGCACGCAGACACGAGGTGATTGAGTGTGATTGATCAGGTGCCAGTCATGGATGGCACAAGTCGGAGTCAAGCGCCCAAAGGTTTTTCGTGTAGTACGAGATTATCAAATACTGTAGAGAGCCTGGAAGGGTGGAGATCACATGGAGACGTCGGTCGTCCCAAAGGACAAAGTACCAGTGTAGTAGTGAGGGGTGGAGGGAAGGAGAACACAGGTGATGTTCCGACTGGTTAGTTGCTCTTTGACATGCTTAGACAGATTGGACGTGGGGTGAAAAAGAATAACTTTAGAAGTCTACTGTATACAGTCGCGGTATGCACAAACAGGATGCAGCAAGGCCCAAGAAAATACAAAGTACGGCAAGTCATTCGGGTACCGGACCGTAACGTAGGTCAGATACCGTGTGAAACTATGTTTGGTTATGTTTGATCGAGTTTGGTTTCAGATTGCCGGACGTCCGTGTCAGGTGAAGTGAAGAAAAAAGGAGAGGAAAAGAAAACAATTTCCTATGTAAATTAGTTGCCTTTTCATTTTCATCGTTGTTGACGGTAAAATCTTATCTAGATCAGTACCTTGAGCTCGATGCCACGTGACGTGAAGTATCAAATCTGATTGTGCTTCCACACTGAGGAGTGCTGGCGCGCGCTGCAGTCGGCGGGCATACAGTATGCGCGGGCCTCGATAGACACCGCGGCGACGAGGTTGTCCGAATGAATTAGGGTCGTGATTGGGTATGTAGGTGATAAGTGATCATAATACGGCCAACTTCGCTATGTAATACAGCTCATGTAGGCTTCGCGCCCCAGGGATTCAGGTCACGTGTGCGCCCAACGAGATTGTCGCTTGGTCGCTTTGGTCATAAACACATCTAAGCTAGCCCGGCACGTGTACACTTCGTGAGCGCCTGCGTGTCGACGCCATAGAGTGCGCGCACGTCGTTCTCCTTTGGGGCCACGTGCCAAGGGACGAGTATGCGAGGAAGTGGGAACGTAGCTCTGTTACAGCCTGCACAGTATGATAATGGGCATACAATAAGAAGATATCATCCTTCTACCATGCTGTTGTTGTGGTTGTGATCTATGGGTTTACCTGGGGTGCCATGTCGGTGCTACGCTCTACAAGCATCCGTACAAGGCCCGCACGGCCATTCTCTGATGCCAAATGCAGCGCAGTCCACCCGTCCTCAGTCTTGGCTGACACATCGGTGCCACATTCTATGAGCATCTCTGCAAGACCTACACGGCCATCGCGGGATGCCAAATGAAGCGCAGTCCACCCGTCCTTCTTCTGGGCTGACACATCGGCGCCATGCTCTATGATCATCCGTGCGAGATCCGCATGACCATTCTCCAACGCCAAATGTAGTGCAGTCGGCCCAAGTTTCTTCTGGGCTGACACGTCGGCACCGCGCTCCATGAGCATTCATGCGAGATCCACATGGCCATCGCGGGATGCAAAATGCAGCGCAGTCCACCCGGCGTCGTTCTGGGCTGACACGTTGGCGCTGTACTCTACGAGCATCCACGCAAGATCCACATGGTCATTGTGGGATGCCAAATGTAGCACAGTCCACCCATGCTTCTTCTGGGCTGACACGTTGGCGCCGCATTCTACAAGAATTCGTGCGAGATCCGCATGGCCATTCTCCGATGCCAAATGCAGCGCAGTCCACCTGCCATCATTCTGGGCTGACATGTCGGCACCTCGCTCTATGAACATCCGCGCGAGACCTACATGGCCATTGTGAGATGCCAAATGCAGCGCAGTCCAACCGTAATCGTCCTGGGCTGACATGTCGGCGCCGCGCTCTACGAGCATCCGTGCGAGATCCAGTTCGCCGTTGTGGGATGCCAAATGCAGCGCAGTCCACCCGTCCTCATCTTGGGCTGACATGTTGGCACTGCGCTCTACGAGCATCCGTGCAAGATCCACATCGCCATCAAGGGCTGCCAAATGCAGCACAGTCCAACCATGATCGTCCTGGGCTGACATATCGGCGCCGCACCATACGAGCATCCATGCGAGATCCACATCGCCATCGAGGGATGCAAAATGCGCAGTCCCCCCATCCCGGCTCTGGGCCGACACATTGGCGCCGTGCTCTACGAGCGTCCGTGCAAGCGACACATGCTCATTGCGGGGTGCCAAATGCAGTACAGTCCACCTGTGTTTCTTCTGGGCTGACACGCCGGCGCCGTGCTCAATAAGCATCCGTACGAGATCCACATGGCCGTTACGGGATGCCAAATGCAGCGCAGTCGACCCGTCCTTGTCATGTGCTGACACGTCGGCACCGCGCTCTAGGAGCATCCACACGGGACCCACATGGCCATTGCGGGATGCCAAATGCAGCGCAGTCGACCCTTCCTTGTCCTGTGCTGACACGTCTGCACCGCGCTCTACCAGCATCCATGCGAGGTCCACATGGCCACTGAGGGATGCCAAATGCAGTGCAGTCCATGCGTTCTCGGTCTGGGCTGACACGTCGGCCCCGTACTCTATGAGCATCCGTGCGAGATCTACATGTCCCTCCCGTAAAGCTAGATGCAACGGAGATGATGCGTCACCGACGCTTTGAGAGTTCACATCCTGTGGATGCCCAGTGGCCAAGATCTTCGCAATGTCGTGTAGACCGCAAAAAGTGGCATAATGTAAGGGGGTACCACAGTGTGGAGACGGCCCTTCGGCTCGTTCGCGTCGCTTCCAGTAGGACACTGTTGGGTCATGTATCCAGAGCCAGATGGAAAGATGTGGTTTTGTCCGATCAAACAGCTGCTTCATCCCTTCTACTATATGTTGCGACACTCCCTCAAAACGGGCATGCTCGAACCAGTGCTGGGCTGCGTATTCAGCAAGAGGAAATTCCGTCAGGCTCCGGCTGGTGATGTTTTTGTTCAGGTGCAATAGCACAGCCAGACATACTTGGGCGACGAAGGTATGAGCAGGTAACAAAGAAATATGGTAACGGCGGGAAATTTTGTCGTGTCTTTCGGCAAAGCGGCTAGACATCAGGAATTCCTTCACCGTCAAGTGAGCGAATTGCACGACTCTGGAAGTACCGGGGGATTTTCCGATGTTGACAACGGAAAGTAATGTGGAGCAAGCGGATAGTACTTCTTCGACCGGTTTTTTCAGGCGCCAAGCCTTGTGAAATTTTGGAATTGCCCCCGCCTCGAAATCAAGAGCAAGAATTTCCGCCAGTTCCTCAATTCGGAGTGGGTGGGAAGCGACTGCGACGAATAGAAGTAGTCGTCGGGCATATTCCGAGTTTGTGCCCTTGATCCCCAACAAGAAATGAGTCGACACTATGTGACTTCATTCGACGTTATGTGGCTCACCAAGACTCCGATCAGATAGTGTCAATGGAAGCCAACGTTTGGCAAAAATCTTGTTGCTTTCTGATGTCATATGATCTTGGCTTAATGGTGATTCTTGGTCATTTCCCGCCCATTGTTGTCAGAAAATACTGGTATTTTTTGATGCTATGTGACTACAAAACACCCCACCCTTCCTTTCCATACCCCCGGGTCCTTGATTGTGTCTACAGTCCACCAAGTCCCCCGCGTCCACAAGTCCACTGGACCACTGCATCTGCAAGTCCCCTGCGTCTGCAAGTCCAAGTCCCCTGTGTCTGCCACACCCACCGCGTCCGACCTTGAGTTCAGTGTGGCAGATCGACAATGTCCAGCGGTTCAAGTACAATGACTTGTGGATGGACACAGCGCGCGTTAG
>Ga0307510_10002910_pt1 | contig 19700 bp, 16 predicted proteins | sample 12_EM_MG_FD_207224 | JGI IMG/M metagenome (GOLD analysis project Ga0307510, IMG submission 207224) | Populus trichocarpa ectomycorrhiza microbial communities from riparian zone in the Pacific Northwest, United States - 12_EM | ecosystem: Host-associated > Plants > Roots > Unclassified | place...
CTCCGAAAACCTGGGACTGAGGGAAATTGCTGGGGACTGGGACGCCCAGGAACCCTACTGGGATAAGGGGGGGTCTCAGCCAGATGGCCCCGTGACACCACCGGGTTAACTGTGACACTCAGGTGAGTCACATTCGAAGGACTCGGATTGACGTCCTGGAACAAGAGGCTGGAATCAATATATTGGATGAACTGCTGTTGGGTACTAAACTTTTAGGCGGTTTCCGGTCCGCTGTTCGCTTAGTCAGCACATGGAACTACGCACCTTTGCTTTGAGACGAACCTCCGAGTAAAAACACCTTGTAACTTCACGCGATCAAATTCAGTCTGAGCTCCATATGGATTCACACACAAGGTCTGGCGAAACATCAAAGACATTATAGCCAATTGAAGGTTCATATTCTGAGGAAATTTAGCGGGCCCCTTATGGACGGGGAGTGCCTCCAGACCCAGACACGCCTTGTCTCCACCGTGCAGCATGCTTAAATACGGTGCCTTGGTCATGACGCACTCACCTATATCCTTTCCGCGGCCCCCCTCTTCCAGTGATCTCTGCCTTATACAGTCTGACACAAGTTCACTCAACACATCGACATGCCTGGATCAGCTGTCGCGGACATACAGGAAACCTATGGAGCTGCCTTCATAGGGTTGCTTGTCAGCGCAGTGTGCGTCCTCTTTTTGTCTTTCCCGCATCCCCTTGCTAAGTTTGTGAACTCATAGCCTTTATGGTGTGACAGTCACTCAGACGTGCGTGAAGACATACCTCCCCGGCGAGTGGTTGACTTAACTGTTGTTTAGGTGGACTTACTACTGGTACCGAGCTCTTGTTCTTCCACGTTGCTGCCCAAAGCTGAATGGGCTTTAGTCAGTATCGTACTAGAGATCCGATGGCGCTCAAAGGACTCGTCGCACTTTTATTGTAAGTGGGACCTTGCCCAAAATCACCAGCACCTCCTAGAAATGACACTTCCCCCAGTGTCTTGGACACCCTCCACACGATTCTGTCCGCCTATTCGGTTTACTGGTGAGCCCGAATCTGTCTTCGCTGTCTGCCGTGCTGATCGTGCCAGGTACCTGGTCCTGAATTTTGGCAATATTGACAACTTGGACCTTAACATGTGGTGCGTCTACTCGCTCTGCTGGGTACTGCCTCTCATTTTCAGCCAAGGGCGATGAATGTACGATGTCTTTCAGCATCCCTTTCTTTTTCATCACACGTCATACTTCCCGAATGTTGCATAGACTCAAGCCAACGTCAATGTGTGTTCTACTTTCCCTGACTTATCACAGCGTACTGACGATTTTTGTAGGCTCTCATCGGTTTTTTGGTTCAACTGTGTGTTCCTCATTCCTGTGTCCTGATTCTGAGCTGCCCTGACGTGGAATAGCTTTTATGCGAGGCGAGTTTATATCAGTACGCGCTCCTCTTGTAACCTCACAAGGCTCTAGTCATGACACAATTTCCTCACAGTGGGCAGCAGCATCGTCATCCCAGTGATCATCGTGAGTATATGAACTAACTCATTTGGGCACTTCGTAACGTCCATTGGTAGGCAATACTTGGTGGAATTTCCTTCGGTAAGTATTTTGCCGGCATCTGACTTTGTGACCACCTTGGCCGACCTCCTCTAGTCCTATCATTCGGTGTGTTTCTTGTTTTCGCCTTTTCTGTGAATTTCGTTCAATCCTCTATACACTAGTATTCACGGTCAAATCGTACGCATAATCTGGCGGCATATTTATCCTGCAAGCTGATGTTCCAAAATTAGATTTGCGCTCAAGCAATATTCTCGTTACAGTGCCTTGACTGTATGGCCCCACATCTACTCTCTTTCAGGATCGCTGATTGTCTACCCCGAGTAGTGGGTGATATGCACAGGGATGAGCACAACCGCCTTGGCAGACATCGTGATTGCCGTTGCGATGTGTTGGTATCTTCATCGCAAAAGAACAGGATTCCCAAGGCGAGTTCTTCTCATCTTCTCAGCAGAACTAGGTTTAAACGTCCAGGTGTAGAACGGACTCGATAATTACCACATTGATATCCTATACTATCAGCTCTGGCCTGGTAACGAGGTGAGAATGAGAATTTGTGCTCATTTACAATCGACGAGATCGACGAACCCAATTAGCATCCTTGCTACTGGCATGCTTGTCTGTGTAAGATTTCCCTTTCTAAATCTGGTTCCTGAATATTCCCTCACAGGAGGATCAGTTCTTAGCCTTTCGCAGTACGTTGACATGGCAGGTGTTGTTCTGGTTGATGGGTAAATGTATGTTCGCACCGATGTTCGGTTGAAAAGAAAATGGATTAACATGCTCTTAGGCTATATGAACTCGTTCCTTGCTATGTGAGGGGAAGTTTGGCTGTAGAGTGGGTTTTTGACATACGGCGCCTTTAGGTTGAATAATCGCGACACTCTCCGAGAACGGTCCTCGAATGAACACCCGAATCTTGCTATCAAGATGTTGACCCAACGAAGTGGAAGTGCCCACAAATACAAGATCGGACCCACTACTGTCGCGGTCAGCGTGCATCACCTCGGACCTCGCAACGAGCAAGCATAATGACGATGATATGCCAGAATTGGAAAAACTGGTAAGAGTCTTTACGCTGTCGTGGCGCACCAGGGTTGAGACAATCATGGTTTCGACGTAGGGAATAGCCAGTACTTTATATGATTAGTATTACGTTATATCCCGGCCTCGATGGTGTGAATTGGTTCCCCGGCTTTGATTTCCCTTTCCACACCGCTCTTTCTTGACTGGGAGCCCTGTTGCGAGTCAACGATAGTCGCACCTGCAAAAGGTAATTTCCTGTTCCCATTTGCTTCGTCTCCTGCACGTTCAAGACGTCCTCATTCTTCTCTCCCAACAAGAACAAGCTAAGCCCGATGCCCCTCGCGTGCTCGCGTCAGCGACCGAAGCCTGCGTTTATCACGCCCCCACGACCGATTTCGCATCCTCTACACGGCGAAGATAGACTCTAAGGGCCAGGGTCTCGTGCCGCGAGCCACAGGCAACCCTCACGAGGGCTTTCATTCGCCGGTATGCTGATCGTGCGACGCGTCCGATTACCTGGGGAAGCGCTCGCTGAGCGATGCCCACCTATGCGTGTGGTGGAGACGCGTGATGGGTCTAGTAGGAGGGGACGTTCGCGAGGAGGCGATCGGGGATCAGGTTGGGGTGTACGTGTTCTAGGTGCTTCCTGGGCACAATGAACTAGAAGCACAGCAGGTTATCCCACCCCCTTGACCTCCAGAAGGTCTGCACAGTCCGGGACACTATATCCCTTCGTTTGAAGATGATCCATTTATCTGATTCGTGGACGACAGCGGGTCCACCGACACTTCGACCGCTCCACGGAAGCGTCCTCGCACGGATACGCCACGGGATGACAGAGACGATCTGGCGTCTTGATCCGGGTAGAGGAAGAAGGATTGGAATGGTCCCATGGGCGAACAGAGCAGAGTGGGGCCTGGCGAGTTCTGGGAACACACTCGCGCGTCGTTTCAGCCCAGCAGGAGATACGGGTGCTTGCTGTCATGCGATGATCGCGTCGTCACATTTCCCCGCCATTCACGTGACGATGATAATATATTTCACTTTCCGTATTAGGATTGCTCTTCGCGATGTGCGCATATTGGTATTAATTGGTCCTTCAGGGATTCCCTCGTTCTCACTTGTAGAAGCGACCAACGGCTATCGGCCCGCCATCGACTCGGACCAAAAAATACCGTGCCATCAATGGATTTTTTTTTTCAACTGGCGCCTCCTGCATGCCGGGCGGTCGGCACGTCCTCCACTACTCGCGACTCGCACGATTATCATATCCGTTTTTACCTCATGCACACCAGCATTCGTCCTCTCAATGACCCATTCCTTTATACTTCTCACTCTACGCTCCTATTTCCGTAGTGTCAGCATTCTATCTCAGCATAAGGGCCACCCCCTTGTTTGCCCGGGCTGAGGAAACGGCCATTCCCCATCAGCGGCCCCAATCCTCCCATCGTAAAATCTGTTTTCCTCAACGATGACTCAGGGTCGGGCCTTCGCCGCGCCTTTTTGCTGTGAAGCCAAAATTGAAGGTGAGCCGCTACTCTGGTACACCTAGCGGGCGGTGCGGCAGTGCCATCCTTCGGTTCCCCAATTCTGTGAATGTGAATACACTGGTAGACTGGGGTCTTTCCGGTCCTCTTATTCCTGCTTTGCTTGATTCTGCGATGGGGCCAATATTTGAGGATGATCTGAACCGTGACGTTACATCGTCGCTCAAGGGGCTTCCGAAGCCTTCCGTGGGATACTTTTCACCCTGATATGTAACTTTGATCAGCATTACACTACTACCGCCTCAACCGCGAGATGGTCTTCCCTTCGATTGTCCCTTTTTGAGCGGGAGAATTGTTGCGACCCAACAACGCTGGTGGAGTGGATCAGGAAGCTGTCGGTGTTTCAGGAGGGCCTAGGATGGATGACTCAGCAGCAGCTCCACAAGACTTGGAAGCACTTGCCGGCGGCGGTGTCTGTGCAGTGCTCCCACACACGCTATGTCGTATTACTGACGACTCGGAGTCTGTATTGGTACTATAGTGGTCCCGTGGGGAATCGTCTGCTACGCCTGCTAATACCAAAGGACTAGCGATTGGCAACGCACATTGATCCGGCTGTCCCTCCTTTTCAACTTCCTTCAGGGTGTGTGCTCATTTGTGCTCAGGTTTCACAGTATAGCCGTCTTCGTTTTCCCTTGGAACTGTCTCACCAGATCATGATACCAGCTGGTTATTCAATCTAATCATGGAGGTGGGGACTCTGACAAAGTCATGGTCATCATGGTCATCATGATTTCAGTGCCCCGTGTATCATAAAGTTACGATACTCCAAGCACAGGACCCGCAATGAAACCAAAAATAAATCCGGCGACAGGAGGACCAATGACGGAGGATATAAAAATACGGATAGTCTTCCATCTTGATGGGCAGATGGAAGATGTATGATACATGATGGGTTTGGTATCTCTTGTCGAGGGGTGTTGATGTATGAATCACTCGTAGTGAGGATAGCAGTTGGGATCTCAAATCTCCGAGTCGTTTTCCTGGTCTTATTTCAATAATCGTTCTTGTGAGATTACTACTACTCGAGTCAACTGCTTACATCTATACTTCAGGAGTCACATTTGAATGACTCGGATTGATGTCCTGGACAAGAGCTTGGAATAAATAAGGTTTCGGGCAGCAAGGCAAGTATGGTGGGTACTGAACGGTTTAGGCCTTCCGGCAGTTTCCGGTCACTGGTCGCTCAGTCAGTACAGTACGATGTGGGATCGTGTTCATCGTGACCCTCGTTGGCGAACCTCCAATCAAAACACCTTGTACCTTCACGCGATCAAATTCAGTCTGATCTCCATATGTATTTACACAAAGGCCTGAAGAAATATCAAATACTTTATAGCCAGATGGGGGTTCGTGTTCTGAAGAGATGTAGGGACATATCGTACGCGGCCTTTAATTCCCCTAACGAGATGCTAGAAATCACACTTGTCTCTTACGCAACGCTCTGATGTAGGATGAAGGGAAACCCCGCGTTCGAGTAGCGCCCGCCGTTGCGCCTTCCATTCCAAGTCCCGCATTGTCCTATCATCGGGCGGCGAGGACCACGTTGTGGATGTTGCAAACCCGAACTGCCTCTGATGGACAGGGCTGTCAATGGAGTGCCTCCGACACCCCTGTTCTCCACAACACAGTGAGATTAAATACAATGCCTCAATCATGATACACTCACCTATATCCATTCCGTGGCCTCCCTCTTCCAGTGCTCTTTGCCTCACACAGTCCGACTTATATTCATTCACTCAACTTATCGATATGCCTGGATCAGCTGTCGCGGACATACGGGATACCTATGGTACCTCATTCATAGGGTTACTTCTCAGCGCAGTGTCTGTCTTCTCTCTGTATTTTTCCCTTCCCCTTGCTGAGTTGGTCAATTCATAGCCTTTATGGTGCAACAGTCACTCAGATGTGAGTGGAGAGACACCTCCCCGAGTTTGTTAGCTTGACTGCTGTCCAGGTGGACTTACTACTGGTACTGAGCTCTTGTTCTTCCCCACTGCTGCACATTGCTGAATAGGCTTTAGTCAGTATCATGGTCGAGATCCAATGGCGCTCAAAGGATTCGTCGTACTCTTATTGTAAGTGGGACCTTACACAAAATCGCTGGCACCTCTTAGAAATAACACTTGTCCCAGTATCTTTGATACCATCCACACGATTCTATCTGCTTATTCGGTTTACTGGTGAGGCCGAATCTACGTTTGCTGTCTGGTGTGCTCATCGGGCCAGGTATCTGGTCCTGCATTTCGGCAATGTTGACAACTTGGACATTAACATGTGGTGCGTCTGCTCGCTCTGCTGGGTATTGTTCTTGATTCGCAGCCTAGGGCGATGAACGTACGTTGTTCTTCAACATACATTTCTTACCCTCATGACACGTAGTACTTTATAACGCCGCATAGATTCAAGCTAACGTCAATGTGAGCTCCGCCCTCAAGTCCACTCACTTGCAACAGCTGTCTGATGATTGTTATAGGCTATCATCGGGTTTTCAGTGAAACTGTGTGTTCCTCGTTCCTATGTGTTCCTCTCATGTTGTCCTCATGTGGAGTAGCTTTTATGCGAGGCGAGTTTATATCAGTGAGCGTCCCTCTTGAAACCTCTCAAGGCTCTGATTATGACACGGTTGCCTCACAGTAAGCAGGAGCATCGTCATTCCAGTGATAATTGTAAGTAGATCGAACTAGCTCATTTGGCGCACTTCATGACTTCCATTGGTAGGCAATGCTTGGTGGAATTTGCTTTGGTAAGCATTTTGTCGACATCTGAGTATGCAAATACCTTGGCCAATGTTCTCCCTAGTCCTAGGACTCGGTTGGTTTCTTGTTTTTACCTCTTCAATGAATTTTGTTCAATTTCCTGGACGCCAGTATTCACAGTCAAAGCGTACGTATAATCTAGCGGTCCATTTCTCCCCTGAAAACTGACTCCCAAAATAGATTTGCGCTCGGGCGATATTCCCGTTACAGCGCCTTGACCGTATGGCCCCACATCTACACCCTTTCATTCTTGCTGATGGTTCAACCCGAGTAGTGGGTGATATGCACAGGAGTGAGCTCAACCGCTTTGGCAGATATCGTGATCGCCCTGGCGATGTGTTGGTACCTCTATCGCAAAAGGACAGGGTTTTCAAAGCGAGTCCTCGTCATCTTCTCAGACAAATGTGGCCTAATGTCTGCGTATAGAACCGACTCGATGATCATGAGGTTGATGTCCTACAGTATCAGCTCTGGCCTGGTGTCGAGGTGAGAATGACAACTTGTGTTAGGTAATTGAGCACGTCAACGAACCAAAGTAGCGTCCTTGCCACCAGCATGCTTGTCTGTGTAAGATATTTCTTACTTAATCTCATTCCTGAATGCTTCCTTACAAAACGATCAGTTCTTAGCCCTGCGCCATACCTTCACATGGCAGGTGTTGTTTTGGTTGGTGGGAAAGTGTATGTTCGAGGTCGGATGAAACGAAAATGCACTGACATTCTGATAGGCTACGTGATCTCTTTCCTTTCCACGTAAGGGGATTTTTCGCCTCTAAGCAGGTCTTTATCATTGGTCGTCATTAGGTTGAATAGTCGCGACGCTCTCCGAGAATGGTCTTCGAATGCTTCGAAGGAACACTTGAATCTCGCCATCAAGATGTCAACCGAAAAAAGTGGAAATGACCACAAATACAAGACCGGGCCCACTGCTGTCACGGTCAGCGTGCATCAGACAATCACCTCGGACCTCGCAACGAGCATGCATGATTATGACGATGCACCAAAATTGGAAAAATCGGTAAGAGTCTTGTATGCTGCGGTAGCGCATCAGTGCTGAGATAGTCACGGTTGCAAAGAAGGGAATAACCATCTCCCCTGCACACTATGGGCCACCAGAGTCAAGTGTCTAGGTCTTGACCAAATCCCGTCAATGGTGTGGTTGATCACAAATACGTAGTACTCAGCACGATGAATATTATGTCTCGGCCGCGATGGTGAATTAGTCGGCCGGCCCGACCCTTGATTTCCTTTTCCACTCCGCCTTTTCTTGATCAGGAGCACTGTCGCGAGTCAACGATGGTGAATTGGCCCGGAAAGACTTCAGGAAGACTTAAAAAGGGACACGAGGACGTCCACAGTTCCTACAGTGGGACCTCCGGGACCACAATGGACTTTTGAGACCAGCTCCTCATCATCCTCAAATCCTTCCCGACGTGCACGAATTCCACACCAATGATCTCATCACCGCTGTGAAAAGTTAGCTCCCATTTGCCTCTTCTCGTCCTCTGTACATTCTCAATCTTCGCTCCGAACAAGCCAGTCCCGATGCCCATCGCGTGCTCGTGTCAGTAATCGAAGCCCGCGTCCCCTGACCGATTTCGCCATCCTCTAAGTGTCGAAGATAGACTCTACTGGCCAGGGTCTCGCGCAGTCACCCACGACAAGCCTCGTGAGGGCCAGCATTCGCCGGTATGCTGATCCTGCGACACGTCCGTTACCCGAGGGAGTGCCCGCTAAGCGATGTCCATCTATGCACGTGGTGGAGACGCGTGATAGGGCCAAGTAGGAGGGGATATTCGCGTGGAGGCGATCGGGGATGAGGATCGGGTAGGCGTGTTGTAAATGCTTTCTCGGCACAAGAACTAGAAGCGCAGCAGGTTACCCCACTCCCTTGACCCCTCCAGAAGGTCTTCACAGCCGGGGACACCATATCCCTTTGTTTGTTTGTTTGATGATGACCCAATTATCTGATTCATGGACGACATCGCATTCACCGACACTCCGTCCCCACGGAGGCGTCCTTGTACGGATACGCCGCGGGATGACAGCGATGATCCGGCGTCATGAGCCGGGTAGAGGAAGAAGGATGCGAATGGTCCCGTGGGCGAACAGAGCAGAGTGGATTCTCTACGCGGCTACGGGTGCTTGCTGTCACCGGAATTTTTTTTCGACATTCCCGATGGTCGCACGCCGAGGTGTCATCACTTTCCGTATTAGGATTGATCTTCGCAATGTCCGGCTATCGGTCCGCCACGTGCTCCTCGGACCAAAAAATACGGTTCTGGGGGCGCATATGGTACTTTTCCGTACTGTCACGGTCGGTCTTCCCTAAGCATTAGAGCCACCCCTTTGTCTGCCCAGGCTGAGTGAAAAGCCATTCCCCATCGGTTGTCCGTGCCCATATACGAACTCTCCGCCTGCGACATGTGCCGAGCGAACTCGACTGGTCGTAGTGCTCACATTTGGGAGATTGGTGGCGTCAGCTAGATAGCTTCTTGGAAAAGCAAGCTGGGTACAATATTTAGTCCCTTTCAGGATTGAGTACTCATCGCGCTTTTGGCAGTGTGTACAGGGCGTGGATGTACGTCGGGACTCAATGCGACACACGTGCTGAGGCTGGCGCCAAATCGCTAGCACATATTTGTGGCTCGGACATGTTATAACATTACGCGGTCTAATTAACCCTGAGCTCCATATGGAGTTGCGCAAGAAGGTCCGACGACATCTGAGATACGTGAAAGTCATATGAAGGTTCATATCTTGAGAACGTGTCCTTTTTCATAAAGTCATGTAGGAGCTGCCTTTCTCGGCCGGGGTCATCGGTGCCTTCAGATATTCAAGTTTGTGTTCTCCACAGCAATGCGAGCTCAAATATAATGCCACGATACACCTGCCACTATCCTTCCTGCGGCTTGCCTCTTCCGCTGCTATCTGTTTCATACAGTTTGACTCGACACAATCGACATGTCTGGATCAGCTGTAGCGGACATCCGGGATACCTATGGAGTCACCTTCATAGGGTTATTTTTCAGCGCAATGTATGTCTTCTCTCTGAATTTCCCGCATCTCCTTGCTGATCTGGTCAACTCATAGCCTTTATGGTGTGACAGTAACTCAGATGTGAGTGGAGAGACGCCTCCTTAAGCCCTTAACTTATCGGTTTCAGCTGGACTTACTACTGGTAACGAACTCTTGTCCTCCTACGTTGCTGCACGAAGCTGAATAGACTCTAGTCAGTATGGCGGTAGAGATTCGATAGGGCTCAAAGGATTCGTCGTGCTTTTATTGTAAGTAGGATCTTTGATCAAATCGCTGGTATATCTGGAAGGTGACACTTTTTTCAGCATCTTGGATACTCTGCACACGGTTCTATCTACCTATTCGGTCTACTGGTGAGATCTCGTTTATCTTCGTTGTCTATCGTGCTCACCCATACCAGGTACCTGATCCTGAATTTTGGCAATGTCGCCAACTTGGATATGAATATGTGGTACGTCTGCTCGTTCTTCTGGGTATCAACCCCTGATTCTCAGCCCAGGGCGATGAACGTACGTTGTCATTCAGCATCCCTTTCTTTTCCATCACATGTCGTACCCCCCGAATGTCCCATAGACTCAAGCCGACGTCAATGTGTGCACCACTTTCTTTGACTTATCACGACTTCCTGAAGATTATCATAGGCTCTCATCGGGTTTTTGGTTCAACTGTGTGTTCCTCATTCCTGTATCTTGATTCTGAGCTGCCCTGATGTAGAGTAGCTTTTATGCGAGGCGACTGTATATGAGTAAGCCGTCCTCTTGTAACCCCATAACACTCTAATCATGACACAATTTCCTCACAGTGAGCAGGAGCATCGTCATCCCAGTGATCATCGTGAGTATTCCGAACTAACTTATTTCGGCATTTCGTGAAGCCCATTGGCAGGCAATTCTCGGTGGAATTTACTTCGGTAAGCATTTTACTGCCTGCATCTGACTACGTGATTAGTACCTTGGCTGACTTCTCCCTAGTCCTAGGATTCGGTAGGTTTATTGTTTTCGCCTTTTCTATGAATTTCGTTCAATCCTCTATACACTAGTATTCACGGTCAAATCGTATGTCTAATCTGGCGGCATATTCCCCTGCAAGCTGATGTCCCAAAATTAGATTTGAGCTCAAGCGATATTCTCGTTATAGCTCCTTGACTGTATGACTCCACGTCTACTCTCTTTCAGGCTCGTTGATTGTCCACCCCGAGTAGTGGGTGATATGCACAGGAATGGGCTCAACGGCTTTGGCAGACATCGTGATTGCCGTTGCGATGTGTTGGTATCTTCATCGCAAAAGAACAGGATTTCAAAGGCGAGTTCTTGTCATCTCCTCGGCTGAATTAGGTTTAACGTCCAGGTGTAGAACGGACTCGATAATTATGACATTGATATCCTATAGTATCAAATCTGGCCTGGTAACGAGGTGAGAATGAGAATTCATGCTGGCTAATCGATGAAATCAACGAAACCCGATTAGCATCCTTGCTACTGGGATGCTTGTCTGTGTAAGATCTTGCTTTCTAAATCTGGTTCCTGAATATTCCCTCACAGAAGGATCAGTTCTTAGCGTTGCGCAGTACGTTGACGTGGCAGGTGTTGTTTTGGTTGATGGGTAAATGTATGTTTGCACTGATGTCGGATGACAAGAAAACGGACTAACATGGTCATAGGCTATGTGAACTCGTTCCTTGCTATGTGGGGGGAATTTTTCGCTGTCCAGCGGGTCTTTGACATACGCGGCCTTTAGGTTGAACCATCGCGATACCCTCCGTGACTGGTCCGGGAATGAACTATCGACCCCCGCCGTCGACTTGTCAATTCAAGGGGGCAGACGCTCCTACAAATGCAGGTCACCAACTGCCGTCGCGGTCAGCGTGCACCAGACAATCACCTCGGACTTCGAACCGAGAAAGCATGACTATGACGACGCGCTAGAATTGGGAAAATAGGTCAGAGTGTACACTGCCGTGGCGCACAAGTGTCGAGATAGTAGTTCCGAAGGAGGTAACGACCACCTCGTGTCCACACGATGGAACCCTAGAGTCAAGGGTATAGGTCTTGGCCAAATCATAGCATTGGCGTGGTCGGTACAACGATCAGTAGCAGTGTGTATGATGAAATTATATTACGGCTTTGATAGCCTATGAGTTCCCGATCCTTGCTTTTTGCCATACCGCTATTTTGATTGGGAGCTGTGTCATGAAAAGAAAAGAGACATGAAGACCGTTCCCACGGTCAGCCTCCAGAGCTACAATGAACTTTCGAGACAACCTCATCGCCCTCAAAATCCCTCCCGAGTCCCGACGTGCGCGAATTCCACACCCATGTTCAAGTCACCGCACCTGCGAAAGATAATTCCCTATACCCATACGCCTCTCCGCGTCCCCGCCTATACGTGCAAGATATCCTCATTTTTTCTCTCCCAACAAGCCAACCCCGATGCCCCTCGCGTGCTCGTGTCAGTGACCGAAGCCTGCGTTTATCACGCCGCCACGACTGATTTCGCATCCTCTACGCGGCGAAGATAGATCCTACGGCCCAGGGTCTCACGTTGCCACCCACGACAACCCTCGTGAGGGCATTCGTTCGCCAGTATGCCGATTCTGCGAGACGTCCGATTACCCGGGGAACCGGGGGAAGCGCTCGCTGATCGATGCCCACCTATGCGCGTGGTGGAGACGCGTGAGAGGTCAAGTAGGAGGGGATGTTCGCGAGGCGGCGATAGGGGATGAGGATCGGATATGCGTGTTCTAAATGCTTCCTCCATAATGAGCTTTAAGCGCAGCGGGTTATCCCCTCCCTTGACCCCTCCAGAAGGTCTGTACACCCCGGCTATATCCCTTCGTTTGAGGATGATACAATTATCTGATTCATGGACGACATTGCATTCACCGACACTCCGTCTCCACGGAAGCGTCGTCGTGCGGATACGCCGCGGGATGACTGGGATGAACTGGCGTCTTGAGACGGGTAGAGGGGGATGAATGGGAAATTGAAAGTCCCATAGGCGAACTGGGGCTCTGACGACGCCACTCCGAGGCACACATTGTTCCGGCCCGGGCAGGAATCCGCTACGCGGTTACGGGTGCTTGCTGTCACCGGAAATTTTTTAAATATGCATGCCCGATGGTCGCATGCCAGGCTGTCATCACGTCTACCATTTGCGTGACGACCTTGATACTGTATATTCACTTTCTGCGTAATTGGTCTTCGCAATGTCCGCATGTTGGGCTATTCCTTGTTCTCACTGTAAAGTTGACCAGGTCCTCGGGCCAAAAAATACGGTCGTGGGGCGCATATGGTATATCCCATCTTTTTCCGTGCTGTGGGTCTGCTGTCTCAACATTAGAGCCACCTCCTTTTCTGCCCAGGCTGAGGGAACGGTCATTCCCCATCACTTGTCCGTGCCCCGGGCCATATACGAACTCTCCGGATGTAACACGTGCCGAGCGAACTCGACCGCTCGCAAGCTGGGTACGATATTTCGATGGGTCGCTTTCAGGATTGAGTACTCCTCGTGCTTTTGGCAGTGGGTACAGGGCGTGGAAGTAAGTTGGGACTCAATGCGACACGCGGGCTGAGGATGATCTGATCTCCTTGTGACTCGGACATGTAACATTACTCACTCTGAGCTCCATATGGAGTTGCGCAAGAAGGTCCGACGGCGCCTGACGTTAAATTTCAGATGAAGGTCCATATCTTTAGGGATGTGTTTTTTTTTTACAGGGGAAAGTGATGTAGGAATTGGCATTCTCGGCCGGGTTCGTCGGTGCCTTCAGATATTCAAGTTTCTGTTCTGCCGGCCGCATGTGAGCTAATGTCATATAATGCCACGATACATTTACCTTTATCCTTCCTGCGGCTTGCCTCTTCCTCTGTTCTCTGCCGCACACAGTCTCATTCGACGCAATCAATATGTCTGGATCAGCTGTAGCGGACATCCGGGATACCTATGGAGCCACCTTTATAGGGTTAGTTATCAGCGCAGTGTGTGTCTTCTCCCTGTCTTGTCCGCATCCCCTTGCTGAGCCGGTCAATTCATAGCCTTTATGGTGTGACATTAACTCAGATGTGAGTGGAGACAACTCCTTAAGTCCTTGACTTATCGGTTATTCAGGTGGACTTACTACTGGTAACGAGCCCTTGTTCTCCTGCGTTGCTACACGAAACTGAATAGACTCTAGTCAGTATGGTGGTAGAGATCCGATAGGGCTCAAAGGATTTGTCGTGCTTTTACTGTAAGTAGGATCTTCCACCAAATCGCTGGTATATCTGGGAGGTGACACCTTTTCCAGTATCTTGGATACCCTGCACACGGCTCTATCTACCTATTCGGTCTACTGGTGAGATATCATTTATATTCGTTGTCTATCGTGCCCATCCATATCAGGTACCTGATCCTGAATTTTGGCAATGTCGCCAACTTGGATATGAATATGTGGTACGTCTACTCGTTCTTCTGGGTATCAACCCCTGATTCTCAGCCCAGGGCGATGAACGTACGTTGTCATTCAGCATCCCTTTCTTTTTCATCACATGTCGTACTTCCCGAATGTTGCATAGACCCAAGCCGACGTCAATGTGTGTTCTACTTTCCCTGACTTATCACGACTTCCTGAAGATTATCATAGGCTCTCATCGGGTTTTTGGTTCAACTGTGTGTTCCTCATTCCCGTATCTTGAATCTGAGCTGCCATGACGTGGAGTAGCTTTTATGCAAGGCGACTTTATATGAGTGAGCGCCCCTCTTGTAATCCCATAAAGCTCTAATCATGACACGATTTCCTCACAGTGAGCAAGAGCATCGTCATCCCAGTGATCATCGTGAGTGTACCGAACTAACTTATTTTGGCACTTCGTGAAGCCCATCGGTAGGCAATGCTTGGTGGAATTTTCTTCGGTAAGCACTTTACCGCATCTGACTATGTGATTACCTTGGCTGACTTCTCCCTAGTCCTGGGACTCGGTAGGCTTTTTGTTTTCGCCTTTTCTGTGAATTTCGTTCAATCCTCTATACACTAGTATTCACGGCCAAATCGTACGTCTAATCTGGCGGCATATTCTCCTGCAAGCTGATGTCCCAAAATTAGATTTGAGCTCAAGCGATATTCTCGTTATAGCTCCTTGACTGTATGACTCCACGTCTACTCTCTTTCAGGCTCGTTGATCGTCCACCCCGAGTAGTGGGTGATATGCACAGGAATGGGCTCAACGGCTTTGGCAGACATCGTGATTGCCGTTGCGATGTGTTGGTATCTTCATCGCAAAAGAACAGGATTTCAAAGGCGAGTTCTTGTCATCTCCTCGGCTGAATTAGGTTTAACGTCCAGGTGTAGAACGGACTCGATAATTATGACATTGATATCCTATAGTATCAAATCTGGCCTGGTAACAAGGTGAGAATGAGAATTCATGCTGGCCAATCGATGAAATTAACGAAACCCAATTAGCGTTCTTGCTACTGGGATGCTTGTCTGTGTAAGATCTTGCTTTCTAAATCTGGTTCCTGAATATTCCCTCACAGAAGGATCAGTTCTTAGCGTTGCGCAGTACGTTGACATGGCAGGTGTTGTTCTGGTTGATGGGTAAATGTATGTTCGCACTGATGTCGGATAAAAAGAAAATGGACTGACATGGTCATAGGCTATGTGAACTCGTTCCTTGCTATGTGAGGGGAATTTTTCGCTGTCAAGTGGGTCTTTGACATATGAGGCCTTTAGGTTGAATCATCGCGATACTCTCCGTGACCGATCCGGGAATGAACTATCGATTTCCGCCATCGACCTGTCAATTCAAGGGGTTGGACGCTCCTACAACAAGTCCGGACCAACTGCCGTCGCGGTCAGCGTGCATCAGACAGTCACCTCGGACTTCGCAACGAGGAAGGGTGATTATGATGATGACACGCCAGAATTGGAAAACTCCTGTACACTACCGTGACACACAAGTATTGAGATAGTCATGATTCCGAAGTAGGTAAAAACTACCTCGTGTCCACACGATGGCACGATGGATCATCAGAGTCATGCGTATAGGTCTCGGCCAAATTGCTGTGGTGTGGTCGGTACAACGATCAGTAGTGCTGTGTGTCATGAAATTACATCACGGCTTCGATAGCGAATTTCCGGCCCTTGATTTTCCTTGCCGTACCGCTATTTTTTGATTGGGAGCCCTGTCACGAGTAAAATGTAGTGACGAGTAATCCCACGTGTTGAAAAGAGACACGGGGACCGTTCCCACGGTCAGCCTGCTGGGCCACAATGAACTTTCGAGACCACGTCCTCACCGCCCTCAAAATCCTTCCCGACCTGCGCGAATTCCACATCCATGTCCTCCTCACCGCACCTGCGAAGGATAACTCCCTGTACCCATACGCCTCTCCTCGTCCTCGCCTATACGTGCAAGACATCCTCATTCTTCTCTCCGAACAGGCCAACCCCGATGCCCCTCGCGTGCTGGTGTCAGCGATCGAAGCCTCCATTCATCACGCCCCCGCAACCGATTGCGCAATCCTCTATGTATCGAAGATAGACTCTACCGGCCAGGGTCTCGCGCCGTCGCCGACAGCCACTCTCGTGAGGGCTTTCATTCGCTGGTACGCTGATCCCGCGACTCGTCCGGTTGCTGCGCGATATCTTTGGGTACAGCTCTTCGCTCGCGCGCAGGGACAGTATCTCTTCCCGAATTCGAGCGAATTCCCGGGTAAACGCCCACTGAGCGACGCGCGCCTATGTGCGTGGTGGCGACGCGTGATGAGTCAAGTGGGAGGGGACGTTCGCGAGGCGATCGGGGAGGAGGGTCGGGTGGACATGTTCTACGTCCTTCCTGGGCACAACGAACTGGAAGCACACCAAGTCATGGGAGGTGTGACCTCGTCATCTACTGCCAAGCCACAATGGATCTACGGACATCCATACAGCCAAACCAACATCCCACTTCCGTGTCCCCCTCCAGAGGGTCCGCACAACCTGGGCCACTACATCCCTTCATTCGAAGATGATCCAAAAAACCGATTCATGGACGAAATCGCGTTCACCGACACTCCAGCCTCTCCACGGAAGCGTCGCCGTACCGATGCGCCGCGGGACGACAGGGACGAACCAGCGTCTCGAGATGGGGAGAAGGAGAAGGACAGGAAGGGTCGTCCGATGGGCGAACTGAGCCAAGTGGGCCCGGACGAGTTCTGGGAACGCATGTCCTTCCGACAAGAGTGCGTCGCGGGTGCCGTCACCGGTTTCTTTGCCATGGGCATTTCGGCTCCCGAGGATCGCATGCCGTCTCCACGTCCTCCGCCACTCGCCCCACAGCCTGGGCAGGTCCCGCGCTCGATGAACAGGCGCATACTTTCTAGTCTTCTCACGGGCGTCGAATTTTCGACGCCGGAGCGTGCGCGCAAGGCGACGGAGCTTATCGAGGGCGCGGTGCGCGGACTTTGTGAGGGCCTCGCGCCCAAACTTCCCCTCCCGAAGTCGAAGACTCAGAGCGCCGATGCGACGCCAGATCTTCTCGTACCCCCGGTCCCGCTAACACCTCCAAGACGTACGGTGGGCCTGCCGCCCGCGGATGACATATCACCAAATCCGTTCGACGAGCCCGAAACGACTTTGGAAACGTACAACGCGCATATATACGGCTCCGTCTCCGTAAGCAATCCCCCACTGCCCCCGAAACCTGCTACTGGTGGTACAGCGACCGAGGGCGCGTCTGGTGAGGGTCCCGGGAGCCAGACGAAGGTTCACGTCTTGACTGTTAGGAAGAAGAAAAAGCGATCGGAAGCATAACCTCTAGAACGCAACGATCATTACATATTTCGCCTCACGCATACCAGTTGTCCTCTCATTGTTGGGCTGATGGTCTCTATTCTCACTTAGGTTTATACTGCGGTTGCGGAGGGCAAGGGAAGTAGGGTCACTGTTGTTGCTAGAATGATGTACCGTTTTTGTTGTACTACCTACCGTACGTAGCCCATGCCGCCAATAAAAGCCTCCGCGCGCTTGCAACATCCCGCTTCTTTCCCATCGCCTACCGATATGCCCAAAGTTTCCTCCCACGACCCCACCGCACCCTTGCCTTCTGATCTTTCGAAGCTGAATGTCTCTCAACTCAGGGCCCTCTGTAAGCAGCGACGCATTGTGGGATACTCCAAACTTGGGAAAGCTGCCCTTATTAGCAAGCTCGCTGAACTCACCCCAAACTCTCTGCCCACGCCCCCATCATCTGTACATAATACGCGATCAGAAGCCGATGCTTCGTCCTCAACATCGGACCCGCCCCCGCTCGACAATCCACCTGCTCATGCTGGGGCAGGGTCAGGGTCTATGGGTCCGCCGTCTCTTCCGATTTCCCGCGGACGGAATATGGTTTCTGGCACGCATATACTCCAAAGTTCCGTCACATCGGATGCATTTCAGCCACCTCCTTGTCCTTCTGGGGGCCGAGGAAAAAGGCTTTCTCCATCTGTGGCGTCCCACAACGGACCCATCTCAAAGCATGGTCCCTCGGAGATATCTCAGGCCCGTGCCTACCCTTTAGCGAAGAGGCCAAGGGTGGCCGCTCCTTCGGCTGTACAAGCGCGCGAAGAAGCTACCCTTCGCCTTTCCGATTCCGCACGTCTTCCGGGCGATTGCGATGTCCCCGGCTCTCCCCTTTCCGGTTCACCTGGTTCTGCGTTGGTGCCCGGGATCAAGATTAATGAGGGGTTGGGGCGCCGGCTAGACAGCCAAACGCAAACTGTATCCATGTCCCGTAATCGCTTCAAGCCTTTGACGATAACGCGGCCCCCTTCAGTCACACAGTGTAACAGAAAAGAAGCACAACCGTCGTCAGGCTCACTCCTGGGTGGATCTGCTAGTGTGATGGCGCAGCCCACCTTGCTCTGGCATTTGGATTTTCCCGCACCCCCAGACCCCCCGCTCTTATCTGCCATTACATACCCACCTCCTCTTTCTCAACGGAAACTCGTTCAAGCCTGGGTCATCATTCTCAGTGGTCTTTCGTGCGAGGAACGCCTTCAATGTTGTTCGGTTTCTCGGCTCATTCGATATGCAGGTAAGCGCGGATGCTAGAATATGTAGAGAGCATACGCATACACCTCAACAGTCTATTCATCTGCCTATTATAAGCTTTCCAGAGACTTCCCTGGGCAACGTCTATCCTTGGTATCGCAACAGTGCGGCTCGGTACCTATGACGAACTTCTGGCCTTACCTTCTACAACGGGAACGAGAGATCTCAGAGCGGAAGAAGGCTGTGATGAGCTCCTTCCTTCGGCCAGCTTTTCAAGGTCCAGTTGACATCATCCCTGCACGCCTATGGTCAAGTCCGGAAAATGAGAAGCAATTGACGGTGGCCCTACGGTTTGGTTTATCTTTTCGATCCGATGCGTGATATCAACTCCACTTGGGCAGATTCTTGTTGACACGGCTGTGGTTTGCACTGTCTGCTGCGACTGAATCAGGGGGAAACATGCGGACTAGCTGGCTACACGACACCATAACAGATGTCGTTGAGATAGTCAAAGATGAAATATGGTGTGTGATCACCCGCAACGTAATCTCTGGCTACGTGCAAGCGTTCCACGTCCTCGAAGCTACATGTGAGGTCCTCGGCCTAGCGGGCGGTACACGTGGCGACGACAATCTGCGCTTGGACTGGGCGGGATACATAGAGAATCGCAAAACGAACCCTCAAAGCACGTCGCCTCTCCGCGACGCCATGAGGTGGGCCGATCATGGAGAGTTTGACCATGGGATTAGTAGGCATTGGCTCCGCCGTACGGCACAGATGGGAGCACAGGGAACTGC
>Ga0307510_10002911_pt1 | contig 19699 bp, 19 predicted proteins | sample 12_EM_MG_FD_207224 | JGI IMG/M metagenome (GOLD analysis project Ga0307510, IMG submission 207224) | Populus trichocarpa ectomycorrhiza microbial communities from riparian zone in the Pacific Northwest, United States - 12_EM | ecosystem: Host-associated > Plants > Roots > Unclassified | place...
CAAGACCTAACCGATATACTAAAAGATTTTATCTAACAACCTTTCGGAGCCTCCACTTGATCAATCCGCCTAGGCCACTCTTTGGCTAGGATTTCAAGTGCACAACCCGGGATGGTTTCTTAAAGGTTCTTTGTACCGAGAACCGATAAGGAAACATACATTATTGGTACCTTTATTTATCCTGGATTGCTGGTGTAGTATTGGCAAAGCTTGGAAAACCAGGCTCTCTTCAGGTATCCTTCCAACACCTGCCAATTGCTTTGGTCAGGGTAATTCCATCAGGATACCAATTACCAATATTGTCTACCCTCACATCATTTCATTGGCCTTGAGCACAATGATACTCTAAGCCTCTCGGGAACTATTTGGTCTACTGCTGCCGTTTTGTTCATGCACTATATGCAATTGAGACCCTGTTGGACATAACTGTCTTAGATTTATAGCTGGTATCTCTCGCAAACCAAAACCAATGGGTTGAGGGGAGCTGGTCACAGTTGGGAAAAGGTTTTGGCTAATACATACTAGACGATGTGCTTGCCATCTGGTGTAATACATTCTCTGGCCAGAATCAACTGTATGCCAAGAGGTGACCATCAGTATAGAGGGTAGAAGTTCAAGAAACCTTTACATTGCTATCTGTATCTCTCTATTCCATGATAAATGTTCATTCTTCTGCCCCTGTTGTAACTCTTTCTCCTTGTCCTCTTCCCCTAAAAGATACTCAATGTGAGTTTCCTCACTTTTGCCATAGTAATGCTTATACTCCCTATCTTAAACCTCAATACTGTTTTCAGCTGATAGCGATGCACTATCTACAGGAATGGGTTTTTGTATATTGTGTAGTGATATGAGTAGTATCAGGCTGGGACCCTACAATGTGTGGAACCCGAGAGACATGTTGCAGCTAGGACTGGGATGAGGGTTAAGCTACTACATCTGGCTTTCAGGATAAGTCTGCTACATAACTTGGTATGTATTGGCCTACCTGCCTCGACTAATAGATTCTGTTAGCTAAAAGTGGCCGATGATGTTAGAACATGTTGTTTATGCAAAACATAATCGAATACAATTGTAGTACTGGCATTGGCACATAGGCCATGTTAGAACATGAGTATTAGTAGGAAGCTAAGAAGGTGTTATGGAGTTTGAACCGGGCAGATGAAAACTAGGCTGAAAATGTAGTTTAAGGGCAAGGGGGTTTACAGCTTGTGATTCGCTTTCATATTCAATATCTGGGGCTGACATCCACAAGACTGAAGAGGTAGCTGTTATTTGAATTTGGACCCAAGATAGTAGGCTTGTACGTAGGAGTGCATAATATCACAATTGGAATGATATCTATCTAATGCTCTTTATAGTTCACAGGTTGAGGCTTGTTTCTCACCCTGGGCGGCCTAATATAGTTTGAGCAGGGCAACCAGAATATTGGAACAAAGGAAGTGAGGCTAGAGCACTGTGCCTGAAACACTAATCTCACAAGAAATATAGTTTGATACAAGTTTAACAAATTGCCGATTGGATGGAAAAAGATAAGGAGCTGGACAACTGGGGAATAAAAACAGCTAGGAGAGAGTGGCCAGCAAAGCTTCCAACCTAAACATCTCTTGTCAGCAAGCATTACAAGCCACCAATATCAAAACAAACATAACGTGAGTACTCTGTAGGAAGACGGATCCTAAGATTGCAATCCTATCGAACACTCAAAGTAGCAGTAAGGATAAAAATAAAGATAAAAAGGTAATTCAAAGAAAAATCAAGTATAAAACTTAATATCATTAAGCTGGAAAGGTACAGGCAATAGGTTCTCTCAAGGATCGTTGGTTATCAGAATAGGGTGGCTCTCACTTAAGTTAAGTAGAATAATATAAAGCCAGATGACATCCGTGGACCATTCTGCCCATTTGCCAGCACCTTGCTGAACTCAGTGTTGTCCAACTCACCTGCCTAGAGTGGGCTAACATGGGGAGGTAATCGGACCGCTCGGATAGTAATCATCACCACAAATAGGAAGTGCTTCCGGTGATGTCTGTCAAGCTCTATCTGCATGAGCAAAAAGTGTTTCCTATTTGTAGCATGTTAGTGGCAGACTAACATGCCCACTATCGAGATAATATCCATCAGGACTCACTGGCTGTGTGGTGGTTTGTCTATACGAGCTACGCCCTTCATCAGCAATTCTGGTTAACTATACTAAAGTTCTAAACGCCACTGCATGCTCCCACTATAAGAAATCTCTGGGTGTTAGACTGCTGGGCGCTACCCACAGCCAACGATGCGGGACCCACTTAACTTGTGACAAGACTCACACCTCTAGAGTCCACTAATAACCCATGGTAATGCTACAGTTCACAGGGTAGACTGGGACTGGCATTGGGGAGGGTGTTCTCAAAGCTGTGCAGCTTTCCCGGTCGGCTTCAATCCCACTATAGTTAACCTTACCATTACCCGGAGGTCAAAGTATGCCCGTAGGTGGTTCCCAGGCGCTATCGAGGTGGTGCCCCAGGAGAAGGTCACCCTTACACACTTTATATATCCTACTAACAACTTCTTGTGAGATAGACAGCCACAACTCATAGGGTGTTGTGGAAGTGTTCCTATCGATCCCACTTCACAAGAAAGCACACAACTATACAGGGGCACCATTCTGGCACTCTGTACCCGTGCTGGGGCCGCATGGGAGTGTTAGGAATATCTTCTCAAAGTTACATGAGGTTCGGACCACCCGGGCCCCTTCAGTAGCCCTTTTCGTGCCAAGCAAAGCGGTCCGATGAGGACCTAACAGCTCCAGTACAGCCTGATTACTTTCTTCAGAGTCCCCAGACCAGGTTCTAGGTGAAGGTAGGGTAACTGGGTACCCTCGGTAGGGTAACTCGGTCTCCAAGGTAGGGTAATCATGTTCCCAAGGTAGGATTACTTCATATCTTGATGCCTTTATTCTCTTTAGCAGTCTGCGCGACGACATATAATATTGCCCTAGAGACCCATGCAATGTTTTCTATGTTTCCTTAACTTTATGCGAATATGCTACCCAAAGGTTACCCTACCTGGGTTACCCTGTCTTACCCTGTGTCACCAAGTGACTTTGTAAACACTTGTACCAACTCATGCCTACTGGTATCATAGTATACTTAATATACTGGTCTAGTCTCGCTTTTGTGTTTTTTGGTAACATCCGCTACGTTTATTTTGTACTTAACTACAGGAAAACTCCGGCATACACACTAAAGTATGGCCTAGAAAAACCTTAATATAATAAAGAAAACTGCATCATCATCTCAAATCTCAAGTCAAAATGTAGAATCAAAGTCTACGCAATAACTATAACAAAAATCATAATTATCAAGAGGTCATTTCCTCCTCGTCTCTATCGGATTCTCTTTCTTCGAGCTTGTGAGGGTGGGAGGGGCAGATCATTGTATGAGCATTGTGTGGGCCCTTGCAATTCACACACGTGAGTACAGCATGGTTGCTGGGGCGGCTGCGTATATGACAGGTAGCAGTGGGGCAGGTAAGGCCCCCAGTAGGCTGTAGAGAGGCACACCACCAGCATGTGGCCGGGTTGGTGAACTTGTTGTTATGGTGTCCATAGCGATGACTGTTGACACAGTTGGTGTGGGAATAGAACTCCAACTGGTGCTCAGTCCTATAAGCTGTTGAACATGCAGCAAGGTGCTGGCCGACGTACTCTACTGCCCTGGGGCCCGTAATGTTATTCACGACTTTAGAGGCAGATTTGCCGCCCATAGTATTGTCAGTGGTGAGCCACCTGGGTTGTTCAGTTAGTGACAGCCAGGTGTTGAAGATAGTGAGTTTAGTGGGGACTTTGGCTAGACTCTTCGAGTTGGGGATCCTGTGTACCAAGATGTGTAACATGGTGGTGCCCAGATGTATACTAATAGTACTGGGTATCATGTGGAGAAACGTTCCAACTTCGCTGTTAAGCGAGGTAGCTTTAACTGATTCCATGGTGATTATGGTGAAGGTATTCACTTGGAGGGAGATGGCCTATATGTAGGTTGCTGCTAGCGCCTGGTTGATACAATCTCTCAGGGCTAGAGCATTGGTATCAAGTGGTTCAGCTTCTCACTTGTTCACGAGCTGTGGTGAGGATAGGGGGGTGGATATCGGCGGTAGTAGCAAGAGTAGGAGCTAGTGTAGGGAGTGGGAAGGGTATGAGAGTGGGAGTATCTGGCCGGGGGATAGCATTCTTGGTATTGGCTAATTCCGCTGTAAGAGCCTCGATCTGTTCCCTAAGTGCATCGCTATCTGACTGGTACTCTTTGTGGATCTGGTAGATTATTTCTATCATGACTAGTGTTTCATTGTTGGCAGTTGTGGCCCCAATATCCAACTCGAGATTGATCTTGTGCAACAGATTCATAAAGTATACGGTGAGGGGGGCGGCTGTTAGGCGCACGGACTCCCCGTAAGGATTTACAGGGCAAAGTTACCCTACGTTGACCCACAAACTAGTGCCGTCGGAATAAGACGTGACTTCTTTCAGAAGGTCACGTGTTCGACTCACACCCCTGTCATAGTTATTCCAACTATATAACGGATCGTTATTAGTCTCTACACAAGCGCAGGAGTCATGCGACCCAGTGGTTTTCGCCAATTACTATAGAAGAAATATTTCTCTATCAGTAAGAACTTGAATGGCGAGGTGCGAACGGTTGGATAAGAAGTTATGGCGCTTCAAAGTTAAGCTGACCAACATATGTAGTCTGATATGTAAGACGTAAGCATATGATTACCCCACATGAGAAATGTTGATCAGAACATGAGCGGAAGGAACGACTGGTATGATAGCGAGCCAGGCTGCATATACAGACCAAGTGCATAGGGCATGAGAATCGAGAACCAGTAATTGGACGCAATTACTTGGGCAACGATTAAAGCCAAAGTTGTGTGCGAGAACTCAGGGTCAAACAGTGTTCGCACATTCACGGAAACTAGGAGAAGTTGGAAAAGGTACTTCGCTAGTATGATAGTTAGATGTACCCCAGGAAAGGGTATAAGAGGCGGGCAAGAGCCCGAAGTGGATAGAGATCAGCAAGCACGGAGAAGAGATCTTATCAAGATAATAAGTTTTTATCTTATCGTTATCAATACTTCGACGATCTATCTCGAAGTATACCATTATATCTAGCCTACATTACTCGCGTCTTCTTAGCGAGTTCTCCGATATAAATCGATTCAGGTCCTGGCTGTCGGAATACTTCACGCCGAAGCTACCACCCAACAGTATATTGATAGTTCTCAGCGGTACCGAGACGAACGTTGGGCAGAAACACTGAGACTCACAAACCCGAGAACCCTTGCAAACCAAGACCCTGCAGAATGACCTCAATAGCACAAATTTACTTCCCAACCTTCATAAGGGAACTAGGAACACAAAAGCCCTATCACGAAACCTACGCGTTCTGGATAAACCCGAATAATATCATCACCCCCTAAGACTTAGAAGCCTTATACGGGCAGTGGAAAGGCGAAGGTTACCGTTACTATACACCCGAGGAGGAAATAGGATAGGTCTGGTACGTCGGGTACTATTGCGACGGAAGACGCTCGAGCCCAGACTTTCAGATACCAGAAGCCTGGGGAGGAAACAAAAGATAAGTTTCCCAATAAGAAGTCGACGAAATGGCGTCTAACCTGAAAGCGCCTGAGGTTATAGAATGGCCAGCAGGCCAGGACGAAGGAGAAGATAGAGGAGATGAACTGTCCAGAACTTCGACTCCCAGGGTGCTGACCACGGTCACCCACCTCGCCCGATCGCATTCCGCAGATCGGATATCTCGATCCCCCATTGGACTAGGCTTCCTAGCGAAATATGGGGAGGCTCTATGACAAGGTCGCTGCGCCCCCGAACGTACCAGCGAGTCCATCATCACCGTTCCGATCCCAAGATTAGAACAGATCCTGGGCCGATTTGACCCAAAGCTTACCGTCAGCCAAGATAGAGAGCATCTTGCATTCGGTTCCCTCCCTCCCGAGATATTATTAATGGCCTAAGAATAGGTAACTGTCAAAAATCAGTTAAAAGCAGGTGTCCAGATAGTTGGTCGAGAACTCGTCCGAATCGACAAGCAAGTTCAACTTCTGGACTTGGAGTCGCAGAAAGTCTAAGAGAGCTTCGCCACGCAAGTTGCTGAGCGGGTTGGTGAACCAGATGAACGACAGACCAGACACAAGGCTGTCACATCCCAGCCCCATGAGGTGGTGCAAGGAACGGGCGAACAGTCCATGCACTGAGACATACGCTTGGACCGGGAGATCGCTCCAATCAACGAGCAACACAAACGGGAACTCGAAAAACCTGAGATGAGGATTAACCTCATGAAAGACCAGCTTAGACAAAACCAGGAGTCGCGACAGGCCCAAGATTGTGAGATCGCGGTGCTTAAGGCCCTGGTAGAACAGTTAATGGGAGAGGTGAAGGGGAAGGGGAAGACATCGGATCCGACACCAGAGACGTCGGGAGCAGGAGGATGAAACCCGCCGCCGCCACCACCAGGAGGGGTTGCAGGAGCCCTGGACGGAGGAGGAGCCCCTGATGATAAGGGAGAAGGATTTGGAGGAAGGCCAGATGAGAGTGGGAAAGGAAGATGGGACGAGAGACCGGCACCCCAGCCAGAAGAAGAGGACTATAAAGCCGAAAACGACGACCAGTTTAATGTGTTCTCACGGGTCATGGCCAACGCCTTGGGACAACGAACAAGAGTCCCAGCTGAACCCCCTGCCATGTTTAGAAACCAGAAACACCAAGATCTACGCATGGGGCTACTGACATGCACAGATTATTTTGGTAGAAACAGTTGGCAGTGGGAGAACGAGGTACCAAGAATCCGATACCCCATAAGCCGAATGGATGGGAAAGAAGTCGCACTGTGTGCGTTAACCTACCAACGACAAATGACCGGAGAAATAGGTTATACAAGATAAAAAGGATACAACTTCTGGCACGTCTTTGCGGAACAAGCGCTGCGACGCTTCGGACCCACCCATGAAGCGGAAAAATCCCTAAGAGAAATTGGATTGGCCAAATACCGCGGTGATGTCACTAAATTCTGGATGGCAATGGATAATCTCAACATCCATGCTAGAGTCACCAGAATAGCCAGGAGTAAACTGATTGAAGATGAACTTCCCGTAGAAGCATTGCGACGGCTCTCACATAGAGAATATGTCGACGATCAGGAATTGTTGGAAGCAGTCAGGACCGTAACCCAAGCGGAACAAGATTTCAAGGAAAGAAAGGATCTTCGAGGAGATGGTCCCTCCGGCACGAGACGAGGCGAAAAGAGAAAGTTCGAGGATTCGAAGCCAATGGTACCCGCAAAGCGTGTAAAAAAGAAATACACGGCTCAGGAAAAGGCGGCCTATCAAAGGAACAAGGCTGGGGAGAGAAAGGTGAAAAAGGAAGGGTCGGTGGCACCAGAGGGGGAGGTTAAACACAGGGTACAGGCAGATGCCCGCAAGGGCGTCGATCAGCAGGTTGTCGATAAGCGAAAATCTGACAACAAATGCACGCGGTGTGGAATGAAAACCCACACATGGAAATACTGTCGGAAGCCGGTACAGGTATCGGCTGTATATCGAGGGCAATCGAAGCCCAAGCGAGAGTCCACATTCACACCAAAGCGACGGCACCAGGTAGCGACTGTGGCCGTGGATGGCCATGGAGAAAGCTCGAAAGGAGCGGTTCAGAGGCCCCCAGCTTGGGCCATTGAAGATGACGACATTTGATAAAAACAAAAAAAAGGGAAAAAAAGCAAAAGTCAACCAGGTACCGACAACAACGGTAATCGGGTAGTCAGGTTGCCGCCTCAAATCGAAAGACCTGCGCCCTAGTCAGTGATGATAACCTACCGGAAGGCTAAAAGACCAAAGGATAGCAGTTGCCATTTTACATCCAACAATGGGTTGTCCGTGCTTACCATGGGAGCCATAAAAAATCACCAGTGAAGAAAGCGGTCGACAAGACTAAAAGGGAAAGAGAAGACTATCATTCATTGGAACGGGGCATGAGGTACACGACACGCCAAGGGGAGTCGAAATCCAGGGCAACCTGACTTTCTCACCGGGTAAAATAGCCGGGCAAATAGAAGCTGGGGGCGCCTCTATTGTGGACAAGGTTCATGCCTGACGAATGATGTCCGTGGGGGTCTCCGGAGTTAGACCAAACTCCAAGGCAAAGGTATGGTTGACTCATCGTAAGGGACAGTCTTATAGGAGGGACAAGTCGACGATAAAGGACCGGGCATCCTAGTCGCGAACTCCAGTGGTACTCGAGTGAACCACCACCCCTGTGATATGGGAACTCCTCGGCAGGGGATAAAGACCCCTAGTAGTGGTCTGCCAGATATCAAACATTTAGACACTTAGTATAAAAGGTTTATGTGAGAAGGCTTTAAGAGCTGAAACTGCGCTGCCCCGGTAACAAACCCCCGTACTATTTGTAAGCCGCGACCATGAAAAGATTTCATCAAGAAGGGAGCCAACGCTCAAAACCCGTTAAACAACCTAAGCATTACCCCTGCCCAGAAGGGAAGGCATTTATTGAATTAAAGGAACAAAAAGAGGCGATAAGCGTACTCTTAGATTCTGGTTCAAATATCTTTCTCATGAACCAAAGCACCGCACGACATCTCGAAATCCCGACCGAAGCTCGGGATTCACCATTAAAAATCACAACCTTCGATGGCGAAACCGCGCCTACCGGATGAATATTCTACGCGCATCCTATTCTTCTAGAAATCGGTGCCAAGAGCCACCGACGCATAATATCCTGCGAAATCGCGAACGCTGGAAGATATGAGTTAATCATACCCTTTGGGTAGTGGCATAATGAACACCCCCTCAAAAATATAGCAGACCCAAGTAGATGGGTCTTTGAAGAAGCAAAGTGCCACACTCATATAGAAGATGAAGCAGTGGCGGATTTGTTTGAGTGGGATGAAACTGGGGCTTACGACGAGGGAGGACAGTATGTGGGACGGATAGAACGAGAGGAAGAAGGGGGAGTACAGTTGGAAACGCTGCCAAAACCATATTGGCAGTATAAGGAGCTTTTTGAACACAACAAAGCCAAGATGTTGGCAGCTCAGAGAACCTTCGATCACGCCATCAGCATTAAAGACGGGGCTGAACCCCCTTGGGGCCCAATTTGCCCGATGTCGGCACACCAGTTGAACGAGCTGGATAAATACCTCAAGAGAATTCTTGCAGAGGGTAAAATAGCCAACAGCAAATCCCCTTCCGGTGCTCCAATCCTCTTTGTTCCAAAACCTGATGGAAGTCTACGCCTATGCGTAGATTATAGGAACCTCAATTAATTGACGATCCTGAATAAATACCCCCTACCGCTCATGGATGAACTCCAAGACCGCATTGCTGGAGCAAAGGTGTTTCCGAAACTCGACTTGAAAGATGGTTATCATGTTATTGGAATGAGGAAGGGCGACGAATACAAAACAGCCTTTCGTACACGATATGGACAGTACGAATAGAAGGTCATCCCATTCGGGCTCGTTAACCCTCCCGCAACGTTTCAGACAATGATGAACAAGATGCTAAGGGAAATCTTGCACCACAGAATAGTCGTCTACGTAGACGATATCTTAATATACTCCGAAAATATAGACGAGCATATCAAATTAGTTCAAAAGGTCCTTGACCTGCTTGAACAACACGACTTGGCAGTCTCGTGAAAAAAGTCGGTATTTCACCAGGAGGAAGTCGAATTCCTGGGATACATTGTCAGAACAAGCGGCGTCACCATGACTGATAGGAAAGTGAAAAGAGTTCAAAATTGGGCACACGCAAGATCATTTAAAAGCGTTCAAATCTTCATTGGATTCGCAAACTTTTATTGCTGATTCATTAAAGAGTTCTCAAAGGTTTGCAAGCCAATAACCGAAACATGAAAAGGAAACCCAAAGGATTTTCACAGGGGAAGAGAGCAGGAGGAGGGGTTTGAGGGATTGAAAACGAGGTTTACAACGGCACCAATTTTATCGCATTTTTAGACAGGAAGGAAAAGGGCAGTAGAGACAGATGCTAGCGACTTCGCGCTCTGGTGGGTTCTATCCCAATACCAAGGAAGACGTCTTCACGCGGTAGCTTTCCATTCTCCAAAACTGAACACCGCTGAAAGAAATTACGTGATACATGACAAGGAACTACTCACAATAATGGAAGCGTTCAAGGAATGGAAAAGATACCTCTGGGGTGAAGAAGTACCCGTGACGGTATATACCGACCACTAAAACCTACAGTCCTTTTTGACCAAAAAGGTCTAGAACCAGGGACAAATTCAGTGGGAACAGGAGTTGAGGAATTATAACTTCAAAACAGTCCATCGACTGGGAAGCAGGGGCGGGAAACCCGACGGGTTAGGTAGACGGCCGGAGTACCGTCCTGAGGAGGGAGCTGGTCATAGCGAACAGTCAATTTTGAAAAGCCAACATTTTCAAATTTCGATAATTCATCAGAAGCGGAGCGCACAGACGGCACTTACCTCAGAAAAGCGCGAACCACCAAGCGTACGAATAATGAAGCTTTCAGATAAGGAAATAATCCCAACGAAAGAATCAAGGTTTGCGGCTGGTCATGACATCTATGCCCTGACAGATGGACTAGAACCGGCAACAGGACAGACAATGGTTGAGACGGGTATTGGGATAGGATTGCCGGAGGGAACCTCCGGAAGGCTAGCCACAAGAAGTGGTAAGGCCAGTAAAATGGGAATAGCAGTGCGTGGTGGTCTAATAGATGCGGATTACGCAGGAGAAGTTAAGGTCATACTTGATAATCATGGCGAGGCAGACTGCCTATTCAAGGCAGGAGATCAGATAGGGCAACTCATAATAGAAAATATTGCTAATGCCGACGGCATGGAAGTAGACGATCTAGGAATAACCGAGTGAGTAGAAATGGGTTTCAGGTCAAGCGACCTAAACCCCAAGCGAACCATCATGACTAAAGAAGAAGAGGTCAAAGTAGGTTTCCTCAATATGGATACAAGCAAGAACGAATTCTTTAATGCAGCTGATATCGGATATCACCCGCGGTTAATAAATGAAAAAGAAATGCTATCAAGCGCTCACGTCAATGCAGCCCTAATGCGAATGATGAAGGATTCATTTCTAGACAAGATTAGAGTGGCTGGCAAAGAAGATGAGAAGTGGCAGGAACAGGCCAGTGAACTGGTCAGGTTGAGAGAAAGTGGAACAAAGATGCTGGAGGAATGGACAGAAAAGAACGCGTTACTATATTACAAAAATGGTTTGTACATCCCCGAGGACGAAGCCCTTCAAACCGAGATAGGCCAAGGATATCACGACTCATTAGTGGCAGGGGGACTTCGGACAGGAAAAGACGATTGAGATAGTAACAAGGGACTTCTACTGGAAAGGACTCGCAGATTGGATCAGAGATTATGTACGATCCTGCGACGAATGTCAACACAGTAAATCCCCGCGGCATGCTAAGTTCAGGTTACTTCAACCTTTAGACGTACCCTATGTCGCCTGGTCCTCCATATCGACGGACTTCATCACACAGCTACCGGAATCGCAGGGCAAGACCCAGATCATGGTAGTAGTAGACCGGTTCACAAAGATGGCTCATTTTATCGGCCTCCACGAAAGTGCGTCCGCAAAAGACGTTGCGGATACCTTCCTTCAGGAAGTCTGGAAACTTCACGGACTACGTACCGAGATTATATCGGATATGGGCCCGAAGTTCTCTGGCGAATTCTGGGAATCATTGTGCAAAATGCTAGGAGTTAAAAGACACAAGTCAACCGCGTACCACCCTCAAACTGACGGACAAACGGAGAGAACCAACCAAGTGCTGGAAGGTTACCTTACGAACATTTGTCAATTACGATCAAAACGAGTGGTATCAACTATTGCCGTTAGCAGAACATGCCTACAACAACCGGCTACCAATGCACACAAGATGACCCCATTCTTCGCCAACTACGGCTTCCATCCACAGACGGAATGGATGAAAGAAACAGAAGCTCATAACCCCGGGGCCACAATATATGCTCACTGGATGCAGGACATACATCGACAGGTGAAAGAAACCCTAGAGAATACACGGGAATCGTTGAAGAAATATTATGACCCAAACGCCACAAAACAACCTACCATTGAGGTCGGCGACTTGGTAATGTTGAATGCGAAAAACATACGCAATGAAAAGAAGAAAAATTCTACCAAATAGTTTCTACTTGACCGAAGTGGAGAAGAACAGGAAAACAACTGTCACTCTCAAGGAACACTCAAGTAGAAAGAAAATCACACCAGTCACAATCAATCTCAATTCACTAAGCTATCTCGCAAATCAACCCCACAAACCGCACCAAACAGAAAATTCCCGACTCAAAGAAAGCCCAACCCAGCAGGTTGTCCAACTAGTAATTAAGTACAGGTCAAATTTTCCTTCCTTCAAACACACGATCCGCGTCGCCACTTTCCTTGCTCCCAAGGTTGTCGGTTGCCGTCGTCTCGGTCTGTGTGTAGTGGGGGGGGGGGGAAGGAAGCGACGTGTGAGAGAAGAAAACCTAACTTACACAGCAGCCCCTGTCCGCCAAGCCTAGGCAACCACCTCCCCAAGATCGTGACTTACTACCTATTTAGTATGAGTTAATTACAGATAAGCTAGATAACAGCAAGTTAAGACAGTCAAATTTAAGCCCTAACGGATTCACCCCAACTATCTTTAACCTCGACCCGGCGTTCATATCTGAAAATCAAAAGAAAGCAATCTCCACCTTGTAGTATCCACAGCCCCTATCTCCACTTTGCCCTTCCGCTCATCCAATCCCTTCCTAGTCACTTCTCACCTCTTCCCTATATCCGTATAATCAAATGCCCTTTGCCCAATACGAAAACTTGCATCAACAGCCCCAATTGCATCCCAAGAATAACCAAATACTGGCACCTGTGGAGCCTGAAGTCCCGATAGCCGTGGTGTGTGACTGTCTCTCGGAATGTAGAGCAGTAAGTTGTCAAGGTGATACCTCTTAGTATTACCTGGGGGATCATGTAATTGTCGAACATGACCACTCATGCCGGAGGTAGAAATCCGCTCTAAAAGTCTTAGGGTCGACCAACGAGGTTCTAGCTTTCTCCCATGATCCTTCGCTAGCTGAATGTCCCGAACTAGGACCAGATCTCCGGGTAGAGGTTTGCGGTATCGCGGTGACCCTTTCCGCAGTGTTTGGTCTTGCGACGATGAAACCTTTTGGAGCGTGATTGCCCCCGACTCCTCCCTGGTGCTGAAGAAGTTTTGAATTGAGGAATTATAACCTTCAATAAGTTCTTTGCGCATATCCGGTGACTTCGAGTCTACTGATTTCTTTAACCACTCCTGAAATCCTGTAGTGTCCTTTCTGGTAGAGGCGGGATTGAATCCCAACAGGATCTCAGACGGAGTATACCCAAGGAGGCGTATGCACCGAGTATTAATGTCCAATACAGCATCTCGGATGTGTAGTCCCCACTGTGCTGCTGTACCAAGCGAGATGCAGTTGAGCCGAATGCGGCCTACCAACATCTGAACATATCGCTCACTCAACCCAACTGACTGTGGGTGTGAGATCGCTGAAGGAAAGTGGAGAACTCCATGATCCTGCCACATCTTTTGTATATTCTGACCTGTGAAATGGGTGCCATTATCCGTATAAACAGTCATTGGCCATCCAACAACTGGAATTACCTTCTCAAGCAGGGCCGACATTGTGGACTTCTAGTCAGCTCGCGGGAGTCCCCCAGCAAAAAAGAATCTTGAGAAGTAGGCGATAACCTCTAGGATGTAGGTATTTTTTTCTGGTCGTTTCGCAGGGTGGATTGATCGGACCAACAAAGTCCATTCCTATCATATCCATAGATTTGCACTAGATAATAGGCTTGATCTCTCCTATTCGGTGAAGCTCTGCCACTCGCTGACAAGGATCACAGGAGGCAACCCAGCGATCAATATCCCCTGTCCCAGTAGGCCAGTAGACTCTTCCATGAGCTGGCCCCTTCGTCACTCTGGCCGCAAAGTGACCATGTTCCTCATGAAGCTCCATCAAAACTCTCGTCACATCTTTCTCTAATATGCAGCTTGACAACTGCCCATCACCTTCCCTGTAAAACAACCCAACATTTTCCCCCTCCACCATTACAAACCTTCTCATCCGCCACATTAACATCTTCCGCTTATTTCTTCCCACATCCAGCCTTCCCATTACATTCGCCAAACCTTTATCCATTTCCTCCAAGCGTACTTGTACCATTTTCCCATACAAATCTGACCTCAACCATTGTTCCCATTTCCGCCATCTCGGATCACTCGCCATCCTCTGTAGATCCTCATTTCTTCCTGCCTCCCATACCACTTCCTTAGCCCCCAATTCCCTATCCTCCATAATAACACCCTCTTGCCCATCCGCTCCTATTACCATCACAGAATACTTTTTCATATCGCCACTCAGCCCTTCTCTCACTCCTCTCTCTAGCCTGAACTCCTTAACTTGAAGAGCGTCGTTGAAGGTCCCTTCCTCTTCCGCTGCCGAAAACCCCTTATCCGCTCCAAGTAGAAGAGGTAATCTGCTTGAAATTGGTACGCTACTTGTAACCTGAAGCACTACTGGAGTCAAGTGCCCAGGTCCTACCGGTTCTGCTTTAAGGGGGATGTTAGGAGCCTCCGAGTCTTCCATAAAATGCGTATTCAGCCATAGAGTAGGTAGCTGTGACAACCCATCCGCTATTCCCATGAAGTGCGTCGTCGATGACCGGTGGAGCAGTCGTAAATTGTATTCCCCGAGTCGTTCTTTCCATCTTGCAATCCGGCCATGGGCCTCATTGTCAATTCCCCTAAGAAGTACTCGCAATGCCTCATTGTCTGTATACACAAAGACCGGATACTCAGAAGCGATTACCATCCAGCGAACTTCTGCCAAACACCGAACGACAGCTAAGGCCTCCCTCTCTGAGTTAGTGTATCTAGTTTCTGCATCATCAAGCTTAAAAGATATGAACATGATGACTCTTTCTGCTTCACTGTGTAATGGGGAATTAGTAGCCTCTACACCAGAAGGAATCCCGGTTAGCTGGAAAAGAACACCACCTAGTCCTCTCTTACTGGCATCAACAGCCAGATGATACTGCAAGTAGGCATCCGGAGCTGCCATCGCATTATTCGCAATTGCCTGCTTCATAGCCTGAAACACTACCGCTTTCTCCGGTGTCCAAACAAACTCTGTCAGAATAGCCCCCTTGCGGAGCATACTTCCCTCTTCCTTTGACCCATATTTCATTATTCTAACCAAGTCTGCTCGCACAGGAATGAATCCTCGCAGGAACGGTGTCAATTAGCAGAAAGCCTCTACCTCCTCAAAGCTGGACGGTCTTGTTTCTTCACCGACGGCCATAGACGATTCGCTCCGCACTCGAGACCTAAAAACCCCAGTGAGCTGCGAAAGAAGTGACACTTTTCTCCTTTGAGGTATATCGGACCCCAAGTGCAACGAGGAAAGAACTTCGTATGAAGAAAGCTGAACATGTCTTCAAAGGTTTCTGCACCCCCATAGCTATTGTTGATTATCCCATCAAACACGACCTTGCCATGATCCCCAATTAGCGACGGTGAACCAGGTAAAACCTCCAGCGGTTCGATTCCCTCGGGTCCTCTAGTTGCTTTACTCTCCTGAGTGCCATCAGGAAATATTGCCGAACACCAAATCTCGGAACCGCGAATAAGGGTGTGTCCCTCCCGTCAGCCCTTGCCCCATTACCGTATAATAGTAGATCCCATATGGAGTGACGAAGCCCAGCTTATGCTCATCACCCTTCCGTATTGGAATAGCCCAGTAGGAATTGGCCGCATCACTGGTGAAGAAGAACTTCTTTCCCTTCTTTTGTACAGTATGTATGATTTGCTCTATGCGCGGGCAAGGGTAGCGGGACTTCTGAGTTACCCGATTGAGAGGCATAAACTTCTGTACTATTCTCAACCGATCTCCTGGTGTCTGGTCTTCTGCGTTCGGCTTGAGGACAAACTTCCTTCTAGCCCCCCATGCACTATCACATCGGAAGATAAGCCCTGCTTCCTCCATCTTAGGTAGCAGTTTCTGGCTGAAAGTGATTTCTTCTTCGGTGTAGAGTGGGATCCGCACTCGTGTTGGCTTCGCTCCTGGTAAAAGCACGATCGCATGCTCAATCAAATCTGTTTGCTTAATCTTTAGCAAATCAGTCTCAAAGATATCACGCCAGGTGTAAAGGAGGGTTTTCGCTCTCCAGCTCTCCTTCGCAGTCAACTGTGTTCCTAATTTTATTTGTCTTTTGCCAAACCACTCCTCAATCTTCCACTTCCCCCCCTCATCAGCCTTGACTAACTCTCTTCCTTGTGGCCTCCGGGTAGTTGGGAACACTTGCGCTTTGTTCCTTGTAAGCGCTGTAGCCGATAATACCTTCTCCTTGTATTCATAATCTCTCTGTACTACCCCATATAACACCTTCTCATGCTCCGTTCCCACCTGAATGCCCCATTCCCTTCCGAAGTCTTCATTACACTCTCCTACCCCGTGACTACCCAGTATCCCGCCCTTAATCTCAACTCCCACATCTCCTCCAGGGTCAAATGTGCATCGCCCAAGCCCCTGAAACCACGACGATGCCTCTAGTTTCCCGAGAGGGAAGCCTTCCGACCTTGGTGCCTATCCCAATGATCCAACTCGTTTAAAAGTATTTCGACAGCCTCTTCAGCCTCTTCATCATCCACTTTGAGAGGAGACGCACTAGAAACTTCAACCCCTTTTAGCTTAGGTGTGGACAAGGGCGGCTTGTTAACTATTGGAATTGCGGAGATTTTCCGGCAAACGAAATCACTTCCTTCCAGGAAGAGAGTTTGGGAGGTGTGATACTCCACAGCCTTTACTCTGCGGAGCCATCTTCGTGAAAGAAGAAGCTGGTATGTGTGTGAGACTTCTACCTCAAAGGCTTTAATTCTTACCATCACTCGAGCAACGACAACATCCAACCAAACATAGAAGCGCAGAGGAATCAACCGATCATCTGCCAGTTGGATAGCCAAACCCTCTACGGGATGGCGAACGAGATTGAGCCGCTCAACAAGCTCTTTGGATATCAGGTCCAACATTGCTCCCCCATCGACAAGAACATCTGGAACCTTTTGCCTGCCAACCCAAGCCTCAATATAGAGACACTCTGCCTCCTGCCCTGTATCTGGATGTGCTTCGCTTAGAACAGTATGCGGTGGGAAGGCTTTGGCCATCAACCCAGACTGAGTAGCCGATTCAAGTCCCTTGTCTGCCATGTTCTTCTTCCTTGATCTTGGCAATGAGGACCGAAGAAGCTCCGCAAGATCCCTTCTCAGGCGAGGAGAACAGTCTAAAAGCTGGGGAAGAGTAATAACTGGGTTTAAACCTGGTCCAGTAAGAGCATCCTGAATCGTATATTGACGCTCCCCTTTTATCCAGTTGATCGGCGGTGCTGGTAACTTCTCCCCTTGGCTCTTCCTTGGAATCTTCACCGTCTGACTTCTGGATTCAAAGTATTCCGCTGTGTCGGTATCCATTTGCTGTAAAACTTCACGAGCAATACGTCTTGGACTGGGCGGTACCGGTTGCTCTTGGACTCCTGATAACCTTTGACTAGTTGGTCGATGAGCGTCCTCATCCTCCTCATCATCGCTAACATCTTCCAATCTTGCTCTTTTCTCAACGAGAGCCTTCTCGAAGATCGTAGCAATGGCTGGAATCCGTGCCAGGATAGCACAAGCCTCTCCCAAACCCCCATGTTCAGTAGAACAAATCTTAACACACGCAGCGGCTGCCGGTTGAGAAGCTTGAATTCGCGGCGGTGTTGCAAGAATTGGCTCAGCTGGTAGGCATGTCTCTCTTTCCTCCGAACTGTGCTCTTGAGACCTGTCTGCTCTCGAGAATCCACCCTCATTCGGTAGCAAGGTAGATGGTCTATCCTGTGGTAGAATCTCCACTAGGTTTGAACCTGTACCTGGTGGCGGTCGTTCAAAATACCCTTCCAGGATATCTTTCTCTCTCCTATCGTTGTCCCGTATTTGTTGACGCTCCAAGCAGAAAGAGGAGCACTCGTGCAGCCATCGGAATCGTGTCCCCGCATGCCACAGTTGTAACAAACTATCGAAGCTCGATATCCGCCGCAGTAGCTTCCTGGTTGACGAAGTCTAGAAGGTGGCAGCCCACTTCTGACCGGTGACTCTGACTTAGAAAAACCCATTGAAGACATGAAGTTTGACATAAGTGTATTAAACTCCTCTTGGGAAATGGAGGACTTCGGTTCGGCTGGTATTGGGATATTTGCTGGGCAAGAGAGCGGCTTCGGCAATACCGAATGGGTCTGTGTCGTATTAACATTTGATTTCCTTTTGGGTATCAGCTGAATCTCCGTCGAGACATAAAGTGGAGAATTGAACTCGCCTTCTCCCTTAAGGTCTCCATTCACACTTCCATTGCCATGGCGAGCTCTCTTGCCATTCAGGAACCTATTCTTGGGGTTGAAAGGATCCGCCTCTCCAATTATTCGATAGGCTGCCTTCACAACAGTGAGCGCTCTGGTGAAGGTGAAGTTCGGAGAATCCTTCAGGTCGAATGATACTCTCTCTCTGCGACCTTCGTCTCTCATACCCTTAATAAAAGAGATACCCAACCGTGAGTCCATCTCCTTAGGCACAGGGCGAGAGAGCTTTTCCACCTCGCGAACGTAATCGGTGATGTGCTGTTGCTCCTCTTGCGGCAATGAGATATTCTCATTTGCTTCAAAGAGGCTTGCCGCTTGGGTAACTTTACTTCCGTAACGTGCATTAAATTCCACGCTGATCTCAGCCCGGTCAGACTTCTTTGTATCTTCCAAGATGTAATGCAACGAGTGCCAGGCATCTCCTTGTCTTCCCTGGTTTTGACGAAAGAACCTGATTTTCAACTTGTTTGTAGCCTCCGCATCAATCACATGAGGTGAACAATACCTGTCCCAACTGAGAGCAGCCGCCTCTACATCCTCCAAGTATTCTTCCACACTCTCAGGGTAATCTCAATCCCCGCCCATCAACATAGAAATCTTAACAGGAGCAGCCATCATGAAAAGAACTCTAGAGAAACAATAGGCAGTATCTGCTCCTCCGATTACAGACAACAAGGAAAAATCCCCCGGTAACTGCATTTCAAAGAGCTCTCCGACCAACTGAGGGAAATAACCCTCAGCCGAATGCAGCACGGAAGGAAACCAACCAAACGGCGTCGTGATATAGCAATCGTGACAATCCGTTTCAGAGCACCAAATGAAAAGAAGAAAAATTCTACCGAATAGTTTCTACTTGACAGAAGTGGAGAAGAACAGGAAAACAACTGTCACTCTCAATGAACACTCAAGTAGAAAGAAAATCACACCAGTCACAATCAATCTCAATTCACTAAGCTATTTCGCAAATCAACCCCGCGGACCGGACCAAACAGAAAATTCCCAACTCAAAGAAAGCCCAACCCAACAGGTTGTCTGACTACTAATTAAGTACAGGTCCAATTTTCCTCCCTCTGAACCCACGATCCTCGTCGCCACTTTCCTTGCTACAAAGGTTGTCGGTTGTCATCGTCGCGGTCTGTGTGTGGTGGGGGGGGGGGGGGGGGTAGAAAGAACCGAAACGT
>Ga0307510_10002912_pt1 | contig 19697 bp, 4 predicted proteins | sample 12_EM_MG_FD_207224 | JGI IMG/M metagenome (GOLD analysis project Ga0307510, IMG submission 207224) | Populus trichocarpa ectomycorrhiza microbial communities from riparian zone in the Pacific Northwest, United States - 12_EM | ecosystem: Host-associated > Plants > Roots > Unclassified | place...
ATTAGTCGGACATTTTTATCTTAGCATGCTGTGCAGTTACTTTCTTGTGTTTATTTGGTGATTTTCTTTTTCAGCTGTGTGCTCGGGGAAACATTATTTTAGGTCCAATAACGATTGTCGTGTAGATGCAAGGAACCTTCACTCTTTCACGCCATCAAGGTTTTCTTCCAAACGGTGGAAAAATGTGAGGCTGAAATGTCCTCTGTTACCTTCATTGTTTGAAGAGAAAATTATACAGAATTAAATATGATTACCATTTCTCTATAATAAAAATACAGTAGGGCTACAGTTTAACATTATGGGTTTCTAAAAATTTTGAATTTTATTTTAGCTAAAATTATTATTTTTTATTTTTAAATTATTTTGATTAACCGATATCAAAAATAATTTTTAAAAAATATAAAAATATTATTTTAATATATTTATAAATAAAAAATACTTTAAACCGACCGAGAGACCAACCTAGCTGCTTTGAAAAATTGAAATTAAGGTCAGAAAAGGATTTCTCGATAATTAGCAACTTGGATGAAACGTTCATGTCACCCCATTTATCCCCCTTTGATCCGTTGGGCCTTATTTTTTTTTATCCTACAGAGGTGGAAGAGGATGGGCTCGAACCAGAGATAGTTGACGGAACCACGCTCAACCACTGAGCCACGCCTCGTTGCCATACATCACAGATTTTTTATATTTATTTCTATCCCACCAGAAACTGGCTCCTCGTTAGTATTTATCAATGCTTCCTTAGGACGACTTACCACGCCTCGAAAAGCCAAGCCTAATAGCTTGAAGATTACCAGTCCTGGAGAAGAACGACCCCACCATCCTTTTAAGAAAGGAGAAGGGCAGAATATTTGTCTATTTGCCTTGCGGATGAACATAATCAATATATACAAAAATGAATTTAAATCTTGGATTGGGGTTGCCGGAAGGGGGGATAAAACCGACCTAGGCTTCTATAACTGAGACTATCTGCTATTTAGGGCTTTTTCTAAGTGCTTTACGATGGTTTAAAGCACTCACTCAATCATCATGTATCACTCACATCAAAACATTATATAATCCCAATAAAGTTCTTACATCCAAAGAAATTCACAGTTATGGTGATTATGACACCAATAGGTCCAAATAAATGTCACAAATTATGCTCTCAAGCTTTCCGTTTAAGAGAGTTCGATTTCAACAACAGGAGGGAGGTGTAAGAAGTTGTAAATTGCCTTTAAATTTCTGAGCTGAGAATTACAACTAAAAGTAACATTACTCTTCCCTATAGGCATGCTAATCCCATCAAGACTACATTACTGGAGCACTTTTAAGCTGTTCGATTTGTTGACAATGACAAACTAAAATCCTAAAAAATAGATGACAACCACTTAAATCTTATTCATCTAATTTTTCTCTATCCTGATAATTTCAAAGAGAACAGGGATTGAACCTAACCTTACACTAGGACTTCTCTTCATCTGACTGGTATGGTGGCCCTGGGACGGAATCAACAAAAAACTCCTCCACTGTTACAGGATAAATCTATCAGCATCGCTTGTAAAAAAATAGAGGTAAATAGAATTTCAAGTGAGGAAATAAACAGGAGTAACTTTGCAGGATCTTGAAATGATTTCTGATGAGTACCACATCGCCCAACCTATTCAAATGATGTCTTTTTTTTTAATTTGAAAATTGCTCACGATCAAGCTTAATGATGCAAAAGGATCCATATAACCAATGACCATGACTACTTTTGGATTGAGACTTTGTGGTGGTGGTTGAAAATTGCTAACGGTATATCATTAGCTTACATCAGTCGCAACAAAATTGAAGCTAGTCTTATGTAACATGTTCGGATTCCATGGCAGAGAAAATTTGTCTTTAAATGCACAAGGCAGAGTTTCCTAAGAATCTATCCAATCATCTAATTATTTTACATAGGTATCGAGACATCCATCAAAGGTTAATGATTTTCTATGTGACCACCATTGAATTGTCAAAGAAGAGAATCTAGAAAATCAGTCAACAAAGAGAGAATATTATAATAGATGCAAACTCCATTACCTATGTCCTCGTTCTCTGGAGAATCAAGCAAGATCTCAGAATCAGAAGGCAGAAAGGGGGAACCAGGATAGTTTCCTAGAGCTCCTAAATCTGCAAGCAGTTCCAAGGTAACAGATTTAATCACGACCCAAGGAAAAGGAATTACAAAAACACAAGAGTTTCCAGAATGGTAAGATATCTCCACAATTTGGTATGAGATAGCAGTGGGATAAAACATCTCCATGGACATAAATATAAAGGTGTTGAATCTATCCTAACACATTTAAACAATCTACAAACACTAGTCTTAAACAAATCAGAACAGCAAAATGTTCTGCTTTAGCAAAGAGAGATTGAAATTGCAGAACTCGGATCTTTCATTAACCTCACAATATTTCTAGCATAATATGCATCTTAAGCAGAATACAAAATCCAGTAACATAGAGAAACATGAGCAGTTTGGCATCAGAAAATTTCAGAATGATTATATCTTTCCAAAGGTGCCTTTTCTAAACTTCTGATACTCAATGACAGTTTGCTTAAACTTTTTCTTCCACGAATAACAACATGGATTTCTAATGCATTTAACCATACACAGTTTGGGGATTGGAGTTTGATTGTTGTTGTTGTTATATTTAACCATACACATAAGATCAGTTACAAAAACAAAAAATTGCACTATTTGTGCACCGACTATTGAGTTTTATCAAACAAGTATGTGGATTTTAATTTTTCTCACTTGCAATATACCACCAATTTTTTAATGTATCAATCAAATACTTTTGCCAAAACCCCATTGATCTATTTATTATTTGATGATTTGGTGATTTGATTTTGACCAGAGGGTTTTTTTAAAGGTAAAGTTCCCTTTTAAATTTATAGCAATTAACAACAACAACAACAACAACAATAATAATAAGGGTAGAGTTCTCAATATATTACCGTGTCAAAATAAAAAATATTTATGATAAAAATCAAACCTTTTACTCATTTGATTATACTAAAAATATTTTAAGACTTTTAAAAACTTGACACTGACCAATTAACATCATAAAGGGGTTTTTAAGACTTTAAAATAATATAGCAATTAATTATAATTAAAAAAAATAATCATTGAAAGGGAAAGTTCTTGTTATATTACTGTTTTAAAAATAAAAATATTATTAATAGGGATAAAAATCTTTTCCTCATTTGATTACATTAAAAATATTTTGAAACTTTTAAAAAAAGTTTTAAGAAATGAAAATTGTTACTGTCACTAAAAAAACTTCTAATAAGGATTGAGTCCTAATTGTGGTTTGGATGTTTATCAAAAGTATTTTTTTTATTACTGATTTCTATAGTGTTTAAGAGGGAAATTTTCCTAACCAAAAACCAATTTCATGATATTATCGGGTCAAAGTCAAACCACCACATCATTAAATAATGGAGGTATTGACAAGCATTTAATGGAATCACTTGATTAGCACAATTGAAAAGGTCGGTAGAGCAGATTGTGAAAATTTAAATTCCATCTACTTGACTGATAAAAACTCAAAAATCTGCCTTTAGATCTGAAAGGCTGAAAAAGCAATTATCCCATTACAAGAATGATAAACAACCTACCTCCCAAGTTCGACAGATCTGCTGTTAGGTCTGAAAGGCTGAAAGTCCATTGAATCTGTTCCAATGATCTGGAATTTCCAGCCCCACCATCTGGTCCAAGCTGCAATCCTACAGAGCTTGCCGCATCAGATGCAAATGCTGTATATAGTGCTGAGGTGTCTACCCCCATTCCTGACATGTCAGATGCATTAAATGGAAAATGACCATTAGATGTCACTGACGTAGGGCTCAGAGGCATCTCAGACATGGATGAAATGGCACTGCTTGGTGGCACTACAGGAGCTGTATCAGCTGCACTATTTCCCATCACCATACTACAATAACAAGAGCAGCAGCAATTAGCTGGTTTTTTTAATAAAGAAAAAACCGATAACTAATATCAAAGCAAGGAGAACATAATTCACTAGATTTAGGATTTTCCAATGTCACTGACAAACATACATAAATCGCTACCACTTTCAGAAGGAAAAAAAATGTACATGTGTTTGATAGCAATGTGCATTCACTCAGAACTACTTTTAATAAGGATTTTCATTAAATGTCAGGATAATTATATATGTGCTGGACACATTACTGCAAACTAGGCAGACATGAAATAAATGCCAAAGTTTAGAAAAAGGCAACTATCTCATTCAGCAGTTAAAAGTGATTGTTAATTCAAAGGGCATGAAGATGCATTCACATAGTAAGTTAAACCATGTTCCCATGTCCAGGTAGGAGCCCTTGCCAAAGATAAGTGCTGTTCATTAAGTAGACAATCTAATAATAACAAAATGAGGATGGAAAAGTTCTCACTCATTTCCAGAATTCATCCGAATGGGATGAAAATTTCCTGGCGCAGGGATTCCATTAACAACATGACAGCTTGATATTCCACAGCTCATTGAGTCAAGATGAGGTTGACCTGGAGCTGGCATTTGGGGTTGTTGCAGGACAGGGTATCCCATCGGTAAATTGTTAACTGCACTGCAAAAAAGTGGCGTTGAATAATAGATACAATGTTATAAAAAAAATGCCTTGTTAACTCGTGGGACAACTCTGTCATCAAACCTTCAGGCACCATGAAACTCGCATTCATAAAATTGCTTTGCAGAAAATGATGAAAGAACCACATTTTCAATTTCTAGGATACCTTTCGAACAAAATAATAGAAAACATAGTTCAGTTATGAACTTCGAGGGAAAATAATAACAGCAGAGGCAAGTGAGACACTAATGCTTTACTAAGATCCCAGTAAAAAAGAAAACCACTACCCTCAAGATATTGACGACAATGGTATGTAAAAGTATCTACGGGAGAGGGTTTGTTTTTCAAGGAAGTTAATAAAAGAAGTACTAAATATCAATGGTGTTTGGTTTCTTTACACTTCGGATAAAAATAACCTAGGAATCCATATAAAAGTTGGAATTGAAGAAAAAAATTTTGAAGTTTCACTATTTCTCTTGTACTAAGATAAAGGGATGCTTTGTGCTTTCCACAATCATTCCACTAGAAAATTAGAACTTACCGGGCATGGGATGAACCCCGTTTTGTATTGGAGCCAAAGGAACTTTCGAAGGTACAGGATACTTCATGAGATGATATTGACGCTCAAGCAAATGATTAAACAAGAGAATCTGTTTCTTCAATTTCAGCCTAATGTAATAGGCCCTAAAGAAATCAGCATTTTCTTCTTCCAACTTCTGCCATACTGCAAAAGCAAGGAATTATAAAGGAAAATATCAGACTACATTTCTAGTTTGAATGCTTGACAAGAAAAATGTTAATCAGGTTACTGTAAGATTAATTTGTGAAAAGGTCAAGATCTATGATCAAATGTTCCATGATCACTCCACTCAAACAGCTTTTTGATAAATACATGATACAAAATCCATGCAGCAAGATTGAGAGGGCAACTTGTTGATAGCAAAGACAGCTTAAAAATGAAAATTTCAGAAAACCCTACCAAGTGTCGTAAACCCAGGGTCTATCCTAGCACGGGTCAAGAGGGTTTTAACAACCTCGTCTCTATTCATATACAATTGTAGGCAGCGTTCTATTAAATTTTGGACCTGCAATAGCCATTAATACATATTATCAAAAGCAGGAAAAAGTAAGCCAGATCAGTTAAGCTACTCGTAGGATCAAATCCTACATAAGAAAAAATTGTGAATAATAATAGTAACTGAAAAAACTTGAAAGGGGTCACATTCTCTTACAAGTTCAATATCTTGGCGTGAAACCTTTCTGCTATCATTGCTTGATGCAGATATTGAACTAGAGTCCGCTACTGGAGCCTCTGTTTTGTGATTATTCTGTTGCTCGCTTTGGGAATCCTGTGAAATTTGGGTGGACTGTTCTTGTGCACTCTATAATCCAGATGAAAATTCTTGTCAAATTATTGACGAACAATAGTTATTTATGTGATAGTTTTTCAAGTGCCAAAAATACAATCAGGACTGAAGGGCAACAAACAGTCGTTCAACGTGTGACTTCTTAACTGAGTCCCAGTACATGGATTTCAGCAACTAGTAAATTCACTTCTTTCCATGCTATATTTCTTGCTTTCTTTTTTCTTTTACCCAAAATTTTGAAGTAACACAAGTTTGAGTGCCTAAATGAATCTGTAATTCAAAATATGAGATTCAACTCTTGTCCCTTATCAACAAGGTTTATCATCAAGTCAAACGAATTGAAATCTTGCACATGGTTAAGTGTAGTGGTATCCATACAGTCGCCTTAGAATTTGGGTGGTGATGAGTAAAAGCTGGAGTGGCACATTTGCCAAGCCATCGCCAATTGAATTGGCCAAGTTAGAATACATTAGTAAAGTAGCTTGCAGTATGACAAATCAAAATGCATGACCAGGGCATCACAATTCAGTGCCTACGACCACTGAAGATAACCACTACTGAAAATAAAAGGCATTTGGATGTGTGGAGAAGACAAAGTTTGGGTATCAACTGTGCAAACAAAAAAAAGAAAATAGAAGAAATGTACGTTCTCAAAGCACATGGAGTGGCTGAGTGTGTGCATAGGATAAAGGGGATAAAGGGAAAGAGGCAGGGGTGATGTTTTAGAGCATATGGTAAACTTTGAGGTTTCAGCTTTTTACTAGCCAAGAGAAACAACTGCTTCAAACCCAAAAGAATGTGACTTTAGAGAAGACATTTGTCAAGAAATTGGGGAAAATTGGAGGGTGGGGAGAATTTCTTGCAAGCATGCATACACAATCGAAGACACATGTATGTGTACAACAGACCTGTAAGGTCTTCATTCCAGCTGAAAGCAAGTTGACAGCATCTCTTTGTTTAGCTCATATATTCCCTGGGTGCTGGTGAGGTCAATTTGCTAAGGTGAAAATAAGAGCCTCTACTTCTGCCGGGGTCATATATGGAGGCAATTCAGGCCTGGAAATAGAAAAATACATAAGAAACCGCAAGATAAAATGTGCTCTTGATTGGAAATATTAATCAGCAAAGTTTTAACGGTGCACACCAAAATAAGACTAGAAATGCTTGCTTTCAGATTTTAATTTCCTCTTACAATCTAGACAGGTAATATGATCTTGATGTTCCTCAATTCAATAATATTCAACCAGTGAACATGAATGTTATGCTATTATTCAACCATGTTTGATAAGCCTAGAGATCACCAAATGAACACGTTCCCCACGCACAAGCTTTATTTACAATCCTTCAGGCTAACAAATTCCATAAATTCATATCCTGGTTCACTCTATTCTTTGACCTATGAACCGTATTTCATAAACCGATCATTCTCATTATACAAGAACTCAGAACCCAAACATAACAATAGTACTGCATTGCACCAAAATTCTACGTCAATTATCATTTCCTTGTAAGAATCAGGACTAAGACTTTTAACTACTGGATAATAAGCAAGTACAGACTTCATTAGCTAGTTTAAGAGACATGCTACCGATAAATTATTGAAGTTAGAGGTTTTCTACAAACCCTGAATCCTAACCTCATGTTCCAACTTCAAATGCTCTTTTAGTCTTACCCATGCTTCTACTGTTCTTTACTGTTTTCTTCTTCATACTCTACCATAGAATTAATTGGGCAGAAAATCTTGAAAAATATCATAGCCGACTTTTGTGCGGCCAAATGGCAAATGATTTGGTAAAAAACAAATTCCTTTTAGACACTCCAAAGATTTTACTCCATGTTAACCACTATTTTGGCAAAAAAAAATGAAAGTCAATCAGATCTCAGTCCAATAATCAGTTTGGCCAAAAAAAAATGTATAAGAAACTGCTAAAATTGCTTAAAAAGTTAAAACATAATTGGTTGAAAGCACTTTAATTGATTCAATCATTGCCATAGATACTCCCTCGTGCAACCTAATCTAACATGAAATTAAAAAAAAAAAAAAAAAGATAAAACGTAATCTGTGAAAACTCGTAAGAGTTAGTTTGGTTCAGTTCAAAATTATAAGCTATATGAACAGTAAGATCTAAAAAATAATTACCTTGCACAAAGATTCTGAATCTCCAAAACTGCAAAACCAGAGAGAAAATCGCGAATTTTTTTGTTGTTTCGACGAATTTATAGAGCTCAAAATTCGACGAACTGAGCTCTACTTTTGAGTTATTTCTAAGAACTGCAGCAATCGACAACCTCTAGCTCAAAAGCTAGACTGTAATTGTGAGTTCAAAAAAAATATAAAATTAAAGTTCGCCATTAGAGCTAGAATGCACTGGCTAAGGTCTTGAAGGATATTGTTTAATGTACAGAAGCCAGTAGTAGAAAAAATCAGCTGATTAGAGTGATATCTGTTGGCTAGAAGCACTGATTCTATGGCATTACAGAGAGGGTTGAATGACTGTGGAGACGCTCTGCAAATAACAGAGAGAAAGGGGAGAAGGAAATGGGGAAAAATCTCACCAAATTTAAACAAGAAATCTGTTTATGGCTACGAAGGCTGGAAATAAATTAGTCGGTCTTTATTTTCTTTTTTCTTTTTTCTTTTGTACTTTTGAAATAAATTAGTCGGGTTTTATTTATCAATTTCTGGCACGGCTACAAAGGCTGATTATGGCACGGCTTCGGTTTTAACGGCGCTGTTAAGGAATAATGATCGGCAGATTTTTTTTTTAAGTTTTAACCACGCCTCTTGACTCTCATGAAAGATTTTTTTAAGCTGGAGGTGGTTGGCCTGATTTCGTTCTCAAACAACACTACGTAAATCCAAACCACGTGTCAGATTATAAGTAATAAGATTCTAATAAATTTCTCAGTTTATACTTAAACATTATGTTTTTTACCTGATTTGACCTCATTTGTGTTAGAAAATTAGTGCAAGGGTATCGCTAATATTTTATTAAATTAAAAAATTACGATTATTTAATTATGATGGACGAAGAACAACTCAAATTCATCTTAGAAAACTAGAGATTGTATGCGTTAGAATCTGTAAGTTAAAAGAAAGAGTTTTAATTTTAGCAAGAATTTAACTGAGATTTAGAAATGTTTTTGTTGTTGGAGTAGAAAAATATTGTGTCGAAATATATTTCTCATTTTTTTTAGTCGATATATTAAAAGAAACGGATAAATGTACAGAAATCATGCCAAGCAGAAATTGAGTTTAATATTTAAGTGCGGGTTCAGTGACTTCAGTTATACGATTAACAGTATTTTTTAAAAAAATATATTAAATTAATATTTTTCATATATATATATGCGCATTTGATTTGGCGATACCTAAAGAACGGGAAAATGCCAAAAGAAAGAACAATCGGTGGCTTGAAATTAAAAAACTGTGGAAACTAGAAAGAAACTTTCAGCTACATTATCAAATGACCGGCCAGAGTGAGAAAGGTAATCTTTATTATTGCTACATCAGTTATTTTTTAAAAATATTTTTTATTTTGTTATATATTAAAATAATATATTTTAAATTTTTTAAATTATTTTTAATATTAGCATATTAAAACAAAAAAAAATCTAAAGATATTAATTTAAAATAAAAAAATTATTTAAAAAAAAAAACACAATCATTATATTTGTAAGTACCCACGTGATTTAGCCGGCCGGAAGGTAGAGAATTTACAAACTTGCAGTACAACATCAACCCGACTGACTCCATTTGGATTTTGGTGTGCAAGCTCAAGTCGCTCGTCGCTTCACTCTTCTTTTTTTCCCCTTCTAATGAGCATAAATAATTGATAAAGACAAACATCCTAAAAAGGTTGTGATAGAATAAATGATGAGGTCGATTACACGATGTGATTTATAAAAAAAAACTTTTAACTTTGAATTGTGATTTAAGATTTATTTTCATAAATAATTTATGACAAAAACATGTGAAAATAACTTTAATTTTAAAATGATTTTAATAAAAATGACTTCAATTAACTTTTTTTTTTAAAAAAAAAAAAAAGAGGTGACGTAAGTTAGAGTCCATAAGTTAAGAATCAAAATTTTTAATTATTGATTAATTCAGAATTTAACTCAATTTTCTAACAAATTTTTATTTAAGTTGAAAATTATTATTAATCAAATATATTTATGATTTTTCTATAAATCAAAAATTAAAAAATAAATTAAATTAACTTGTAAAAATCATATCAATTAAAACTAATTATCACGGATACAAGGATGCATAATCTCATCATGGTAACAATACCATTTCTTACATTTAATTATAATCCACTGCCCAAAACATATGTAGAAAAAACTCTATCACATTTAAAATTAAAGGAATGCATGGAAGTATAATAGTAATTATTTTTTAAAATTATTTTTTTAGAAATACATTAAAATTATTTTTAATATTAATACATTAAAATGACTTGAAAACATTAAAATATTTTTAATTTAAAATAAAAATAAAAATAAATTGTATATTTCTGAAAATATTTTAAAAATACAAAAACAAAAGAGATATTAACACCACCTCACGAGGACTCAAAGACTTTGAAGTTTGAACACAAACCATGATAAAAGACGAGCTTGGCTCCCCTCCATTTCTAGATTCCTCTATTTCCCTTAAATCTTTATCTAGATGTTTGACATGAAATTAAAAATATCAAACGAACTTGATTAGCCTAATATAGATATTCCGTGATTTATGCTGGTTTTGTTGTGTAATGTATTGTCATGTCCTTTCAAAATATCGGGGCAATATTTTAACAAAAAAATTAAATTATAATTTTCTGATATTTTTATTTATATTCTTCGAACTTTTTTACTTAGATATATTACATCAAAGACAAACTTGTTCAAGAAACCAACAAAAGCATACATGGTACACTGTACTGTGTAGGGTAAGGTTCACCATGGACCAATGAAGATCAAACTCCCTGCCTACCCAATTTGTCCAGGACAAAAAACTAATAGGAAATCTTTAAATTAAAAAAAAAAAAAAAAACACCAACATCATAGGAGGTTGGTGTTTTTCTTTTTATTTCCTCCTCTTTTACTGATTATTTGAGGGTTGTGATTTATTTTTTATTTTTTTCAGAAGGTTTGTCCGATCCTTAAAAAAATAAATTACATGAATGCTAATGAATGCTTCTATGGCAGCCGTCCTTTTACAAGGAGCCTATTTGAGATAAATGTTGAAAAGAAAAGTTAACAATGCGAAGTAAAGTGCTATCTTCATGATAAGTTTTACAGGATCAGAAAAAAATGAGTGTCAATTTGAAAAAAATAAAAAAACAAAAAAAAAACAGAAAAGGCATGAAAATAGAAGAGAAAATAGAAGGATGAAGAGACAAGACATAATTTTTGGGTGCAAAATACATATTTTCCCCCCAAAAAAAGTCTTAATTCTAAAGGTAAAATTTAGAATTTTTCAGGATTTTAGAACAAAATTATAAACTTTTTCAAAGTTAATTTGGGGATGCATGACACCTTTAGCCTATTTCTATTTGTTTGTTCCTTATTAATCTTAAAATGCATGTTTAATATTATAGCGGTGATTATTTTTTAAAATATATTTTAGTTGAAAATATATTAAAATATTTTTTTTTATTTTTAAAAAATTAAAACTAGTATATCAAAATAATTTAAAATTAAATAAAAAAATTACAAAAATATTTTTCAAGATCTTAAACCCACAATATTAGCTGGGTTTTATATGTATAATAGATTTTAAATTTTATTTATGAGTTTTTTTATTGCGTAGCATGTAAAGAAGCGGGTATTCTATTATAAAGACATTATTGTGGTTTTCCGGTCAATGAATTGTAGTGCAATTGACATTATTGTTTCTCTTATTGTAAAAGGTCTCCAATTTGAATATTTATTTAAAATACATAAATTTCAACACAATACAAGGGATGGATGGATGTGTGCAAGTTTCAAAATACTAAGCAATTGAATGTGATGTTTTGCAGAATTAGTGGAAATTGCAAAAAAAAAAAAAAAACTAAATTCCAGAAGAAGAAAAAAGACATTAAATTTGCAGTGCCTGCTTCTCTAAAGGACAGGCATTTTATTGCCATTTGAACTTGCAAACAAAAGGTCCAGTAACCCCGATTGCTGCTGGGAGTAAAGCTCGCCATGACAGCTTCACAGGTCGGTACTGCTGAAGCCAGCTTTCTCAATCAGGCCATGACGCGCATAACCTGTCAAGGTGCTGAAGGACGAAAGAAAATTTGCGGTCTGGACTTCATAATTTATTAGCTTCAGGAGAAAATGACAAGAATGCTGTAATGCAAAAACCAAGTTGTTGCTTGTTGTTTTACTCTTATTCCAGACCATAACATTACCGCCATGGCTAGCATAACTATTATCATTATCAGAAATTACCTATTGGGGTCCAACTATCAGCGTGTGGTCCATCTCTGGAAATCTTATTGCCCATCGAGCCAGTCCTTTTGATCTTGAATGAGATCGTCTGGATATCATTCTTCTTCAAATGGCCAGGACCACCACTGCCCAGAATTGTGACAATGCCAACTTTTTTATTGGATCCTGTAACAGCTTTTCTCGGAATTATTGATTCCGGTGGTTAAAAAAAGAAGCGGCCAAGATCCACCTGCAAGACATGGTGGTTACTGCCGTACGTGGTTTCTGCTATTATTAGCTTTTTTTATTAGATAATAGGAATATTTTTAGAATGACTTGGGCATCAATGGATACTAAAACGTACTTCAAAGATAGTTTTTTTTTTGCTAAATTAAGAAAATAATTATTCTGAGCTCAATAAAACTAATTTCTATGAATAATTTAAAAAGAACTAAAAGGCATCGGTTATTTACTATAGCCTATTAAAGTTTTTAATGTGGATTCTTAATGTGAAAGCCTTTTTCTGATCCTTGATTTTTTTTTCATCTTAATTTTTCATTTTTTTTATTTGATTCTTTAACGTTGTTTTTTATATTTTGGATTGGTTTTTGTGATTTATTTTTTAATTTTTTTTTATTTGGTCATTTTGACATTGTATTGATACGGGATTGGTAAATGTGATTTATTTTTATACTAGGTTTGAGAAAATGAAATTCATTTTCAAGATTAAACAAAGGCCTTTCACGTTGGAATTTTTTTTTCTAGTACCTTAACTCCTTTCTCTTTTTATTTTGATTCTTTCACATTAAATTTTGTTGGGATGTAGCTTAGTATTTTATTTTGATTGCTGGATATGAGGTTCTTGTAATGCTATCAGAAAAATTTCAAAGCTCTTTTGATGCTCGGTATGGCAAGATAAAATAAAATTATGTTGATGTAAAATAATTAAATGTTAAGGAATCAAGATAAAAAGTGAAAATATAGGATGAGCTGAGATAAACAAGTAATGCAAATTGGCTAGCATGAATGTTACACACGCCAACTAATAGAAGTTACTCATTACGTTGTTATGATAGATCATGATCAAACACAATTTTAATTTATAAAAATGTAAAAATTAAAGAAAATCTCAACACATGAAAATATTACTGAACATAACATGCAATTATGAAATTACAAAAGAATAAAGTTGAATGATAAGAATGAAAATCTTATCAAATATAATTGTTCATGTAACAATGCCATCGAGAGTGAATTTAATTTCTTTGTGCTCATTATTTTCTCGAGCAATCATGTGAGCAGGTTTTTCAAATTTTGTTTTATTTATTTTTTTACAATTAAAATAAATATTTGCATGGAAGACAACTATTTAAATTATATAGAAAAACATTTTTCACACTAATTATTCTTATCTTATTCATATTTTTTTTTAAGTTTCAATAAAAATATATATTTTAGGTGCCATTTTTTTTTAATAAAAGGCAACAGAAATTAAAACAAAGGTTCATAAAAATTGAAATAGGTAGGAAAAATGTATCTCTCCAATCAAGAAGCTATTTTTTATTGATGTATTTCTTAATTCTTTTAATGAAAACTTGTTTTTTTAAATAAGAAGGACTATTTCTTAAAATAAAAGCTTATAATGATTTCTAAAGCAAGTTTTAATAAAAAATATTAAAATAATCCTTTGATGTTTCGTGTACAATTGAAGAAAAATAATGAATCGATGCGGTAAAAACATGCAAAGAAATTTATTAAAAAATAACAAAAAAAAATTATTCTCTTAATATCTACGAGGAAGTTTTTAGATATTTATTTCATGTTGGAAATATCATAATTGAAAATAAATTGGTGATATTGCCATAAACCCTGTTATATTATTAAAATAAATAGATTAATAATAATTTTAATATCATTTTAATTATTTTATTTATAATATTTTTGGATGAAAACGTAAGGGAAAAAAAATAAGGCAACATGAGGGTGCCCTCGCGAGCTTGCCCTAATAGAAAGAAAGTCAGGCAAGCGTTGGCCTACAAGGCTAAACCTCGTGCGCCTACCCTTTTTTATCTTTATTTTATTTATTAGGATGAATAACACATCTAACCTATTAAAAATATATATATATAATGACTTGTTCTTTACTAGTAAAGTTTGTGACCGTCACAAGTGATCAGAAAGTCGATGTACGAGTTCTAGATCTCTAGAAACTCATTTTCATCTATATTTTCATATGAAACACTAAATAAACATTTTAATCACTTCATTAAACCTATTTCTAGCCCAAACACTCTAAATCAATGAGAAAATCCTAAAAATCAACTAAATAAATAAATAAATTCCCATGCCCAATCCAGTTTTCCCGAGTAATGAAAGTTCATAAACATCTTAATAACACTTCTCTTACCAAGAAAAACCCATTGACACCAATATTATTATTTTTTTAACATAGTTAATTAACCATTTTCTCTATCATTTCTCGTTATTTTTAGTGATTTTTTTTTTCATTTCTTAACGTTTATAGACAAAATGTAAAAAAAATGAAGTTTAAGATATAATCGCATAAGTCTAAAATCCTAGGGACCATAGATACAAAATGAAGATTTTTTAGATGAAAATTATGTTTTTTAGTGCAAAAATAGAAAAAGCTCTATTGTGGTTTTTATTCTAGTACTTTTTCCTTTAATTATTTTTAACACTACAAATTTAAATCTTATTTTATCAACATGGCCTCTAATTTAATTATGAAATTTTATCAAATACTTTGAATTCTCAATAATATGCATAGAGAAGAAAATATCAATACATAAAATATTATAAACATTATATGTAAGGATAAAATTGAAAAATAAAATAAAATTCCGTGACCAAAATAAAAAAAACACAATTTATTGAATAACATTTGTTCATAATAAATTGTGAGGAGGTCACGGTAAAATTCTGTATTTTTTAGTTTTTTTCAGTTAATAGGTGATCGGGTAAGAGGTAATATTTCGATGTAACATATACAATATTTTGAAAATACAGTTATTCGCACCAGTGGATGGCCAGGAGGAAAAATACAGACACTACCGTGAACAATGAATTTTACGTGACATTTGAAAGCTGGCTCGTGAGCCGTCACGAGCCAAGCATGCATTGACACGTAATCAGATTCAAGGACATTGGCTAAGGAATTTTTAATACGTATCTAACCATCAACTTAATTTACTAAATAAAATAAAGTGAACAAATCATTGCTATTAGCTTGAAATAGGAAATTCCAAAATTAATCAATCACAAAGAAACCAATAAACAAACGACACATGCGACGGCTTTTGTTTCCTTGTACAAATCAACCAATCGTGAGGATTGAATCAATCGCATACAATCCTGACATTATGTCAGCGCGGAATGTCGCACTCGGCTGTCAATCACACACGTGTCAAAAAGGTAGCGGCAGAGCGTGGCTTTCGCGTGGCCGTTAATGTCATTGGGATTTGGGGTCTGAGAAAAGCAATGGCGGTTTCCAAATTCCCGCGAGTGTTTGCCATCTTTGACCTTTGGAGCCATATCGAGGCTCGACTTGTAAAATTTCCTCATCAAAAACATTTTGTCTACTTGGAATTTGACGGTAGCGTTTATCAAACAAAGATGGTAATCGTTTCCGCTTCCCTAAGTCATCTTCCTTTATCTAATAAAACTGAAAGTGTGAAATAATTTTTTATTAGAAAATAATATAAATTATATTTTAAATTTTTATTTAAAAGTTTAAGTTATTAGATTGAATTAATTATTTAATACGGTATTAGAGTCTTGATGATCAAACAGTCACGAATTCGAATCTCACTATCCTTGTTTATTTGATAAAAATTAAGCACAATGTAACGTAAGCCTATGCAGATTTAAAGTCCAAAGAGCTTTCACTTGAGGGAGTATGTTATAGAATAATATAAATTATATATTGGGACCTCACATAACAGTTTAAGTTATTGAGTTAAAATAGTTCTTTGATATGTTATCAGAACTTTAATAACCAAGTGGTCACAAGTTCGAATCTCATCATAGGGATTCCTATTTATGTGATAAAAATTAAGCACAATGTAGTGTGAGTCTGTGTAAGTTTCTAGCCCAAAGGGCTTTCATCCGAAGAGGTGTGTTAGAGAATAATATAAATCATATATTATAATCTTACCAAATAGCTTAAGTTATTGGGTTAAGATGATTCTTTCATATTTTTATCTTCACATAAATGGACCCCGAGAATGACTAATATTTTATTAATTTAGGTATGAAGATGAATATGATTTTCTCTTTTTGGATGAATCTTTGTATTCGAATTTACATATATTTTTATTATTATAGTCATTTTTTAAATATATATAATAATTTTTTAATGTAAAGTAGTTTTTATATATATATTATTGAAGAACATTTTCAAACTAAAAATTTAAGATGTTAGATGAAATTCTAATATATAATTTTTTAACACATTTCCTTAAGTAAAGGTTGATGATATGTCGTTTATCCATCTAATTTTGACCATCATAGAGGTGGTTGGATAATTAAATCAGTTTTTTTAATCAAAAAATTATTTTTCAACATTTTCATTTAAAAATGCCTAATAAACATTATTATAATGCTAATAAATCAATATACCAACTCAAAACACTCATAAATTTATCCAAAAATACAAAATCAATTCGAACAAAAAGTCATCTATCAGCCCCAATTAGTTTTTTTTCTGGAAGATGGAGGGAAAACATACCTTAATGAAACTCTCATCACAATTGACACAAAAAATAACTTTCTTGGTTATTGAAATGTGGCCAACCAATGAAATTTTTTTTATTTCACCAATTTCTATTTTTTTTTCTCAAACTCATGGGTTAATAATAAATAAAATAAAATTTTGGACCAAAATAATTTTTTTAAAAAATATAAGAATGGCTACCTATTTCTCTATGTTTTATATTATGGTTTTTTCTTTCTTGACTTTGTCTTGTACTGCAATTTAAAACTTTAACTTATAGAACTGCACCACAAAATAATTCAATAAAAAAAAATCAAGGACTGAATAAAAAAAATACAAAAAAGAAGAAGAAGAAGCTGGGGAGCATTATTTATGTTAATCATTATTTCAACAGTGTAGAGTAGAAAAGACAATTTATAAAGCAGAGATAACACCAAAACTAATGAAGACAATTTATGTTACGACAAATGAAAAAAAAAAACGATAAAAAATTGAATGTAATTACAATTTCATAGTTAGTTGTCGCGATCGATACATTGATGACGTGTTAATTAATTACATATACAACAAGAACATCCAAACATAAACTAGTTGAAACTAATATGTAAAATAATAATAATAAGATTTACAACTGGGTTTTTTATGATCTTCTGTTCTAAAACATCTATGAATAACAAGGATGATCAGGTATGAAGCACAGCATCTCCATTAATAACAAGACTACCTCTACTTATCACTCAGCTGGCTTGCACTCTCTGTTTTCTAGCTTCTTTTCCTCTTTCATTAAACTGATATCTATCTCTATCGGTCAGTCCATTATTAGTTGTAAAAAGCCCAAATCCATCTTAAGCATATTGAATCTGATTTCCCAAGAGGCACTTCCCGATATTCCAACTTCTCACCCTTGTTCTGCTCGCCTTCTCCTTCTCCTTATGGACGCCAAGACGATGTTGAATCAATTCCTACAGAGTGAAAGATATGGCTTCCAATTTTTTTTTTTAAAAAAATATTTTTGAAAAAATTGATATATATATATTATTTTAGTACACCCATCAATTATATGATTTTTTCATTTTGTTTTGTTTCTTTTTCTTAATAAACAGAATAGAAAAAAATGTTAGTGGGATGTTTTTTTTTAATTTAAATATTCGGGTCAGCTTGTACCTCGATTAATTTTATAAATTCTAAAATTAACAACCATGTAAATTTTTAATAATTATCATATTAATAATTACAAAGACTCAAACTTGAAATTATAAAAAAAACAAATCATTTAATCTAAAATTTTTATAACTAGATTATTTATTAGATAAGTTGTTATTACGATAATTTTTTTTTTTAGTTATTACGATAATTTGATTAGGAAGGAAGATGTACTTGAGAGAGAGAGAGAGAGAGAGAGAGACTGGATAATTATTTCAATAAACTACAGGAAGTAAGTTATAATTAAGACATGAAAATATCCTACGAATCAAACGACGCGTTTAGATCACCCGAAAATCACACCGTGGCATCTATTATCCTTCCACTACCTTAAACCCTATCCCAACACCAGCACCCTCTCTTTGAAAACCATAAAAACCTTAAACCCCAGTCCATCTATTCTCCGGCTTCCAAAACCGGAAGCTAGCAAATCCAGGCAATCCCAATGTCCATTAAATTCCTTCCACCACTCCGTCTCCTTAACCCATCTCCTCCCGTAACCCGTTTCCCTCTCATGAATGTCGGACTCTCCATAAATACCCGTCGGTCCATCCCCATTTTCTCTCGGGTCTTCCCTTTTAAGCTCAAGTACCCAGGGTTTTCTTCTCGGTTCTCCACCCGTTCATTTCGACCTGGAACAACCGGGTCGAGACCCGAATTCACCCGCCGCACTGGTGCTGAACGAGAGAGAGGAGAGGCTAGGACTTCCAAGAGTTTAGTTGAAGACGAGGCCGAACTCAGTGATTGGGTTAGTGACTTGAGGACCAACTCGTTCCGTGGCCGAGTCACTAGTGAAGACGAGTCAGATTCTGATATGGGTCGTCATAACAGAAGTAAGAGGGGCCCTGGTAGAGATAGAGATAGCGGTAGCAATAGAGGTGGAGGTAGAGAGGGGTTTTCAATGAAGAGGAGAAGGGAGAGTGACTCAGACGAGTTTGGTGAGCCAACTCGAAGGAGAACTGAGTCGACGTTTGGTCCGCCGAGAAAGAACCGTGGAACTTTGGGTTTACAGAATGAGAAGAGAGGACAGGGAGAGAGGGATTTATGGCTTAAGAGAGATGATAAAGGAGTAAAAGGTGAAAGGGGTTTTATTGACGATGATGATGATGAGGTGGACGATGGTGAGGACGAGAGAAAGGGGTTAATGCGTAATCTTGGGGGTTTGGTAACCGAGGAAGAGAGTGACGACGACGACGACGGAGATAATGGTAATGGCATTTTTGAGAAAAATGCACTGTCTTCTACTGGTTTGAAGAAGGAATTTGATATGAAAGATAGGCCAAGTTTGTCTTCGAGTTCTGATTCTTTTATGAGCGAGACTAGGTGCGTTAAAGGGACTGAATTGATTTTTATAGTCATAAATTTGATGTGGCTAAAAAAACATGTATTGA
>Ga0307510_10002913_pt1 | contig 19692 bp, 25 predicted proteins | sample 12_EM_MG_FD_207224 | JGI IMG/M metagenome (GOLD analysis project Ga0307510, IMG submission 207224) | Populus trichocarpa ectomycorrhiza microbial communities from riparian zone in the Pacific Northwest, United States - 12_EM | ecosystem: Host-associated > Plants > Roots > Unclassified | place...
AAGTGTGGGGAGGGGGGGTGGGGGAGAGTTGATACAGGATCATAGATGCGCATACTTGACCGGTATCCGCGACTTTGTTTGTTTGGTTACCTGCCCATTTCCTTTCCTACCCGCGCTGACGATCTATAGTTACCGAGAAAGATTATATAATGCAGCAAGTCGGCAATCCGGAAGGCGGTGGCAGGCCCAATAAGAAATACTTCGAGTTAACCCCCCCCCCCCCGGCTTCCCCCTGCCTACCTAACTTATAAAACTAATGCGAGAATACCATGATCCCTGAATAGTCCCCGCGTCTGGATCCGCAAAAGGTGAAAAGACCATGTCTGCCCGTGTGAAGGAAGCTCTACGTGACTTCAACACTGCGAACCAACTCTGAATTGAGGTCAAGGAAATGGGGTGGTTGGTTGAAATGGTTACTTTCTCCGGATTCCTCTTTGTGAGCCCTGGGGGTCTTAAGACCTTCCTCCGCAATCTGTTCTGTGTTTGACATATCGATAAAAAGTGTGAAACAATTTCCGTGGTGTGGGGAGGCAAAGTGATAGTTCATGATTGTTGCAGTTTTATCGGACTTTTTCAAAAATTCTCGCAACTACTCCCCATTGAGCACTCGGAAATAGCTCTACGGCCTACTACAGTGTTATGCGTCAAACTTCACAGTTCAGTGAAATCTTTTCCAGGCCAACCAGAATCCTTTCGCGCCTAGAGCGAGCAGGCAGCGCATCATAACCCTTTATAGACAGCAACCTAATCCCCTCCCTCTCCCTCCCATAAATCCCCTATTTCGCAGCCACCTTCTTCCCCGCCCTCTCCGCCTTCGGAAACCTGAGCCCCTCCGTGAGCCCCACAACCCCCCACGTCAACCTGCCCACATGCGGCTGCACATTCCAATGAAACGACAGGGTAACGTTATCACGGCCAGCGAACTTCCCGGTGATATCATTGATGCTGTACTTTGCGCGCTCGTTCTTCAAGATCAATTTCGAAGCGGAGCGAGACGGGAGGATGGCGTCCCAAATCACGGCTTCATTGTCGGTCTAGACCAGTCAATAGGAGAGCGCACACGGGAAGGGAACAAACATATTTAGACCCCGGATACGTCGCAGACACGTAGGCGAATACTTGCTTCGTGTTCCAGTTGAAGAGGGAGGAGAGGTCTATTCCATCACAGTCAGTTCACCTATCCCGGAGGAGGAGCAGGGAGGGGCAATTAACCAGCCTCCAAATCGAAATTCAGAACCGCATATTCTTGTATTTTGGACGTGTAGTACTGATGCGCTCTTCCTTTAACGCTATATCCTCGGAATTCACCGCATCAGCGCCAATACCACCACCCACCCGCACAACTCCCACCCTAAAGGAGGGAGGAACGAAGAAAATACAAGTTATCATACATCTTAACATCATTCGCCTTGATCACATCCACGCTCACATTCGCAGGATACAGCAGCGAGGATAGGGCGACCAGACCCGCGACGAAGAATGCCACAGTGGTGAAAAAGCCGAAGACGTTTTGAATTCGGACTAATGTGGAATGCATTTTTCTTCTTCTTTATTTTCCCCACTTCCTTATGTGCTTCGTATTATAGGTTTCGGTTTTGGTGATGGGTTCGTTGTGTCGGGGGTATCGTGGAAGCTCTCGGTGGTGGTGGTAGTTGCGTTGCTTGATCAGATTCGGTTGAGGCCAGAATGCGGGTTTGGGGAAACCTAACCCTAACAGGGGTTGCGAAACATCTTTGTGTTACTCTAGGAATTAAAGAGAAGACTTGGCTTGGCCCGGGGGAGAGTGCTTCCTGCGCAGTTTACGGGATGCATGGGCTTTGGCCAAGTGCTACAAAAAAGAAGTTAGGTACGATGGGTTCACAATACTCAGCCCTTTGGTTGGCGGAGCCAATCAGAGCAGGTTCGCCTCACTTGCACTTAACCCCCAATAAGTTACCAGTAAACCAGAACAAAATATCCACCCTCCACCACCATTACCGCTCCGGCTCTAAATGCTACGAGTAGACTACCGATAGTACCGCTCCCACCACACTAGGTTTCCGTAGGAGGATAGGGGAAAGGCAACGTCACCGTTCTTTTTTCAGTCTACACCAAATTTGCTTCTGCCCCTCTTCTCCCATACTTGAAGCAGGGGACATATAAAGCACCATTCCCCACCCAGTCACCAACCCCCTCCCCCTCCTACTCCCGCTCCCCCTTCCATCACTCTTCCAAGCAAATGAACACGCAAAATGACCACCTCCCCACGCAAGAACCGCATCGTAGTCTTCAGCGGTGGGAGCGCAGCAAACAACCTCATAGACGTCTTCAAGCACCTTTGCAAAGACTCCCGTTCTCTGGACTTTATACTGCCCATATCCGATAATGGGGGGAGCACGTCCGAGATATTGCGGGTGTGCGGGGGGCCGGGGATTGGTGATGTTCGGAGTTAGTTTCCTCCGACCCATTGCTTCCTTCCCTCCCTGTATCTGGGTTAACCTAGGTGTGGTGGGGGTGGAATTGATTAGGTCGCCTGATAAGACTCGTTCCGGAAGATATGGACGGAGAACGCAGCGCTATCCGGAATCTCCTAAATTACAGACTGCCCGCTGATCCCAATAAGGCAAGATTGGAATGGTACGGGATTGTAGAGGGGACGCACATTCTTTGGAAGGGGGTGAGATATTTCTCCCTACGCCCCACCTTCCCACACCTAACACCACCAGATCCCTTCCGAGAAGCGCGAGCTCCTCCGCTCCTTCTTCAACCATCTAAACCTCGAACTCCTAAAGCGCCAACGCCCAACAGCCCACTTCAACTTCCACAGCGCCTCAACGGGAAACCTGTTCCTGACCGGCGCCCGCTTCTTCACGGGTTCCTTCGAGTCGGCAATATACCTCTTCCACTCAATAACTGGCGTGCCATCAAACATCCGTGTGATACCGGCAATCAATTCCAATCATGCGCACCACATAGCTGCAGGCCTCGCAGACGGGTCCGTTATTATCGGGCAGAACGAGATCTCGCACCCGAGCGCTTCGTCTGCTTCGCTGCTTTCGCCGGAGGATACTCCTACAGGGTCCGATGCGGGGGGTAGTAATGCTGGCGGCGAGGAGGAAGGTGATGATTTACCCGGATCGTTAGCGTCGCTGAGAAGTCAGAATATCGTATTTTCAAAGGGGCACCAAGATAACGAGGAGTTGTCCGACAGGATCGAGAGGATCTGGTATATAAATTTATATGGGGAGGAGATAAGGCCTCCGGCGAACCCCAAAGTTGTTAGTTCTTTAGGGTCGGCCGGGGCAGTGATTTACAGCATTGGGAGTTTGTACACAAGTCTTATGCCTTGCCTTGTGCTCCGGAATGTTGGAAAGGCATTGGTAGAGAGTGGGAAGAATACGCCCAAGATATTGTTGCTGAATGGGTCGCATGATCGGGAAACGGGGCCAGATCATGGGGAGTTCACGGCTACGGATTTTGTGAGGGCCATTGTGCGGGGGTGCACCTCGTCTATGGGAGAGAAGGAAGGCGGGGAGGTTGGGTGGAACAGGTTCGTTACGCATGTCATCTATCTGGAGGGCAATGGGGCCCCCGCCGTAGGCACGGCCGAGTTGAAAATGGCGGGGATTGAGTGTATGAGGGTTTATGGGAGGAAGAATCTTGACGGGGATGGAAGGGGAATGCTGTATGATCCTACCGCTCTTGCTCAGACCCTCGAGACCATTCTAGCTGCGAGAACCAAGAGAACTGACGCCAGGAGGATGACTGTGGATGCATATGGGAGGTCGCTATAATTTTCGCTGTCGGATTAGACATTAGATTTATAGAGTATGCCAAATACACCCCCAATAATAGGATAGGTCTTCGGCATCATACAATCTGAAATCACTAGCCAAATATCTCTCGCGGCACAATTTCCTTTCGAGAAAGTGATCAAATATCTGGTTGGAGGTATCTATTCCCTTGACCTAAACTTTTGTGCCGCAAAGATCCATGGACGTAACAACGTAACCCAAGCGTATTTTGCACCTCCCGTAGCAGAAAAAAAAAAGGACCCCCAATTTTATTTATTTTGATGTTGGCTTCGTTTAGTCGAAGAGACCGAAACCCATGTCCTCATCGGACTCCTATGGAATTCATTAGCAAACTTCCTCTTGAGCACGGCCTGGGATAGGGGGCTATGAACCTCCTTCTCCTCTTCCTTCTCTTCTTCCTTGGCCTCAGGGGCGGCACCGCCGGAAGCAGCTGCTCCACCAGAGGCTGCACCACCACCGGAACCACCAGTTGGAACAGAGGCGAGCTTGGTAGAACCCTCAGCGATCAACTAGAATTTGAAAGAGAAAAAGTCAGTCCCAATCCCGGAAAAATCGGCAAGGATTTCATGTATAACGGACCTCCCGGATATCTTTTCCTTCAAGCTCCTTAAGAAGAGTGGCGAGACGCTCCTCATCAGCGTCAATGCCAGCAGCACCTAGAACGCCCTTAATGTCATCGGCAGAAGGACAGTCATTTCCGGCAAGGCCGAGAAGGAGGTAGGCTGCGAGGTGCTTCATTTTGGTTTATTTGCTCTGTGGGAAAACTATTTATAAGATTTTCTTTGCTTCAAGGAGAATGGTTATGGGTCCAAGGCGTACTCACAGGGGGGACTGTTGAACAAGAGAAACAATCAAATTTAACCGCGTTGGACCGGAGAAAGCTCTTCGTTGTTCGAAAGGGAGTTTGCTGATGGTGGTTGGTTGTGTGGGGGGAGCTTTACATACTTTTACTGTTGACGTTATAGGTTTCTCGGTGGGTGGTGCGAAACGCTAATCCAGTGTGACTTCTATTGCGGGGGGGGGGCAATAAGGGCAAGCCGAAGTTAGACACGGCCACAGGGCAAGGACAAATCCAACCCTTAACCCTAAAGAAACATGTTTATGTGGCTATGCAGCTACTGAAATGTGGCTTTTCTACTGTATTGAAAAGTGCTCTGGGCAAAGAAAGCCTGCGCGCCTCTGTCCCCGATGATTCTTTTTCGGTATCGACAGACAAAAGGATCGGACACTCTTTTCCTCTTTCTTTGTGACTCTAATCTCACTCCTGTTTCCTTTCCTTCTTTCTTTGACCACATTTCCGCTCTCGAGTGCCTTTTTGGCCGGTTCGCGTTTTTTATCTCCTTTTTTCACGGAGTCTTTTCATCAGGTCTTTGTCGTGTCCGCTCTCCTCAAACTTTACCCTTACCCGTCGGTTTCCTGGTTGCCCTCGCCTTTTTTCTCTCCCCAAACTGCTCTCTCCCTCTCTCCCTCACTTCTTCCACCTTCTTCCCTTCGATCAAGCCCGCCCCCACTTTTTCACATACTTGCTCCCCTTCTTTAACCTCCTTCCTAGCTTAGTGTCAAGTTTCGCGATTTAAAAAAAAACTACCATCACTCTACGCCCAAATCATTCCTTTCTTTCCGACAGCTCCTCTCCGTTGCCTTACCTTCGCCATCTGCTATCGACGCTCGTTGTCGTCAGCCATTCGGAAACCCTGTTACCAAGCTTTTTTTTTTGTCAACCCTCAACCGCGATCTCCCTCCACCGAAAATTATACGGTCTCTTTCCACGCTAAATACTTCAGTCTCCCACCGCCTGCCTCGTTGCCCATATTAATAACACACCTCCTTCTACCTACAACCACGACCGTTACCTCTACACGCCAACCGACAAGCAGCCCCCGGAGGACGACCACTGCGGTCGATATAAAGCAGTACCCCTCCAAAATGGTTTTCAACGACTCTAATCCTTCGGTATCTTTCACCAATTCTCTTCTTCCTCCCTCCTGTTACTTCTTACTAAATTTGTTACTAAATTTCTGCTTTCACGATATAATACAGTTCAGCATCTCCAGTATTCTAAGTCGTTACGACTCCTCCGCCGCCGCCACCACGCCATCCACAATCACCAAACCGCTTCCTACGAAGAAACCGGTTAATAATGCGAGGCCAAGTATGTTTCTGTTCTTCCTCGTAATATCTCTTTCCCCGTTTGCCGAATGTGGTTTTACGGTTTCGGCTGCGACTCTCCGCCTGTATTATTCTAAGCCAATCCATTGGCTCCTTTACTGACACCTCATGTTCGCCTTGACAGATGGTACTGGCTCTGGACCAATCACCTCCACCACCACACCACCACCCCGATCCTCCCTATCGTCTACCTCCAAGTCCGCATCGCAAATGTCTCGAGACAGCACAACAAAAGTGGTAACATCATCTAAGCCAGACATCAACCCCGTAAAAAGGCGCAAGACCGAGGAAGTTCAAATTCCAAAAAGCTCATTGGAGTTATTAAAGGAAAGGAAGGAATTACTCCAGCGCAAATGCGGGGGGGTAACCGCTAGCACTTCAACTACCATATCCGGCTCCGCCAGCAAAGTTGCCCCTCCGAGATTGTCGACTGTTGCTGCAACCGCCAGGCCTGGCTCTGGAATTAAAACAGCAGAGGCCGCCAAACCTGTAGCCGAAGCTCCGAAACCGATGTCTTATCGTGAGAGGATGGCGGCTGCCTTGCAAGCTGGGGCGGAAAAAAAACCGGCTGCAGGAACTATCACCCATAAAGCTCGTCCTCTAGTGAAGGAAAAGAAAGCTTGGCAGTTGAAGTTGGAGGGACAGGGAGAAGGGAAAGGGGTGGATACTGCGGCCAGCAGGAACAGTAAAAGTCCCGGTGTTTCCGGGGGGGAAAAGGCGGCTTCCACTTCAAAAAAGACGGCCGATGTTGTCAAATCGGTGACGAAAAAATCGTCTAATGGAACAAACGGTTCCACCAATGGGATTGGAAGTGCAAACGGCGCAAATGGGCGAAAATCTTCTATCGGGAATGGCAGTATGTCTTCGTCAAAGGGCAAAGATAAGAACAGGGGCAAACCCTTGTTGGAGGCTGGTGTGAAGAGAAAGCGCGAAAGTCCCCCATCAAAACCCGGATACTCTAGCTACCCGAGAAATAAATATTCCACCAACCACAAACGCTATGGGGCCCCTCGACTGGACTCGTACGAAGAAGATGATCCCGATGACGATTTCGTGGTGAATGATGAGGATGAAGACGATGCATATGGTAGGGGTGGTGGCTATGGCGGCTTCCCAAAGAAGTATGTCGGATTAATCCACCTACTGTCTTGTCATTTCCTACTCGAATTGCCCACAAGCTAACCAATCTATAGATATTCGTACGCTGACTACGATTCAGCCAGCGACATGGAAGCTACCGGAGCAGATGTATTGGAAGAGGAAGAGCGTAGCCGTCGTGTTGCAGCCAAAGAGGATGCTGCGCAAGAGAAATTGGAAAGAGAATTGGCTGCCAAAAAAGCAGCCCTTAAGAAGAAGGGTGCCCCCGCCAAGAAGAAGTAACTACGATCGTAAGGGCTTCCGCCACAAACATTCCCCATCCCACGATCACTTTCACTTTCATTTCCTGTATTATTCTTAGGCTTTTATTGGGGTTCGCCCAGCACATCTCCTGTTGGGCGATTCCTTCACATCTAATCCCTTGCGAAAAACGGTTCAATGCAGTCTCTGCTGATGCTTTTTTATCATCTCTGGTGTTTGGAGAGGTCACTTTTTTTTTGTTCTCTTCTCCTTTCCTCCTTTCCCCTTTCGCCTTTTTTTTTTAGAATCCTTTGTAACAGGCAATTTTTCCTCTTCGGCTTCTTATCACCACATGCTACCTGCCCACCCCTTTTCTACACTCAAACTAGGACTTTTTGCTTTGAGCTGTAACGCTTTTTTCTTCATCTTTACATTCTATTGTATCAAATTTCTCCGGGCTTTTCTCTTGGTACGGTCATCTCGCGCCGGCGTTATTCGCGGACTTCTATTCTATTGCCATCACCCTACTTATTTCCAATTGCAGAATCAGAATACACCGCTACCTAACTACTTATCCTTCTCTTTTGTCTTTGGATGTTTTCCTGTTTGTTAGGTGGAGCATGGATGTGTCCTAGAGTAGTTGATTTTGAAGGTGAAATGGTATGATATCCGTTTTTCCCAAATTGCCGAATTAGCACATGGGGTATCCCTAAATACCCGAATGGATCGATGGATGGAGCTGCGCGTAGCCTTCGCCTCTTCGGGCCAACATATGTATGTATGTATATATAGCTAGACGCACCCCAATTTTAATGAGGTGATCGCAGATCTATGGATATTCAGTGAATCGTGCATTAAATACCAGTGGTAGCCGCCCTGGAATATATGATAGCTGAGGCACCCTGTCAAATACTGCATGTACGAGTACGGGAACATTAGCGGCGAAGGGAAGTTCACCAAGCGCCATAATGCAGCGCGGTAACGATGCCAGTGCTGAAGACATAGGGAGTCTCCCAATTTGATGTCGATAGCGAGTGACCCGGTGTGATTACAAATAATGTCCAAACCGGGCGACTTTTCGGAGGAGCTATTCCATCTGCCATGTGTGATGCTACTTGTACAGTAGGTCGGTTGTCTGAAGCTGTCTTGCAACTCAAAACTGGGACAAATGTAAGGCGGAAGCCTTCTTCTCGTCCTTGTGTCCGGAACTCTCCCCATATTTTTTGACTCTCGCAACTGCTTCTGTGCGCTTCGAACGATCACAAGGAGGATGCGGCTTAAGAAATTTAAGGCAAAATTCCATCGCCAACCGTGAGAGAGGGCTACTGGCGGGGGTTCCCGGACTTTTCTCTCCCCCAGGCCCTCATTGATTGTGCTAGTACTATTCAGTATCATACAGTACGAGCCTCAGCGCAATTCATGACATAGGCTACAGTAATGCTCCTCGTTGAATGGCAGATGGTTTCTTGGCACTAATATGAGACGCCACAACAACACCTGAACGAAATACCCCCCCGTACCTCACTTCAACCTACCACGGCTCCCTTCTAGTTGAATGGGAATAAAAAAATTAAAAAAAATTAAAAAGGTCTTCATCTTTCCTTTCCATCTCCCATTGTTTCCCTTCAACTCCCTACACGCTATCGCGTTTGGCTAGTCGTTACGGGGTTGGGGCAAAGGGCACGTTACTAGAAGGACGCCGTAAGAAGCTAACCTGTCATCGCACTCAACCTTTTTTTTTTCCTTTTCACTCTTTCTTTTGTCACTACCCAGATCCAACTACCACCCCCCAGCTCTCCCACGACTATCCTCGTAGCCTTCCTTTCGTTTCAACCAACTCTTCACACTCACACATCGACACACACCCACACCCTCTCGCGGTTAAGTGAACAATAGGAGGAAGAGAGAGAAAAAAAGAAAAAAGAAAAAAAAAAAGGACGAAGCAAAGAGTGGAGGTAATAATAAAAATAAGAAATAGAGCTTTCCGGATCTTCAGGGTTATTGCAACAATGGCAGCCGCACAAGGTCTTAGCTCCGTCGAGGACCAACTTCAACAACTGGGGAGCGCGCGCGCCCTTGTTCTAACTGATCCAGTCTACTGGCCGCAGGTACTACACGGTATCCTTCCAATCGTATCCGGACCGGTTGTCGAGCTGAGGCGTTGGGGTGCGGACTTTCTCGCTGAGACCTTTTCCACTCCTGTGGTCGAGGCTGGGGAGAAGTTGAAACTTGCGGTTGCTTGCCTGGATACAATGGTTAGGTTGATGGATGAGAGAGAGTCTGGAATTCTTAAGAGCGTCGTCCAGTGTAGTGCTTCCGTATACCCGCTCATATTCAGATACATGTACGTGCATACCGCCCAGCTATCTTCAACCGGAGGCTTTCATCAATGCCCCATTACACCACATCCCCCCCCTTCCCCCTTCTGCAATCCCCCCTATGGGGAGAAAAGGGAGAAAAAAGAGATATGCCAAATGCTATTATAGAGACCTTCGGTCATATTGTTTCTATATATCTCCTCCCCTCCCCTTCTCATTTTTTCTTTGATATCTGTCGTTTCGTTTGTTTGTTTGTTGGAACTCCCGTTTACTGAGATCCTCGCCCCTTTCTTTCTCTTTCCACTATCACAGATGCAATAATCGAGAGGATGCAGCCACATGGAAGAAAATGGATGTATTGAAGTCGAAGATCCTGAGTCTCTGGGACAACGGCCCGGTGGGGGTACGCCTTTGCTGTATCAAATTCGTACAGAGGGTAATCTTAGTTCAATCTAGAGGAGTTACGGACCCCAGAGTGAGTTGAAGTTATCCCCAGTCTATCACTCCCTCGCCACCAACTAATGCTTGACATTCCGATATAGCTTGCAGACAGGTCGGAAATATCTCTTAGCACGGTTCCAACTAATCATCCCGTTCTGTCACTCCCCGCGCTAGACGCGGAGGCTCAAGGGCTACTTGACAGGCTACTAAGTGTGCTCCACGAGGATCCAAGGCAAGAAAACACCGTCACCACCACCACCACCACCACCACCAATGATGGAGAATCAAGTAGAATAACAGGTGTATTGATAATTAATAGTGACGCTACCCTTATCACGGCCACTCTAAACAATCTCGCGCAACTGATCAAGACCCGGAATCCTATTGCTGCGAAGATAATGAGCGCAGTATTGTCATTTAATCCCTTGGCAATAGTGTCCAGGTCTAACACCATACAAAACCGTCTCATGATGCAATGTATGGAAAAGACTGTTCGTGTGTTGTTGCTCAATATAGTTCGGTATGCCAAACCTGCCCAAAATTTTCACAGTACGATTCGGCTGCTGCGGCCATAGCCGTGGTCGTGGCAGGCATGGCTGATGTCTGGTACGCAACTCAGTGCATGTGCTGACCCAAGGCGTTGAATTTAGTGCCAACCCGCAAGGGCCATTCACGGGCAAGGTCTCGCAGCATTTGACGAGACTTTCGCGGATGAAGGCGGACCTTTTGGAGGAACTATCGCGCAAGAGAGCAGCTCCAACACCGGACAACGACGCAGTCAAGAGGTTGAAGACCGATCAACAACAGCAACATGCTGTGGTCACTCCTACTCCGACTCCCCCGCCGGTTCTCCCACAGCAGCAGGTCATTAACGGTCCCATGTCGTATGCGCAGTTATATAGTCTTTCCACCGATGTTGGCATGACTTCTTTTGACGGACAGCAGTTGCCGCTAGAATTGATTCTTGAAATTATCAATAGAAGCATGTATAACGTTCAGCAACACAATCTTGATGCCGCGATTTCTGTAGGTTGCCCAGCTGCGGTATATATTCGTTGCGATTACTGACCAGCATTGTTTAGGCTGTGAGAAATCGCTACGCTGCCATTTTGAGCGCACCTCCACCTGCTCCGCCACAGGCGCTCGCACAACCCTCTTCCCAATCTCTGAGCTACGCTCCACCACCAGCGACTACTGACGAACCTCACGCAGGGCCTCTCCCACATACTGTTGAGGATAAAATTGGCAAACAGAAGGAGGAGGATAAAGTGGAATCGAATGACGAAGACGAGGAAGAGAGTGAGCTCCAGTTGGGGAAATTCTGTCTCCCACCCCCACCAACTCTCAGTCGTGAAGACTTGCGCGAATCAAGTTTCGACGCCGTAAACAGGATCTTCTCTGTAATTGACCAGTTTGATAAAACTTCACTGGTGTCCAGGAAGAGTAAGCTTGGAGTGATGCGTCTGGCCGCGAGTAATTGGGATAGAGAAGGTTGGACTACCCTCATCACACGTCTGGCGACCAGAGGGATGGGAGGAATCCAAGGTGAAGGCATTAAACCAGACGTCTCGGATGATTATGATGGCGATGACGATGATGGCGATGATGGCTATGACGAAGAGGAAGGAAGCAGTAAATTGCAAAAACCCTCCGCACTCAGCAATTTTATTAGGGATAAACTCTACAATTGCATCATCGAGGATTTTAGAGGAAGAATGGACATTGCAATCTCTTGGCTTAACGAGGAATGGTACAACGACAGAATCATGGCGAAAGCCCAACCGAACCGGCAGCCCCAATACAAGGTCTGGATGATGAAGGTCATGGATGGGATATTCCCATTCTTGGAAGGGAAAGATAGGATGTTCATGAGGCTGCTTTCGGAAATCCCCGAGATCACAGTGGAACTGTTGCAGAAGGTTAAGATGCTCTGCTTGGATCCCGACAGAGCGGTTTTGGGGATTCAGATGTTACAGTACGCCCTCCACCAATCCCTACATACATATTTTTGTTTCAGTGCTAACCCACGCGACAGCTTTCTCGCCATGCTAAGACCCCCGGTCAGAAACATGTGCATGGATGTTCTGGAAGATCTGTGGCTGAATCGTGCGCCTCCCGTCCGATTGCGCCCCATTATGATGTCTACCGCTAATCTCACTTTTTAACATGCAGATACCGAGCTTCGCGGACAAACTCATAAACTCATCTTAAAGTGGAGACCTGAAGTGCTTGCTCCCAAACCCACCGCTTCCCTTAACGAGAATACCGGTACCTCCGAAACCCAGGTCGCAGTGAGCACTCCTGGTGGGAGTGTTAACGGGAACTCAGCAGCAACAGCAATAGCAACAGCATCGCCGTCAGATAATACCAATAACACGCCTATGGCTACTTGAACTTATTATTTAATTCTAAAACGAGGAACGGAGAAGGAAGGGGAAGGAAAAGGGGGTTGTTTACCCTTACCTCAAGTCTATGTGTTCATTTTTTACTCTTCTTCACTTTTCTTTTTCCCACCAAATACGCATTACGATATTATACCTTTATGTCTTATCCGCTTTGTTTTGTTTTCTTTTTTTTTCTGCACTTTCTACATCTTTATATTTGTTGTAGAAGTCTAGGGGGATTCTTTTCCTTTCTTTTTTTTTCTTTTTTGTCTTTTGTAAAATGGCATGGTCTGGAGTTTTTTTTTCCTTTTCTATTGTTTCCCCTCTGCATTCTCATTACTACTTTTACGATGATGGCAGATGGTGTTCTCTTATTTCTTTGAGGTGTATCTTACTTCTCGGAAGCAGAAATCGAGAAAACTATCCTTTTTGTGACTAAATTTCGTAGATAACTTAAAGTACGAGTATATAGCTCTTAACTTAAAGTACCGTATAATCTGGCAAAAGTCGGACTGACGCTAGTGAGGATTTTCTTGAACCTGTCCAACCACAGCGGCCCATATGTTTAAACTGTGGCGAATTCGCCTTCTTCGAGCTCTCCTGTTAGTTCGGCTGCCTTAGTTTCGCTTTAGCTCCAATCCGACTTTTGCCAGATTATACGGTACGAGTATATAGCTCTTAGATTACGAGATGAGATGAGGCGGATGATGAACCAAATCAAACTACACACAGTCAGCAACCAAGTACGGTACGTGCAATAACAAGCGCAAGATCAATACTATTATTAGTCATTCGAGTTGAGTGAAGTCTTACCGCACCGTGACACTCCGTACTTGCCTAGGCTTCGTGGCCGTTTACGGCGGTGGACGAAGAGCGGAGGAAGCATAAAAGACTCCGGCATTGCGGTTAGATTTAGATGGATGGTACCGCAGGCTAGGTAACGCGGGGAGGGATAACTTATGATCTTATGATACATATTGCACGGTATCATACCGGTGTAATACCCTACCCGCGCCTCATCATAGTGCACTCCCATCTGGCAGTGTGCCCTGCTATTATCGAGATATATGCTGTAGCCAACGGTAGCTGCATTGGCCACGATGCTGTCAGACAACCAACAAGCACATGGAAGATAGATCCAAGGGTCACGAAAAAACAGATAGGGAGAGTGCATTGGTGAGAGCAGAGTACAATACCACGCAGATAGGCATAAAGCACTGTACAGCGTACATGGGTTTTTCTTCACTTTGTTCTCTTTTCTCCCTTTCCTCCCCTTCTTTCTTTCTTTTCATCCACAAACACCCTGCCTTCTTACCTTACCTTCTTACCTTCTCTCCTCCTACTTGTTCCACTTCAACAGGACATATCTACCCACCTACCCAGCCACGGCTGGCTTTCGTTCTTTCATTTCTATTCCGTCGCTCTTTAAACAATAAACCTTAGTTTTTTAGAGTTTTTTTCCCCCTTCCTTTCCCAAGTTTCCTCCCTCTCTTCCTTACAGTAATTATCATTATCACAATTGTTATGACGAAGCACTTCCAGGAATTACAGTGTTTGCGAGTTCTCCTCAGAGACGATATTGGTGAGTGTGTGAATTCTTTTGATCCTTTTTGGTTATTTTGTGTATGTTTTTTGTGTTCTTTTTTTGTTATCCGTACCATACATACATACATACATACCCGTGCAGTATGGTTACTGGTGGAAATCGTTGCTATCACTCCCTCAGCTTTCCCGTCCCCCCGTAACTATCCCCCCCCCCTCTCCACTCCACTCTGCTCCTAATCCAGTTAAAGCACGGGAAATCCTAAACAAATAAACTTGGGGCACAAAGCCAGTCAGGGAGCGACTTTGAGCATAACTGCCTAGTTACCTGTTTGTTCGTTTTTCCAGCTTTCCCGTTCTTACATACTCTTTCTTTCCCCTGCTCTCTCCCATCCTCCCACCCCACGCTACCTCTACGTTTTCAAGGGACTGGGTCTCGTTACTCATTAATATTTTATTTTTTTGTTGCAAACCCATTGTTGTTATTCGTACGGGGAAAGGGTAAAAGAGTGAGACTAACGGGAGAGGACGTCGTCGTGTCATTACCTTTCTTTCAATCCAGACGAACGAGCCGAAGAGATACAACAACTTGAACAAATTACCGTCGGCATGAACGGGAACACATACCCCCCCGAACATGAGTTCTTGGACGTACCCTCGCGCGAAGACTCGGTCTCACCAGTACCAAACGGAGACAGCAATTACGATGCGCTGGGGCCCGGCGGTGCCAACCTCTCGCGGATCACGACCGGCAAGAGCGGGAGGGTCATAGAAAGGCTCATGAGCGATGTCGACAGGTTTTTAGCATCACCTCCACACCAATCACCAAACCCGAGTACGGGTAATGGGAGAGGGGGAGAAAGCAGGAACTAATAGTATCTACGTAGGTTAAAACGAGAACTCAAAGTCGAAACCACGGCCCGTGAAGAAGAACGAAAAGCCAAGGAAGCAATAAAGTCCTCCCGGGACTCTCTGCAGAGCACAAACGACAACCTGATACACCAAACCAATGTTGACAAAGCCTCCCTCGCCCGGAAGGACCGAAAAATCGAAGAGTTAAAGGCTGAGCGGGAAGCCGAGCGAGCGAGAAGACTAGAGTCGGACTCGAGTTTGAACGAGCACGTCCGACAGAGCAACGAGCAATTACAGGAGCTAAAAACTCAGCTCAGCCACGAAGTCGCCGAACGAAAACGCGCCTCAAATCAGTACGAAGTGCTCCTCCAGAGCTGGAAGCACCTCGACGAAGGTTACACGGGGCGGGTAGACAAGCTCCGGGAGGAACTAGAAGAGCTACAGAAGGACCGATTGAAGGACAGGGAGCTGCTCAGAAGGCTGGAGGTCACGATTGAACAGCAGCAACAAGAATTGGAGAAGTTGAGATCCGCCAAGAATAGGATCTCGGATAAGTACCTCAAGGTCATACACGAGGCCGAGGGCGAGATTGAGGACATCAGAATTTTGGCGAAGGTCGCCGAGAAGGAAACCACCGAGACACTCACCGAAGCGAAAGATACGTTAGGTCAGTTACGGCATGTGCTTAATGTACAGAGGGACTTGAGGAAGGACAAGTGAGGAGGAGGGGAGACCTGTGCCGGAATTGAGATTGGAAATGGAATGAAACAAAACGTTGTCGATTTGGCGTATACTAGGCAATGGGTTAGGAGTTTTTTTTGTTTTTTTTGTTTTTTCTTTCTTTTGCAAGATTGAGCGGGAAGTTTCATCAATATTCCCACCGCACTATCTCCCTTTACCTTATCTTGCATCTCTCTGTGCTCCCTTCCTTCCCTCGTTGCCTCGTGCGCTGTTCATTACTACCACTTTTCCTTCAGCTCCTGACACCATCTCATCTTGTCGCATCGCATCGCATCGACCACTTCTATCTACCTACACATCATAGCCAAGACATGACATGAACATACGATAGAAACATTCATAATCCTCTCAATTTTCCACCAAAGCCTCCTTCCTAGACTTAGGTAAAAAGGAAAAAAAGCTGTCGTTATTCCACTTCTATTATTTATTTTACTTTTGTCTCCCTTTCGTTTCTTTTCTTAATACTAGCATGACTCGCACAGATTACCCCCCCATGGGCATTGGTTACGGTATGGTTAGGTCGGGTCACGGTAAATGGTTATCATACTTGGTTTGGCTTTTTTCCCCCTTATTATATGGATTTTCTCTTTCGATGTTTTGGTTTTACAAAAATGGAGTTTAAGTTTAGCTTAATACTTGATGTGATTACCCGTTGAGAATGGAGCTTTCAGCACCCCGATAAGACCTGTCAACTCATGTTTTGCCCTTTGTAATCATAAAGTGACTGATATGGGATTCTTTTTTTTGTTGCTCGAGTGAGTGATTCCCGACAACTTACCGCCCGGCACCTCATCTCGAACAAAACGTGAGCCAAACGAAAACAGTAGAAACCGCCATTTCCACAACCCTCACCCCCCACTCCACATCCCCTCCTCCCTCCCCATGAATCACAACCTCTCACTCGCATCTTCAACAACCGTCAACACTCACCCATCCACCATTCACTCACTCACTTCCCCGACCCCCGACCGGGTGCATCTGGAACCGGCACATCCTCAAACTCATCCTGCGCGACTGCCCTAATCGTATACACATCTTCCCGCTGCATTAGCCGGTATTCCCCCTACTCCGACAACAAAGACGACTTACAAATCGAAGCGGTAATGCCAAACATGACAAGGCCCGTCACCACGTTCTTCACCAAGAAGGGCTTCCGAGCGCGGATCAGGGAGGCGCCTTGGCGTTGGTCTGGTTCGTAGTATGTTGAACGGGGGAGACTGGTTTTTGGTTGTTAGTTTGCCGGTTCAGTCCTGTTTGATTGGGAGGGGGGTTTACACAAGCAGTCTGCGGGTTGGGTGCATTTTTTGGGGGTATCGTTGGTGGTGATGGTTTTTCTGAGGAAAGGGTGGGATGATGATTTTTGGTTGATTGTGGGGTGTGGTTAAGCTAGTGGGTTGAAGTGGGAGGTTTCTTTGCCAAGAAGTGTCAGGATGATTTTCCTTGCTTTGATATTGATTTATGGTAGCGAGAGGGATGGGCATTTTTGCTAGTGCCGTAACTGGTATAATTCGATGTGGTGGTGGTGGTGAGGCTCGGTTGCACACCCGTATCATACTTTTCCTTTTCCTTTTCCTTTTTCCTTTTTTTTCTCCCCGTTCGTTCGTTCGTTCAACCACGAGCCTTGTCTCGCAACGGTTTTGTCAAAGGACGCGATGTCGGAATATATTTATAAACCACCGCCTCCACCACCACCGCCTGCACCTGCACCTGCTACCAATTCCTCGTATCGTGGCCGCGGGAGGGGGGGAGGATATCGAGGAGGAGGAGGGAATAATAATAATGGGCAGTGCGGTCGGGGTCGGGGGTTCAACGTGAGAGGGGGGGGAGGAGGAAGGGGAGGACGAGAATATCGTGATCCTCCGGTCTTTCCGCAAGCACACTACACCCCATCATTCCCACAATTGCCGAACCAATATGGACCTCCGCAGCAGCAGCAATTCCCCATAAACCCATTCCACCACCTCCACCCCCCGCTTCCCCCAACTCCTCCCCAATGGCCCCAGCAACAACAGCAGCCCCAGCAGCAGCAGCAGACGCCATCCTACCTCTCCTACTCTCAAGAGAAAACTACCCCAGCGCTCGCACCAACCAGCAAATCATACAAAACCGCACAATCAGGCTGGCCAGAAACTCCCTCTTACGCTCACTTCACACCACCCGCTCTGCAACCCCAACCGCCACCGTCGCTTGCACCACGAACAAGAAAAGATGAAAAGCTAGACATGGAAGAGGAAGCCTGGCTCCGGTTGAACGGGTATGTACACTATTGTTCCTAGGCTTCGCAAAGAGGGGCGCTGATGGGTGTTGAAAAGTGGGAAGTTGCTGGGCACGAATTTGAGCCCCCCGCAGACACCAGAGGAGATTGAGGAGTGGATCCGCGAAAGGAAGAGGAGGTTTCCTACCAGAGAGAGGGTTGCTGCTAAGGTTTTTTTGCCTCTTGTTACTTGCTACTGGAGAGGTGACTGATTGATCTGGGGAGAAGGCTAGGGAAGAGGAAGAAAAGAAAAGAAGGCTCGCCGAAGCGTCTAGCGCTGGCAGGGAGGCGGTACGTATCAGACCATCACCATGTCCCATCAGGAACTGACCACAGCCCGGCAGCCCACCCAACAAAAGCGCAAACGCACTGAGCAGGACCCCGACAACGACCACCACTCCGATTCCTCACTGGACCTAGACACCGACACAGACTCCCAATCCTCCTCCCCGGAAGAACTATCCACTTCTAAAAAACCACACCCCCCTTCTGCCTCCTCGCTCGTTACATCTCCGCCGCCACGTAAGAAATCCACGAAACAAGCCGCCTTGTGTCGCGTATTCAAAACCACCGGCAAGTGTAAATTCGGCGAGAAGTGTCGGTATAGACACGCCCTCCCTGAGAGCAAGCGAATGAGGGGGAAGGAGAAGAAAGGGGTCAAGTCGCTTTATCAACGGGTATGTTATTTCATTGTAGTCGAGGACGGGGCCGTGCTGATGGGTGATAGCTACTCGATAAGGACAGAGAGAAGGAGAACGAAATTGTTGTCAGCGCTATCCGATATCTGTTTGAGAGGGGGGTGTTGAATGTGCCTGAGACTGCGGGTGTGAAGTAACCCATAACAATATTATTGTACTGCAGTGGGAATTGGTTTCGAGAGGAGAAAATTTGGTGGTTTAATAATGTGCTGTATTATACTAGGAGAATGTTTTATTTATCTAGAATACCGGGGTTTGTTTATTCGTTCACATCTGTGCCTGACCTAAGTTAGACTATAGCACAATACCGGTAAGCTGTTCACTGGCGAGGTTCATAGCGCCCCAGGTAGTGGCGGTGTCTTGGCAGCGGTGTACCACACCCGCTGGCCACCGAGATTTGCTGTGCGATAAGTTAGACTATAGAAATCAATGCCTACAATCCCCAGGTGTGGTGCATCGCTGCTGTCGGGGCACCGCCGCATATACCTGAGTCTTTGCGAGAACTTTGCGGATGGGGGGTGTATGGTAAGGTAAGGTATGGGAGCGGTGCTGCCGCTACTGTAACCAACCCCGCGCCCCTCGGATCTTCCCGTAGTCAATGACGTATGCGGCTCAACTAATCCCGTACCTGGAATGCAAATCATTGGTTCCCGCAATCCTTCAAGGCCACCCGCCCACACACAGACAATCGCAGACGAACCGTGCTCTGCCTCCACCCCACCACCACAACATTGCGCACTCCCAAACGATAGGCAAGATTTTTCATTTGTTTATTATATTGCGGTGCTAGAATACACAGAACCCCACCTCCCTCCTAAACTACTCATGATAAGTTTATTTCCCCTTCTGCCTCCACGCCGCAGTTCTGGCTCTGGACCTCGGTTTCCCGCCTTTCTTCCCCGAACCTCCTTTTTTAATGCCGGAAACGGTACTCGCGCTAGCTCTCAGGCCTTCAAAGACCTCGCTCTGGGATTTCAGCTGGGCGGCGCCGGCTTTACCGAGGAGTTTGTGTGCCCTACTGGCGATGTCTTTGGCTTTTGGGTCGGGTTTTGGGACGTATACGCCTTTGCCCTTTGAGGAGCGTTTGCCGGCTATGGGGGGTTCTGGTTTGCGCGTTTGGTTTCGTTTTATAGTTTTCGCTCTGGTGACGCGGAGCTTCCG
>Ga0307510_10002914_pt1 | contig 19688 bp, 22 predicted proteins | sample 12_EM_MG_FD_207224 | JGI IMG/M metagenome (GOLD analysis project Ga0307510, IMG submission 207224) | Populus trichocarpa ectomycorrhiza microbial communities from riparian zone in the Pacific Northwest, United States - 12_EM | ecosystem: Host-associated > Plants > Roots > Unclassified | place...
AACTTATACCTACCTTTCCAGATGGTTTGTCATTCAACAACAGCATTCATTGCATACCTTGTCAACCAAGGCATTGCCCACAAGTTGATTGTGCTCCAAATTCTCGTCCTCCATAAGGGCCTACCAACGGTTCTATCGACATCGCCATTGGTTTCACATGCTCAGCTGGAGCTTTCCTCCAAGAAAACTTGCCAAAAGCCAACGCAATGGTCAGAGTTTCCAAGCCTTATAAAGGTGTATCATACGACTCATCAGTGCCCTGCCTGGCTACGTCGGGCATGACTCTAGTTGGCAGTTGACGGAATATGTGCAGCACAAGCCAACCTAGGTGATTGCTTGAGTCATGCAGCCAGGCATTTTCATTTGGACCAGTAAACATCCTTCCCATGTTTGTTCAGGGTACCTCACCAGGTGTTACGTTCCTGGGCACTTGGCCCACATTTTTCTTTCGGGAACTCCATTGTGTTGTGTTTATTTACTTAGTTTGATGTGCTGAGGCGTCGCCTTAGCCCTAATTTTGTGGCAGAACGACGCGCCACAACCCCTTTCCTTATTTAGCGAAGTTGTGGCTTAGTCAGGTTGATATTTGCTGCAGTGGAGCGGATTTTTCCCTTAGTCTTAATCCCTCCATTGCAGGTATGTGTACATTGTTTCTCTATAATCAAATACAGTCTTAATCCCTCCATTGCAGTCCCCTTGGTCCTCTGTGACTCAAGGGCCCTTTACAGGTCGGATTTAAACACATTGTTCCCTCCATTTGTACGTTTTCTATTGTTCTCTCCTTATGGTAGTCTGTGACCACCATTGTTTGTGACTCTATTGTTCTGTGACCCTTATTTTTTGTGACCTCATTGTTCTCCCTATTTGTACGCTTAGTCAGGTAGCTGCCCTTTTGTATATAAGCTGGACTTATATCCTAGAGTTGGGCCTTAAGCCTGACTTAGTTTGCAATCTATTGCATTCTCTGTCCTTGTTGCTTGAACAAACATTTCCTTCTATTCTTTCTTTGAAGTAATCTTCAAGTCCTTGAAGTTACTTCCCTTTCCTCTTTATCTCCACCCAGACATTGGTCTTAGTGACCTCCTCGCTTTTATCACCTTCCAAAGCACTTAGGTTATCAAGGGAATTACGACCCTTATAACTTCATCACTGCCGCACATTTCACCTTTGCGCATGTCGCGCCTTAAGGTTCAATAGGCCTTAACATAAGTCAGGCTTTCCTCAAACGTCCTTGAAACACAGGACAAACACCAGTTACACCCTGGCGGCAGTAGTACTTATCGGAACTCTTGAACAAAACAAGAGAGTTCACAGGAGACAACAAGACGATCTCCCAGCACACATCAAAGGCAAAGCATACTTCGAATACCACAGAGCCGGACATAAAGACACTGGATACTACATCGACCTCCCAAAGAAATTACATGGAACCGTTGAATTCATCAAAGTAGAAGATGACAATTTTTGGGTAAAACTCCTCTGGAAAGACAACCAGTGGTACACAAACCAAGGAGGAGTACTTCACACCTCAAAACTCAGTAGTTGGATAGAAACAGACCCTCAGCACCCACATTATGTCAACCCAGAGCACTACAACCCAATGCTCCACACCGCTATCGAGCAATCACCACACAAAGAAGTGCTTGCAGGAGGAATTCACCACATCGCAACCCTCCAAGGAACCAATCCGTTCACAGAACAAACCCCTATCCTTCCTCAAATCGAAACAGCAATCCAACAAGGCATCACCATCCCCCTTGATACTATCCCAGCTGCCGCTGTCCAACCCCAGTTATCTATCCAAACCACAATGGCAGCACAACAGGATGAGATTAATATCACTACGGGACAAAGTGAACAGGAAGCACATAACATCAACATCATCACTAGCCCTGCCAATGGTGCTCTTAAAGGGAACCCACCACCTATCTTTTCTGGAGATAGAAGCACAACCAGAAAGTTTATCAATAACTTCGACCTCTGGAAAGCAATTAACCAACACAATGACACCATGAAGAAACCCTTTTCTAGGGTCGTCACCCTTCTCACCTACATGGACGGCCCCTTAGTAGACGCCTGGAAGGAAGAACAAATGCATAAACTCCAAGAATCAATGGACGATGGAACTCAGGAAACAGATGAAGACCTCTGGGACAGCTTCATAGAAAGGTTCAAAATAGCCTTCACCAACCAAAACCAAAAGGAGGAAGCCTATCAGAAACTATGCAAACTCAAGCAAGGAGAAAGCCTTGATGACTTCTTTGCTAAATTTAAACAACTTGCCCATGAAGCAGGAGTTCCCCTAGATGACAAGGGAACTATCGAAACCCTCAAATGGGCCATGAACGAACCACTTACTAGAGCGGTTATACAATCCCCCGATTTCAACCCAAACGCAGATGTCCCATGGACTTTTAAAAAATGGGAAGACCAGGCTAGAATGTCCCATCAGAAATGGCTAGCCGCCTCTCAATACAGTCAGCAAAAACAAGGACTGTACAAAGCCTTTGGACTAAAGCCAAACCAAGGGAAAAACAACCAGTACAGAAGAAACAGAACTTCCGGACCACGCACCACCTCCCAAGGAGGATATGCCATGGACGTCGACACCAATAGAATGGGACAAACACATTCCGACGCTAAAAAGCAACAACTCATGGACGAAAACAAATGCTTTTACTGCGAAATCAAAGGACATCAAGCTTGCGTATGTTGCAAGAAAATAGTGGACCGTGCCAAAAGTGGCAGAACTGCTAAAAGCGACAATCCTACTGTTAGGAACCAAGACCCCATTGACATGACCCCAGACGACATCTCCGGTTTCTTGAAAGACCACATGGGCTCGCTTGATGAAGATACCAAGCTGAGCATTATCGAATCCCTTATGCCGAAGGATTTTTCCCAAGCCCAAAACTAGCTGCCATAGTTAGGGCATTCCACCTCAATAGTGTTTTTGTAAATCGCTCAAATTCCGTGCAAATAAAAGTCGCATTGTCACACTATCAAGGGAAGGCAGAAGAAACAGTCCTACTTGACACTGGGGCAACTGAAAATTTCATCGACCATACAACCGTCATAAAATTACGCTTAGGAATGAAGAAACTCCCCTACCCCTGCCCAGTATTCAATGTCGATGGAACCCTTAACCGCCATGGAACAATCACTCATGCCTGTGACCTACTTGTTACTAAAGGCAACAAAAGGGAACGTCAAAGATTCTTTGTCACTAATCTAGGACAAGATCGACTTCTCTTTGGCTACCCATGGTTTAAAGCTTTTAAACCAGAAATCGACTGGGAAAAAGGAACACTTTTAGGCCCGAAAGTTCAAATGGAAACTCTATTATTTGGAACCCTTCAACGCACAAAAACATGGGTCAAAAGTAAAGTACCAGTTAATGAAGATCTCATCCTCGAAGCACAACAAACCAGGTGCGCTCCATGGTTGGGAGTAACCCCTTTAGAAATAAAGGGAGGCCCAGTGGAAGTCAATCGCACCCATACAGCAGTAGAAATGGCCCATAAGTACGCAACAGAACATGGGAAGGAGGAAATCATCCTCCCAGAAAAATTCAAACATCATACTGCATTGTTCTCAGATGAAGAAGCAAACAAATTTCCACCAACTCGTGGTGAAGGAGACCATAAAATCGTACTAATGGACACCACACCCACTTGCTTCAACTGCAAAGTTTACCCACTTTCAAGAGATGAACAAAAAGCAGAGGATCAATTCATCGATGAAAACTTGGCCAAAGGATATATCACACCATCGGACTCCCCCTACAGTTTCTCAACCTTTATGGTCCCTAAAAAGGATTCAAAAGAAAAACGATACATTATCGATTATCGCCCCCTCAATGCAGTCACAAGGAAAGACGTCACCCCACTTCCCAACCTCAAACAATGCATTGAAAACCTACAGGGAATGGAATTATTCAGTAAATTCGACATCCGCTGGGGCTATAACAACATCCGAATACATGAAGGGGACCAATGGAAAGCTGCTTTCAAAACTCACCAAGGACTATTCGAACCAAAAGTAATGTTCTTCGGCATGAGCAACTCACCAGCAAGTTTTCAACGCTTTATGAACGGTATTCTTGAAGAGTTATATGAACACTTTGAGAAGAAAGGTGTACTTGAAATATGACGCATACTCCAAAACTACATGGATGATTGTAGAATCGGAACCCTACTCAAGGACTTTGACCTTCATGTTGATATTATCCACTTCCTATTCGATCTCCTCGCACACCATGGCCTACATCTCAAATTGTCGAAATCTGTCTTTATGCAGCCGCAAATGGATTTCTTGGGTGTCTGAATATCAAAAGACAGAGCTACAGTTGACCCAGCTAAAGTCGCAGGACTCAGAGACTACCCACAGGAACTCAAAGATAAATGACAAGTCTGTGGTTTCCTAGGAGTCTCTGGATACCATCGCATGTTCTGTCCCAATTTCAGTATCATCGCCGCACCGCTCACAAAACTTACTGGAAAAGATATACCTTTCGAATGGGGACCCCAACAAAAAGAGGCTCAAAACAAACTAATTGACATGATTACCCACACACCAGTACTCATTCGACCAAATTCTGATTGACAATTCAAACTCGAAACAGATGCGTCACAAATTGGAACAGGTGCTATATTATATCAACAAGATCCCCCCATCACGAAACCAGACGGTACTCAAAAACCAGGACCAAGACGACCAGTTGGATTTCATTCCCAGAAATTCACCCAAACTGAACAAAACTACCCCATCTATGACCGAGAATTTTTGGGAGTTATGCGCGGACTACACTGCTGGTCTCATCTCCTCAAAGGAACAACTATACCTGTCCTAGTCTTTACTGATCACGCCAACCTTCGCTATTACCGGGAACCCAGAAAAATAGGCCCTCGCGTTGCTGGATACCTACCAGAAAGGGAGCAATACAACATTATCTTAGAATATAAACCTGGCGCTACCAATCGTGCGGATGCATTATCCAGAAGACCTGACTACAAGGGACCCAACCCAATTAATGATGATGTCACTGTATGGCTGGATCACTACTTTTGCGACAATCATACCTCAATTTGAGTATTCGACATGGACAGTATCAGCGATAACTTGGATAGCCGTATCAAATTGGCTCAATACAAAGAGCAACTGCTACTCAAGAAATGGGCAACAACACATAACCTTTCCCTATTGGATGGCACACATTTGTATCACGGGACCGCCCTGGTTGTCGTGGCAGACAACGCTCTTAGGAGGGGAGTAATTTCCCTTTTTCACAACCACGTGACTGCCAGTCATGCCGGGATTACCAAAACACTTCAACTAATCACCCCATACTATTGGTGGCCCAACCTGAAAACCTTCGTCACCGAATACATCAAAGGATGCGCTACATGCCAAATGACCAAAGTCAATACTCACCCTACCCATCCACCCATGTTCCCTATCACTCCTGCAGACAACGCACGACCCTTTGAAACTGTTGCAATGGACTTCATCACTAAACTCCCACAATCAGGTGGTTTCGACACTATTCTCACGATCACGGACACCGATTGCTCCAAAGCATCTATCTTCATTCCTTGTCACGAGACCATCAACTCAGAAGGAGTAGCCTTACTCTATCTCAATCACATCATACCCCATTACAGCATTCCCCGCAAAATCATCTCAGACCGAGACGTCCGCTTTGTATCGAAATTCTCAACAGAACTATGCCGTATCCTCAACATCCATCAGAATATCAGCACGGTGTATCACCCTCAGACTGATGGAGCAAGTGAAAGAACCAATCAAACCTTGGAGCAATACCTCCGAGTATTCTGCGGAACCCAACAGAATAACTGGCACGCATGGTTACCACTCGCTCAGTACACCAAGAACTCATGGCCATCTGCAACCACCAAGAAAACACCATACGATTTACTCATCGGATACACACCCCAAGTACACCAACCAACCAGAAAAACCACCATTCCCTCCCTAGAACAACGACTCTCATCCATTGAAGAAGCCAGGAAAGCCGCCCAAGAGGCCCAACGTAAAGCGCAAGAATCCTGGATAAAAGAGAAGCCACAATACGTTCCATTTGCAGTAAACTCAAAGGTCTGGCTAGAAGGAACCAACCTACAACTTCCAAGTAACACCACACCCAAGCTTTCCCCAAGGAGATACAGACCTTTTAAGGTAGTCTCCCAAATATCAAAAGTCGCTTATAAACTCGAACTCCCTTCCACTTGGAAAATCCATGACGTCTTCCATGCCTCATTACTCACACCTTACAAAGAAACTGATCAGCATGGCCCCAATTTTATCGAACCACCCCCTGATATTCTAGAAGGCCAACCCAAATGGGAAGTCAAGAAGATTCTGAAGGAGAGGTCTTTTGGCCGTTGGAAGAAGAAGCAGTACCTCATGCACTGGAAGGGCTACTCACCAGCGCATGACTCATGGACTAACTCCGAGGATCTCCATGCACCAGAGTTACTAGCTGACTTTCAAAATCAATCAGAGAGTATAAGAACCCTCCACCTTGACGACCCAACCACATCCCTTCCATGTCCAGTAACCTCACCATCCCTCATTATCAAAGCTATGTCTACCAACAAGAACAGTGCACCATCTACACCTGTGAACGCATCGACTGGAACGGTAACATATCCCTTTTCTTGACGATCATCACCCCAGGGCATGCTACCCATCATAGTTGGACCACTGGACAACAACATGGCGATGGATACATCGTCACCTGTGAAGACACCTCTGACAGTTACCCTGGGCGAATTACCCGCTCCACCAGCTACCTCCCCCAACCTAGCTTCTCAGTCATCGACACCACCACTCCCAGTACCACCACCGACGTTCCTGGGACTCCCTCCTGCTACGGGGCTTTCTACATCCCCCTCCCAGAGACTACTTGCCCTGGCGGATGCCACAGTGAATGCGACCACGTCCCCACTCCCATTCGACGATCGGTCCCCCAACCCTCCCCTTTCATCCATACCAACTACCCCGAACCCTTCCCCGTCTTGCCCACTAACACCAGTGGTCCTCCGCCATACCCGATCCCCTCTCCCATCGTTCTTCCGCAATCGGTCCCAGTCCCCCCCTTTGGAGTATCAAGAGACTCCACTGATGATTTTCGGAATAGGAACACCCACTCAAGAGGATATAAAAGACGTCAGGAAGAACTGTTGAGCACTCCTGAGAGCTATGGAAGAGCATCAAAGACTCAAAAGCACTCTGGAGGCTTGGACTGAGGGACTCATGCCTGCTATCAACATCCTTGGGAACGACGGAATTGATGACACCGTCTTCACCACTAGCTTCAGAGACTTCTCTGCCGTCCAACATCTTTTCTTCGTCCCCCAAATCCTGTCTGAGGTAGAACCATTCCTGGATGACGATAGCGTCCAGAACGACCCTCCTGAATCCTTAGCCGCTCGGTATAACCCCACCATTTCACAGTCTAGTAGCCCATCCCCCATTACAATTAACCCACTGTTGAGTGATGAACTCAACGACCCCACATACCCTGGTGAAGGGTGGGCACTCTTTGACGCTGGCAACCCTGGACACTACCCCCTCGCTTTCATCAATGATGAAGGACAACCAGAAGTAGCCAAGTACATTTGCTTTCGTTCCACAGAGGAAGACACTTATCTGGTTGGAACTCGAGGAAAGAATGAAAAGGAGTATGCCACCCTGTTACAAGCGAAAGCTTACCCATCTCCAAATTTCAATTGCTGTGGAGTCAAAGACACTGACCTCAATCTCTTTCACCCCGCCCATCTTTCTTGCCTTATGGTGGATACGGCGCTGGTCAACCTCAAAGACCCTGGGGTTCTTGCTAACGTTCATCGGTTTCGGGGCCTGCATAACATTATTTCTAGTGCCAAGAGACAACATCTAGAACTGGAAAAGAAGGAGACTTGGGCTGAGGCTGACTTACTTGTAGTGGAACGACATCTTGCTTCCAGTGCCGTCTGCACCCGCCTTCAACAACACCTTCTTGCTACACGTCCCCCTTCCCCCCCCACTTTCCTCCTTCCCACCCGTGATTATCGGGTCCCACGCATCTTCGCCACCCAAGGTCCACCCAACGTTGAAGAAGGAGAAGAAAGTTTTGAAGACCGTGCTGTACTTGGCAAGCGACGCCGGGGAACTCAAGTCAAGTTCCCCTACTGTCTCAAGTGCAACCACGACACCCCTGGTCACGTCATCGAAGACTGTCCCCTGTGGAAGACTTGCTGCTGGTGCCTCAGCACCCAGCACGCTCACAACAAGTGCCCCGCCCCTTATAATTCCTGCAGCGTTAACCGCTGTCTCGTCTACTTCAGACATCCTAACTTCGGCAGTTACTGTTCGGCAACCCCAGCCGGATTACTTCATCATGAGTTAGAGGTTGCGTATGCAGAGGCAGAGTGGGACAACGCTGACACTTGTTACGAAGGATCTGACAAGTAGTTGTGTGGTAGCAACTCTCTAGGAAGGGCGTCGTGTTACGTTCCTGGGCACTTGGCCCACATTTTTCTTTCTTTCTTGACCGATATGTACTTATACGATCACATGACCTCGACTCACATGACCACTTACTTGTACAACAGAGCCATCTCGTCGGGAACTCCATTGTTCCCTCCATTTGTACGTTTTCTATTGTTCTCTCCTTATGGTAGTCTGTGACCACCATTGTTCGTGACTCTATTGTTCCATGACCCTTATTGTTTGTGACCTCATTGTTCTCCCTATTTGTATGCTTAGTCAGGTAGCTGCCCTTTTGTATATAAGCTGGACTTATATCCTAGAGTTGGGCCTTAAGCCTGACTTAGTTTGCAATCTATTGCATTCTCTGTCCTTGTTGCTTGAACAAACATTTCCTTCTATTCTTTCTTTGAAGTAATCTTCAAGTCCTTGAAGTTACTTCCCTTTCCTCTTTATCTCCACCCAGACATTGGTCTTAGTGACCTCCTCGCTTTTATCACCTTCCAAAGCACTTAGGTTATCAAGGGAATTACGACCCTTATAACTTCATCACTGCCGCACATTTCACCTTTGTGCATGTCGCACCTTAAGGTTCAATAGGCCTTAACACCAGGATTGGCTGAGGTATGGTCACATTACAAGGACAAAGACTTAACCAAAGGTATGTTCATTCCTCAACATATAATTGGTGTTCAGTACCCTTTTCACTAGATGCTAATATTTTGTTGACATTCATTCCTTGCCTCACCCAAGTTCACATGTCATGAACTTGGCAAATATGTGCTTCCCACTGTCCACTCAGAGTCTGGTGCCACCATTCAATCCGCTCTGACCCATGTCCTGGAGCTTGCCCACAAGCTGGCTTTCTGCAATGACCTTGGTTATTCACTCTACACCGACAGCCAGACCACTGGCAATATCACCGCAAAGGACATCTGGGACTTACACACCCAGGCCATCAGCAACCCAAGCAGCATTGCTGTTCTCGGCACTGGCATTCCACTGGGTCGCTAGCCAAACTCTTCAAGAGCCCCTTCTCCTCTTACAAGGCCCCTCCAATGCACATTCCCACAATGCCTGCAGTGCCAGCAATGAAGTACCATGGGGGTGCGGCCCATGTTGCATCCATGCATGGCCCACAGGTGATCTTTGTTGGCTTTGGCAGCCCACATCTGCTTCGGTTCCCGCACTGCATGCATTTGTGGCATACCTGAATCTGGTTTGGAAGTGCCATTCCCAACAGTGCATGGGACATTCCAACGACTTGATGTCCTACAAACATTACTGCTGCCTCTCTGTATTATGTCAAACTGGGGGCTCCAGTTGCTCTGTCATAGGAATACCAACAAGTGTGTCTTCCGCTGCTCCCTTCCTTCCCTCTCTCAATTCACACCTTGCCACGTCCCACAGAACTCTCTCAAACATCTCCTTCCTTCATCATCGATGCAATTGGCCATACAAACACAAACATTTCCATTTCCAGCTGTGATAACCCCACAAATACAAGACACAATATCCGGCTGCTCAACTTGGCAACTATACAAGGCCCTCATCATGCAGAATACATCTACTGTCAGTACAGGCAGTGGACCAGACTTCGACACATCCAGCCTGAACACCAGCTTCACCACAGGGGTTGCACCAGTTCAGGTCAACCTCATGGCACCAAGAAAGACCAGTTCCTGGGTGGGACCATGTGAGGGTTGAATGCAGTGCTATCAAACAGGAGTAGCAGGAATGGCAATGGTCATTGCAGAAATGGTGTAATGGATGCGAAAGAGGAAATGGTCATACTGCCTTATCCCATGCAATTCTCGTCGGCTTTGCGGTCCATCTGCTTTTGGCGTAAACTGCACAGAGTAGGATGCGTTGTCTCACCACATATGGACAAGCTGCCTGTGGTGCCAGGGAGGGGCTGGCTGTGCACAAGGACAGGATTGGGGCGAGAGGATGATGACAAGGATGAAGGCGTTGCATGGTCATTATTATTATTTCACAACTTATTGTAGATAGCTTTGTAGTCCAGGAATATATGGGCCTTTGCTGCCTGCACAACTATTGAATCAAAAAAAAAAATGACAGCTCAAGTCGACTTGTGAGCTGCAACTTGAGTTGAGTTGCAGCTCCAGAGTGAAAAGCTACAGTCAGTCAAGCCATATCCAGGATAAGCTGCGGCTTAGTAAGTTGACTTGTGGTTAGCCAAGTTGCAGCAATACTAACTCAGGGTCACCATGCTTGCGAGTCCCTACAAGGTGAGTATCGATGCCAACTTGTCTGAAGGTAACATAGTGTGCCACCTCATCTTGACCATACTCATTGAGGAAGACAAGTGGGTACTGCCATATATTACTGCAGTTGTATTCACTCCACCCATCTCCTGGATGGTTTGGGTCATTGAGCTGCTCAGTGAGCTGAGGGACATTGGGGATAGGGCTAGGTGTGGAGGAGAGGGAAATGGTAGGGTTGTACTCAGCAAACCTAACTGGTTCATCGCTTTGCACATTGTTGTCTGACATGTAGCCCTCAATTTTGTCAAGAATCTGGGGAATGAGGAAGAGGTGTTCCACAGCAGTGTAGTTGCAAAAGGTAGTGGTGAATACTTGGTCATCAAGCTCAGTATTCCCCAGAATGTTCAGGGCTGGGAGGAGATCCTCTGTCCAAGCCAAAAGTGCCCCAGTGATATGCTCCTGATGCTCCATGTATTTCAACAAGGCCCTGCATTGCTTTCTCACATGGCAAACCTGTGCTGAAGAGGGGATTTGCCCCACTAGTATGAGTATCTTGTTGTCTGGGAGTGTGTCAACAACTACGTTTGAGTGGATGCTGGATGGCTGGGGTAATAGAGGGTGACGGTGCTGGCGTTGGAGTAATGGGGTTGGGGGTAGAGTCAACAGGGGGAAGGGGGATGGTGCTTGAGCCATACTGTCCTCATTCTGAGGGGAGATACAAGGTGGGATCGGGATAGGGGATGGTGAAGTGCAGCCAGTAACCAGGATGGGGAAGGATGGTGGTTGACCTTGTGATGCGCCCAGGAAACTACTCAAAGCTATCCTCAGATTGGAGTAAATATCTGTCGCCATAGAGGCAACCACTAGTCCAGCAATGATAGGTAGACCTGGTGATGGGAATGATCATGGAGAAAAGGGTAATATCTCTGTTGCCATAGATGGACTGCTGTGTATGGACTGTGGTACCTCCTGGTCTGATGTAGACATAGCTGAAATGAGTAGGTTGGGTGAAATCAAGGGGCATTCAGCAGTGGTAGGGACAGTACTGTTCTCTGCAGTAGTGGGAGTGCTCAAGGACGTGAATGTGAGTGGGGTGGATCATTCTATACAGCAACAAAGTCTTCTGGGCAGCTGGGGTGAAGATGTGGAACTTATGGCTAGGCCAGATAGTAAGATCTCTGAAGAGATGGCGGAACGAATTGAAAGGGGGTTCTTCAGTGAAGGTGTAGAATGACTGATTGGTGGACATGCTGGGGGTGACTTATCAAGAGGGAGGGTTCTTATACTGCTCGAGGTTTTTTGAAAGTCAGATAATAACTCTGGAGCATGGAGGTCCTCAGCATTAACCCATGAATCATGTGCTGGTGAGTAGTTCTTCCAGCACACAAGGTACTGCTTCTTCTTCCAATAGCCAAAAGACCTCTCTCTCAGGATTCTTTCAACTTCCCATTCTAGTTTGCCTTCTAGTATTTCTGGTGGTGGTTCTAGAAAGTTGGGTCCATGTTGGTCGGTTTCTTTGTAGGGTGTGAGTAGAGAAGCGTGAAAGACATCATGAATTTTCCAGGTGGAAGGGAGTTTGAGTTTGTAAGCGACTTTTGATATTTGGGAGACTACCTTAAAAGGTCCATATCTCCTTGGGGAAAGCTTGGGTGTGGTGTTACTTGGAAGTTGTAGGTTGGTTCCTTCTAGCCAGACCTTTGATCCTACTGAAAATGGGATGTATCGTGGCTTCTCTTTTATCCAGGATTCTTGCACTTTACATTGGGCCTCTTGGGCAGCTTTCCTGGCTTCTTCAATGGATAAGAGTCATTGTTTGAGGGAGGGAATGGTAGTTTTCCTGGTTGGTTGGTGTACTTGGGGTGTATATCCAATGAGTAAATTGTATGGTGTTTTCTTGGTGGTTGTGGATGGCCATGAGTTCTTGGTATACTGAGCAAGTGGTAACCATGTATGCCAATTGTTCTGTTGTGTTCTGCAAAATACTTGGAGATATTGCTCCAAGGTTTGATTGGTTCTTTCACTTGCTCCATTGGTTTGAGGGTGATATGCTGTACTAATGTTCTGATGGATGTTGAGAATATGGCAGAGTTCTGTTGAGAATTTTGACACAAAGCAGACGTCACAGTCCGATATGATTTTGCAGGGAATGCTGTAGTGGGGAATGATGCGATTGAGATAGAGTAATGCTACTCCTTCTAAGTCGATGGTCTTGTGACATGGGATAAAGATGGACACTTTAGAGCAGTTGGTGTCTGTGATCATAAGAATGGTGTCAAAACCACCTGACTGTGGGAGTTTAGTGATGAAGTCCATCACAATGGTCTCAAAGGGTCGTGCATTGTCTGCAGGAGTGATGGGGAACATGGGTGGATGGGTAGGATGGGTGTTAACTTTGGTCATTTGGCATGTAGCACATCCTTTGATGTACTCAGTAACAAAGGTTTTCAGGTTGGGCCACCAGTAGTACAGGGTGATTAGCTGGAGTGTCTTGGTAATCCCAGCATGCCTGGCGGTCACATGGTCATGAAAAAGGGAAATTACTCCCCTTCTAAGGATGTTGTCTGCCATGACAACCAGGGCAGTCCTGTGATACCAATGTGTGCCGTCCAATAGAGAGAGATTATATGTTGGTGCCCATTTCTTGAGTAACAATTGCTCTTTGTACTGAGCTAATTTGATATGGCTGTCCAAGTTATTGCCAATGCTGTCCATATTGAACACTCAAATTGAGGTGTGATTGTCACAAAAGTAGTGGTCTGGCCATATGTTAAGGTCCAAGGGCCTTAAAGACGTGACGTGTGTGGGTTGGTTTGGCGACGACTGGGATTGCTTAGTGGGTTGTCCTCCTAAGGCAATGATCACATGAGTAGCGCAGTACTGGTTGGCTACACAGTATAGCAAGTAAGTCCCCAATGATAAGGGCGACTCCTGAGTGTTCTGATAGAAGTAGAGAGGAGAGAGCTTCAAGAGGGGATTGAAGCGACTGAGGGTTCGGGCTGTTTAACTCTGAGAGTTCTGGGTGGAAGCTACAAGTCTTGGATTGAAAACCAAGTTAGGCTTAGGGCCTAACTGCTAAAAGTATGGGCACTTATATACAAGTGAGAAGTAACAGGTCACAGGAGTCACAGAATAATAGAGTCATGTATAGTAAGGTTTATTATAAGCTGGCAGTTCTAAGTATAGCCCCATCATGAGCTGGCGGTTCCATCATGATGTGGCAATAAGCTGGCAATCCATAAAAGGTTAAATGGTGATGCTGCAGAATGCTGCGGACTGCGGAGTGATGGCATGTGATATCTGACTGCGGAATGGTCAGGTGATCCATCAGGTAACTTGTCAGGTGATTTGGTGGCGGTCCGAGCAGTGTGTAAGGGAATGAGGGGGGGAACAAGTGACTGAGAGCGTAGAATAAATGGACGAAAATGGTGGAAAATAAAAGGTGGGGTCCAGGATCATAACACCATACAGTGACATCGTCATTAATTGGATTGGGTCCCTTGTAGTCAGGTCTTCTGGATAATGCATTGGCATGGTTAGTAGTGCCAGGTTTATATTCTAAAATGATGTTGTATTGCTCCCGTTCCGGTAGGTATCCAGCAATGCAAGGACCTATTTTTCTGGGTTCCTGATAGTAACGGAGGTTGGCATGATCAGTGAAGACTAGAACAGGTATGGTTGTTCCTTTGAGGAGATAAGACCAGCAGCATAGTCCACACATAACTCCCAGGAATTCTCAGTTGTAGATGGGGTAGTTTTGCTCAGTTTGGGTGAACTTTTGGGAATGGAATCCCACTGGTCGTCTTGGTCCTGGTTTTTGGGTACTGTCTGGTTTCATAATAGGGGGATCCTGTTGATATAATATAGCACCTGTTCCAATTTGCGACGCATCTGTTTCAAGTTCAAATTGTCAGTCAGGGTCTGGTCGAACAAGTACTGGTGCATGGGTGATCATGTCAATAAGTTTGTTTTGAGCTTCCTTTTGCTGGGGTCCCCATTCAAAGGGTACATCTTTTCCAGTAAGTTTCATGAGTGGTGCAGCAATGATACTGAAATTGGGGCAGAACATGCGATAGTACCCAGAGACTCCTAGGAATCCACAGACTTGTCACTTGTCTTTGAGTTTACCTGGGTAGTCCCTGAGTCCTGCAACTTTAGCTGGGTCGACTGTAGCTCCGTCTTTTGATATCCAGATGCCCAAGAAATCCATTTGTGGTTGCATAAAGACAGATTTCGATAATTTGAGATGTAGACCATGGCATGCAAGGAGATCGAATAGGAAATGGATAATATTGACATGAAGGTCGAAGTCCTTGAGTAGGGTTCCTATTCCACAGTTGTCCATGTAGTTTTGGAGTATGCATTGTATTTCAAGTACACCTTTCTTCTCAAAGTGTTTGTATAGCTCTTCAAGAATACCGTTCATGAAGCATTGAAAACTTGCTGGTGAATTGCTCATGCCAAAGAACATTACTTTTGGTTCGAATAATCCTTGACAGGTTTTGAAGGCAGCTTTCCATTGGTCCCCTTTGCGTATCCGGATATTGTTATAGCCCCAGCAGATGTTGAATTTACTGAATAATTCCATTCCCTGCAAGTTTTCAATATATTGTTTGAGGTTAGGGAGCAGAGTGACGTCCTTTCTAGTGACTGCATTGAGGGGGCGATAGTCAATAATATACTGTTTCTCCTTTGAGTCCTTTTTAGGGACCATAAAGGTTGAAAAACCATAAGGGGAGTCTGATGGTGTGATATATCCTTTGGCTAGGTTTTCGTCGATGAATTGATCTTCTGCTTTTTGTTTATCCCTTGAGAGCAGATAAACTTTGCAATTAAAGTGAGTGGGGGCAGTGTCCATTAGTATGATTTTATGGTCTCCTTCACCACGGGTTGGTGGGGATTTGTTCGCTTCTTCATCTGAAAATAGTGCCATGTGATGTTTGAATTTTTCTGGTAGGGTGATTTCCTCCTTTCCATGTTCTGTTGCGTACTTATGGGCCATTTCTACTGCAGTGTGGGTGCAATTGACTTCCACTGGGCCTCCCTTTATTTCTAAAGGGGTTACTCCCAACCATGGGTTGCACCTGGTTTGTTGCGCTTCAAGGATGAGATCTTCATTGACTGGTATTTTGCTTTTGACCCATGTTTTTGCACATTGGAGAGTTCCAAATAATAGGGTTTCCATTTGAACTTTTGGACCTAAGAGTGTTCCCTTTTCCCAGTCAATTTCTAGTTTAAAAGCTTTAAACCATGGGTAGCCAAAGAGAAGGCGATCACATCCTAGATTAGTGACAAAGAATCTTTGACATTCCCATTTGTTGCCTTTAGTAACAAGTAGGTCACAAGCATGAGTGATTGTTCCATGTTGATTAAGGGTTCCATCAACATTGAATACTGGGCAGGGGTAGGGGAGTTTCTTCATTCCTAAGCATAGTTTAACAACAGTTGTATGGTCGATAAAACTTTTGGTTGCCCCAGTGTCAAGTAGAACTGTTTCTTCTGCCTTTCCTTGATAGTGTGAAAATGTGACTTTTATTTGTACTGAATTTGAGTGATTTACAAAAACACTATCAAGTCGGAATGCCCTAACTATGGCAGCTAGTTTTGGGCTTGAGGAAAATCCTTTGGCATAAGAGATTTGATGATGCTCAGCTTGGTGTCTTTGTCAAGCAAGCCCATGTGTTCTGTCAAGAAACTGGAGATGTTGTCTGGGGTCATGTCAATGGGACCCTGGCCTCAGACAGTGGGTGTGTCACTGTCAGCAGTTTTGCCACTTTTGGCATGGTCCGCTATTTTCTTGCAACAGACTTGGGCTTGATGTCCTTTAATTTTGCAGTAGAAGCATTTGTTGTCTTTTATGAGTTGCTCCTTTTTAGCATCAGAATGTGTTTGTCCCATTCTGTTGGCGTCAATGTCCATGGCATATCCTCCTTGAGAGGTAGTGCATGGTCCAGAAGTTCTGTTTCTTCTGTACTGGTTGTTTTTCCCTTGGTTTGGTTTGGGTGTCAGTCCGAAGGCTCTGTAGAGTCCTTGTTTTTGTTGACTGAACTGGGTGGCAGCCTGCCATTTCACATAGGATTGTCTGGCCTGTTCTTCCCATTTTTTGAAAGTCCATGGGTTTTCTGCATTTGGGTTATAGTTGGGGGATTGTATAACTGCTCTAGTAAGCAGTTTGTTCATGGTGTGTTTGAGGGTTTCTATAGTTCCTTTGTTATCTAAAGGAACTCCCGCCTTGTTGGCAAGTTGTTTGAAACTAGCAAAGAAGTCATCAAGGCTTTCTCCTTGTTTGAGTTTGCATAGTTTTTGGTAGGCTTCCTCCTTCTGATTCTGGTTGGTAAAGGCTAGTTTGAACCTTTCTATGAAGCTGTCCCAGAGGTCTTCATCAGTTTCCAGGGCTCCGTCATCCATTGCTGCTTGGAGTTTGTGCATTTGTTCTTCTTTCCAAGCATCTACTCAGGTACCATCCATGTAGGTAAGTAGGGTGATGACTCTGGAAAAGGGTTTCCTCATAATGTCATTTTGATAGTTGAGTGCCTTCCAGAGGTCAAAGTTATTTATGAACCTTCTGGTTGTGCTCCTGTCTCCATTAAAAATGGGTGGGGGGTTCCCTTTGAGAGTGCCATTAGAGGGATTGGTAATGATGTTAATTCTTTGCGCTTCCTGTCCCATTTGGCCAGTAGCAACATTAACTTCTTCCTGTTGTCCTGCCATTGTGGTTTGGATAAATAACTGGGGATGAATAGCAGCAGCTGGGGTAGTGTCAAGAGGGATGTTGATGCCTTGGTAGACTGCTGCTTCAATTTGGGGAAGAATAGGGGATTGTTCTGTGAATGGGTGGCTTCCTTGGAGGGTTGCAATGTGATGAACTCCTCCTGCAAGGATTTCTTCTTCTGGTTGCTCAATGGCAGTATGAAGTGTTGGGCTGAAGTGTTCTGGGTTAACATGATAGGGGTGCTGAGAATCTGTTTCTTTCCAAGTACCAAGTTTTTAAGTGTGAAATACTCCTCCTTGGTTTGTATACCACTGGTTGTCTTTCCAGAGAATTTTTACCCAAAAGTCGTCATCTTCTACTTTGACAAATTCAACAGCTCTGCATGTTTTATTTGGGAGGTCGACGTAGTATCCAGTATCTCTATGTCTGGGTCTGTGGTTTTCAAAGTATGCTTCACCTTTGATGTGTTCTGGGAGATCATCTTGTTGTCTCCTGTAAACTCTCTTATTTTGATTGAGAGTTCCAATAAGTACTACTGCCGCCAGGGTGTAACTGGTATTGTCCTGTGTTTCAAGGATGTTCAAGGAAAGCCTGACTTATGTTAAGGCCTATTGAACCTTTAAGGCACGACATGTGCAAAGGTGAGATATGCAGCAGTGGTGAAGTTACAAGGGTTGTAATTCCCTTAGTAACCTAAAGTGCTTTGGAAGGTGATAAAAGCGAGAAGGTCACTAAGACCAATGTCTGGGTGAAGATAAAGAGGAATGGGAAATATCTTCAAGGATTTGAAGATGACTTCAAAGAAATGAAAAAGGAAATGGCTTGTCAAGCAACAAGGACTTTGAACACAATAGATTGCAAACTAAGTCAGGCTTAAGGCCCAACTCTAGGATATAAGTCCAGCTTATATACAACAGGGCAGCTACCTGACTAAGCGTACAAAAAGGGAGAACAATGAAGTCACAGACAATAAGGGTCACGGAACAATAGAGTCACAAACAATGGTGGTCACAGACTACCATAAGAAGAGAACAATAGAAAGTGTACAAAAGGGGGGAACAATGGAGTTCCCAACAAGATGGCTCTGTTGTACAGGTAAGTGGTCATGTGAGTCAAAGTCATGTGATCGTATAAGTACATATCGGTCAAGAAAGAAAGAAAAATATGGGCCAAGTGCCCAGGAGCATAACACTTTTGCTCCATTATCAAGAAGAAGCACCCTCTTCTCAAGAGGCATCATCAAGAGGATCACCTCAAATTTGCCAAGTACCATAAAAATTGGACAGTGGAGGATTGGAAGAGGGTCTTGTGGTCAGATAAGACCAAGATCAACAGGATTGGGTCAGATGGAAGGTCCTATACTTGGAAACAAAGGGGTGCACCCCTTTGTGACCATACTACCACTCCTACTGTCAAGCATGGAGGAGGAAATAATCTTATGGTATGGGGGTGTATGGGATAGAATGGGGTTGGGAAGCTCATAGAGGTTCAGGGGGCCATGGATGCACAGCAATACTGTGATATCCTAGATAATGGAGTGGTGGAAAGCTTTGAGAAGCTAGAGGTACCAGAGGAGGAGAGGATATTCCAGCAGGATAATGACCCAAAACACACCTCCAAGAAGGCTTCACAATGGTTTGAAGACAATGACATCCAAGTGCTTGTCTGGCCTTCCCAATCCCCTGACATTAACCCTATTGAGCACCTTTGGGTGCATCTCAAAAGGGCTTTGCTAGAGCATCCAACACCACCTAGGGGAGTGCATGAGCTGTGGGAGAGGGTGGAGGTAGATTGGAATGAGATTGCAGCAGAAACATGCCAAAACCTCATAGAAAGTATGCCAAGAAGAATCCAAGCAGTTATTAGAGCAAATGGAGGTCATACAAAGTACTAATTACACATATATTGTTTATAAAATAGAGGGTCAAAAAACTGTCCCAATGATAGGGCAATTTATTTTGCTTATTATTACATCATTTCTGATCCAAATCACATGATCCAGGATATTTCCAAAGGCCAAGATGATGTAATATAACATATATTATTTTCACAATATTTGATAATTTATTTGATTTATTCCAAGTCACTCTTTCCAAAATGGCAAAACATTGGGACAGTTTTTTGAGCAACTGTAGGTTATGATACAATCCACCCCATTTTTTCTTATTATCCTTGCCCTTATCCTCTGGCATGCCTGCCCAGCTAACCACAGCACCTTCAAACAAACCTGCTAATAGGGGTCTTTCAAAGTTACCATT
>Ga0307510_10002915_pt1 | contig 19688 bp, 12 predicted proteins | sample 12_EM_MG_FD_207224 | JGI IMG/M metagenome (GOLD analysis project Ga0307510, IMG submission 207224) | Populus trichocarpa ectomycorrhiza microbial communities from riparian zone in the Pacific Northwest, United States - 12_EM | ecosystem: Host-associated > Plants > Roots > Unclassified | place...
CCCTAGTCACTTGAGGGATATCCGTCTTGCGAACCGCCCGAATTCCGGCTTCCAAGCCATCGCCGCCTGTCGTCAAGCTCTATATCCAATAGTGTTATAAGAACTGATCTTAGTTCAGAAAAAAGTAAAGGGCCACTCTAGTGTTGTTTCTTGCCAGAATTCTCACCTCAGGTTCACAATCATCCACACTTCACCTTGCCAGTCGAGACTCCGTTCGATGCAAAGACTTAATCCTTCCGTCATTCACTACCAAATAACCCTCTCTATCATATGACGCCCTCTACAGCAAGGTTCCGAAGAGCGACAGCTCCTTCATGACACACTGAACTGGCGGAGTCCTGTACTCGGATGGTAGACTTTTTTCCACAGGGACGACGGGTGGACGAAGAAATCAAGAGGGAGTGGTTCATTACGCCAGAGGTTAGGGGGAAGTTGAAAAATAAGTCGCTGTTCGCGCTGACCTAGGGGAAGGAGGGGAACATATTCGTTCGGTGCGTATGGAATCTGAGACTCTCCGGGCTCTTTGAGATTCTAACTTTAATACTGATAATTCAAGAACTAACAAGCACAGCACAAGCCCTACTCCAAAGCCTCGCCTTATCCAACTCAGGTGCCCCCCCGTGAGACACTCTTTGTTCCACAAGTTCCTTTTTGTGATAGCTGCGCACTCCAACTCTCGTCCACCCGAGCCCCATGAGTCCAGGCATCAGTGGGAGGTTTTGCAGTCATTTTCCCGTTTAGGATAGAAGGCCGGGTAAGAGGTTTATGGACAGTTACCCAAGGTTAACCACCCAAATATATCCTTGTCTGTTCCGGTTAATGGGTTCCTACCTGGTACTTGTACTACCCACAAGCGCCAAATGCCGCCAGCTCGCTTCGTGTTGATTTTAAGAGCAAATAACCCCATGAGGTCTGTAACAATTACACCTAACTTTATGCTCCTCTAACTCGCCCGAGAGTTAACATTTCCAAAATGATTTTCCTGTTCTCCGAATATACATATTTTCTGTCGAAGAATAGACAAAAAAACTAGAGACGAGCCGCCGAGAAGCTGTAGCCGCCCGAATTTGGGCACCCTCTTCGATCGCGGAGTTCTCTCTCGCGATATAATTCGGTCTCACCTCGTTATAAGGAACCGCAAGAGTTCGGGGTTTCTGGTTCGTTATAGCGAGTTTTTTGAAGAAATTCTTTATAGCAAAGACCATTTGTATCGGAGCAGGGGCGTAAAGGTCCATCGGAAATAGCCAGGCCCCCGTAGTTGAAGAGTCCCAGTATAACAAGGCTAGATGTAACTGTTTACTAAAGGGGGAATTTGATAGGCGAGGTGGGCTGTACTCGTACATCCAAACTCTCGAGGTTCAGCCCCGCCAACCTGTCTTACTCCTCTCCTCTTCAAAGAAAGAGGACATACTCGAGTACCGATATTTCAGCACACCTCGCTAAGAAGCTGTGGAACCTAGACTGGTGTAACCTGTTACCGCCTCCTAGAATTGATTCCCCCCAAAACTCAACGCTTTGAGGGTTCAAATATCACTAGAATTTGGTGTTCTACTCTACAAGTTACAGGCATAAAGAACCCGAACATTTGAGTCCGAATTTTGTATGGGCGGTCAGACACGCACGGACATTTTGCCATACAAACTCCTCATCCCTGTGTTCGGGTTCTTTATGTCCGTAACTTGTACGCTCAATGAGGTGAAAGTAGAAAAGCGGGGAACGCCTCCCCAATTGCACTTATTCGATTTGGATTCGGTACTGTAGTAGTGTATATTTGAGCTATTACTTGTACACTACTGCTTAACCGGACTCCATCATCAATAATGTCGCAAAGGCTTTCGGGGATAGACCCCCTTATCTAGAAAGAGTCCAAACCAGAATTTCTGAAAATAGGGATCCAAAGTTGGGGTTTAGTATCCTAGTAATCAAAAGCAGGAGGAAATAGCCTTTGCCGTGAAGCAGGGAAAGTGGCCGAATATTCGAGCGCATGAGAGTCCTAGTGGGTGGTTTTATGGTGGAATTTAAACCAAGAAAGCCTCTCATCCCTGAGGAACACTAGAAAAAAGATGTACGATTAGGAAAAAAACTTGGAGCACTATTATACCTTTTGTCGTGTTTGGTGTAGGAGATGCATCGTAGCACGGCAGACGGGGTAAAAGTATAGGTCCCGAAGGATGGATACGGCGTACGGGGAAGAGAACGGAGAGCCGGGGGATCGCCCCTTTCGCTAGTTGTTGGACAGTATCCGGGTTGTCTCTCGGTCAAAGGCTCCCGAACAAGCTGTGATCATGGAGGTTCGCAAAACAAAAACAGTATAATAAAAACAAGGAAAAGAAAAAAAGAAATCGATTCTCATGGCAGTCATGTTAGGGTTCGTCGTGTTCCATAGGGTTTGGTTAGTGACTGCTTTTGGCTGTGTGTTTGCTGGAGAAAGTATTTTTGGGAGAAAACTTTTTAAGAGAGCGGTGGTTTTCCCTCTGCTTCTCAAGCTGAGATCAGACGACGAGGGCGACGCTAGCAACCTCTTGGACAAGATGGAGGACGAATTATAATATACTAATAATATTATTATTATTAACGTCTTCCACGCCATAGCGAGCGCCCGGCATTGAGAGCCATCTGCAAGTTTATGCAATGTGATTGGCTCAACCCGTCCAGATTTAAAGGCTCGTTTACCTATAGACGGCCGTCTAGCAACCAGAGGCAGTGCCGACCGTGAAAGAAAGTCAGTTAGGTAAACGGGCTTTCAGTTATATACTAGACAGCATATTAATTGGGCGTGTGACAATTCTGTTGTCTTTACATACCTTCAACTGTCTGTCTCTTTCTAAGAATTAAATTTGTAATAGTGGTTGTACTTGACGGTGGCGTCTTAGGCGTTATCTGATAAACGGCGCGAAAGTGTTCGACAAATTTTCCACAGTCCTAGATTCTTGTGGCTAGACTGTCAAAAAGTTACGTTGCCTACTCTAGCCAAACGCAATCTACTTTGCTGCACACTCCCCCTCTGTCAAGCCCCCCTTAACAGTCGGCATCGTTTCAGGCTTTTAGACCGACGTCTATAGGTAAACGGGCCCTAAATAGTGGCTAGTATTTGGGTGGATGGCTCGCTATGCCGGGTGCTCGCTATGGCGTGGAGGACGTTATACATACCACTAACTTTACAATGCATAAACACGAGTGTCAACTAAAACCTATCCGTTGGACGGTCCCAGACAGTAAAATTCGCAGCCAAGCACACTCGTCCAGTTTTGGAAGATTCCTAGTATTGTGATTCGTCGGGGATTGGTGGCCGCCCTGGTGCTGAGTCACCTCGGTGTTAAAAACCAGATATTCTTAACTGGAAATAGCTAAGTCCTGACTGATCTGAAGCGAGTGTGCCTGGCTGCGAATCTAACTGTCGCAGACCGCCCAAGGGATAAACCCTATTCTCTGTCCACAGTATGGAGCAGCCACAAGAATAATACGGAGCCCAAATACCGACAGCAGCAGAGTGCCCAAAAAATGTCTACTTCATTACTGTACTCGGGTACAGGGGTAATTGGGGCCCGGTAACACGAACTCACTCGCGCAGCGTATTGCTTGAGAAAACGCAGCGAAAGTGCCTTTGTCACCGGTCCCGACTTCTTGCCACCACCAAAAAATCCTCACAGTATATCACTCGAACTTCCTAATCCGGCTTAGTCCCAATACAAATTCCGCGCCTCGTAATGGATCCGCGCCTCGTAATGGAGGTGGGCCCGACTTTTGTCTACCCCCGAGTACATATACAAGTTTAGTTGCTTCTTTCCCGATTCAAGGTGCTCTTTCGCTTCCAACTACTCCCTCCAGGCAGCATTGTTCTGGTTCTTAGCTCTCGCTTTGTTGCAAAATCAACCGGGCTCGGTTGTTTAAAGGCAGGCTTTCTGTCTTAGCCCTCTGCTGTCAAACGCGGGAAATGAGGGTCGCGTACCGGCAGACGATAGAGTAAGCGAATTCACGTGGGTTGGCACTTTGTAGGAGGATAATATTACGAAATGTAACTACCACTAACTTTGCTCACACTTCTACTCGTCCACCTTCCCTAAAACTAAACTAACGGTAAAGACAGGTGCAAGCAAAACACAAATAGCATGTCCTGATCCTTCCAGTTATCATCACACCTATATCTGCCTTACCTCATTCCTCCATACACTCGCATGATAACAAGGGAAAGACCATTTTGTATAATCTATTGTTAAGCAATTCATCTTATGCCCAAACAATCCGCAGAGCCATGAACGACCTGTCACACTCCCTCAACTACTTGCGCGTTGCAAAAATTTTCCTGAAATGTGGTAGCTAGGCTTAGCACTTTTTACCTGGCGTTCCTCAGCCACAGTCTATTCCTCCGGAGACTCCCGCAATGTGGAAGTACCTGGGGGTGCATGAAAGTGATTAACATTTTGTCACAAGTCTGGCACAAAGTGAGAGGACCAGTCAGCCATGGCCCACACCCAACCAGCCCTGTCACTTTGCGCCAAACTGCCCCACAAAATGTTAATCTCTTTCATGCGCCCCCGAGCACAGTATCAAAGACAAGCACATCCGTCCAACATGAACCCGAGTACAAAAAAAAAGAACTCTTAACTAAAACAGACAGGGACATATTTGGCTCATTGACTTTAAATACCTATTCCATAGTTCTTGCCGGACTTTGCCTTGTACTATGCTAAGTTTCTGCGCAGAAAGAGACAATCTCTGTGGCGCCACATAGTGTAACATTTTAAAAAAGGATTTGCCCCACCTTCCAATTCGGATGACGGTCCATACCATGATACCCAGAAGTTTAACCTGCTATCATACCAATTGATAAATAAAATAATGGATAGATAGGCACCCCGTGGAATGATGAGACAAGCAGATTCCGTGCCTTCGGTATGCTCTTCCTCTAGGCTGTGGCTAAGCAACTTTCTACTAAGAAAAACTCAATAATTCATGATTTTCCGAAGGGCAAAGCCACTGAGCCACAGCATAGAGCTGCCTGGACGGAAGGTGCGGAACCTGCATGTCTCATTAGTTGGGATAACAAATGAAGATTTCAAATATTTATGCTCCTTGGAGGCGTGTCCCTTGGTGTCACCAACACAATTGTCACTTTTGGTTAGGAGCTTATCATACGGTAGTATCCACAGGTACCCCAAAAAGTGCAACCTTGCGGAACGGTAGCGCCCGCCAAGAATGCACAGTAAGAAAATGGCGTAACCTAATTCGGCAGGCCTAGACTTTCCATGCACAGATCCGACGACACCTGTGACCAAAGCAGATATAATGATGGTCAAACTTGGTTTTCTTTTTCTTTTTCTTTTTCTCACCATGCACAAAGCCAAATTAATTATTGTCCAGCCGTACATGACCAGCACCATATCTCCGAATCAGCCTGGTTACTATGAGAGGATCACGGGGAGGGTCAACCTTAGCCGTTCCAATGCCAATCTGCATTATTGGAGATGCTAACCTACATCTCCTTTAACGAGGAAATCCCAAAAAGAGGAAATCCAGAATTATTGCTCGAGTCTATAACTTATTAGCTAGCTATATTATGATAGTGCAAGCGTGAACACTTAACTAAATATCCTCTCCCCCATCTGCTCTGCCTAGATTTCTCATCAATCCTTAAAGAAATAGGTGTGAATCACGACAGTGCCAGTGAGCACAAGGAGAATAAGGCTGTGGGTATACAAGCTTAAACAAGAACCACACCCCCAAAAAATGCGGCTCTAATCTTGTCCAGCCCCTCTGGAATAGAAGGCTGCGCTGCCCAGACCTCATCTCCTCAAACCAACTTTCGGCTACACAAGCGATTTACAGGTATGATATATCCTCTCTTCGAAAAACTTCAAGGCCCCAACTCCCACAGCCGCAAGCCTTGGTTACATCTCAGAAATATCAAATTCTATTCCCTCTAGCTGAATTTTCACTAGCCTAGTCTCTTATCCGTAGTTCCCGTAGGGTAGTTCTGTGCAAATATCCCTCACCTCATTCAATCTCATAGCACCGCTTCACACTCTACCACAGAATATCTTCTCTGCAATCGGCCTCTCATCATCATCACCCTTCTCTATCCCCACACAAGCAGAGATCCCTGCTTAGACTGGGCAACCACTGCTCACGAGGCCAAAAACAAAGCCGTAGGCATGCATGCTATCCCTAAATTCCCTCAACCAACTAATTGTATTGATGTAAGAAACCCGAGTTATCAGTACAGGTGGGCTGACAGAACTTGCTAAAAAAAAACAGTACTCACCAGCTTATCAATTCTCTCACTCTAGGCCTCCTTCATCGGAACAACACTCCAGCCAATTGCCGGCAGATGAACATTACCCCCGCTATCAAACCGGTCTCACCTGTTCCTAGCATGAAGAACCTGAATATCTGGATCTGAATTTAGTATGGGCGCTCAGATACGCACAGACAATTTTCCATACAAAATTTTGATCCCTGTGTTCAGGTTCTGAATGCCGGGAACATGTACAGCGAAGATAAGGGAGGGGGGAGCACCAAACAGACATGCCGGTAACAAAGAAAAAGAATCCTCACCTGCCCTGTTGGTAATATTCCCCTCATCCCCACCCGTCAAGCTCATTGCCAGTTGTCAACGCTAATGCCGTGTAGCCCAATCAGCAGTGCATCCAACACCCTTCGGCGACTCCATCCTAGTCGATGCACCCCTTTATGCAGCTTCAATCACCTCTTCATCGCCCAAGTTATCCCAAACCAACAATGCAACAATGCGGACTAAATGCCGCAAGAAACGAGGCTGTCCCTCGTGGCCCGTAAGCTCACTCTGTATGGCCCTATGGCCTCTGCTGACCTGGGACCCCCGCAGGCGCCATGGGCAAGTCGGCTCATCCCCCCCCCTCCCGAGATAGCTGATATGCAACCTCCTCCAGGATGGGTGAGAAGCAGCTCCTGCTGCGGCCCACAGGCGTCAAATTGTGACACCCCGTAGGGTAGAAGGCGTCCGATCACTAACTGCTCTCAAAGATAGATCCCCCGCAGTACAACCGCGTGGGGGGGAACAATCCCCCCCCCCCCGACCCCTGATTCCGTCTTACCCCCCCCAAAAGATCACCTGGTCTGCCGAGTGATGTCGTGTGATTGTCCCAAACGACATGGGACGTCCTCGCCATGGCTAGTCGAGTTTCAGGAGTCCTGTAGCATGGAGGAACAAACACAGACTGCTAGAATTAGTACCGGAGGTCATATTCCCAGCCGGTTCACTCGGGGCATCCACGGGGAGCTATTCCGCGGCCCGGTATATACCCGGGATTACCATGGGATTATTTTTTTCAAAAGCCCTGCCTGGTGCAATTGGACAATTAGACCCCGAAACTTCTCCCCAGTCCTTCCTTGAGCACATTTCTTCGGTCTCAATATGGCCAGTAATTCTCAGTATCCATCAGGCTATGATCGCAGCCTTAGCTCATTCAGGCTATGTGGATCCAGACCTCCATCAAAAGTGGGGATCTTGTCTCTATCTCTAGCTGTCTTTGATATCCACGCTATGAGGTTCAGGAAACAGTCTTTGTTCCTAGTGGTTATCTTGCCTCCGTGGAGAAATCATCATACCTTGAGTCCAAAACAGGGGCATCCTGCGTGGCAGGTCTGTCCCCATCTCACCTCAAATTAGTAAGTCCTCAACATTGAATTTACCAATCCATCGCTATTCAAAATTGCAGAGCTCATGCTACAAGTAGTCCATATTGCAGGGCCAATTGCCGCGGCCCGCGGCAAGCTACCTTTATCAATATCTGTAACCCAAACCATAGGGTGAAGCCGGGGTTACCAATCTTAGTAGGCGAAATAAGAGAGGTATGTCTAGCGATTTACAACATCCCCTATACCGTAAAATCTTGGGCATAGCGAACTCGCCTAGGCTGGTCGTGGAGCAGTTTTCAGAGCCCTGAATGGCCCACGCGGACGTCAAAAGACGATTCTTTATGTTATCCGATCTTGTTCGCAAGCTCTCTTTCAATCGGAGGGTCTGGTTTCGCTGCATGACCAGTCTAGGCGAGTTCATTATACCTGAGATTTTACAAAGTATTCTAATAAACAATATCAGTTAACTCCTAGATAAGGCAGACGAAAATAAATCATCAATTCGCTTCCGGCTCCTCCCGCCGCCCTCATAAGGCCCGGGCATAAGGAGGGGAGGACTGGAATATCCCGCACGAAACTCTATCAACTTGGGGGCACGGGCTAGTTGGAAAACGGCCTACTTTTCACTACCCTCAGCACAAGGTTGCTAATTAAAATGTCGAGGTTCCATACATTTAACTCAATTAATCGACTCGGAGAGGATCATTAAAGGCCATAGATACGTCAACATGTGTCTCCCCGGACAATTCGGGTTGATCGGCGTAGAGCAGTTGAGTTGATCATCATTGGTTAGATCTACAGACCCCCCCCACCTATACCAAGGCGGGCGGTCCCGGCGGTCACCCTATACTATAAAAATTTTGGCCAATAATACTTTGTCTAAGACCGGCCAGGCCACCCTCCGAAGCGCACTTATACTGCTACAAGCTCCAAGTTGACCGACGGAACCTACGAATCATTTCCTGACAAAACTAATCTCTTTAGCTTTGCATTGCCAGCAAAGAGCAATACGGCAGGCCCGAGCCAGCTAGCCTGGTAGTTGCGGTAAGGCTGGCATAATGGGCAAAGGAGACTACCAGTATAAATCCCAGGCCAAGGCTTCCCCGAGGATATCCGAGTTTCCCACGTCCAAAGTCTCCGAATCGTGGATTGTTGGTTATCCTCTTTCTTTTTTTCTGTTTTCCTCTTTACCTCTCTCCTTCCCCCCCCGGAGACCGACCCCATGTCGAAAATATCTTCTATTACCTAGCATTACCTACACGATCTTCTCGCTCTTTTTATGATTTTTCCCTCCAGTGTTATCGGTCATGCACCCTGTTATTTCCGGGCTTCCCACCCTAGTCCGCTTTGACTTTATTAGACAGTTTCCGCGGCACCCTTCAAATAGTAAGTTCTCCCTAGTGCGCAAGTGCCCTAGAATTTGTTTTTGCACAGCTAACTTATCTTACCCTGCGAAATAATCCCTGTCTTGTATGAAACATTCTGGGGTACTTGCAGGTTGTTTCGCTATCTATCTTGGCGACAAGAGCTAGCTCTTCTGGAGTCAGACATGTTAAATTTACCTATACTTGTACTACCTCCTCTGCGACTACCCTGGTCTCAAGTTTTCCATCGGAACCAACTCGCAGCCTAGCCATACCCGTTATAACTTCAACCGGAACAAAACATTGCTAGCTCTTAACACTTGAGTCTGTCCCGGTCGGAGTGCCCGTTCCCGCCCGCAGAACAGCCATCCCACAACCCCCAAGACAGCAGACTCCGTTACTGTGACAACCACCGCGTCAACTACTGTGACTTCCTGCCCGACAAGTCAACTCGCAACCTTGGTATACCGGTAGTGCTGATCTCAGAGTGAAGTTCCACAATGTGGGCACAGCGGTTCAGCCGGCCGGAGGAAGCGCTGCCTCGCTTCGCTTTTTGTGCTGGGAGGGCACTGTATGGATGCACAATGCTTGCCCATTCCAAAAGCATCGGGATGACTTGGCGTCAAAATTCACATACCGCATTCATGTGAAAATTGGGATCTAGATATTTTCTGAATGGGCGGGTGCAGTACTGTTGTTACTCGAGTAGGGAGCAATGTGACCAATCCAAACCCAAACCCCCACTTGTAGTCAGTTGGGCGCCCGGGGAGGGCAACTTATTGCCCGAGCATGATTACTTTACTCGGAGAATGGGGATCGAGTTGGGTATTTCCCTGAGCTTTCAATTCCGGTCTCACAGCACACGCATTAAACAATATCGGGTAATAATTGATATCCCCCCCAAGAAGTTTGCGCCATTCGATCACTGATTCACTCCCATACAAAATCCCCTCTAAGTCACAACGCCTTACCCATGCCCCATACGATAGTTAAAGAAAATTCTCTAGGTCGAATTGTGTTTCTGTGTTACATCCTCCTCGTGCGTTTGCTCGGGCGAAGTGAGTGAGTGAGTGATTACTAGTGGTGTAATCTGGCCCATCGCGGCCTCCTGTATCTTAGTACAGTACTAGTATTAAGCACGGGAGCAGGTAGAGAAAAATTGACCCAGGTACCGTAGATTTAAGCATCATGGCTACGGAGCTTGTTTGCACTCTAGGTTGGACATATTTCTTTTTCCTTTTGCCCTTTCCTTTCCCCAAATGTTTATAGGTAATTCATGTACCGGTATGACGGCCTGTCAGGCGGTCAAGGGCCGTTCGGTCCCGGCACCCGTATGGGTGGCATTGCCCCTACGGTATGTCACTGTTTGTTGGCCCGGGGGGGGGGGGCCTTTAGCCATATCAAACAAGAGGAAGGGCCACCTACCGTGACAGTAGTTAGTTCTACGCGGTTTAGACCCACGCGCCTTTGCCCGGGTATACATCTACCGGCAAATATTTTGGGCCACGGTCGGCATACAATGCCAAGCCGCGCCCTACCCGTGCGCGAAACCCACGCGTGCTTCCCCTCAACATCCTACGATAGCTGGCTTCCTCCCTCTTCATCTCAGCTTTCTCTCAAATACCACATCCCGCATCCATAAGCGCCGCGCATATCATCGCAATCGCAATGGCTCTAACTGAAGCTCAGGTGGAGGAAGCTGAGGCTCTAAAAGAACTGGGTAACGCCGCCTTTGGCAAAAATAATACATCCCCCCCCCTCAAAACGGAAGCGAAGGGCGGAGGCGCCCAAATTAATACAGTATCTCATCCGATAGCTTTAGGGAGTTTTCTGCCCCGTATGCTCCCTATACGCAAGCGATTCATTTGAGTCCTACCTCGCCAGCTCTATTCAAATAGTTCCGCTGCACTTCTGCCTATTGCCTCTTGCGTTGAACGGTGCAAATCAAGCTGTCAAGCTCGACCTCACCTGGTCGAAGGCCTACCGTCGGAAAGCGAGTATTCTTGAGGCAGAAGGAGCTCGGCAAGGCAAGAGGAGTGTCCGGGGGTCTCTTGGAATGGCACTGGCATATCTGAAAGCCAGTCCCGAACGGGGGAAGGGGGAAGAAACAGAGATCAAGAAGTTAATCGAAGGTGGGCGTCACGAGTGACAGATGTTCAAAACCAGTTTTTTACACCTCTGTTTAGCTATCGATGAGAGGATCGCAGAGCGTCCGAGTTATCACCAGCATCTTATGAAGGATACTGAGATTACCGTTGGGCAGGGTGTAATGCAGGGATTTGAGCGGAGGTGTGCCGCAGGGGAGCCGATGGGTAGTTGGCCGCCAAACGGAACCTGCCTGCGTAGGATATGGATCGCGTAAGCTTCTTACAATGTGTTCACCGACTGTTTGCTAACGTGATAGTGAAATGCAATTTCAAAATGCACTTTCAAACCTCCTTCAGTATCACCGTCGCCAAATGCCGGACGTACTCGGGGTATTCGGCTGTCTTCGGGCTCTCGAGGTGCTTACAACTGCTCTATTGGAGGACGGTCGCATTTTTTGCCTAGACGGGGTTGTATTCCACAAACTGCAGCTATGTTATCAACTCGGGCATCACCAACGAAGCGCAATTGTCCCACACCTACCCCCAAAGAGACTATCATAGAATTCAATAGGCGTCTTAACCAGCCACCACATCAAGGCGGACCGGTGGTCAATAACATTAGTGCCAATTTTTACATGGGCCCCTCTAAACCTCTGGCTGGTTGGGATCTGGCTCGTCCTGCGCTCCAGCTTTCGATTCGCTCCGCACTCATGAATGGATGTCCCGCAGGCACAGTTGATCCTGGAAATGACGAGAAGGAGTTCAGGCGTTCTGTGGAGCTTATTGAAGAAGCGTGGAAAATGTGGCCTGACGTTTATGGCGCCACCCGTGGCCGTACGCTCGAAGAAACGTTCCTCAGAGCCATTAAAATACTTCTTGGAGGCTAGCGTAGGAATTCTTCCTTCTGTTAGCGTTTCTATTTCTGGGAGCTTCTCTGTCTATAACCGTGTTTATATTTTCGCCCTACCTACTATAGCTTAGTTGGCGATCTATCAATGTCCATAATGTACCACTCGTGTCACATAGCAATTCAACATACTTGCCAATCGTAATAAACCCCGACTCTTCAAACCACATATTTCACCCGTTGTTCCTCTTCCGATTATTCCTCACACCCATAATTTTGCATACAATGCTCCAAAGCTTTACGTGTGATCTGCGGTACCGCCAAACGCGAGATGATTAAGCATGCCGTAAGGCAACTTCAAGTGCGAACTACCTGTAACTTATATGGTGGCCATATGGCGGGTTCCACAAAAGTCTTTTGGCCGACAAAGGCAATCTCCGTATGCAAGGTACAGTGGGAGCCGTTTGCGGGGGATTCCTCCGATGAATGGATCTTGCCGCTGCATACGGTGGGGTGTTGCCCAGAGTGCAGTAACACTCGTACTGTAGAGACCGAAACAATTGAGAATCGGGCTAGGACGTTGGAGTTGCCTCTCTTAGTCAGGTGTGCTTTCACCCCCTAATCCCAAGGGGGAAATTCTGGACGTCCTAGCATTATTCAGCTTTTACGGTAATTCAACCTCCCACCCTTTACGAAATCCCTAATTGGCAAGGAGGTGTAAGTAATAGCGCGGGTGAGATCTCTGATCTGGAAATTGCCAACCAATGAGAAAAAATATGGTGGTGCCGATCACGGGCATATCTAGTGGATATTCATTTCACACCCTTACTTCCCCGCCACCTGTTCCGAGTGCGGAATTCTTCCGCCCTATGGGCTCGGCATCCCACCCTCTTGTGCTAGAAGCACCCCTAAGTATCATTAGATAAATCGACCAAACTATCTCAATACTTTTCTCTGGCCGAAAATGCGTTTTACACTCTCCGCTCTACCTCTCCTTGTCTGCTTCTCATTTCCCCAAGCTCTTTCAACCCCGACCCCTCAAATTTCTCAGTGCAAAGATCCCTTGGAATTCCTTGGCTGTCCCCCTGAATGAGAGAATCTATTCGACCCTAAGGACTTTTGTGTGGTCGGATGTGGCTAGTCCCCCACAGAAAAGCCCGGTCAGTTCCCCACTTCGGGCCGATGCTAACCCCACGCAGTAAAAGCGCATTGTGAAGCCGGCCTCCCACCCCAACAACCCGTCGAGTCACCGGTAACACCACCGCCTCTAAAGCAGCGTGGTCTGCACTACGTCCATGATCCCGCCGGGGGGAAGACTAGCGGCCTGCCGGGACCCCTAGAGGTGCTAGTGCTCGGATACTAGGGTTAGTCCGCGAACACCAGGATTTATTCTGAGCATGAGCTAAAGTGGCAAATATCCAATAGAAATCGTGAATAGATAGTTCAACCAATAGTAAAGCAGAAAGCGTTCGAGGAATTCTTCTGGATTTCAACCCACACCCCTTAGTGCGTGCGCTATTCCCAATATCGTCCTTAGCTTTGTCAGCCCTGTGTTCGTGGACTAGCCCTGGTATCCGAGTACTACAAGTAGAGGGAGCAGACGGATGCGCAAATTGGGTTCGCTGTACCAAATGCTGTAAGTCTACCCCTACGGATCTGGTGAGTCAAAGCGCCGTGCTGATTTCCTATTTTGGCTAGGGAGATTTTGTGAGGGGAACCGGATGGCGATAATCATGAGGAAGCTGGTGAGGGGTGGCCAATATTTTCATTGGGCAGTTTTGCGACTTCACGCCGAGCAACCAGCAGGGAACAAAGTAGTAGATTAAAAATCAAATGAGTAGTATTAATAGGAATAGCTTCCTATTGGATGCATGCGCTAATTACGTCCGCCCCAATGGTTTCAGTTGTTACTAAAATGCGGGGTAGGAAGAAGCACCCTGAGTCACTCGACCAATCGGGTGGGTTTTGTACAAGTACTATGCCCTCCATAACATGGGACCTATCGTAAGACGGGCTGGGCTGCAGGTTACACACTTCCGAAGGAATGCCCCCGCATCAATGAATCTCGTAGGGCTGCAGGCTTTGAAAAAGCACTTCCCCGGGGCTGCAGATAAGCTGCTTGTACAACACCGCTAATCTGTAGGGTTCGAGGGGTCAGATCAGCGGGGCGGGTTCCTGCGTCCGTTCTCCCGTAAACCGGGCCTACGGTATCCAATTACGACCAAGTGAATAAAAACCTAAAACTTCTTATTGATATGCCATTTGAGAAGGAGAAGTGAGAGTTTGGGCTGGTCCACATTTAGATAAGCAACGAAAATCCCTCAACCCCCACGGCCGCAAGGGGGGAATAGAGAAAAAGGGGAGGGAAAGCTATTGTGCTGACACAACGACTAGCAGCCCACATCGCGCCGCTACTCCACCGGTGTGGCGCAAGTGCTGGTGCGAGTTACGAACGGTATCATACCCCGGGATTTGGGTCTAAATTTGGAACAGTGCCCAGATGGACCATGGATACGGTCACACCCCGCTATCCTGGACGACCCCCTGTGAGTCCAAAATCCTTTATCCTAAAGCTTGACCTATCGCCTCAGATCACCTGTTGTATAAGACAGATTCTTTAAGTTTTGGTAACTAGGTACAGTCGCACCTGGCTAGAGTGAACCTGGCTGTAGTGAACGGCCAGACTCTGATTGGCTCGTCAATCTGCCTTTCGGCCATACTATTGGCTAATCCCCTATAGTGAGCAGCTTTTTCGCGTTCACTATAGTCAGACGCAGCTGTATACCGGGATGCGGATGAAATTTGCCGCCCAAGATTTTGGTCCTCACAACTAGGTTCCTCACGCCAGCTATTGGTATAAGAACCTCTAGCGCCTTGCTCGCTAATAAATCCAAACCCCGAGCCGTTGCTTCGCGATTGTGAAACGTAACTCTATAATGATCCTAAAGCCCTTTGTCAATACTGTAAAAACTCGTGTTATTCACTATGATGTCTCGGCTGAGGGTCTGGTCTCCGTGCTTAGAGAAGGAACTTGTGGGGGGGATTGGTGTTTTCCTCACCCGGTCCAGTCCGAGTGTCCTCACTGTTGGACCTCATTAACGGGAATTCGAAATTCCGTTAACCTGTCAAACTAGCCCTATAATGGGTGTTGAGATAAAGATTGATGGAGATTACAGGTAAGACAGAAATAGTAGATAACACGAGTTTTATGGTATTCCTTTCCCGAGGGTCGAGGGCGACTTGTCCTACCGGTATGCTTGGGGAAAATAAAAACAGGGATTAATGAAGTACATGCACACCGTCGCACCCTACTATAATGGACCCCGTTATAGTTGGAAAACCCCTACCACTAACAGATCCCGGGGGAAGCTCAAATGTGTACCACACAAAGTACTCCACTATGAAGATCTAGGTAGTGGAGAGCACACTACAAAAAAATCAGGAGGGAACTTCAAAACGGCAGCTCCCCGGTCCCGAAAAAAACTCAACTTGCTGTAATGAAAACTACCCTGCCTTGTGGGGAATCCTTGTCTACAATATATATTATATTAGGTTGGGGGGCGCGAGGATAGCCACATCCCGCGAGTATCCCGGTATCTCGATAACACGGATACCTCGCTATCCCACTAAAGTTATGAACATACAGGGCTGTAAATTTGTTCCAAAACCCTCCCCTGGTCCAGAATCGCCCCCCTGAGCAGGGATGGCACTTTAGATTTTGACCCCAGGGGTAGCGGGGTGCGACCGGATATCAAACCCCGAGGCCATGGATAGAGAACCGGCCGCTGTCCTTGAATATAACATGTATCTGTAGGTAGAGCGTGTTCCTTACTCTTTGCAAACTTTTTTGTTTTCTTTAATTGGATGATGTGCTAGCTATAGCGACCCTGTAACCAATACTAAATTTAAGAGCCTAGAAACCATCTTATGAGGTGATTCTTGCCTCCGATTATTTCCGTGCTGCACATGGATAAAACATCAATTGAAGTGACAATTATGACTAAATACTCGGGATGCGCGGCAGAAAAGGAAGAGAAAAAAGTTCAGGAAACCTGAACCCCCCCTTGAGGCTAACCCCCTTAGGGAATTTTTCGCCGGAATAGCCCTCCGCGATCCGGTATGATATGATTCCCTCTTGTGAAATTATTCCAAAGGTAAATTAGAATTAAATTTGAACTGGCCTACAATTTTTGTTCTCCCCTAGTGTTATGTAGGAAGTCTCCAAGCTTGAGAGGGGATTGCAGACAGCAACACATTTTCAGTCATTGCAGTTGAACACTGGCCTTAAGAACACAAAAGAGATAGGAGTTATTCGACACTTTACAATGAGATTATTTACAAAATAGTTAGAGCAACAAATGTTGAAGGCTTTGGCTGATATTCTCAGAAACTTCAAGTTCGTAATTTGATCTGGCTCATAGTTTATGGCCAGGCAAGTCATGTGCCATATGCATAAACTAATAAGCAAAGAAGAATACAGCTTCAACAAATAAAAAAGCCAACAGGTTTTTGCCAAATTAGAACTCAAAAACTACTGACATGAATCTCCAAAGCAGCAAGATATCCTCGCTGGAGAGGGCACTAGCATTATTGCCCTCGGAAAGTTCTGATATTGGTTGCAGATATCCAGATCCGAGAGGGTAAATGAGTTTCCCGGTAACTCTTCTGGAAAATCCCAGGCATTATGCTGAGAATCAACTCCCGGTGGCATAAGTTCTTTGATTTGTTTCGACATCATCACCGTGACTATAGTTAAAGCAAAAGACTTATGGAAGTGTTTAAAAGAGAGAAAGGCATAGAGGAATGATTGGTTCAGTTTATCTTAACAGTTGGAGTACTTGATGATCCATTCAACCTCCTTCTCTTCCTTGCGGGCGTATCGTTTCTTATGTCGGTTACAGGGCATCACCATTTATCACTCATAGTTTATCTAAACCTTAGCCATCCCCTTCCGCCTCCCTCATTTTTTTCTGCATGTGCCCAGCCGTCATTCATAATTCCCGCCGTCTGTGATCCCCCCCCGCAGTCCTACAGTCCTTATACATACCTTGCCGTCTTCCGATACCCCCTATAGTCCCCGCGCAATTCCGGTCGTCCCCCCATCTCACGTCTCGTCCTCCTAAGCAGCCACTTTCCCGTTTGTCTCACTATACTAACAAAGGTTTAGCATGTGGGGCCATGCGGTCCTAGCCTAGCCCGGCAGCCCCCCGAGTAATTCGCCCTACACAGGACCACCGCTAGCCGTCCGATCCCGTCTTCTTGACATTATCCCCGCCGTCCCTGTGGGGCGCCCGGACGGTTCGGAACACTGATTCAGAGTCGGGGGGTGGGCAGCGGGGGACTGCGGGGGATGCAAGATAGGTGATGGGGCATCTGGGGACGGCAAGAGATGATGGAGGACGACAGAGGGGGGATGGGAGGTGACTGGCAGGGGCGGCGTAGGACGGTCGGGGATAGTAAGGGACGGCGGGGGACCACGGGGGGGCGTCCGGGGACAGCACTAGTGATGTCTCATGATGCGATACAGATACGCTTGGTGGTGTGTGATTTCAACTTGGGCAAGTACCGGAGGTCCAAGCGCTTGGAGTATAGTTCCCTACAGTCCACCCGGTCCTCACCTTCCCTGGCATAGTCCGTCCTAGTACCCCCAAAAAGACGGACTGGACGGTTTGGAACACTGACAATGCCCTTGACAATGTTGAAAATGTGCTGCTCGCCATACTCTCCCGATGACTCCTTTGTGGGTTAGATAGCCGTCGGGGGCGCACTTTTTTGGCTTCGGAAATGCGCTGAGGATTCGGGCATATGTTTCGGCTTCGGGTGTGTTTGTGGAAAGCATTTCACATGCAGAAATGCGCGATAGTTTTGGGATCGTGCAGCTTTCGGGAAAGCCGGGAGAAAAGCCGGGAGAAAAGCGGAAGCACGGTAAGGCCAGCGTGAGCGAGCTGGAAGCCCGGGGGCAGTGGGAGAGTTTGTTTTCCTTTTGTCAGCCCGGGAGTCATGATAAGGGAAGGGGACACATGGAGCAGCACTATGGCTCATGGATGGATATGATGTCTCTGTGATTGATATATACTCCTGTGATCGCCCTTAGTTAGGAAATTGGAGTAGTCGTCGAGCGTGAGCCCGAGGTTGTTGTTAGTGAAAGGATTTTCCCCGCCCCTGAGTGTGTGATCGTTTTCCTTGTGAGTCGCTTGGCGTTTCGTTTCGTTTCACCGCTCGTCACTCGCCGTGTATCGTCGCAGTGGATCGTTTCGCCGTCGAAGCCCAAAAGACAAGCACCGTTTAACTATGCAAGGTCCACTGAGTCAAAGCAGCGCTGCCCTGGGATTTCACTACCCTCTATAGACTGCCGGATGCAATTGACCAAAGGTCCAGAACTCTTGATAGTCCCCTGTGGCTTTGGGCTACTTGTACTAGCTTATGCTAGGGGGCTAGGAACACTGCGGAAATGCAAAAGGCAGTGCAACCATTAGGATTGTTGTGACGTCCGGAAATGAATATTTAGTATAGCCAACCTAGGGTATCCGCTCGGCGGTCCCACAGATATCATGGAACTCTCACTATCTACCTCCGAAGCTCGATAAGGATAACATATCGAATCCTCTCCTATAACCGATAGGTTCCCTAGTAAATATCATGGGATACACAGCTATGTCAATTGTCCCTGCATCATGATCCGAAATGTGTGCGACCCGCCAGCGTCGAGAGAGCCACCACAACAAAATGAATTCTGGGTGGGGTCTCTACTAATTGCACTGCACTGATGGTTTAGTCTTTTTAGCATAAAATAGATCTTTGGCTATTCCCGCTGAATTCCTATAGTGTATTCAGAGTACTTCGTCTGCCGGAATAGAGAATTATGTGTTTCGCATTTTTAGCTTCCTTCCCCCATATTTCCCACCCACCCTATATGAGTGATAATATGTGATGCTGATACCCTCCGATGCTATCCGTCCAGGCGGGATCCCGGGAACTCCAGGGTACTATTACTCGGATTAAATACATATTGATCTGGTTTCTAGAGTTAGCGCGTGTGATCTGAGCAAACACAGTGAAACCGAGCACCCCACCGACCATTTTGTTAAGCTCCGAAACTCTTTCTCACGATAAGGCAAGGGTTAGGTTGTTGCAAGATACCGTAAGAATTGGCTTCTAGACCAAGCCGGAATCACCAAATGGGTGCTGATACATACCCTGCTTATTGCCTTTATCAATAGTCCCTCTACCGAACGCCTGAACCGGGTGCTTCCGCAGGTATAGAGGTGGAATTTTGCCCCTATTCCTGCTCAAGACCCCACCAGTCACCCCCGGGCAACCCCCCCGAATATTTTCTTTTATAACAGCAATTTAATTAACATATTTCCTGTCGCACGCACGCCTTCCCACCTTTTTCGCAATCCATTGAACCCTGCTCAATCTGGCTGGGCCCTGCATGGTACACGTCCCTGGCATGAATGGACCGAACACCAGGGGCTCCTTGACAAAGGGCTTTCAGCTCCCGTAACCCCGGCGGTGTTCGGTCCATTCATGCCAGGGACGTGTACAGCGCAATAATTGGATGGAATTCCGCCTGTGATTTTCTACTCTTCCATGTCCGCAGTAGCCAAAATACGAGAGGGGTTGATTTCCAGGAAACGGATAAAGGTAGTCCAAGTAGATTGGGAAAATTAAATCACTAAAAGAAACACTTTTCGCATTATATTCTCGTTTGCTGATGGAACTGTAGTCTGAAATTTCCTCTTTCGGGGTGGTTCGGCTCTGGAGGTATGA
>Ga0307510_10002918_pt1 | contig 19682 bp, 17 predicted proteins | sample 12_EM_MG_FD_207224 | JGI IMG/M metagenome (GOLD analysis project Ga0307510, IMG submission 207224) | Populus trichocarpa ectomycorrhiza microbial communities from riparian zone in the Pacific Northwest, United States - 12_EM | ecosystem: Host-associated > Plants > Roots > Unclassified | place...
GGGAAGGGTTTGTGTGGGAGTTGGGTGATTGTTGCCGTCTAATAAGCCAACGGCGGCGACCTGAGGGATATCAAGGTCACCAGACGCCATAAATTGGGACCAAAAAGAGGTGAGAAAAGGCGAACCGATAAAAAACCATAGACTTTGAGGAGCCTGATCGGTCAAGTGGTAGCACCAGTAAGGCTGTGCAGTGTAGGGCTGTGCAGAGTAAGGCCGTGCGTCACTGCAGTGTACATATATTGCCGTCTTGTTCAAGTTGTTGCCTTGATGTTTGTTCATCACCATGTGACGTAAATGCAAAGATTGCGTGTGACCTGCTTAAATAATGTACCCGAGTTTTTGGCCCCTCGAGCCTCGAGTCCCCCGGCCCATACAAACCGTGACAGTCGTAGCCCAAGTGCGAGCCGCAAGAGCGACCATGTTACTGTTACATATAAGTATGAGAACGGAAGATATGGGAAAGGCCACAGTTATTGTCTGGGTATATGCAGAACCGGAAGCAGGTGGCCATCATGGGTGTATGTCGTAAATCCATGTATATGGCATCACAATTAATTGATATTCAAGTTACAGTAGACCGTTCTGAATTCGTTGTGAAAGGCTGGAGCCTGGATATGCTGGCTCTGGTATACTGTACTTGTGTTGGGATTTTTTTATCAACAAATATCAAGCGTCATGGTACTGGCTGTATCTGAGATATCATCAAGGCACTGATGGGGCGGTCGATAACGGGTAACCATGTGCAATGGGTGTTCCAAGGTACTGTAGTGTTGCCGGAGAGACTCCAAGGCATAAAAAAAATGATGTGTTAGAATGATAGGCATCGTATAGATCACATTGAACGTTAATGGTACGAAAGGTGTCAGCCTCAAGAATTAAACCTCGTTCTTGTTATCTTTTCCATGGGCGGACAGCTATGGTATCGCCAGAACGCGAGCGCGCAATAAGGAACGGCTGTAGGGCCTGCGTTATATTAGTAGATGGGAATTGCTCATGGCCCTCCATAAGGAGATCGCGCAGGGCGGGCAGCACTTCTGTGGCACGATCCTCGGTAAGTCCTTGCAGTGCACGCGAGACGTGTGGAACCAAATCCAAGGACAGACGAAGGGTATTCACGGCGATGAATATCCGGAAGAGTTCCAGCCATTGTGTGGGGTCCATGTCATCTTGCCAATTTGGCGTTAGAGTTCTCTTCTCAGCCAAGTCGAGCCCTTCTACTCTGGAAACAAGTGGGTGGAGTTGGCTACAAACCTGCACAAGGGACGAAAGTTGCCAGTCCATCCCACGACAAGAGATCTCCAATGATATGTAGGATTCCCTCCCCGATGAAAGTAGCGACAACCTGATGACGTTGGTTCTCAAGGCCACGTCGGCTTGAATGAATGACCCGAGTCTTCCTGTTCGATCGATGAACTGGGCGAGTTGTGGTATATGAAAAATGAGTTGGTTAAAGAACCTTATTACGACGTGCTGGAGGGAAGGGGCATGAATTCGGGCCACAAAATCTTCCAAGTACTCGCTGACACCTCGAAACCCAAAGTCGGTGAGAGCAGGGAGGACGACGTGTCTCCGCGGACGCGAAAGTTGGATTGTCCAATTGGGGAGCGATTTCGAGGATCTGAACCCGATGGAAAGCTTTTGGAGGTTGGCCAAACCGGAGAGGCCAGCGACCATGGCAATTGGTGAAACATAGCCTTCGATAGGTATATCGCTAAGGTGGAGATGGACAAGGTCCCTGGCGGATAAAAGAATATGGGGCAACGCTGGAAACGGGATACCGTTCAACCGGACGACACGTAGAGACGGGGAAGATCCACCTAGGAACTCAAGAGGAAGAGTTCCTTCTGTTTTAATATTGGGCCCAAGCTTTAGAAAACTTAATACCGGGAATGGCTTCTGTGCCGCGGCGGCAAATGTTTTCCATTGAGGTTTTGTTAGATTGTGGACCCAAATCCCATATACGCGATCGTGGCGCTCAAGGGCAGCAATGATGTTGGGGATAGGAAGATTCGATGTTACTTCACCCTGATCAAATATGATGATTGGGATAGGTGGCCAAACGTTCAGCATCCCTTTCACAGGCGTCCCTCGTGTGCAGACAAGTCGCAGGTCCAAACCCTGCGGTAAGGCAAATATGACGTGGCGCCATCTTCGACAGACGTGTACCAGTGCTTCCCAGTCCCACGTAACGCCAAATGTGTTAATACCATCCACCCGACAAAGATGGAATATGTTAAGGAGGACATCGTCTGGGAGTATGTCGATTGCGACCTGCCCTATGCTATGCTAGTCAATGATTGGTGCAGCGATGCTGAATGGGACCTACGTCCATCTACGAGGTGTCCATCTGATTCCTCCGAGCGAAGTGAGTCACTATTTCCCATATCAGGGCCTTCAGAAGGGGCTTATCGCGCTGGCAGTTCACAAGATCACCGTGACCTTGTGCCAGTGGACATGAGATTTGGTTAGCCACTTCATCAATAGTCTATTGGATTTTTTATGGCGTACCAGCAGGAACTATACTTGGCAGGGCTTGGAAGGATTCAGTATTGGAACATGAATCCGAAGGTAGCGGGAGATGAGCAGAAATAGGGTTTATCAACACGAGGGACACGTGTATATGCGCGCCTCGTCGAACCTGAGCGCGCAGAGCAGACCGTGGATTTTACATTCATTGGCCAGCTGTCACTACTCACTACCGTGACCTGTCAGAAACTGAACAGGAATAAATTGTAAATCCAGGCAGTGTCTGTAGACTGTAGATCTGTACCAGGAGCAGTATTAGTACTTTGTTAGTTAGCACAACACTACAGGTACTACAGTACTAGTACTGGCGTGTTTCAGCACGCATTTAGTCGTTCCTTATGATTTCATATTCTGGACGCCCCGACTCACCCCGTAGAAGCTTTTCAGATACCGTCAGTGGTTAACTTTGGGCGCGTTCTCAGGGCCGCGGGCTGAGGCTACACGCGTGCCCAGAACGTTTCACTATGAGGTTTCTACGCTTGCGTCACCACTCACCGGCGCACCCCTTTCCCAGTTCTACTCACTGACACGAGAAGCTCTTGCAGTGAAAACACCAACTCCGAAGGTCACCGGTTATCTGCTGTATGTAACAGTACACAGCACTATTTGTATCAAAACAATATGGAATATGTTGAGATGCTATTGGACATCGTATATGATCTTTTGTAACTTACTAACCGTGCTGCAAGATATTCGAAGTGATGGGACATGTAATCCTGTGGCTCATGTCCAAAAATATGGGGAAAGGCCTCAAGATAGTATTCAAGCAAACCTCCCGTCGGACACACGGCGCGGCGCGCACCGCTTTCACATCGGTCCAACCCCCAAACGCACAAGGCAAATCTAGGGATGGCACCATCCAAAGCATTCGGCTTCTAAGTCGTGTGGGGCGGTAGTGCCATTTCTTATCAATGGACATTCTACGGTACGATGGGAACTCGCAAGCGAAGGGGATGGAGAAGGAGACGGCGCCGCACCACCTTCTTTGCGTGGTAGCACTGGCAAGCGCCCTTCACCCTCTCGTTTCCGCCAGGCGCGCCGGGCTATCTGTCTGGCTGTGAGAGGTACACCATCTGTCCTCCACGGTTCACGGGGGCGAGAGTCAAAGACAGGAAAACATCCAGGTTCGTGTAGGGCGGTATTGTTAGTTTGTTACTACTTCTCAATGATGGTACTACGGTATGATAAAGCACTCGGAGGTGATCGGAGGCGAAGGAGACAGCGGTGCACCGTCCTCTTCAGGTTGTGCCTGTGAGCACCCTTCACGTCCTCGTTTCTGCCGAGCGCGTTGGGCTATTTGTCTAGCTGTGCCCGACGTGGAAATGAAAGGGAGTTGGGACAGGCATTGCCACAGCCACAGACAATTTCAGTAAGCACGCTACTCGAAAAGGATTAGCATCCTTCTTAAGCTCCGCTCCAAAGCAAATTTGGCCCTGTCCCTGATGACCAAACATAATAAACTGTGGAGCTTCCGTTGCCGTTCAAACCTTTTTTCTTTCACTTCACCGGGTGACCGGGTTAGGTTCTCCTCTCCTCTCCTCTGCTGAATAGGCGTCGGATGGTAACATTTCGTTCGATTTCAAAGAGCAAGGTAAATACGACCATAATGACCAGTAATGACCAATAATACTAATACACGAGATGGGCACGTGGGGCACGCATTTAGTGCGACAAGTGCAATCGAAGAGGCGAGATGCGGGTTCCGTATAGATTCATGAAAAACATGAAAGTGACTCGGAAGTTCGGTTACATGGCTGCCCAATCTTTCCCGTTCATGTTTGTAGCGCGATGGTAGACGAGTCGTCACTTGGTACGGACACCTGGCAAATCTGAATTTGACAATTTCTTGCGGGTACCAAGTCCTGGGAATCACGATCGGGGTTTGCAGGGAGACGGAGGGGCAGTTCCTGCGGACATGATGTAGTATACAGCTTTAGTTCACGGACGACCATAAAAAGGATAGGGCACATACTGGGTGTTGGCATGTCAGTGATCAACCCGCACGTTTTGAGGTGCGCGTATAGCTCCCTCAAGGCGAGGTTTAGCAAATAAGCGTATTGCTCGAGGCGCGACACCGCCTGAAACCCACGACGACAGCCCTGATGGGCGTGGTCCGTGCAATAGATAACAGTAGGCACAGCACCAAAAGGCTGGGTATACATGATGCTGCCTTGATCGTAAACGAAAAAGTCCACGTTTGCTGGAGGCTGTCGCGTAGTTGCGACCCTTTGCCTAGGGCTTCCATCATCAGCGGCTGCAACACTGCCACACGTTTTACACCGTATGCAGCGTGGATGCCAACGTTGATATGTGCCAAGCCGAATGCAATCCTCCTCTACCGCGAGGTTACACTTGGGGCATTTGGGACTCGGAGGTTTCGTGACTGGGACGCCACTGAGCCTCAAATCATCAAGCCATGCGCCAAGCCTGCCAAGGGAGGGTGATACCCCGGCATTTTCCGACACAAGGCTTCGAAAGCCATATATAACCCCTTTTGTGCTTGGGTTTCCTGAAGCAGAACGATGGGAGATAACCTCGCCCTTGGCTCCATTCAACATCACCCGGGGCGCAGACGGGTTTCCGCCTTGGACAGCGAGTGAATGGAGTTTCCCGAGTAAAGACTGCATCGCTTCGCGTACGCCATGTTCCCGCTCAAGTTTGAGTGCTCCTGTGAGCGCAATGCGGATGAGGGCATGGAGGTAGTGTGAGAGTCCAGTAACCAATGCGAGGTGTTCCTGGGACATAGCCGCCCGACGTGTACCTGTCTCTTGAGTGCAAGATAGGAGGGCAAACCAATCGAAGGACTTGCGGCAGAGTATGCGGGCTTCCCTATCATATGACATGCCTAGAGTTTCTTGTAAGAGGACTGCAGTCGTAAATTCCCTGGAACGTACCATTCGTTCTCAGCTGAGCAAAGTGCCATTCGAGGTCATCCATGGTCGCGAATAAGACCTCCAAGTAGAGGATGTACTTCTCGGCCATTTGAATAGCTCCCAAGTATTGTCCGCTGCTCGCATGTCGCTGGATGTCTGATATACACGTCGTAGTTGACTCCTCATATGCAGATAGTACGCTGGCACGGATTTTAGGTCAGGAGATATACGGATACGCCGGCTCAGGAACTTACATCCAGATGCGATTGACTCGTTGTTCCATCCTTGATTGCTTTTTCTTCAACGATGAATGTGTCTCACGGCCCTCTTCCTCCGCGTACGGCGGCTCGGTTTTACGAATCGGGAGCTCTTCCGGGCCTGAAAGTCGGTGGGAAACTACTTTCGCGCTCCAGACCTTTAGACAGCGATCAATTACTTTGGCATTTATGGGCACCGACACACAGACCTTGTAAATCATGTAACATTCGGGATGCCAGTACTCGCTGCCCATGGCCCTGTTGATTTCTACGAATTGCTTCAGAATAGCGGTATTGCAGCCTGCACATTTGGAGGCAAAGCGTGTCGAGTAGTGATAACCACAATATACATCATTGTCGTGCTCATAATATGGGTCCTGTGGCCCGAAGAGCTTCGGGCAGACAGAGCACGCGAAATGCTCAACATGATATTTTTTGTCTACAGGAAGTAAGGGGGTCTGTATCATCGGTAAAAAAAAAAAGTATGGGACGTACCGCACGCCATGATGTAGCACCCTCTCAATGCCATATCACACTTCGCACAGAGATGGTCGATCCGTCGGAAGTAATCCCTTTCGCACAACAGTCGCTTCCTTCCATCAGGTCCATCGATGGTGAAGAATTTGGAAGTGACGACATCCCCACAATCCTTCGACAATGTGACGCAGTGCCCAAACCAAGATTGAGATAGTACTTACTACACATTTGAAGCACTGGATATGATAGGCCGTACTGAAGGCCCGAGCGAACGCACGGCGTATCGGAAGTCTGCAAGCCATGCATTGTCTAGGAAGATTGGACAATGATATAGCGTCATTCGGAGTAAAATACCAAAGAGCAGAAGATAGTGACTCACAAGACTGACTCCTCGGCAACGGAGGGTACTGACTGAACTGGGCGATTGTCTGCAAATTTTGAGGAAGATGACCGTGAAGGAGTAGGGACTTCGCCGAGTTGCGGAGCAGATGATTCAACAAATAAAGGCGAGTTATTGGGGTTGTTGGGGTCACCAATTAGGGTGCTCAAACGGCCTGCAAAAGGGAGGACCGGTAATGAGGATATAGAGATCGTCAATTTAGGGGGGTCTTCGTTGGAAGGGTTATCCATCAGTGATTGGATATGACAAGAAGACTTGTCGTGATGCAGCTCGTTAAGTGTCACAGTAGACCTGCCGGAGGGTAGCCCGTGGGACGGCCAGTCTGGGCTGTTCAGGATGGAGGGGCGGGGAGGGAGGGAGAACTGCTCGACACTATCATCGGGACTACGAGGGGAGGAAAACCCACGACTCCGAGGGGGGCCATGGCGAAGTAGCCGCTCGTGAGAATTCCTAGTAGGAGAGAGTGGGACGGGTTTCGTAAGGCTATTCATGATTTTTGGAGTGTCCCACGGAAAAGAACGACGGTGATGGGAGAGGACTTGCCCAAGGTTCAGCGGTGATGGGTGATGGTCGTTACCATGACCTCCTTGGCGAGTGAGAGGAAGTTTATGTCAAACCGTTCTAGTGTCAAACTGTTCTAGAAGGCATCGTGCGCCGTGAGCATCGTGCGCCGTGACATCGGCCCACCAAAGTTTGTTCTTTACAATATATCGTGTCTACGTCTCGTATGCCGTCGAGAGGCCATGTCGACATTCCCTTGCAGATTCAAAGGGTAGAACCGACTGTGATCCCTTCTGAATATAGCTTGAACGTAGCAGGGCTATGCCTGTCGGAGATTACCCTACGGCTAGCCATGAGCAACTACTAGATGCGGTGACGTCAGACTGAAATGCGTACAACTATTACAAGGACAGAGTCTTCGCAAGAAGTTCTCGAGGTTTTACACAGTCGGGGATGAAGCTGAAGGTGGACGAAGCGATGAAACCATGCGGCGGCAACCTGCAGCCTGCAGGTCAGCCCACAGGCTGGTCACATGGAAATGGCGGAGATTATAATGTCACGTGCCGTTTCCATGCTATGTGATTGCCGGCCGGTGCCGGTGCCGACATGCGATCTTCAAGTTCAAGTTGACGGTTGACGATGACACCGTGTCACCGGCATCCACCAGGCTGTACACCTCGGAATCCAAAAGATCCGCCCCGATATCAATGACCATCCACTAATCAACGCCGTGGCTGGCCACGCGTCTAGTAGTAGATTTACGGAACGGTACTGTTATTTAGTTATTCGTACCTCCGTCTCGTAATCATCAGCGACTGCCTGATTCTTCCCTCTGTTGGAATCATTATACTCTTAAGACTCACTGATAACAATATCGCTGTCCAACATTAACTGGCATATCTACCGTGGCCCGACCATGACGAGGATCATCGAAGACAAGCTTGCAAGGCACATCACGAAAACTGGCAGAAGCAGGTATTCCTGGGCGTAGGCGTAGGTAGAAAAATACATACAAACGTGGTGGATAATATTGCGTCAATTAAATAGCATGGTATAGTGCTGTCAACGCCGACGATAAACTGCTATAACGCGACGGGGCAGCCCACGCATGGTGATAAATAAAGATTATTACGGACTACCCGATGGCCAGTTCGGCTGCATTGGGCTTGAAATCGATCCCCAAGGTAATAAACTAAGGGTGTAAGTACCTCAGAAGCGGCGGCGGCGGCCGGGGGGCGTAGATGAGCACCATCAAAGTGAGAATAGGGAATACTCATTAACATAAATATCAACCTAAACACTCCCATTCCCCCCAGCGGATAGCTATGGGACGGCCCAAGAGGTGGCACGCGTCCATGAATGGATTTATCGCTTCCCGCAAAGGTGCGGATGGCAGGAGCCCCAAGGAAAGGTTGTCCAGCACGGGTAACACCGCTGTGGCACTTTCCCTGGTGAGCCCTTGCAAGACGAGCGGCGCAAGTCTTTCAGATATATGCAGCCTCTGCACCGCATCGAATGGGCGGAGAAGCTCCAACCACTGTGCGCTATTCATGTCGTCTTGCCACCCCGACTGCAGACAATCATTCCCTTTGACGTCGAGCCGTTCGACTTTGGAGAGGAGAACCGGTGATTGGTTGCATATTTGTGTTAATGAAGAAACTTGCCGATTTGACCCTCCACATAGTACCCGCAGCGAGAAGTGTCTAGGACCAACTGTCCCTTCTCGTGGGCCAAGGACGATCTTGGCGCAGTTATAGTAAAAGCTCACCGTGGCCCGCTTCGGTGATCTGAGTTTTCTCGAGCGGCCGATGAACCGGAGAAGTTGTCGGACGTCAAAGAGGGGTTGGTCAAAGAACTGTATGTTGAAAAGATTGAGAGAAGGTGCCCTGATCTGGGCCACAAAGTCCTCCAAATACCCGCAGGCGCCCCGAAACACAAGAAAGGTAAGAGATGAGAGGAGGGCGCACATCGGCGGAGGTGACCATTGGCCTGTTCGATCCGGGGAAGGAGTTGGGGAAGAGAATGTGATTATAAGCCACGTGAGCCTTGGTAACGCGGACAGGCTAGTTGCGAGCACCTCGGGTGATATGTACCCAGTGCTTGGTATATCAGTGAGATGGAGGGAGAGAAGATCACTAGCAGAGAAAAGGAGCGTGGGCAGTGCCGGAAATGGAATGCCTTGCAAGATGAGGTATTGTAGACGTGGGGCAGACCTGCCCAAGAATGTATTTGGGAGGACCTGTACGGTTTCATCGGTCCCATCATCCGACCGGAGCTCCAGGAACGTCAATGCCGGAAATGGCTCCTGCATCACTGTAACGAATACTCCCAATAGACGACTTGTTAGACGGGAGAGCGAAATCCAGCGTGCCTGATCGCGGTGCCTCAGCGCGGCAAAGATGTTTCCCCAATCCTGGGAAATGTGATACGGCGGTGGTGCGTTGTGCTGGTAGTTTATGATGATAGGGAATGATGGAAATGTGTCGAGCATCTCCGCTACAGGTGTTCTCTCTGTGCAGGTGAGTCGGAGATCCAGAAGGTGCGGTGAAGTGAGTATAATGCGTCGCCATCTGGAACATACGTGCGCTAGCGTGTGCCAATCCCAAGCACAGTCCCGAAATCTCATGACAGCCAATCGATAAGAACTAAATATGTCCAAGAGGATATTATCGGGGAGCGATTCGATTGTCGCGCGTGAGGCAAACCAGCCTATACCATATGAATCAGCGATTGTTGGGGGTGCAGCGCATGTGGCGTGCCTCGTCCTCCATGTTCCCCTAATTCCCTCCGATGGTATGCAGTGTATTTCCCCATAGGTGGCCCTGTAGATGGGCCATCTACGGGCATCAAAGACGTGGTATGGTGTGAGAAATGGCCAAAGTTATCCCCGGTGTCAGAGAATGCCCAACTGTTGAGCCCTCCGGCATGCCTGATCAGAGATAGTGCCAGTGGGTCCCAAGTCAGCTACGTCTGTAGTAGAGCATGGGAATCAGAAGGCATCAGACGTACTGGTAAGAATTCATCAAGGCAGCGGTGGTACCTCAGTATGACGACTTGAAGGAGATACTAGTAGATATGCGAGTGTACCGTGACCCTAGGACCCAGGTCCTAGCTAAGCGACAGAGGGCCAAGCTCACGTGTATGATACCGCCACCATCAGACATGAGCTGATCACGAGGGGTAACGTATCGCAATTTACAACTAGCGCCGACTGTGGATCTCATAACTCTGAGCGTGCATGTCCGAGTCCTTTACTGACAAGACGAACGAAAAGAATGATGAGACGCACGAACCGACGCAACGCTCTTGAGATCTAATTCTGTATCAGGCGTCATCCTGGAGGTAAGCATGACAATGCCGTACTCTCCTTTGCCAGGCCCGGGGGAGCGATCCGAAGATCGTAATTGGAGTTTTGAGCATATTCATGCAGATATAGGCAGCTCTCTGACTCGACTGACAACCGAAAATGAGAATGGAGAATTATGTTAAGTGTAAGACTGGCTCCTTGAACCAAACCACGACAATCACGTGAGTTGCTAGCTCGATGTCAACCCAGGAGCGGACATGGACAATAGGACATCTCGGTTTTATTCAAGGTTTTCGCCCTCATAAAAAAACTTGAAGATTTATTCAGTAACCATTTATTCACGGTTTTCGGGTGCAGAAACCAAATTGCGGTCTGTTTCATATCTTCACCGGCTTCACCACTTGATTGACATCTGCTTTTGTTTCGCGGTGAGAACCGTTGAACGGCGCAAGCAAATTGCTTCTAGATCAGCATACTCGGAAGTGAATAGAAGGGAGGGTGGTCCAAGCAAGCATGTCACTTGATGGTGTTTTCTTCAATCGAGCGTCTCGCTACTCTAAGACCATTTACCAGGGTCTCGGCAGGTCTCGTTTTGGTACTGGAAGAAGATCAACAACACATATCGACGGCATCTAAGTGTGCGCAACGCGCAGCATCATCACACGGCGACCGATTTAGACAGTTTCAGTTAATGTCCGCAGGTCATAAGCTTTCTAAAGATGACTTTATCACGGCTGGCTACGCCGCCGACGCATATCGACGTTCCTTGTGGGAGCTTGCGCAGCCGTTCGAACTGATCTTACGCATTCACATGCCATCAATCACGCCGCACCTAACATGACGAACCCCGCTGGAGACCAGCCGCGTGTATATTATCGTTTCTACTCGAACAATAGCAGAACCACAGCTTCCCCTCAACGTCACGGACAAAGATGGGTCGCATTAATATACTCGCCGCCGCTCAGTGCTTGCATTCCGCAGGTTTGCCCGCACAACTGCCAAGGGGGTCAGTGCGCGTGTTCTCAGCGCATCGAATGAGGATACGTACAAGTCGCCACAGCTGCAGGAACTTGAGCTGCAGTTCGCCTCGTTAACGGGGTTCTGGAGGACATAGAGAGAGAGGGTTTGGGGGTGGGGAAGGGAGGAGGGCGGAGAGCTGGGATCCCAGCTCTCTGGGAGGTGTGTCAGAATGCGACGTAGACTCATGGCACGGGTAGAAAGATACGTACAGGAGGAAACTTGGTTACATGATGATGGGGTTTTGGGAGTCGCACCAGAGGCCTATATATACATCTTCCTGGGTGGGTGTACACATATTTGGTTTTGACGATGACCGTCTTTCTAGATTTCCAGAATGCCAGAGATGGAGATGCATAGGGGCACCGACTTGCTTATTCCATTCCCGTACGCTGCGGAGCTAGGGAGCGCTCGTTTCTTATCTGGTTCTCACGCGAGAAAAGGGCAATAGTAATTAATCGGCTGTGAGCTGATCCGCGATGTTTGTAGACAACGCGAGCCGAACCTACCAGGGGATCTAGCCTTCATCGATGCTTCATCGACCCAGGATTTCATTATGATGAGCAAGGTTGGCTAGCAAGCTTTCTGTGAGTTGACAATGGCGACAATTTGCATCAGTCAGCGACTGCGGCCGAATATCCTCAATCCCCTCGAACTCGAAGCGGAATGGCTCCCTCGTGGGAATAACACAGACTGCGTAGTTCCCACGCCCCAAAGATGGCCAATTGTTTCTGCATCACACACCACCTGACTGCGGCTTCTTTGCGCCCGACGGAAGCGCAGTGCTCCTCGTCCTTCCTCTTGCCTGACATGTCGGCGCTGCGCACTGCGCACCACGGAGATCCGTGCCAGATCAACATGGTCCAAAGACACAGATCGGGTTCATGTGGATCTTGTACGGATGCTCGTGGAGCTTGGGGGACCGAAACGAAGATATTGAGGGTAATCACTATTGTCACCTGACGGTAAAGTTGGGATCACCGAAGATGTGCGCAGCTGCGCAGCAAGACTCACCTCAAACTGTATTCCCCTGGTTATTATACTCGATATGCCAAATGCTTCCTCGACTCAGCCCCCAGTAGCGGACGTACATCATCTTTGAAAAGTGCTGTTGAGTGGGTGGATAATTCGTCTGGTTAGGAGGATGAATTATAGGGATGCATTTGAATGCCTAACCTGAGCCCTCCAAGTCGCAAGCGTCGACAGAAAACAAAAACTAACTGCACTGGCCGGGAATTGAACCCGGGGCGGATCGAAGTAGGTATTGTGGCAACGATCCAGGTTACCACTACCCCACCAGTGCGCTGGAAATGCAAATCAAATTAACCCTGATGATGTGTGGGTACCACACCAGGGCAACTCGCCCGGCCTTGCCGCCTTCCGGAGACATAGCCAGACGATGTCCGAACGCACGACAAATAGCAAGTTCGTCGTTGTAGTCGTGTCCCCTAGCGACCTGAAAAATATATACTGGTGTAAAAGCAAAGTGGGGATAGTCTCCTGATGTACAACCGGAAGGTCGGTGCTGAGGAGTCAGGAAGTGCTGGGGCCATAGGAGACGGCCTAGAGGGGTGCAGATGTTGTCGGGGTTGCAGGTGCTTACTGGGGCCTGGGGGTCACAGTCACGGGTTAGGTCAACAAACAACAAAGGGTTGGTCGCTCGGAAAGCTAGGGATCCTGAACCACTGTCCAGACCTGAGGTGAACTGGGGCTTATATTTCCATCTCCGGAGTCCCTTAGCCGCTCGGCTCTAAACCGCAGATATAATAGAAGGAGGGGCATCACTTAAAGATGCTCATTGGGAGGAAGCGAGGAAGTTGAATGTATTTGTGTACAGACAGTACGTATATGCAGTCAACAGTGCTTTTTCCGCGTCGCTGCTTGATCACGTGTGGTTAAGCGTCTCGCGAAACTGCAGCTGCCGCAAATCGTCAGACGAATTCAAAGTCTGTTGTTCCTTGGCCCCCGATCATGTCACTGAGGCATGCAGTAAAGTTGGTTAACCGAGATTCCATAGGACGCTGCTCAGCACGTCATTTCGCATCAGGTGCGCATATTGTCTGCTAAAAGAATAGCTTCCGACTAGCCATCACAGCCACACCTGGACCATCTCGAACACGTCTTGTCAAGGATCTTACACCGAGAACATCGCCCGGTCTCTCCAGGAAGTCGACTCGAAAGTTGGTCGAGGTGGCCCCGCGTGATGCGTCATCAAGGTTCATGCGGGACCCTGCTCCGCACTCGTCGAGATATGACAAAAACTCGCTCCTCGCAGCACGTCGACCAGCAAGGGAAAGGGAAGAGCGTTTGCGAAGGACGTCTCTGGTAGGCCGGGGAGGTATTAAAAATGGTAAATCCAGGCCTGGGAGTGGTGGTATGCGGCTGCGAACGCCTTCCTACACGGCGTCTCCAGTCTCCTCCGAGTTTGACTTCTCGACGATACCCGAAACACCCCATGGGCTTCCTTCCACCTTCTCCTCTCCCCCACTATCATCGGGCCTCATTCAATCCGTTCACGACATGCTGGGTCCCAACGTACGCCCAACACCGATTCAGGCCCTCTCATTAAAGCATCTCTTCGCCACCCTTCCCCTTGATACATATCGACAGTTCCTGCTTGCCTCTGAGACGGGCTCGGGCAAGTCGCTCGCCTACCTTCTTCCCATGCTACATAACCTCAAAGCGACCGAACATCAGCAGTCACGAGTTCCTGGCCCGCGTGCCCTCGTGCTAGCACCAACTCATGAACTCTCACGTCAGCTAGCAAGTTTTGGAAAGGCACTGATACACCACTCTCGACTCCGCGTTCAGTGCGCGTCACGCGCAAATGTTGCGAGCAATATCAGATCTTGGGTGTCTGCCGCAAAGATGGCTAATGCCTTCGACGGAGACCATGGAGGAGGCGAGTTCGAGGTATGTCCTGGGAGCGAGACCGCCTACGCCCTGGACGTGCTCGTGGGGACACCTTCCAAACTGCTTAGTATGGCACGTGGGAATGGCTGGAACAAGGAATTTAATGAGGATGAGGAAGCGCGACGGAAGAAGTGGGTCGTAGGTCGTCCCGAGGTCACCTTGTCGGAAGTCGAATGGGTAATCGTCGACGAAGCTGACGTTCTCTTTGGTGCGTGCTCCTCGAAAATCTATCTATTGAACCCCCTTTTTGACTTATGTGGAACAGACCCTGACTTCATCGACCAAACATTGCTACTCCTAAGTGACATCGCTGCTGCTCGGGGAAAGCCCGTCCCTGCTATCGGCCGTGGCAACGGGAACATGACCCAAGCACCCACCCCCCTCAACTATCCATTCAACTTAGTACTCACCTCCGCAACTATTCCCGCTGCCCTTGCCGCCCACCTTGATGCTTACCATCCAACTATGACACGTCTCGTCTCTCCGCGGCTACACCGTCTCCCTCAACACCTCGCGCTCGAATTCGCCCCTTACAGTTCTGGCAATCGCAACGCAGAAGTACTCGCAAAGCTCAAGGCCATTTGGCGCGACAACGCGCTCGCGGGTCGGGGCCGCGCGCGGATAGTCATCTTCGCCAACACCCGGGTTCGCGTAGGCGAGATGGGTGCGTACCTCTCCGAGCGCGGCGTGCCCAACATTGTCGTGACGGGTCAGGGTATCAAGGGCCAGAGCAACAAACAAGGGAGGGATGAGCGGCGCGTGTACGGCTCAAACAAACATCTCGAGGGATTTCTCAAGCCCATGCCGAACAAAAATGGCCCCTCGCACCCACAGTCCTCCATTGCGGGAGGCAAAGAGGAGGTGGTAAGGGCAGGGGAGACCGAGGGCCAATCTCCGCGTGTCTTGCTAAGCACCTCGCTCCTCGCGCGCGGCCTCGACTTTGACCCGAGTGTATCCCACGTATTCGTCCTCGACCTCCCGCGGAATACGGCGGACTTCCTCCATCGCGCGGGACGCACCGCGCGCGCAGGTGGGAGGGGGAAGGTGATCGTGTTTGGGAAGGGTGGTGGGCGTGGCGCCGGGAAGCTCCGTGAGATGCGCCAGAAGCTCGCTGCGCTCGCGACGTTAACACGACCACGGTGACTCGGTGACAACTTTTTGTCAATCTCAGCACCTGCCGATCACTTTAACGATACATAAAAGAGACTTCGCGCTGCACTTGCTGCGAGTTATAATACATCACTGCATCACCCCTCAGCTCCAGGACAACCCTGGCGGCCCACAGCCGGGCACCGTTGCCAAATTTCCGTCTCTCGAGAATGCTGTATTGGACTCGTGTGAGTAGATGCTTTCGAGTTAGCAATGAGCTATGCCTAAATCTAGCGTTTTAACGACTTGAGGCCATCGACGGTAACAAACTTGAAGAATCAATTCGACGGAGACAAAGACCTTGTCCAACCGGCCAATTTGCAAAGCACGCTTTCACCTAACTTTGAAAGTACGTAAGCCTTCAAAAGCCTCCCAGATCCGAGTCATGGGATTGGGGACAGCTGGAACCACTTCAGTCATCTACGAAGAAGAAAAAGGTGGAGAATGCTGCCGTGGCCGCTGGAGGTGCTGGCGCGCATCCTTCGGGCAAGAACGCGAGAGCCGATGATGAACACGGGATTCGATGGCAAAAAGCGTCCGCTTAGCCAATGAGGCATGCCTTCTCGGAGTTCCACTAGTTACACCCTGTGACGCCAGGTCTTGGTTTATCGTACGGTTACGGGGGGAACGCCTGCGACTCGGAACCTGCCGATATTTCCGAGGCTTTGCCGGAGCTGTCTCAGGCTAGCGTCAGCGCCATACAGTAGGTGCCGCAGCGCGACTGCGGAACCAGTTGAAATGTTCGTACTCGTTTACACTGCCGGAATTTATCTAGCCATCCTTCGCCAACGGTCTTTTCGCGAGCCCCTCATGAATGCCCCACGTCGGCACGTCGATGACATCTTCCTTGCATCCCATTTTACTTCGTTCGGAAACTGTGCACAACGCAGCAAATCGCCAGTCAAGTGAGGCCAATTTGGTTTGGCTTTATGCGATTCCAGGAGGTTCTATAGCCGATGCCTAATATAGTACAATACACATGTCCTTTATCAATTGGTGATGGGGGGCCTCAGAGACGGACTGTCATCTAGTCTAGAGTGTTCTTGGACACCGGATCTTGTATCAATGCGCTCTTGCGTCCAAAGAAAACCAGAAAAAGGGAAACCAAATCTGGCGTCCTTACGCGGAACTGGTTATAGTACTCGTCACCTCGAATCGTTCCACCGTCCCCGATCTCCTGACATCCAAGGTCATCCCTTCCGACTTCTACCAGCCAACCATCTACAGACACCACGGGCCGCACTGATCTAGGTCCTAGGGTGACATCCTCGGCCGTCGCCTTGAACCACTCGAGAGCAGGCCGCCTAGCCCAGCGATTCGCAGCCCCACCGGGTTGGAACCAGCCCATGTGTCCGCCGCCACGGGTGACGACGATGGTGACCCAGCCGTTGCGATCGTAGTCGCTGGGAACCCAGCTCACGATCGGGTCGTCGTCCGAGTGAAGCGCGAGGTAGGGTACGCGGATCGCGTCAAGCTTGTCGTGGCTCGACGCGTGCGCATAGTACGCCCACTCGTCCGAAAAGGGGAACGGCGGGGAGGAGCCCGCGCAGTGGATCGAGACGATGTGGTCGAATTCGCGCATACTCAGCCGCGCGACGGGGTTCGCGAAGAGCTTGGGGAGGGCCTTTGCGAAGGCCGAGTCGGGGAACCGGCGGATCGAGTCGGCGTGCCGGGCGACCACTCTTTTCAGATTCGTGCCGAGCGTCTTGGCATAGGCGGTGTGGCTGAACCAGGTGGCCTCCAAGCTGCATTCGTGTGCATGCGTGGGTGTGTTCAGTCAAGTAGGGTGTCAGATATACCGGCTCTCAGGACGTACGACTGTGCTGTTTTCACGACATCCCAGGGCTGGGACGAGAGTGCGTTAACAACAGAAAACGTTACAGGATTTACGAGCGCAATTACACAACCGATTGCACATGCAGAAACGAGCCGGCACGATTCTCCCTCTTCGGCAACGTAGCGTGTCAAAATGTTGGCACCAAGGGAGAACCCAATGCCGAGTAGAGGCGCGTTGGGATACCTCTGTGCGATGTAATATATTGCCTGCCGGAGATCATCCGTATGGCTTAGTCCATAGAACTGGGGGCTTGTCAATGGCACCCCTGCGCCTGTGGACAGACGCCAGTCACGAGCTCCTTAGTCAAAAGTTGCAGAAGAAAGAAAACGTCGCTAACATCCTCGAGAGTTTACCACCACAGCACGATATCCCAGGCCTCCCTCTTCGACCGGTGCTGTAGCAGGGGCAATGATGTTACGGACGTAGGCTTCTTGCGAGCCTAGTATAGATTAGGTCTGGTACGACAGTGCGTGGCGTATTGCTGACGCACCTCCAGCCAGACCGTGCAAAGCTACCACCACAGGGGTTGTGTCCCGAAATACACGACCAGCAGCGGCCGGTGGAGTAAAGTCAACCCCACTGGGAAGGAAACATTCAGCTTTGCCCGCCAACGTTCCCAAAGGATAATCACAGACAGAGTCCCGCCGTCTTTGAGCCTGAGTAGTTTCCTGCCATTGACCAATGGTTACTTTGTCGTCCAAAACGGGAATAGCGCTTGTTGGGCGAACCTGTCGTATACGACGACGTCTTCTTGAAGAAACTTCCCGAAAGCTACGTACCCGGTCTGCAAATGACCACTATCATCTCTGTGAGTACGGGGTGATGTAACGGCGATATAATGGCGCCGATGATGAGCATATAAACTCACTTGAAAAGACCCCAGACCGTGTTGAAGGGCCTCAACACACTCGGACAGCGCATCTCAATCAAGGCCCGCAGAGAGATTTTCTGCGAATCGCCCAGTGGGCCACGTGTCTGGGTGATGAGTTGGGTGGGATTTTGCGGCCAAGCGACCTTGGAGTGTGACCTGGAGCCCATTATCGTTACTCGAGACCTGACCCGGAGAGGTAGACTGTCGACCCTCGGTGACTAGGCAAGGAATCCCTGGGACTCGGATGGACGGAGGCCCAAGTTAAGGTTGTTTTGGATTTGCCAAGGAGGTTGGCGGCGGGCGAAGGAGATGCATGAACTCTTGGGCGTTCGAGAGTCTATATATGAGGGCGTAATTGAGGGGCCTATAGTACTTGGAATCCACCGTGACTTTCGAGTGTGTGGATTATTAATTATACATGCTGCCAGTGCTGCGTTTGCCAAGCGGGCGCTGGAGCTGGAGTTGGAACGCCCTCATCCAGACCGTACCGCCTCGCGCGAGTCGAACCAAGCGAGGTAGCCCTTGCCTTGGAAGGCTATCCAAGGCGCTTACATACTTTTAGTATTTTTGCTGATGATGTTGGATGTCTGTGCAGAATAAACAAAGACAAACGACGCACGACACTTTCAAGTTGTTGCATCCGCCCGGCCCTGTCTCCAGATCGATCCTTCACTCACCAGTCTTCATCCTGCCTCCTCGAAACTTGAAACTGAAGCTTAGTGCCATCACCAACTACCCGTCCCTCACTGCGTCGGTAATGCAGGCTGTCCAGGATTCCGACAAGGGAAAGGGTGTTGCACGTCGACAACACTGGCAGTTGTCGTGGGTCAAAGCAGGCCGAGGTGAGTGACAATATGCAGATTCTTCGAGGATGGCTACCAACGAGGGCGGTACAGGCCGACTCTACCCATGGGTTACTATCGATGTGCTCCCCGACAATGTGCTCCTAGAAACATTCGAGTGCTATCTGGGTAAAGAGGATGCTGATGAATTTGACCATGATCATAATTATGATGGATGGCAAACGCTGGTACACGTGTGCCGCAGATGGCGATCTATCGTGTTTGCTTCACCACGTCGCCTGGATCTCAAACTTTACTGCACTCGACAACGATCAGTCAACTCGAAGACGCTGGAGATCTGGCCAGAATTGCCTATTGTCATAGATGCCGAGGACGTGAAGTCCAAAGAGGACGTGGCCAACATCATTGCCGCGCTCAGGCATCACAATCGAGTGTGTAAAATCTATTACCGAAACTGGGAACTTCAAGATTGCTTGTTGGAAGAATTTGCGGCAATAGACGAGCCATTCCCGGCGCTGACAAGTCTGAAGCTCGCCTCTATTGGACAAAACATGCCAGTCCTTCCCGATTCGTTTTTGGGTGGATCTGCCCCACGTCTGCGATTCCTCGACTTGGCTGGCATTCCTTTTCCATCAATTGGGGAACTCCTTTCGTCTACGACTAACCTTTTCCATCTTTCGCTTTGGCGTATTCCTCGTTCTGGATATATTTCACTCGAAACGATCATCCCTCGTCTGTCCATGTTACCCGG
>Ga0307510_10002921_pt1 | contig 19669 bp, 33 predicted proteins | sample 12_EM_MG_FD_207224 | JGI IMG/M metagenome (GOLD analysis project Ga0307510, IMG submission 207224) | Populus trichocarpa ectomycorrhiza microbial communities from riparian zone in the Pacific Northwest, United States - 12_EM | ecosystem: Host-associated > Plants > Roots > Unclassified | place...
CGTACCGATGTTCCCGAAACGTCGAGCCGGGCGACGAACGGCGGATCTGGGTCGGGCAGAGGCATCGTCTCGTACGGCGCCTTGCGCTGCGAAAGCGTCACGGACGAGTACTCGCCGTCTTCGGCGTCGCGCGAGGGCCACATGATCACCATCGCGCTGTCGCCCATCATGTGCCCAAAGCCCCTGCAGGAAAAAAACAACCGCGCTCAAGATTCAACGAGGCCCCGACCGTCCGCGACAGCAGCAGAGGGGGGGGGGAGGAAGGGGAGGAAGTAGAGGGAGAGGACGTACAGCGCCATCCATCCTAGCTGCTGCGCACCTGTACTACTCAGGGTATCTGCACGCGCGCACAAGCCACGAATTTCAGAGCTCGACCGATAGCAAAGAGCATTCGTTGTTCGCACGTACATCGCGCGACCTCGCCTTCCACTTCGGCCTCGATACAAACCACCTGTGTGTGGCATGCGCGGGTAGTCATCCATTAGAACCACTGTCCCGGTTGATAAGCCCGACACCCCAATGCGTACCCTGTTACATTGCCTGTCGTGGGCAACGACGGATGAGGATGATTGCCTGGCTTTTTGCGGCTGATGTCATGTAGTGCCAGCGTCCGCGCAGTCGAGGATGCGTTATGTGGGGGATGGGATATGTGCATCGATTATACACTGTGACACAATACGAAATTCAGGACAAGGGCGTACCTGAATCGAGCTTGCTCCGCTGCCTACGACGGATAAAGCGAGGAGTACCACCGATATAGATGAGATTATCATCGTACTTTTCCGTAGTCTGGACTAATTGGGACGGGCAAAGGAAGCTTAGGAAGGACAGTGATGGCGTGCGCTGCCCCGTGCAACCTCTCGACGCGACGGCGCAACGCGAACAAGCGCCTTCTGTGCCACGTCATACATACACTAAAAACGAATTGACGACTTGAACTGCGATCGGCATGCAAAAAGGATAGATTCAGATCGCATCATTACAGTGGCTACGGTGTGTAGCTAGTACTGGATGTGTGCCGTGTAGGGCCGTGTCCGCAAGCTAATAGGGCTTTGCCAAAAACAACCAAAAACTGCAGCCAACCATGATAAACCGCCCTTTCCCAGACAGAGAGCTCCTATGTCCCGTCCCCTTGTATCCTCTCGAGCAGAGAAGCGTGTGAATGCGAATGTGAGCGCGCAGCGCCCTTGATGCTGATCCCTAGCGAAAGATCGGGCAACCCCGCAGGAGGAGGACGCCTTGGTGACTCCGAGCGCTGCGACTGGATCACCGGTGGAGACTTGGACTTTGACGACTTTCGACCGCGAGCCGTGGGCAAGAGGTGTTGTGGGTGTCCCATTCGCAACAGCAGCGACGGTGTTTCGTCCTCCGTCGTCGTCATCGTCTTCTTCAGCCGTTTCGTATTCGAGGGCTGAGGGCCATCTTCTGCCGCACTTCCGGGCGTGGATGCGCCGGAGCCCACAGAGCGTTGAGGAGAGGAATCCTTGCGCTTACGCCGTTGATTGTCGTGTTGTCCCCTGATGAACAGTTTCCGCGCTCCCTGTCGCTCGTTCGACACGACGGACTCGTCCTCTGCAGGAAGTTTGAGAACCGGGATTCTGGGTTGAGCCGGTGGTGGCGGTTTCATAGGTGGCGACGGTGGATCGGGTCGTGGGCAAGTCAACGACTTGACAAAAACGACCAAAAGTGTCAGTCGAACGGAACAAAAACAAAGATGAGAGTTCAGACACGGACCCTACTAAGATCAGCGACCCGCTTCGACTCGGGCGTCTGCTTTTCATCTGCCAGACGAGCAATCTCGACCAGAACCGCGTGAAGGGGTGGCGGAACGTTCCAATTCGTCTGTTGCTCCTTCCTCTGATCGAGCACGAGGGGTGACAAAAGGAAAGAGTCGAACGCGACAAAAAAAAAAAAAAAGATCACATCTGTCAGTTTTCCCGCAAGGTCCACGGCCCACCAACCTGCTGACACGTTTGCAACAGCGTTTCGCACGAGATCCATGCTTGCGCCTCCGACGGCGCTAATTGGACAAAAAACTGCTCGCAAGTCAAAAAAGAAAGAAGTGTGGAGAAAGGTGTGAGAAACACGCACGCGAAGGACGATCGTCAACGCGTCCACGACCTGTCGTCGCATCGAGGCGAGCTCTCCAGCCTCTGAACTATCCGGACTCGGCGGTCGCAGAGCACAAGCCGAGAGTGCCCGCGCCAGATGAACGACGAAGAACAAACGGGCGGCCTCGGACAGCCTCCCGAGCGTCATCTTACCCATGAGCGACGACATGCAGTAGAAGCGCAAGAGCTGGACCGGGTCCGCCCCCGCCGCCGGGCTCTCGCGGCACAAAAAGTCCGACAGCTCGAGGTAGAGACGGGACTGGTCCAGGCTCGCCGGGTTGCGTCCCGGCGCGAGGTCCTCCTTGAGCGACGACGCCGCCCGCCCCAGCAGCGTGCGCAAGAGTTCGTCGGCGCGTCGAGGGCCGCGGCGCGCGCGGCCCTCGTCGTTGGTGAAGGAAGGGAGGAAGACGAGGATGTCCTTGGTGATCTTCGCCGCGTCCTTGCGACCAAACTTGGACACTGCCTGTTCGACCCCGAGAACGACTAGTCAGCGCGCGCCCCAATAATAACAACGATGGAAAGGCATTGCTTCACGACCTTGAGCAGCGTGTCTATCAGCTCCTGTTCCTGCTCCGCGCCGCTGTCGCCTTGGTTTCGCAATCGCGCGAGGAGCGGCTCCCGTGCGTCCTCTGCGAGAAAGGCGACGACCAGCCCTCGCAGCCGCTCTCGGATCGCCCTGTCCTCCTCTTCCATGGGGTCATCTGGGGGTACGATCTGGTCGCAGAGGACGCCGAGGGTGACCTTCGAGTCTAATTCGAGGTGCTGTATGAGCGCGTTCTTCACAACCGCGACCTCCCCTGGCTCATCTGGAACACCGACAGATCAGAAATGTCTCCATCAGAATTGGACAAGGACTCACCGCTCTGAAGCAGCTGCACGAGCACATCCACGTTCCTCTCTACCCATCCTGGCTGTTCCTTGGACATCTGCACGACGGCCTTGTATCCTTGTATCCGAATCTAAAACAAAAGGGGTCAACGCCAGTATCTTTGACAGGATGAAAATGGAGAGCATGGTGCGAACATTTTGATCCTGGTCCTCGCATAGGTCGTATATGGCATTGATAGCATCTTCCTCGAGATCAGGGAACGCTTTGAAAAACTTGGCAACGTTCACCGCCGCTAGTCGTTTGAGGGATGCGTCGGAAGAATGAGAAAGTTTGATCGCGTGCTGCAATGCATCTCTTCTCTGCGCAGGGGACGAACTCGCATCAGAACACGAACACGAAACGGGATGGGCGGGAGAGGATAGGGTCGTGGCGTGTATTAGGGTTGGTCCAAGGGAAGGGGGAAACGTACGGCGGAATGGGTCACTGGCACCCGTCGCTCAGCGCGGGCGAACTGGTCTATGGCCTGGCGCTCTTGTTCGGCTATACTGAAAGGCATAACCTTGACACTCAACCTTTGCGGTTGACAACAACAACGTTTTGCTTGCTTGTACGACCCCACGAGGCCAGGGAACACAGGCTCATCCCGGCCCGGGATTAAACCCAAACCAATAACTCAAATAATGACGTAATCAAGGTTCTACGGTATTCTCCCGGAACAGATTCTCAAACTCCTCGGTGCTCTGTCCAATCACGCCAAACGCGTCCTGCGACGTCCGACCAAGGAAGTCGAGTTCTTGCGTGATCCCCTTCATCGTCAACGCGTACGCGAAATACAGCAGATGCCGTGATGCCCTGATCTCGCGCTTTCGTACGACCTCTAACTTTCGGATCGCTTCGACCTAATGAATCGAGAGAGGTTTACGGCTGAGCATTAAATTTTTGGAAAAGACCATGAGATGCGTACAAGCTGCTGCCTCGCCTTCTCTGCAGGTGGTAAGTATGGCGGCAGCGGCGCTTTCAAGCGAAATGCCGATGCCAACGTTGAGAAGTATAATATGATGTTCCCGACCATCTCCCGGCGTTCCTTGCTCACAGAGATGACGAAATCGCGGCGCAAGCTCTACATTGAGAAAAAAAAAAACACCGATCTATCAATCGATGTGCCATGCCAACCACGTCGGCGTTCTGTCTTACCGTATACCTATATTCACACACGGTGGCCCAAGTTAGATGGTATTTGTGGCTCAAACGAGGGTTCGCGTACCATTCCTCGCGCGTGGTAACGCACCGCATACTGTGGAGCTTGTCCAATATCGTCTGAAGACTTGCCAAGATCGAACGATAAAGCTTGATAGGGAACGGGCCTTTCAAACGAGGCTCATGTTGCGTCTGTTTGAGCAAATCCTGGAGCTCAATGAGTTTGATTTGCAGATGCAACTCCCTATTCAATCAAGTCAGCCTTCACCACATCACCACACAGACAGAGACTGTCGTTGTACATTGCCATGAACTCCTCGACGGAGTCGTTCAGCCTTCGCTGAAGTAAGGACGTCTCTTCATTGGGATGGCTACCTCCCACCTCTCCGTCGTCCATCTCGTACCCAGCAAAAGACGAGTTGGACGCGACGAGACGCGTGTACAGCCAACCCATATTCAGACAGAACCTGTAAAACCCGAGGTTACAAAGGCAAGAACATGAGGGGAAAAAAGGGGGGTCTCGGTCGTACTCTCCCAGCCGCTTGCTCAATTCACGGCGCGCCTCGGACGGCCACCAAAACCGCGAGACGAAACCGGCCCAACAGACGCCGACGGTGACGGCGGCAGAGCGATGGAAAGCGATATCGACGACGGACCCCTCGAGCTGTCTCACGTTGTACCTGTTTTTCCGACGGGGCGTCACGCGCACCCATCTAGAGTCAGCACTGCATTATCACGAAAAGGGGGCGAAGTTGACTCACGAGAACAGACACGTCAAGTTGTACGTCAGGAGGACGAACCGGCCGGTGGTCGCGTACTGCGGTTTGGCGACGATGTAGTAAAAGCATGGCATCGAGAAGCAGAACCCGAACACTGCCAGGACGGCCGGGGTCTTGTGGAACAACGTGTAGGCGGTCGCCGCAGTCACGGCGCCGGACCTGCGAAATCGAAGAGGACGCTTGTTAGGGAAATCCGGGGGGGCTGAGTAGCATAATGCGCTCACAGTGTCCCGAGGATGCGATGCACGCTAAGGAAATTGGTCTACGCATCATGAGCCCCGAATCGAATCGCCCCCCTTTGGATCAAAAGATAGAAGACCAAACGCACCGCGCCTATTGTGGGAGACATGACGACAAAGAACTAATAAATCGCGTTTCAACCTTTACTATGTGTGCACCGGCGAGCGGGACACCCCACTCACCGAAATTAATGCCCATTCTCCACGATACTCCATAAAAGTTGGCCGGGTCACCTCGAAAAACGCAGGCGCAGCTAGAATGGCGGTGGCCGCGCCCGTCTTGATCGCATACTTGACATCATGATCCCGCATGCGTGCGCCCAAATCCCACAACCACAATTGGAATCGTCGCCATGCGGACAGCCCCACGCGCGAAGGCGTCTGCACCGTGTCGGGTGCGTGCGGAAGGACCTTGGGGAACGAATACGCGATGCGTGACTTTTCCTTTGTCAGTATTCCCGCTGTGATGCCGCTGTCAATCAGAAACTCCAAAGTCCCCCACAACAGCGTGATTTCTGGTGGGATGGCACCAAAAAGAACAACATACATATTCTCCTGTGCAGGCCTCGCCGAACCGGCTTCGATGGCACGGACGTCTCACTTTGTCTCGATTGGGACTCTGATACAGATGCCTTGACACGGCTTCGAAAGCAACAAGAGAACACGCTCGACAACGCGGCGGAAATGCGGGCGAGCCATCCACGGGAGTTCTCGGGCCGCTCAGCCGCATAGATCCTGCTCGTTGCGACTGTCAACGAGATGAGCTCCCGTGCAAACTCCTGCATGGCAAAAATGAAACTGGGACATTGGAAGGGGAACAAGTCAGAAAAAAAAAATAGACGAGGCTCCGATGAGGACGGCAAGTCCACGCACAAGTACACCAGGAACACATGCTCGCCTTCGCCACCAGGAAGGAATGGATTGGGGTTTTCCTCGGAGGAGGCGGACGCAGTAGCGGTAGATCCGTGCGAGGTGGAGCCATGGACGTCAGCGCGTTGATACAGACGCAACACGGCATGATTCGACGTGCTATCAAACTCGAAAAGCGCTCGTTGGATCCCGTTGGCAAGTTCGATAAACTCGTCCAGGACAATCTCGGTGTCCGCGGAGGTGTGGCCCTGATCAGAAAAGGCACCACGAAGATGCCCAATCGCCCTCGTGCAAGTCGACTGATCCAGAGAAAGCGACGAACAAGGCGGATTACTCGTAAGCACAACAAACTTATACGGCGAGGAATATGGGAACATGAAACATGATCCCCCCCTCAGAACTTACCGAAAGTGCGCGTAAGGGGGAATCGAGCTCCCCGACCAGATCGCCGAACACCGCAGCTGCTGCACGAAGCATGACGTTTTCTGTACTGCCATTACCATGCCCCTCCGAGGGTGCCTTGCCCTTCCCGAGCTCCGTCTCGAGCACGCTTGTGACCATGTGGCCATGTACCGACTGCCGACGAATCGCGACTTTGCCGTCCCGGTGTGCCTTTGCGAGCTCATATTGGAGGCTCGTGCCACTACGAAGACCATTAAGGTGTTGTGCTAGGCGCGTGAGGCTATTTACAGCATCCCCATAAGGATCGCCACCTGATGGCCCCGCGTTGGGACCGTCGCAGAGCCATTCGCTCCGTGCCTCAGCCAAATTCTTCTTCAGTCCCGTGAACGTGGCCTGATGGTCCGCCACGGCTTTGGATATCTTCTCCTGTGAGGGTTGAGAGTACTCGTCTTCGAGCAGAAAAGTACTTGTCAGCAACGAGAGTAGCGTCGAGAACGAATCGAGGGTTTTGACCATGTTCGCCTGCAGGTTTTTCTTGGCGGACTGCGACCAGAGGGCCATACACACGAAATTCGAAATAAGAGCCCCAATCGCGACGATGAGCGCGACTTGCATGAGGGTCTCTATTCCGCCTTCTTTCACAACCCTAGTGTTGGTCAGCCCAAAAGTCCTACAACTAAATCAAATCACGCCCTTACACAACGAAGAGGATAATTGACGTCATGCTAGCGGCTACACAAACCATCGTCTCAAAAAGTCAGAAGAAACGTCAGAACCCACAAGCATGTGTGTCAGACCTGGATTGAACGTCGGCTTGGCTATCCAAAGTTTAAACCACGCAACGAGCGACATCCCAACGCCAATCCACAAGAGTACGAGGGTGTCCGCGAGCCATTCCCACCCCGCGTGCGGTTCGAGTGCCCGAAATGTGTACATGCTCCCGAGAGAGACGACAGACGCAAAGGCGAGCCCCATGAGGCAGTAGATATCCGCCTCTATCATCCCGCCAAGCGTCTTGGCCGGATTGTAGTACACAGTGCTACACAGACGCTGAGTACGCAGAGGTAGTCCGAAAAGTGACAGACTCACACTGTCGCGACCATGTGGCCCATAACGGAGGGATACTTCTCGCCCGGGCTGTCTTGGGTCAAGTCCGCGATGAACTGCGCGAGTGGAGTGTAATAGGTGAACAGGGACCCCAATAAATAAGCGAGACTGCACTTGAGGATGTTGCGGTACAGAGTGGGCAGCGTGGGCAGGTGCACCTGCGGTTGCCACCACCGTTCTTTGCCTTTGCCACGACTAAGACTGCGATCCCTCAGGCTGGAGCCCTTGTAAGACGTTGTCGAGGGTAGGTCCGTGTCCGAGTCCACGTGCGGATGAGAAGGGTGCAGACCCGCATCCGAATTCGATACGCCCTCGTGATAATTTCCCTCTGCCCCCTCCTCCTCATCCTCCTCCTCCACCTCCAGTGGGAAATAGTCTTCGAAAAGAGCATCCGACATGGGCGATTGAGTCCGGCGTATGGAGGGTAGGGAGGACGGGTACCCCGGCTCGCCACCCACGGGCCTAGACACGAGCACTTGCAGGTTGGGAACGGCACCATCTCCCGCGTCAGATCTCCGCGCACGAGACGAAGACGGCGAGCGCGAGGACGACAGAGGCGACAACGGGGCCGGTGGCGGCTGCGACGGCCCATCGTGCGCCATGACCTCCCCAAAGACGGACCAGTCGTCGTCGTCGTCCTCCGCTCTCGACGCCTGTGACTGCGACCCGCGCGTCAATCTACGTACACTCGACGCAACGCGCTGTAACGCCGACGGCCGCCGAACGGGTATCGCTATCGCCGCTGTCCCGTCGCCGCGCATTAGGTCCGCGTCTGGGCGGGAGGAGGTCGTCGTCCAGCGGCGTGGGAAGCGTGCGCGTCCCGATGCTGTTGTTGCTGCTGCCGCCGCGCGGCCGAGGGCGTGATGAGCCGGATAGGGAAGATGGAGGCTCTGCGGGCGGAACTGGGGCTGGTCGACGAGCAGAGAGCCGTGACGCGAGGTGGACGACGACAGTGTGGAAGTAGCTTCGCTGGCAGCGGGGGCAGTGGAGAACGATGTGTCGAGGCGCGGGGGAACTCCTCGATTCGAAACAGAACCTGGTGGTGCTGTCGACGTTCCGGCGGGATCGCCCCGTCCATCGTGGGCCATGCGGACACCTGCCCTTTTTTTCGGGGGTAGTACAATAGGATTATGTTACTCGGCTCGGAGGTTCCAACGTTCGACTCTCTCGGGGTTGCTCCACAAGGGGATGGCGAGGTGATGATGATGGTGATTATCGGAGAGTAGAGAGCGCAATCAGGCGTGTTTGAAGGAGCGCCACTTTTCGGTTTGGTTTGTATTGGCTCTAGCTGAAAGCGGAAAGATGAAAAAGTGACGAAATGAAACGTTTCCACGTGTTGATATCTCTTTCCAAAGGCAACCGAGACACTCGGCCAAAAGAAAACAATGGACGACCAAGCGTTACAGTCAAACATCATATGGCAAGCGTGTTACCGTAAGTGGTCCGAGGACATCGTAACATCGTCTACTCGTCAAATTCTTCAATATGCAATCGCGCTCAGATCCCAGTGGGAGTGCGTGTCACCACATGGGTCAGTTTATGATACAATTATTTTGCCTCACAAATTCCCCGCTTGGTCACTTCCTCATTTAGGGTCAATTTTAGACCTCACGCTTCTCTGAAAGATGGTGGCGTAAAAGAAAAGATGATGGAGGTCCGGAAACTCGCCTCGCAGATGGCAGATGCCGTGACTAAACTTAACGAGAGAACCTCGAAAGGAATGTCGTAAACAAACACGGCCAGTGTGAGTGTGCTGATCGGAGGCTTTTGCACGGGACCAGGCACATCAACAAACATATAGTCTCGGGGTGGGTATGAGCCGGAGTCCAAGGAGTGGAGGTGGGGAGGATGGTCCGATGTGAATCTTTGTTATCACTATCAAACTTTTAACACCGATCACCGACATGACATTGACCAGCATCAAACGGAAAGATGGGTGAAAAAAACTAAACATATAGAGCAGTAACTAAATAGTCTGGAGTTTGAGGATTACGAAGGAGAGTACATGACACACAATTGTCCGAGATAGTCCGTGGGAGTCCGGGAGAGAGAGTAATACACGAGATGCTAACGTCCGTTGACTTTGGCCTACACTGTCCGAAGTTTGGTATGGAAGTAGGGAGAAATATGCACAGAAGTCCATTAATAATCTACACTGTCCGGTGTCATGGGATGTCCGAGTCCGCGGGTCGAAGCATGAAAACAAATAGGAATAGGAAGGCGAAGGATTTAGTCGATAGCTTCTGCCAAGCTTCTTCGTGGCAGGGATTTGCTCGGAATGACAAACGTCAAACCAAGCCAAGTGATGATTGTAGTCGGGAAGCTAAAAAGCCTGCGCAGGGCCCATGAGTATCGACGGCTATGGCAAGTCACCACGACGCCATACCTGCCAACGGAAATGTCATACCGAGTCGCGACAACGCAGATGTGACGGTCCCAATGTGGGTTCCAAGTTCGTTCGATGCAATCGGCGACCAGGACTCCACCTGAGCGATCTCACGAATAAAGACTTGCGCCGCCGAGGCCCAACAACACTAAGATTTCGAGTTGGTAAGCGACGAGACTTTTGGGGACCCTAGGAGGACTTACTCCAACAATTGGATCGAGGAACTCGATGTCCATTTCAGAGACTTGACCAATGACCAATAGCATCCCACGAGCCGCATGTAAGCACTTCTCGTTCCAAAGTTGGTCTACCTCTCCACGGTGGTAGTACAACCGGATAAGCGCAGCCTGAACGAGGGTGTGCACAACAATTAGGTGATGCCTATCGTTGGCGTGAATAGCCCCCATTTGGTGCACCGGTATGATGCTCGCGATGAAACGATTGATCGAATCTTCCACCGACAGCGTGTCTTGTTCGGATAGTTGGGTCAACGCCACACCTGCTGCGGGGACAGCGCGTGTGAAATGAAAGGCGCAAACGAGTAGCCTTCTGGGATCACTCACCAGGGTTCCACGAAGAGGCGACCTTTGCGGCGAGATCAAAAAGTGCAGAAGCTTTCGCACGCAGGGCATAGTTCGAGAACCCGCCCGCGAGAACGGGCACTTGAATCTGATGGGCGAGGAAGGTCTGCACGGTGTTGAGGTGGGCCAGGTCACTGAAATTTTCCTACCAGCCCCGTGTCAGTATAGGCGCTAAACGCATGGGCGGCAATCTCTCACAACTTCATATTCGATTATGTCCTGTGGCCACGGAACAATAATAGAGGAAAGACCGCCCGGTCCGTCGGAGATCAGGGAAGGGCGGTGCAACGCCGCTGACCAGCACCGATCAAGGCAGAACACCTGCCAGAACGCCAGGATACGCTCGCCGCGCTCGATAGAATCTTGCGCCGGCGGGAGGGTGAAGGACCCCTCCAGGCCCATGCCCACGTCCCGTCGCTCGGAGCCTTGTTTATGGAGACCCCATTGCAGCGCGAGAGTCGCGGCCGTGCTCGCGTAGTAGCTGCCTTCCATGATGCGCCCATTTACCAGGTAATACTGAGATAGAAGGCAGCACCCTTGGATAACGTCAACGATCTTGGTAGGCCCACGCAGCCAATCATGAAATGCTTCCGTGGCGCGCGAGAGATAAAGAGGCTCGTGTTGGTTCAAGCTTGGCGTCCGTGAGAAATAACACGCCCAAAGGAAGATGGCGTTCATCAACACCGGATGACGCTGTTCCTCCACAGGACGACGGAGGGAATTGCGCAAGCGCTCCACGTGCAGTCCGCAGAATAGTTGATCGCGATGAGGGATAAAGGTCTCCAACCTGTCCAATGCAAATAAGGAGGACTGGATAGATTCGAGGAACTGAGAGTCACTGACAAGGACTGGGCGAGCTCGGAGGGGACCTGGGCTATGAACATGCGTTGGGGGGAGCCTGCATAGCACCTGTCCTGTTGCGACGTCAGGCCGAAACTCAATCATACCTCCCGGAACCGAAGAGACTCACACTGGACACCCAGGAAACGGGAGAGCAGCAGGCCATAGGAGGAGGCGGAGAGACTGATGCTGGGATACGTGGCGTAAAGTCAATTGATCAAATCTGCGACGTGTACAGGTACGGAGACCACGTACTGATGGGATTCGGGGATTGAGTTAGAGAGAAGGGAAAACTCGAGGGCGAGTCTCCCCCGGAAGAGGACGAATCCTCAGAGACGGGAAGTGCGTGCGGGTCGAAGAGGGATACTGAAGTTGAGATATGTTCGGGGCTTTCAAGCTCTTTGATACGGTTCTCGAGGCGGGCGATGGTTTCACGGAGGAGCTGTGTCCGCGTCTTGCCCTTTCCATCGTCATACTCGCAGAGGTCTTGCTTCTTCGCACGAATGCACTGTTGACAGGACGGTTTTGTGCCGTCACAGCGCTAGGGACGGAGTATGAGTATTGAGAATTTCGTGATTTTCGGAGAGGGGGGGGGGTGTAATGATGGGCAAGGAGAAGGATGCGTCACCATTTTTCTCTTCCTACAAAGGGCAAGAGAGTCATCAGATGCGTCGATCCTGAGGAAGAGCGGGTAAAACAGACCTGCAACGAAGACATGCCTTGCCTCTTTGGAGAGTGGGCGCAGTGCTGCGGGGTGGGCTCACCGAATACTCGTCGGTCATTAGTGTATAGAAAGAATAGAAGAATAAGGTAAGGGAGAGTAAAAGAAAGAAAGAGAAGAGGAAGGAAGAAGAAACGGTGAGGAAACGAGTGGGGACAGACAGCAGGCGGGGGGGATTCAGAAAAGAGACATAAGCGAGGATGATAAATAGGACATAGAGACAAGAAAGCGAGGGATGAACAAGTCAGTTGCATAGCCTCAAAGCCCTTGGGTTAGGTCTCGTCAGATCTATCATGGATCATCCCCCGCCATCTCCTTGGTCACCCAACCCACGGACCCGACCTCTCTCTCCCCCTTCGCTTCCCTCTCACTGCTTGACAACGCTTTACTTTGCACCCGATATCCCGGTACAACCTCATTTCATCCCTTAATAAGCTGTCCTTTTCCGCCAAACACTCTCTTTGACTCTCTCCACATACCAAAGCCAATTTACACACGTAGGCGATTTCTGCCCGAAGCACCGTCTGCCGGGCGCGGCACCCACCCGTCCACATGGTCCATACCCGGCACCCTCCGGCCCGCCCGCTTGGAAACACTCCACCGGTTTCGGACTTGGGTGTCCCACAATTATTGAGTCTGACGTCCTTCGGGGGTTGACGGTTGATTGCTTCAATGCTCTGCTCTGTACGAGAAAAAATTTGTATCGCGTCAAAAAAAATTTGAGTCTTGAAACTCGTCCATCCCATGCGTTTCGTCATATCTCCCTCTTCAAATTTCTCGTTTTGCGAACCGAAATTACAACGGGGCACTGTACCTTCGACACCACAATCCCATCAAAAAAGTCGTTCCAGCAAAATTAAATCTTTATCCCTTTTGCAAAGGAACCTCCTGGATCTGGAGACTCCCCACACGTGCTTTTGGCGCCGTCACCACCAGGAATATACCTTTTACCCATTGGGTACCCGTCCTTGTATTCTCAATATTGGCGTATTGTACCCTGACCGTGGGCATGGCAGCGCATCTCTTCGATGCCCTATCTCCTCGCTGCTACTGTAATACTACGGGCAACGACAGTGTCTTATCATCTGTGACTTCTTAACCCAACTCGCTCAACCTTGGGCGTCAACCTTCACGAACTGGGGTGACAGCGAGATAAGCTTTCTGTTGTCACATGTCCAACCCCTCCATCACGAGGCTGATGCTGGGCGCAAAGTGATAATATCGTGCTCGGCGCGAGGCTAATCTGACTCCTCTGTATCTCTACTGCTCCCTGTCGTCTCGACTCGATCCCCCCACCGCCAATGGCTTACAGGGGACAGCTAATTTTACTAAGGGGCTGCCACTGACACACCCACGTATCCTATCGTGCGACCAACCCATCATTTCAAAGGTGAGATGTCGCAATGAACGGACTTCCCCGATCTGCCCTTTCGTCTCTCTTCCCTGAGTGCCGCTGTACGAGTATATGTGATGTTGGGGTACAAATTTCATATGTCCGCGCAACAGCCCATAGATGGAAAACTCTTGCTTATTCTACCTGCAGCACTCGTCGGATCTCTCCTTCATTGTTCTGTTCATTTTTTTTTTTCGAATCTCATTTCCCCCTCTAGCTAGCTACCTGATGCCAGAAAATGTTGCCAATGCCAATCAAGTTTGGTGCCAGTCGGCGGCCGGTCTCACAGGCAGGCAGCGACTAACCACTTCAAGCATTCCAGGGCTCCCCCCCAAGCGCTGCGCGACCGGTGCCCGCACCCGTACAAGATAGCACTACCGGCATCTTGAAAATATGACATGTGCGAATGCGTACGCCATCTTCCGCCTCGCTCCCGCCTATGATCCCAGATCACAAGCCACAAGTCCGATGGCCGGCCCTTGGATTTTCGTACGACACATCAAAGATTCATAAATGTGTGGTCGATAAGGCACCACTGGCACCCGGGACCAACACGGTACCATGCTACTGGATCTCTCTACCGTGACTGCCCCACCCAGTTTACCGTTAAGATCCGCGGGTATCGCAAAGCGTTAGAGCTTCAGGACTGGCCTCGGATCGTAGGATTCTATTAGCGTTAACCTACGCCACACTGTCCGCAATTGTGCCTACGGAGCGGAATGGAGAAAAGTGACTGAAATTGGATAGGTTTGCGACACAAAACCTACTTGATTGACGTACGTTTCGTCTATCTATCAATGCGAAGCATTTCAGGCAAGGGCCGTCTGATTTCAGCTTCTCGCGCAGCCGAACGTTTTCTGAATCGTCCATCTCTCCCTGTTCCTGACGCGGGGGCCATTGGCGTTCCTGCCGCTCCGATTTTGTAAAAAGCATCTGATAATCATATTCACGGAAATTAGGCGTTCGTCCCCCCAGGTGCGTTGCGAACGCAGGCTCCCGCTAAGGGACGACCGAGCTACTTACGAGTTGATGGAGAAAATGAGGGGTGGGGAAGCCTGAGGAACGGTTTATGTCACACACTTCTTTACTGCTGCACTAACTACCGTACTAGTATGTGCTATCAGAAAACGCAACTCAATAGATAAACGGGCGTCTGAACGCCCCTTACCGATTGCTTCGAAACCTACAGTAACAACGGGGGATCGCCATGTCAAGTTGGCACCCCCCAAATCCACATTCCTCACCCCCTCTGCATCAACAAGTATACCGTATTCAGTAGTGGGTGCCTTTTGGAATGTAGATGTGCAGGGCAGAGCCCCCCGTGCATCAGAAAAAAAACCCCTTTTGTAGCGTGCCCGTGCCTCTCTTAACAAGACGCCCACGCTTACGACCTATCCCCTGCGTCTTTTTTCCCGTCGGAAACGTACGAAGAATTGGCAACCACCGAGCCATCTCCGGACGGACGAACGGACATACGCACGGATTCGGATGCATTGATCGGTGCGTGCGTTTTCTCTTGGCACCCCACGTGCCCACCCGTCGCTGCCGTGTCGTGTCTTCGTTTTCGTACGGCGCCGCTTGATGAAAGGAAAGGGTCACCCAGCACCGTAGCTCGGTCCCTCTGTTTTTCCGTGCGGTTTTCGGCGTGAGGATAATGATGTTGATGATGATCATGGATGATGCGTGCATGATGATCATGGAATGAATCTGCTGCGGCTTTGGACAGCTCTCGTCACCTTTACGGTTGTCGAACCCGTCTTGTCAAAGTTTTTCGCTGTTCTTTTTGAATTGAATCGACGACCTCTGATGCGAGTCTGTTTTTTTTTTTTGCTTTACGGCTGACGATCACGGCCAATGGGCGGCGGAACCCATGCACTGTCCTTCGCAACGAGACACTTTAGTACCCAGGGTGGAGGGTTTCGAGGCACGACCCAATTCTGACGAACGACTTTCAATGGGACCTGTATCTTCGCACTTCTTTGGCTCTGCACTTTAAAAATGTCATCATTCGCGACACGATAGATGATATTGAAAAGAAAGTTACATATCAATGCGGAGACAGGTATGATAAGATGCGAGTGATAAGGTTACAAGTGAGTGCAATGTGGTATAGTTCGGATGGGGGCGCAAGTCGATACTGGATATGGGACGGGGGGAAAGGCGGGAGCTATCTTGCGGATGTTTTGATGAGCAGGACATCAGAAGGGTGGTCGCTGAGGCCGAGTTTGGCAATGGATGTTCATCCAGTTCCAGTCGACGTCCCACCAGGTAGGGACGGGGCCGGGAGTTGTTGCGGTGTTGGCTGCTGCGATGGTTGCGACTGTGATGGGGGTTGGGATTGGGAGTGATGTTGCTGTTGCTGCTGTTGGCTCTGGTCCATGCCGATACGAAGATACCCAGCTTGAACGAGGAAGTCCCAAACCCGACTGGTCTTATTCACGTCGATCTTCACGAGGTCGCGGGCCTCGCGTCGACGCAATTTGCCACCGCGCCGGGCATACTCCCGCACGAGGGTCTCCTTAATGACCAAATAGGGCTTTGGAAGGATGCGAAGGGTCGAACAAAGAGTTTGCTCTGCAGGTGTGAGGAGATGCAGCGAGGGGCTGTTTGCGAGGTTTAGCGGGGCCGCTGTTGATAGATGGTCAGGTCAGTGGAAATAGGGCGAAAATGGAAGCAAAGAAGGCTATCACTGACGGGGTCTGCGGCCCGTTGAACCCGTGGCCAGTGCTTGGTCAATGCTCTTACGATCCGCGTCAACACCACTGCTGCGCCTTGATGCGTCTGGCCCAAGAGACTGGCGTGCGTTGGCGGCCCGGAGTTGTTGGAGCCTCTCCGAAGAGAAGTGATCTCGCGATATGTTCGCCTTGGCCTGGGTCTGAAGGTTGCAATGAGTGATGAAACAGGGTGGTGTCAAATAAGCGAAGCGCACGCGTTTGTACAGGTCATCTTCCCATTTCTTGATGTCCGCGGCGGTAGATAACCCAAGCTTCCTGTGTTGTTGCAGCTCCGCTATCCGCTTTCGTAGGATGGCTTCGTCTAAAGGACCACGCTGTCAATTGGGCTTGACAGTTTGCGAGTCAACACGTACACAACATGTCAGTGCAGAAAACTTCATAGTCCTCTGCAGTCTGTAGCCTTGCAAACGGCCGTAATCGATGGACGATGTCCTTCTCCTCTTTCGGCCGCTTTTTTTCCGCGGCTTGCAGCTAGAGGGACTTCAATATGTCTCCATCAGTAAGAGGGGCTCACATACCTTCTTGTATTCGAGGAGGCCCCGATCAAACATGAGGGCCTTGGCCTCGCGTCGCTTCGTGATGCGTTGCGTATACATCTCAATTAGAGTGAGCTTGAAGTCGAGGGAGGATTGAGTCTCGAATGGTATCGGAGGCATGTTCTCCTCCGATTCTTCCTCAACGCCGTCGCCATTGTCATCCGGGGCAGGCGTGTCTTTCTCCTTCTTCACTTCCTTGTCCTTTTTGATGAACCCATTCGCGGCGCCATTGAGGCCATTCACAGCTATGCCGTTTCCATTACCGTGGATGGCGCCATTGACCAGGCCGTTCTGTGAGGCGAACATCATCTCTTGGTCATGGTCTTTTTCCTTCTGCTCCTCTTGCCAGCGCATACGGGTCTTGTAGTCGTGATCATCCTCGTCTTCTGGAATAGAGTCGCCGCCCCATGCCATACATAGACCGAATTCGAGATTCTTGATCAGATCCTCGGCCTCATTGTCAATCTCGTGCTCGAATTCCAAACGGCCAGGAAGGAATGTTGCAATGTCATGCACCCCCGGGGCAGAAGTGGGGGCTACCTTTTGGAGTGGTGGCGCAACTGTCATGTTAGATATCCGCCGCCGCTTCCGTTCTTGGAACTCCGTTGGATCGATATCAAAAGATAGGTCCGTCCGCTGAACGATTCCGAATCAGTAAAAAAAAAAGGGCGGAGTGATGAAGAAAATAATCATACGGGTCTAGGCCAGTTTGGTGAATCAATGTAGACAGTATTGTAGTGCTCTTCGACCTCCTCCCTTGTGCGGGTGCCAACATGCTCAGCCACTGCTTGCCAGTTACCCAGGCCTTGTTGGGCGATACCTTCAACGAGTAAGAGTTCCCTAAAGAAGCCGTTAAGCAGCCACACCCCCAAAAGTGGAAAGAGAGCGTCACTCGTCGGCACCCCAGTCCTCAGTGAATATTGGGTAAGAGTGAAGCTCCTTCAAAGGGCAGGCGGTCATAAGCCTCATGTCGCACGGGCCGCAGCGGATATTGCTCACCTCGACCCTGTATGCATGGCCTCGTTTATGCTCGCGAAACTCCTTCCCACTACAAAAGCAATTCGGACAGAGGTCGATGCCATCCCCAATGGCACAAACAGGGTCTGCGCACTTGATTCGAATAGAGTGCGTAAGATCGAGAAAGCACCCGTCACACTCTGTCTGCACGCCAGGTTCGTTGATAGCTGTAGGGACGAGGGTGTGAGGTTACGTAATGACGCAGGCGTGAGAAAAGGGAGGGAAAGTAGGACGAGGAGAACATGTTGCAAGTGTGGACCACGCACTCGATACCTCCTCCGTATGATGTGGCCGCTTCCTGTTCGTGACTGTCATCGTGGGGAAAACTCAATCCTCGTCAGAGATTGAATCTCTCGTCAGGTTGTATTGGCACTTTGTTGGGGTGGGTTTTGACAAGAATGGAAGGGAGATAGAGAGCGCCGTAGGAAGTGGAACCACGGTGAGGTGGTTGTTTCACTGGATTGCACTTTGGTAGTCGCAAAGGTGTCGGGTTTGGCCTTTCTTTGTCGTGGGGCCGGTCGTCAACGAGGGTAATTGCAATAGTCGCAGTTGGAGGCGGGCGTGGACGGCGCAAGAAGGTTGATACAAACCAGGATCTTGCGAATATCTGTTTGATGAGAGAAGTGAGAGTACCTGGAAGGTGAGTGGATAATATGCCCGACGCGCTCGTCGTCGGCGACGGTGGCCAGCGCCTGGAGCAATGTTTGGTCATCTTTGCACATGTTATTGTGCGAAAGCGGCCCGCTACCGCCGACCCGATCCCCATACAGCGTAGCGTTGGTTTGCTCACTCTGGGTACAGCGGTTACGTGCCCAACGCTCAAAGCTTCCCTCTCGCCTCCTCATCGGGAAGATATAGGCGTCAACGATCTGCAACTCGTCAATCGCGGCGCGCAGTTGAATCCTCTCCTCACGCTATGGCCTCGGCTGATCTCCTCCCTTGGAACTCTGCACCTGGCAGGTCAATAGACATCGAACTCGGAGGACAAGAGGTCATCAACATCGAGCTTGACACACTCGATTCCAATGCTGATGATGTACTGGAAGTTTTGAAGGAGGGGCAACCAAGGGTGGCCTATTGGACACGGCTTGCTGGGGAGTACATGCGGAGGGGTCACCTTGATGCAGCAGAGAAGATTGCGCTGTCTGCAATTGAAAGTGAGTCGAGCCCTTTGGTTACCTTTGTCAGAGTTTGTTGGCTCACCGGTATTTGGGGCAGGCTTCCAATCCAGCGGTTCCACATATTCCTTGCCATCCATATATTCTCTACTTGCTGGCATTCAGCTGGCAAAGGCCCGGAAGGCACCAAAATTAAAACTGCATAATGCCCGTAAGCTCTTGTGTTAATGCACGCAAGAAGATCTGTTGATTGTGTTCGTGAATAGGCCAAGATATCATGACCACAGAGAAGTCCCGCGACGAGTACATGAGGGAAGCGACGCAACTCCTAAATCATGGCGATCAGACCGCAGCAGAAGGAGGGGAGGTTAGCTCTGCAACAAAAGAGTTGTTACTTTTAACCCGTGGTACGCCTTATCGGAGCTTCCGTTTGACACTATTTTCATGAAATGCTGGAAGCCATTCACCAGCTGGCAAACCGATCAATGGAAGATGCGCTCCGCTCATTTGAGGCAGTGCTCAAGGAGAGGCCTACAAACTTGATCGCTCTACTGGGAAAGGCGCGTCTTTTGTAGTCGCGATCAGTGCTCACGCTGACAACTAGACAACAGGCAAGAATACTGTACGCGCGACGTCAATACGCCCCTGCTCTCAAACTATTCCAACAAGTTCTACAGCTGAACCCATATTGTGTTCCCGACCCTCGCATCGGGATCGGTCTATGTCTATGGGCACTAAATCATAGAGAGAAGGCAAAAGCTGCGTGGGAGCGGAGTGTGGAAGTGGTGAGATGGACATTTATTGCTGC
>Ga0307510_10002922_pt1 | contig 19661 bp, 18 predicted proteins | sample 12_EM_MG_FD_207224 | JGI IMG/M metagenome (GOLD analysis project Ga0307510, IMG submission 207224) | Populus trichocarpa ectomycorrhiza microbial communities from riparian zone in the Pacific Northwest, United States - 12_EM | ecosystem: Host-associated > Plants > Roots > Unclassified | place...
CGCTTTTTTTTTTTGGGGTTTTTTGGGGGGGGGGGGGGGGGGGGGGGGGGGGCCTAGAAAAGTAAAAGGAGAAGAGCCGTGTAAGGGGAGGATTAAGAAGGAGTGGCAGTGACTGATAAGCAATACAGTAAGTCAATTGTGCCGGTATGTATGATAGGAAACATGGTAAGGAGGAGGAGGGAAGAAAAGCAGAAGCGCGAGGAAAGACGATACAAGCTTAGGAAAACCGTTTGTGATCTACAGCACTAGAGTAGGATATCGTGAACCGAGAGAGAGAGAGGGACTCGCAGTGCTGTACTGTACTGTACGCATCTTGGTGGAGAGTATGATACCTTCCACCATATGATACCATGAAGGACTCGTTTTTCGGGTGTGGTGTTTAGGTAGCAGTGACTTGGACTAAAGCGAAAGTGATCCCGGGCAAACGGCGCTTTGCCTGCTTTAGCTAGGGGTCCACCACTTATCACCACCCCTTTTCTTTTCTTTTTTCTTCTTCCTTCTTCCCCTTTTCTCTGCCCTCCCTTGTCTCTGGTCCCTTGTTTTATTTTCCTGCCCGGTGCGGTGCGAGGGGCAGGAGGGATAACCGAGTGCGGGCGATCGGGCGATGGCTAGACTGGGTTTGGCCTAGCTCTTTTTCATGGTTGTTGGATTTTCTCTGCATCTGGCTTTTACCTGTTGTGATTGTCTCTCCCTTTTGAATGGTTGACGACTCGCTTGGTAATGCCACCCCCATCCCCTTCCCCTTAGCTTCCTGCCTCCCTCCAACCCCTTTTTTGGGTGTCATTGTAGAGTAAGGTTTTTGGATCCTGCCTTCTCCCATACCCTACCAGAGCTCATCTGAAAAGCTTCTGGTTTTGGGCCCGTCATGCTTGTACGAGTACAGTATGGGATTCGGGGAGTTGTTGTGGTCCAGGAAGTTTCCCCCCAGTAATATAATACTCGAGTACCGCCGCCTCATGCATGCAGCCAGCTCTGTGATGGTTTACCGATAAAAAAAATTACGCTGTGAGTTGAGTTTACTCCACAAAAAAGATGTTAGGCGACGGCGCCGGCGATGGGACTATATTCTTCTTGGTAGTGCTCGGTACCATATCCATAGACATGGGATCTCGTTCTGTTGGCCGAGTCACTATAAGTACACGTACATACCATACCGTACCTTCTCTTGAGATTTGTTTCCTCTAGCTGGGAAGGGAAAGAAGGAAGAAGGAAGGAAGGAAGGGATGGCGAAGGAAGGGCAGGTTGGGAACTATTCGTCTTGGCATTACTTTCATTTCCTTTTTCTTTTTCTCTTGTTTTTCTCTTGTTTTTTTCCCTCTCTCTCTCTCTCTCTCTCTCTCCCCCTCTCTCCTTCGCCTTGTCATACCTTAGTTCCCCATTTCCCCCTTGTCGGGTCTCCCTCTTCTGGGTGTCGGTCGCACTGCTTACGAAAAGTAGGCATCTTCCGTGCAGCAGTCCGTAGTTGCTTCCTTTTCTTCCTTTCCTTCCTCTTGGCTGACCTCTCTCGTTCGTGTGGGGTTCTGTGGTTGACTGGAGGGGACGAGATATCTATTTTTTTTTTCCTTTGCACTCCCCTACGCCTACCTACATACTCGTGCCGACACACGTCGGTGCATACTCGAGTACATACATCCTACCGTGCTCGAGTACCATACATACTTTCGGACGCCCCGAACAAACGCTTCTTGTGGTGGTCGTCGTCCTGTAGGGTATCCTGGATAATCAAATCGCACTCTTACCCGCCTTGCCCATACACACACACACACACACACACCTCTCGTTTGTTCCTTCGCCCCTCTCCCACTCACTTATTATCGCGTGGTGGAGCACTAGTACTATATTCCAAGACTCCATCCATCCTAGAAGGGAGAAGTCAGGGTAAGGCTTGTAATAATACTTGTATGGGATTGGCCTTGCGGGTGCGCAATATCTATTGTTTGTACTACGCTCATTATAATCCTCTGTGACCCTGGACAACCACAAGCTCAATTCTCCTTTGTCAAGTGAGTGGTGTATCTGTGAAGCTGAAGCTGGGGAAGGAGAAGGTGCAGGACCTGATCTTTAAACACTTCTTCTATCCAGGGCTAACCCAAAACCCCCTTTCCCTTGCCCTTCCACAGTACTTCTTGGAGTCTCTCTCCCTTCACGGGCACGGGCTGCAACTTTCTCTCAACTTTTTTTTGTTTTCAGGGTCTCACTTAACACATCCCTCGTTTACCTTGGGTGTTCGGTGCCGACTGTCAAAGCCAGGACTCTCTGCTTTCCCTGGTATCGTCTGGGACCCTTCCTCAGCCCTCCTCCTTCTCTCTCTTTTTGCCAATCCTCTCACTGTCTGCCTACCTACTGCTATTGTTTTTCTTTTTTCTTTTTTCTTTTTCTCTTATTTCGTACGGTCAACCTACCTTGCCGCAAACTTGCTCTCTCTCGCTTTCTCCTTCTTACCAACTACTACTACTACTACTACTACTACTACTACCTACCATCACTACGGTATCCAGCGAACCTGTGGGGGTGAACGTGGAAAATCTCTCTATGCTGGCCTAAGAACTTCCTTTAGCATCATCCCTTCGGAAAGCCAGAAGTCAATAATCATCCCGGATAACCCTCTTTCGACAACCCACCGCCCCTTTCCACCTAAGGGAAGAAATATAAAAAAAATCAAAAAAATCACTCGACTGCACGCTTTTACCTATTATTATCTTGCCGGGGAAATATTTTCTTTTCGCGCATTGCGACGATTGGGCTTCTTCACGATCCTTTTCTTTTCCTTCTTTTTTTCTTTCCTTACCTTCTAGGCGCGGAAGATGGTGGGGACTCCAACGTCTCCCGCTTCCCCTTCCTTCAATGGTGCTCGACCCATGAGCGCTGCTATACGACCGGCTCGAAGCTCAAGTCGTCTGAGCATGAGTAGTAAGGCGGGGGGAAGTAGATCATCTGATGAGGACGCTAGAACTTCAGTAAAAGTTGGTGAGTGCAGTCTTCTTCCGAGTCAATCCTGATATCTTCATCACATGAACTATGTTCAATTGGAAACCGTCACGAACTTTGGGCGGTGTCAGCCTTATCTCATGCGTGGGGAGCTTTTCATGACGCGATTATGGGCCTTATGTCAAATGCTAAAACGGCTTTATACAGCTGTCCGCGTGCGACCACCACTCCGCTCGACCGATCCCGGCTTCGATTTGATACCACAACGGTTCCAGAGGGGAATGGTACATGTTACGAGCCCGACAAGTCTTGCTGTGGATAGTCCTCAGGGAAGGAAGATATTCGTGTTTGACAGGGTGTTCGGACAAGAAGTAGACCAAAACGGTGTTTGGGACTACTTGGAGGAGAGCGTGAACGCGTTTGTTCAAGGTTACAATGTTTCGCTGCTGGCCTATGGTCAGTCAGGCGCTGGAAAGTCATACACTATGGGGACTTCGGGTCCTGATGAGCAGAGCGACATTAAAGTTATGGGTATGTTCCTTTCCACTGCGCGACAATAATTTTTACCATTTTTCTCCTTTCTTTTGAACCGGTCCCTTTTTCCGGTGTGGGGGGTTGTCTGACAATAGTGTTTCAGGGGTAATTCCAAGGGCTGCTGCGGCTCTTTTCGAGAGGCTTGGAGGCGGCGCTCCAAATCCTCGAAATTCTAGCTCGGGCCTGAGAGCGCCAGCGAGATATTCCATCCCTATATCGCAATTAATAAGGCCAGCCGCGGATAAGGGCTGGACGATGAAAGCTAGCTACGTTGAGGTGTGTTGGACGGGGATGGCATTTCTGTCGTTAAGCACGTGCTAATATCGTAACACATAGATATATAACGAACAATTGAGGGATCTACTGTTGCCTGAGGGCACGAGGCCGGATGAACGAGTCCCAATTACCATTCGAGAAGATACAAAGGGAAGGATCCTCTTGACTGGGCTACATCAGGTCACTATAAATACGGTTGATGATTTACTTGGAGCTTTGAATTTTGGGTCCTCTATTCGGCAGACGGACGCAACAGCTATTAACGCCAAGTCCTCTCGTTCACATGCGGTTTTTAGCCTGAATCTTGTACAACGGAAGCCCAAAGGTCCCACAAGCAAGGATGAGAAGCGGTTTTCGATGCCCACAGAAATGCTTGGGCAGGAGGGGTATGTGACGGTTGACAGTAAAATGCACTTCGTCGATTTAGCTGGTAGTGAGCGGTTAAAAGTAAGCTCGCCCCTGACATTTACATTCGGGAGGAAGCCAATTAACAATCTTTGTGTAATAGAATACCCTGGCCCAAGGTGATCGAGCAAAGGAAGGTATATCGATCAATGCAGGTTTGGCAAGTCTAGGGAAGGTTATTTCACAGCTTTCGTCACGCCAAGCAGGATCACATGTCTCGTACCGTGATTCCAAACTTACCCGTCTCCTGCAAGACTCCTTGGGCGGCAATGCGATTACCTATATGATCGCCTGCGTTACCCCTGCCGAATTCCATTTGAGTGAAACATTGAATACTGTTCAGGTGTGTGTCCGCGTATATTAATATCCTGCTCGTACCCTGCTGATATTTGCCCCTTAGTATGCTCAACGTGCCCGGGCCATCCAAAGCAAGCCCAGGATACAACAAGTTTCGGATGACGGCGACATGAAAGCCCTTATAGAGCGTCTCAGGGCCGAAATTGCTTTTCTTAGAGACCAACTAAACAATCACTCGGAATCCAGCAGTGGGGCTAGCAGCGGAGGTCAAACCCGCTCGGAGCGATCAAGCGATAAGGAGAGGGAGATGGAGCTCCAAAACCAGCTCTTGGATCTCCAGGAGAATTATGGTGCTTTAAGCCAGCGTCATGCGAAGCTTATATCGGAGATCACCAAGGTCCGGGATACACAAGAACTCTCTGCGCAACCTAATGATTACACAGATAGTGCGGAGGATAGGCTTGCGAGGTCGAATTCGCTATCAGTTGCGGTGGAGCAGGTTGTTTTAGGTGAGTGATATATATCTGCCTATTAGTAATGTGCTAATTTTTTCAGAATATGAGAAAACGATTCAGAGTCTCGAAGCATCACTGTCTAGCACTCGGGGCCTATTGTCAGCCAACGAGTGTTGCCTTTTGGAGAAGGAGACCAAACTTGCATACATCGAGACTGTTAACCAACAACTCCATGCACGTGTCCAGAAGCTGATGGATCGTGAGTCGAGCACTGAAAATTACCTCCACGATTTGGAGACCAAGTTGGATAGCCATACATCTGGGGAAGAGAAAAACGCGGCTATCGTTGCCGAATTACGAAAAGAAATTGCGCGGATACGAGAGAATGAGGCAGGTTGTGAGGATTACATTTCGACTTTGGAAGAACGATTAGCGGAGGCAGATCAGGATATGGAGCTTATGCAGAGGGAGATTGACAGACTTGAACATGTTGTGGACCGTCAACGAAGTCTGGGAAAGCTTGATGGCCTCCTATATGAGCTTGACTCAATGAATGCGCAAAAGGAAGAGAAGCTAGTGGATAAGGTTGTAGAGGCGCCCGAGAAAACGAGGAACGGCCGTGCAAGACCTCATAGTGATGACACTCTTGTTGAGGTTCCCGAGTCGGTTAATGGTGATGATTTTGTGGATCCTAGTGAGGGAGCGCCCGGGTCAACTGCCCCTGGGACTGGCGATCATATCTCACAGCCCGCGCCAGGAAAGGTGATTCCTTCGATCACGCTCGATGACTCGCCTCAGACCGAGTATCCTCTCCAAAGCCCGGCTCAGTCTCAATTTGTTGCCGACAAACTGGAGTCCGTACAGCAGGAGCTTATTGATCTCAAAGTCGAACACGAAGCAACTATCAATAACTATGATCAAATGTCTGCCAATTACGAGGCAGCGCTCCGTGATCTCGCCGCTCTTCAGGATCGTCTCGATGAGGCCCGACACCAGGCTGCCCCTTCACAGGGTACCTCGCCTCCGCCATCACCCAACCCACGACCCACCTCTTTTTTAGTAGGCGCGAGGGTGAGCGATTTAAAAGCCGAGGACCAAGACTCATCCTCGTTTTCGCTATCTTCGGAATTATCCTTGGTTGGGGATTCGCCTATCTCCCCAGTGAGTATCGACAGCGAAGCGCAGCGTATCAAGGGAGAGTTGGAGATGCAAAGGAAGATCAGCCAAGAGAGAGAGGAGGCTTTAGCTAGAGAGTTGGAAAGTGTCAAGATCCAAATGGGAGAGGCCCTTAAAACACAGGAGGAGGAGCACGATCTCCTTCACTTACAGTTGAAGCAGACTCTAGATCAACTTTCTGAGCTCCGACACAGGGAGAGAGTTGCCGGCGTCATTTCACCGTCTGGTGCTCATATTCTTCGACGAAAATCTAGCCAGAGCTTGGCTATTCTGGACCGTGCTCGCCGGTCTTTTGACAATCTTCATAGGATTGCAGTTGAGAACTTTAAGGACGATCCGGGCATCCTGGAGAACTTTGAGCTCAATATTGACGCTGCCCTCAAGGAGCTTACGGCCCGCTCAGACCGTATTTCGGAATTGGAGACTGAGATTGCATCGTTGAGGAAGGAGATGGACGTCAAGTCTGCTATCATCAACGGGTTGGCCAGAGAACGATCTAGTATATCTACTTCGCCAATGGATATCTCAGTCGTTGCGGTTATGGAACGACGCATAGAAGAGACACAGGCCGAGCTCAGCAGCACGCGAGAGCTGCTTGCAATTCGTGAGAGTGATTTAGCCATCGCTCATCGCGAATTGTCGACGCAATCAGGCGAATCAACCAGTGATGTGGAGGAACTCCTCATTGAGTTAACCAAAGAGAAGACCTTGAATGCCGAGAAGTCCCAGCGGATATCTGATCTTCAGAGGGAAATTGTGGATACGCGACAAAGTCATGACGCCACCCTCGAGACAATCAATCGCTCTAAGAATGCTCTTGCTACTACCGTCCAGGAGCTTGAGACTGAGTTGGCTAGAAGCAAGGAGGTTGTCGAAGCCGAAAGGGCTCTCAAGGTAGCAGTCCAAGAGGAGAAGGTTCAACACCAAGAACGTGTTGAGATGCTTCAAAAGATTGTCACCGAGAACAAGGCCACTATCGACTCTCAGCTCGCACGGGTTGCCGAACTTGAGAAGACCCATGCTGCCACCCGTGAACAGATCCATAACCAGCTTTCTCAGACTTCAAACGCCTCTGAATCGGCCATTGAGGAGGCCCGAAAACAAGAGGCGTCGGCGAAAGAACTTGAACAAACCATTGCTCAACACAGGGAAGTTATCGAGGACCAACAGGCCCGTCTTGCCAAGCTCGAAGCATCCTACCAAGATGCCATTGACCAGGTCGAGGCTCTCCAGCGGAAGGAGGAGGCGGCCGTTCTTGCCCTCAAAGAGGCAGAGGCACGTGCATCCGAGGAAATTGCTGCTACTAATGCTAAGCACGAGGAGCTTCATCAGACCATCCGAACCAAGCTTGAGGAGAGCAAGGGCGCTATTCTGGAACATGTTGCCAATCTTACTAAACTCCAGGCTACCCATGCCGAGGCTAAGTCGCTCATTGGAACCCTTGAGGGCGATAAGTCGAAGGCACTAGAGGAGGCTGCTCGACATGCTGCCGCCGTCAAAGCTCTTGAAACTGAGATGGAAGGGAGCAAGGCTACCATCAAGAAGCATCTTGACACGATCTCAGAGCTCCGGGAGCTTCACAAGCAGACCGACAACGAAATTGAGAAGCTGTCTAAGAAGGAGGCTAAGCACGCCAAGTTGCTCGAAGACCTTGAACAGCAACTCGCAGAATCCTTCGACCTGAACCAGGAGAGCACGACGAAGTTGGCTAATATCACCGCCCAATATGAACATCTCCAGCAGGAGAAGAAGGCTTTGATGGCGGAATCTGCGGGAAAAAATACGGAGTCTCAACAGCTTATCGAGAGCTTGACCGATGAGGTTGCAAGCCTTCAGGTGAGTCAATTTGGTATGGGAATGTGGAATTATAGGATGGCTAACTGTAATATCAGACGAAACTTGCGGAGGTTCAGATGGAGCTCCAGGGATTGGGTGGAGCACGCGCTCAACGATCCAACTCGACCTCTTCCAACAGCAATCTCCGAAAGAGCACTTCCACGGCCTCACTGCCATCTCCGCCTCCAGCAATTCCCCTCCCTCCCCTACCAGCCAATGCAGCTTCACCCGTTCCTGGCTCGATCCCACCCCCGCCGACACCAAGCATGTCCAGACGTCCCAGCAAAGACTACGTTGTTGCCCATATGGAGGACCAAGAGGCGCGGATCAAGACTCTCGAGAAGCAGCTCCAGGCAGAGAAGGCCCTAACAATAACGCTCGAGGAGGCACTCACCGATTGCGAGAACAAGATGAAGTCGCTACGATCGGACCGTGACAGTTTCCAGACCAAGGCCTCCCAGGTCCAACAGGAGCTCGACCGCGCCCGGAACGAATCACAAACAAGCAGGTACTCCATGCAGGCCGTCGAAGAGGAGCGGCTCGCGCGGAAGAAAGCCGAGTTGGCTCGGGAACAGCTAGAAGTCAGGATGCGTGATATAGCGAAGAAGAACAAGCGATCTTTCGCTTGCTTTTAGTTTTTATCTCGTTTTTTCACAAGCTCCTGTAATATCATTTTCTCATCAAACTGATTCTGGGAATCTCACTAATGAGACCTCTCTCTCTCAGCTTCATCAGTTAACCAAGCTAGCCTCTTTTTTTTCGTGTTTCTTACTTTTCCTGCCTCTATATACCCCCCCCTCTTCCTATTTTCCTTCTATCTCTGACGTTTTTGTCAATTTCTTGTTATACCTCTGGGCTTATGGGTGGATGAAAGTGATTTTGACTTTGATTGATGACTCGCTCTTCATTTGTGTTTCCTCTTCCTCTTTGACGCGTGAAATACCAATTTCTCTTTGCTGTTTTTTTTGCTATATAAAAAGCCATCGTTTTTTTCTTTTCAACACTGTTCTGGATGGATGGGTGGATGGATGGGACGGACGGACGTTCATACCTTGTAGGTGTTTGCGCTTTCTTTTTCTTTCTTCATACTTTCATTTCCGTACCTACTTCTACTACTCCCCCTCCCTTGTGTCCGCCAAGGTGTAAGGAAAGAGGAGGGGTGGGGGAATACTTTTTTCACTTATTAAACCTCAACTTTTACCATTTCTTTGTTTTATATTCACCCAAGACTTTTCCCCCTTTTTTCACCCTCCACATGGCTGTATACCGATGCCTATCTGTCTGTCTATCTATCTATCTATCTATATAGCTATTTACTCCATCCATCTGTACGCGTGTCTTTGTGCTTTTTTTTTTTTGTCGTCACTGGTGGCTGGTGTTGGATTCGTCGGGGTTCCGGAGATGTGCGTGGAATTTAACTTGCCCTCTTACTCATTTGAGACGGTCCGTATGGTATCTTATCTACCCGTATGATTAAATTTTGAACCAGGACACTGGTAGTTTTTACCAAGTCTACCGTCAACCACCCCCAGACTTTCCAAGCCAATTTATCCACAGTGACCTGGTGCAGTGCAGTATACAATACATCCACAACCAACAAAGCGATCAAACATGTCCGCCGAAAAGTCTTTCTTCGAACGTAGGCCATCTATCCATCCACCCAAGATGATGGGAGTATCCTAACTAATCTAAATAGTACAACGCGACCAACTAATCAGCGAAATCGCACTCTCTCTCGAACACGTTCTCATGAACATGAACCATCTCAACAGAAGTCTCGAAGGCGTCGTTGCTGTATATATTCCCCCCCCCCCCTACCTCTACTAGAATCCCTCTTCTTCCTGATCTTGAGCAGATACAAGGAATGAGCTGTGCAAAATGTCTTGGCGGATGTTGACTTTTTTTCCTTCTTTTCTTTTTCTTGCGTGGCTTCTTCGCTGGATTCCTCTCACGTGCTCTGCTATGCTCGCGCTCTACCGGTAGTGGGTTGGCGGGCTAACGTTTTGTCACTGGGTGCATAGGTTGGGAAAGAGTTCGAGAGTGTCGAAGCGTTGTGGTCACAATTCGAGGGGGTCATGGGAAAGAGCCCGGATGAGCCAAAAACTGAGGACGCGGGGGAGGGGGAGGACACACGTATGGGTGGGTGAGGCCATTGGGGAAGGCGAGGGGGGCGGGATTACATGTGGGTATGTGATGCAAGTAAATAGGTGAATAAAGCAAACAAATTGGGGGGGGACTGCTATTTCTATTATTATTTTATTTTTTGGTATTGCTACGGTCCGAGAGGAAAGCGCGGATTGCTTTCGCAGATTCGTGAGAAGTTTTGAAGACTGGTTACTTTGGAGTTAGCTGGTGGATTGGATGAATGAAGGGATGGATGGGTGGATGAGGGGGGAGGGGTACGCTGTCGTTCGTTCTCGTCAAGACCTTTCAAGAATTCACCGCCGCTGCTGATGACGCCTTGCGGGTTGTGAGCATGATCTGCTATTTCTGCTGCTCGCTTTTTGAATGTCTGTTTATCGTCAGCCTGTCCTGTCCTGTCCTGCCCTGTCTCAAACCATCCTCGTCCCTCCTCCTCCTCCGCCGGTCGTGAATTGGCTTACCTCGGAGAGAATATCAACCAACTCGTCCTCCTCCAACAATCCCAATATCCGCTCACCAAGAGAGTAGTAATGCGACGCTAGGGATCTCAAGTCGACCGTGCAAGGATTTGCCTTGAGGGCATTCTGTACCCTGGGAGCTAACGCCGGTGGAAGGTCTAGTGTTACGACATTCTGTTCCGTGCCTAGGCGTTGACTTACACCGAGCATCTCGGCGAGCCAGAGGGGAAGCTCGACTCTTGTTCCTTGCTTGATCTGTTTCGCTAATTAATTATTTTTTGTTTTCCTTGTTTAAGGGGGGAAATAGAAGGAAGTGGGAGAGGGAAGTGGAGGAGGAGGAGGGTTTATGTACATCAGTGTTTGAATTGCCTTCCAGGTACCCCAGGCCTGGTATTGTGATTTCGAAGGTGCATGGGATTTTCTGATAGATCGTCAGTTAAGGTTGCTTTTATTTTTGTTTGTTTGTTTGTCTCAGTGTGTGTGTGTGTGGGTATCATTTCACTTCAGTTTATCCCATAGGGCTTATCGTAATCGGGTATCAAAGGATGGCGTACTTGGGCATCAGTGAGGATAGCATCGATGTCGTAGTATGACATTATGAAATGACGATTGTGGATATTGTGTTTCGAGATGAACCAGGGGGGAGAGACTTTTTCTTTAAATAAGTTTGGCTTTTTCTTTTTTCTCTTCTTCCGTCCCTTTCTCTCCCCCTCTCTCTCTGTCTTCAGCTGAAGGCGGGCGGTCTTTGGTGCGGGGGTCGTTCCGGTCAACTTGGTCTGGTGGGAAAAAGGGAGGGAAAGGGAGGGAGGGAACTCGTATAGGTCACCCGCGAGAGAGGAGGAAGCTATGAACCAAAGTTAAAGGGCCTGCCGGTATTGTGGAGGGGGGGGTCTCAATCAATCACCGCAGAAGCATGTCGCAGAGGAAAATCTTGGTTCAGATGGCTAACCTTCCCAATTCACCAGTAGGTACAGGCGTCGGGAGGTCCCCCTTCTTTCTCCCAATGCGGATGGTGTGTCGATCGAGCCGCACCCGAACCCCTGTGTGTTGTCGTGACCTTCTACTAAACCGGGCAATAAATCGGTGGAGAGTTGACCTGACGATGAATTGCCTAATTGGATGAACAGGGAAGAAATAAAAGAGGAATTTCTAGGACCAATTGAGGTAGAAAAGAAAGGTTGTTTATTGCGCGGGTATCCGCAAGCTGGCTGTATTTGTCTAACTAATGTAACAGAAAAAGGCGGTTTATATGCACGCCAAGCTACCCACCGAAACAGAGTTCTTGCTGAGTGCGAAAAGGTTCCCAGCACTGCTGAAGCTACCCTATCAGAGGGGGGGCTCTTTCTAGCTTAAATGGTTGTCGGGGCAACAGAGGTTACCTTGGTTGTTTTGTTGTTGGTAGATCGGATAAACCCTGTTTGCTTCATCAATAAGCTCCCCCAACTCTCCCTCCGACTCTCTCTTAATTCCCATATAATTCCTAAACCCCAACTTCCCTACAAGTTACCTTTCTTACTTACCACTACCTCACCCTCCGACCACAAGTATCATCATAACCAGCGGAACAGGAAAGAAAAGGAAGGAAAAAAAACACGGACTATATTTTATTTAAATACCCTTTCACCCACTATCCATCCTACACCCGATTTTCTTTTTTACCTATCTACCAAGTTCCCCATCGGTGCTGATATCAAACAAAGCTTAGAATTAGCTTTCCTCTATATTCACGACACACAAGTAACCTACCCCTAAAGCTTTTATAACCTTACCCTCCCGAGAAAGGAAACAATGAGTGCCTCCAGCTGGGCGAACGCGCATTCCAGAATGTAAGTACCACCACCACCACCACCAGTAACAAAGTGGGCTACACCCCCCCACACCCACATCGTTTCTCCTTTCTTGTTCTCACCGTCCTTCCTTACAAACACGATCGCACGCACACATACATATATCACTGATCTATCTCCCACCGAAATCGCATTTGCAATTGCTAACGATATATCCTTTCTCTTTCCGGGGGCTTGTTTGAAAAAATAAAGTGGAACTCCTGCCAGTATGATGTCGGATCCTTCTACAGTAAAATCGGTAAAATCCCGTTCGACGGGTATCACCACCCCTGGCGTAACACCAGCCTATTCTAAAAAGCTGGTTGTTGTTGGCGATGGTGGCTGCGGTAAGACCTGTCTGTTAATATCTTACTCGCAAGGCTACTTCCCCGAGGTTTGTCCCATATTGCTTCCCCTTGGAATAGCTTTTTCTTCCTTGTACTAATGATGATGATGGTGACTGCGTGCGATGGAATAGAAATATGTTCCTACAGTGTTTGAGAATTACATTACGCACAAGCTTCACGAGGCCAGTGGGAAGACGGTTGAGTTGGCGTTATGGGATACAGCTGGCCAGGAGGAATACGATCGTCTGCGCCCGCTATCATATCCGGAGACGGATGTTCTGTTTGTTTGTTTCGCTATCGACTCTCCACATTCGCTCGAGAATGTTCTCGATAAGGTATGTTGGCTCCTCACGCTCTCCGCTTCAATTGGCTGGGATAGCTGGCTAATCAAGGCTGGACAAATAGTGGTATCCGGAGGTCCTTCACTTTTGCCCATCAACACCTCTCATTCTCGTCGGACTCAAAACAGACCTTCGTAAGAACCGAAACGTAATAGAGTTGTTGAAGACGCATGGTATGACTCCCGTCACAGCGCAGCAGGGAGAAGATGTCGCGGGGCGCATGGGAGCCAGGTATGCCGAGTGCAGTAGTAAAGAGATGACGGGTATACACGAAGTCTTTGACTTGGCGATGGACATGGCGGTCGGGGGATCGAAGGGGAAAGGGGGAAAGCCCAAGAAAAAGAAGTGTACCATTCTATAGTTACTGGCAGGATTGGTCCTCTTTTTCCGGCACCGCCCACGATATTTCCATTCACAAATCACATGCACTTCTTGCTAAGTTTCCATACTGTCTTCTCGTTGGCTGATTTCTTCTTTTTCCTTTTTCCATCGCCGTTTGTTTGATTCTCAATTTTTTATCCAGGTTTGCGTCGTATACCTTATTTTCCCCTTTTTTGTTGTATGGGTTTCATGGATTCATGGCATGGAAATGATGGAGAAAGTATTTTTTTTATTTTTTTTGACACTTCAACAAAAAGTTATGAAATCGCGGGACGAGTTGGTTGGCCGGCCGGGGGTTGGTTTTTGTGAGCCTCTTTGAACCTTTTACAGAGAGGATGGAGAGAGAAAGAGAGAGAATCGCTTCGCTTTTCTGCATGTATACCTTGGAGTCCCGAGTCTTGTATTTTCCTGGCGCGGCGGAGGTGTTAATGGGAATGAAAGCGTGAAGTAAGACCTATATATCGGTCAGTCATTCAGTCAGTCAGTCAGTCAATTGAACCAACGAGAAATGGGCCAAGGCGGTCTTTCCTTGGGATTTCTGGTGAGAGCGGTGAGCGTTTTGGCAGGCAGAGAGAAGATGTCCAGTTTAGTTTGGTCCGGGTGGCCGCTGTAGTTGATTTGGTGGTCCCTGAACTTGATGTGGTGGGGCGGGACTCACTGCGCGCGTTTCTCTCCGCCCCGTGGTACAGCACACTGTCCCACGAGCCGATATGATAACGTAGGGCTACGCACAGCAACTCGTGTTTATTTTTATTCATATTCCATCCCACCCTCTCCGTAGCCGAGCCAGGTCACAGCGAATCACAGTGACCTACAGTACGATATGTCCTGCAGGGTTCGGGGGTTGGGGTGTGATTCAAGTATATGAGGTAAGGGGAGAAAACGAAATTAGGGAATGCGCTGGCAGGAAGTTGGACCCTAGGCCTTTTGAGCCCCTGTTTAAGTTGTTCTTTTTAGCTTTTGCGTGAGCGGTGATGGGGTGGGGTTGGATGTGGGCGAGTGACTGTTCATGACGGCTCTCTGGAAGGGTGCGGTTACTAAGGTGTTGGCGGGGCGTATCATAGTACGAGTACTGTACGGAATGCTTTGGATTTGTTGGGTGTTCTTTTGGTAAAGTGTTAAACTCGTAGATTAATAAACTTTAATCTAGGTTTTGGTTGTACGAGTACTGGTTCCACAAGCACCCCAGAGTTGAATGGTGCAGGTAACAGACTGAGTCGGCTCGAGCAATCTCAAGTTCGATAACCGCTCAAAGAAAACAGGCAGTACAAGGACAGCACAAATGAAGCAAGTGCAGTAAAGCAGAGCAGATGCCACCAAAAGAAATTCAACAAACAAAACACATATTAGCCAGCCCCAAACCTCCAATACAATCATTAACCACTGAGTACAAAAAATAAGTGACCTTACGCAGCTCCTAAACCATCTCTCGGCAAAGCAGGAATCTTATGCAGCCCCACCTGTACTTAGAATCCCCCCACTTGTAATTTGTGCTCCCCACTCACTAATTCGGAACTTCTCAGGCGAGAATAAACCCATCTATGGTAGTTGCTCCTCTTCTAGGCACAGCGAGCCTTCCGATGCTGCACCGAGCACCTCCGCTTCCCAAACCTGAAATACAGGTTCCAAGTCCTCCAAGCGCGGCCTCTGGCCTGGTGGCAGAAAACATGACTCCACAGTCTTCTTCACTTGGGGTGGTATGTCTGTGGAATTTATGGTGACTCTTCTATCCTGGCACTCACTGATGCACTTTTTCTTTTCAATGATGCACCAGAATATACAGCCCATCATGTAGACCATAGCTTGTTCTCGCTCTTTGTCCGATGCAGAGCCCCAGAAAGGAATCGGCTTTCTATTGAGAGTGACACTGTTCGAGTTTTTCCGCGCGAGTATGTTGGTTATAGATCTTTTGTACTCGAATATATCCATGTGCGTTTCAAACACATCGAGGCCTTCGCATCCAGCGGGGAAGGGGCACGGGTGGGGGGAGCATATCATGCAGGTCTCTCCGGGGTTTGGCCCGCGAATAAATACAAGCCTCGACTGGGTAGGATCTGTATACGTCGTTCTCTGGCGCCAAGAGAGTATCTCTGGGGGAGTGTACTGCGTCCAAGAACCGCTAGTCTCAAAGTCAATGAGAATGAGGTCTCTGCTCTTTGAAAAAACTATGTTGTCTGGCTTCAGATCTGCGTAAAAACCCCAACGTCCATCCTTCTGTTTGGTGCGACGAATGTGGGTCATGGCAGACACCAGACCTGTGCACCACTTTGCCTTGTCGCTGAGTGTCACTTCTCCCCCAGCGAGGGCAGACATGAGCGTTCCTCCCGGACAGTACTCAGCAAGAAACCCGATGATGGGCATGTTCTCCCGTTCGAAGTATTTCGAAGCTGTATCAAGCTTATGCATGCTCGAGATCATTGTGTTTTTGCTGACCAGCATCCGCTTCCGTATGATATTTGGGTGCGGGTCCAGTCTCACTATCGCTTCTATCTCCTGATAGAGCAGCTGGGGGTTCGCGTTTGTCTTGAAGATGTAGCACCCGGCATCGTTCTCAAAAGCCACGATAGCTACGGACTCGTTCAAATAGGCCAAGCATCTGAGCCTCTCGGAGGGAGCAATCAAAGCACTCGGGTCCGGGACTCCCCACGAATTGCAAAGAGCACTGTACGAGATTAGACTATTCTCAAATGAATGGCTTCGGACGAAATTTATCTTGTATTTCATAGATTTCGGATCTGCTGGCACTATCTCGATGACACTGGATACCCATGGAAGATCCACAAACTGTAGGAGGGTCTCGAGAGGGATATCTACTTGATGTAAGGCGTTCAGGATTTCATCATATAAAAGCATTTCTTCGGACGAAGTCCCAGAGGATACGAAACCTCCCGGACCATCGAGTCGATACCCCCCCTGACCACCTCTAACTGGGAGACTAGGGAACCGAAGCTTGATAAAGCTAGGGACAGGTACCAAACGGTGTAAAGCATATATATCGCGACCATCCCGTCCATATATCGTCCAATCCCGACTTTGAGGGCAGACGACGTACGGATCACGAGGTACCCCTATGATATCGGGGATATCAATAGGACCCATGGAGGGAAACTGGATGAAAGGGATGAAATGATGAAATGATGAAATGGAAAATTGGAAGGACAATGGTCGGGGAAGGGGTTACTGGTGTTGATTGTGAGATGGGTCTCTGAAGGATTCGGCGAGTGATAAAAAAGTGTGAATAGTGGACGAGGGGGAGCAAAAGGAATAATAACCTGGAGGCCGCGAGGAAGAAGGGTGCAGGGGTGATTAGACCAGCGGGGATAGTAATAATATCATAACAATATTTTGATAGTGTCATAGCTTGCGCGTACTGGTACCCCAATGCTCGTCCGAATCAGCGAACGTCCTGGGGAAGAGTCAATGGATGTGACCCCACCTAATAGGCCCATTGATGTTGCCGCCCGAATATTGTTATAATGGGGTCTGGAGAAAACTGGTATTTTATCTCTGCACCTTATTCTGATTGTCTATATTTTGAAATATGGTATCATATCATATCTTCTGATCAGTAGGGTATCATATAGTATTCAGAGTGCTTTCCTGCTGCACTGATAAGGAATATGATAGGAACAAGTTAAACTCGAGTGATCCTCATGATGCAAAACAGTTCTCCTCGCTTAAGTTAACGCGAGGGGCGCGCCCTTTGAACACGGTCAGCTGACGACAGCTGTATCGTACCTTGGCTAACCGCTGACTGCATGGCGCCCGCAGAGCAGCATCGACCCGATTACCGGCATCTATCCCCCCCTTCCCCACTGCGTCAACGATAGAATGTCGGTCGCCCTGAATTCTTCCCCAGCGGCCGCGCAAAAATTTCTCGAGGCGCAAGCAAAGACGGTTAAGGAGAGATGTCCTGGCGAGTCCCTTGGCGATATCCGATTGGACCTGCTTTATACGGGGGACGTGCAGATAACTCTTGAGAGAATCTTGGAGGGCCAGGTAAATGGAAATCTAGTTGGTTGAGATTGGTTGATTGACCAATGGGAATAGTTTTTGTATGGAACTGCTCGAGATCCGCGGCGCCCTAGCGTATTGCGTCGAGTCACTGGTGGGAACAAAGGGACTAGTGATGGAGTTCCCGTGATAGATCTATCCGAGGACACTCCTGTCAAACTTCCATTAAGCCCCGCTGTCGCAAAGCGAAATCTGGACCGAGTCTACAACGGAAAGGGAAAAGGAAAGGAAATAACAAAGTAAGTTCCTATTTCACAGCATAGCAAACCTTTTTACTGACAGGTCCATCAAGGGCGGTCTCGAGGTCCCCGCTTGTTAGAAGTTTGGCACCGGAAGACGATCTCGAAATACTACCCGATAATGCGCCTTCCCCATACAGAGCTCTCCCGTCCTTGAGAAGCCACACTCCTGAGTATGGGGGGTCGCCTCTCTTGCCGCTCTCGTCAGCACCATTCTCTACACAATCTACACCATTTTCAAATAGACACCCTAATCCCTACGCTACATCGCCTCTGCAGAGACCCAGCTCTCCAATATCGATGTTGATACCACTTCCAAGCTCGGCAATAACTCAAGCCCTGCGTAGGGGAGGAACAAACTATTCTGCCTCTCCGACACCTAGGAAGCGAGCGGCCCCTGAGAGTGATGGGTCGGATATAGAAATTATTGAACCGTCTTTATCAAAGCCTTCTCCCTTACCAAAGCAATTCAATTCTGGCACATCCAAGCCAGACTCAGATTCCAGCTCGAAACGGAACTCCAGCCTCAGCGCACCCAAGCACCCCCCGAAGTCAGAGAGTAAGCCCAAAGATAGCATCCTTGATCTAGTCTCTGATTCGGGCTCTGAGAATTCCAGTTCTGGAGACGGTCCTGGGGCATATATCTCAAAGAGCTATAGCGAAGAACTTCAAGAACTCCTGAAGGCGGAGCGAGAGAAGAAAGGGAAACGCAAGTCTAGAACAGCAGCGGCTACGGAAGGTGCGGCACCAAAACGCCGCCGGAAAGTCAGCGCTGAAGCAGTAGACGGCGACGTCCCGGTGAAACCCACAAAAGCGTCGACCCGTATGACAGACGAGGAAAAAGCCCGCCGGGCTGTGGAAAAAGAAGAGGCCCGCGAAGCCAAGAGGCGCGAAAAGGAAGCTAAAGACGCAGAAAAAGAGTTCCAGAAGGCAGCCAGAAAGAGAGAAAAAGAAGCAAAGGACCAAGAAAAGAAACGAGAGCAAGACCTCTTATCCGCCAACAAACTCCGTAGCTCAAAGAAGGACTCCATACCGGAGATAATCGTCGACATATCCATGTCCCTGGCGGACACTTCCGTCGGCGAGCAGCTACAGCGCTTTTTACTAGAACTCGGGTGCAGAGTGAACCCGACCTGGGCGCCGCCAGTCTCCGGTAACCTGAAACTGGTGAAGTGGCGGCGAAGGGTGAAAGCCGATTTCGACGAAGACCTGGGATTGTTTGTTCCACTGGAGAACGAGCAGATCCGGGATGAGAACCACATACTCATCTACTTGACCGCTGAGGAATTCACCAACATAGCCCTTCCCGTAACGGCCGATAGACTGCCGGCGCACGTCCAGAGAGTAAAATCCGCCTTTCCAACTCCTGCAATGGCGAAGAAGCCTACTAGGTTAATATACCTGATAGAAGGCCTGCAAGCACTCGTCCGGAAACACAAAAACTTGCAGAACCGTGCATACCAAAACCGAGTTCTTAGTCACCTCCCCAGCGCCCCGAACACCCCCGGCGCTTCCTCAGCCTTGAACATAGATGATGGCACATCGATCAACGAAAACGACGTCGAAGACGCCCTGTTAGACTTACAAATAACACATAACTGCCTGATCCACCACACCTCCTCATCTGTGGAAACCGCAGAATGGGTGACCATCTTTACCGGGGACATTTCTACAATTCCATACAAGTACCCCCCGCCTCCCACCACCGCCACCATGATGAAAAAGAAACTAATACAAAACAGACACAGCAGGACCCACCTCGACACCTCATTCTGCGCCGACGTCGGGCAGGTAAAACCCGGCCTAGGCAAGCGCGACACCTACCGAAAAATGCTGCAGGAGATTACGCGAATCACGCCGGGCATTGCTGCAGCGATCGCGAAGGAGTACCCTGACGTGCGCAGGCTGGTTGGCGCGATTGAGCGTGGGGGTGGGGATGTTTTGGCCGGTATTGAGGTATGTTTGCCACTCCTAGGGTGCGAAGGGGGGGGTGCTAATTAAAGTTA
>Ga0307510_10002923_pt1 | contig 19649 bp, 18 predicted proteins | sample 12_EM_MG_FD_207224 | JGI IMG/M metagenome (GOLD analysis project Ga0307510, IMG submission 207224) | Populus trichocarpa ectomycorrhiza microbial communities from riparian zone in the Pacific Northwest, United States - 12_EM | ecosystem: Host-associated > Plants > Roots > Unclassified | place...
CGGATGCCCCTTCTCCTTGCTGGCATCAAAATGAATATCCGGCGTAGCATAATGCGCATGCTCCGAAAGACTCACCCGCCGCACAAAAGCCGCCATCACCAGCTGCTTCCAGCTCATCTCAGCACCCCCGGGCTCTGTCGCCGCCACTTCCTTCAACCTTCCCAATATTGCCGTACACGCGATCAACACCGCCTTCCCATTCAGATCGGCCGTCGCACTCGCCGCCGTAGGCGAAGTATTGGCGACCGAAAAAGTACTCGTCGCCTGCACCTTCACCAGCGCAGGATCGATCGAAAACACCGCACAAACCACCTGTATCATCTTGGTATTGACCCCCTGCCCCATCTCCACAGCACCCGTGCTCACCGAGACACTCCCATCCGTATACACATGCACCTGGGCCCTCGCCTGGTTCATCAACGTTTTTGTAAACGATATCCCAAAACACACCGGCATCATAGCCAGCCCTTTCTTAAAAAGTTTATTCCCGGCATTAAATTCCTTCACCAATCTCCCCAGCCCTTCAATATCATACAATTCCTCCGCCTTTTGCCAGCAGGCTTCCGCCTCACTCACCGCCAGCTGCCCATAAGGAAAGGCATCCCCCGTCTTTTGCAGATTCCTTTTCTGGATCACCGCAGCTGACACCCCCAACCTCTCCGCCGCTTTTGCAATGGCAGCCTCTATCACAAACATACCCTGCGGACCGCCAAAACCCCTGAACGCCGTATTCGGCGGCAGATTCGTCCGGCAGCTATAGGCCGTGGCCCGCACATTCGGTATAAAATAGGAATTAGTACAGTGAAACAAGGTGCGCTCCAATACAGCAGGTGACAAGTCCGCCGCCGCACCCGCATTCTGATAAAAAATCACCTCATAGGCCAATATCTTCAGATTGGCATCCAGACCGATCTTAAAATCAGAAGAATAAGGATGCCGCTTCCCCGTCATAACCATGTCATCGGTCCGGGGCATCGAATATTTTACCGGCTTCTTCAAATGAAGACAAGCCAACGCACAAAGAGCAGCCCAGCCATTGGCCTGATCCTCCTTACCACCAAACCCACCTCCCAACCGCGTCACTTCTATATCCAATGCATGCATCGCCAAACCCGTCACCTTCGAGACAGCCCGCTGCACTGCCGTCGGAGCCTGTGTGGAAGAATAGATCCGGATCGTTTGATTCTCCAGCGGCACCGCATATGCACCCTGCGTTTCTATATATAGATGTTCCTGTCCATTCGTATCCGTACGCCCCTCGATGATGTGCTCACATTCGCCCATGACGCCATCCACATCCCCAAGCCGGAAAGTCCGCGGCGGCACGATCAGCTCCCCCTTCGCCTGCGCTATCCTCGGATCGGTTATCACCGGCAACGGCTCGATCCCGACTTTTATCTTCCCCACCGCATGCCTCGCCGCCGTCTCCGAAACAGCCACCACAAAAGCCATAGGCATCCCGCAAAAATGAACATGCCCTTCGGCAAACAATGGCTCGTCCGGCACAATACCCCCGATCTGGTTCTGCCCCGTCACATCCCGAAAAGTAAACACTCGCACGACCCCCGGACTCTGCTCCGCACCACTGACATCAAAATGACGAACGATCCCATGAGCAACCGGCGAACCAAATACGGCGCCAAACAAGCTGCCCCTTATCAAAGGAATATCATCCAGGTAAATGGACTCCCCCCTCGTATGTGCCGCAGAATCGATGTGTTTCATAATACCTCCTCCACCGGCAACTCCGGAAATAAGGTTAAAAAATGCGCCTTGATCAATTGCCCCAGCAATAGTCGCTTATACGTCTCCGTCCCCCTCGCATCACTGATAGGCGAGATCTCAGCTTGCGCCCTCTCCACCACCTCCTCCAACAACTCCACATCCGGCTTACGGCCACCCATCACCGCCGACGCCCCCTCCAGCCAGGCCGGAACAGGCCCAACCCCTCCGGCAGAAATATGCCCCTCCACAATCCTTCCCTCCGACATCCTTACCAGTATCGCCGTATTCACACTGGCAATATCCAGGTTGGTTCTTTTACTCACCTTCTCAAAATGGAACAACATATCCCAACCCGGTAGATCAAAACTTATTCTTTCAATATATTCGTCCGGCTCTTTATCCAGCAACTTATATCCCCTATAAAACTTCCGCAACGGCAGCTCCCTCCGTCTCACACCATCGCTCAACGTGAGTCGCGCATCCAGCGCCAGAAAAAATATCGACAGATCCCCAATAGGCGAAGCATTCACAAAATTACCGGCCACCGTAGCGATATTACGAATAGGCGTCGAAGAGATCAGCTTCGCATATTCATCAAAATGCGGAAAAGCCCGGCGGATCACCGGAGACGCGATCATATCGGAAACCGTAGCCGCCCCACCAATGACACATCTCTCTCCCACGGCAAAAATCCCCTTCAATTCCCCCTTTCCGACCATAAAATTCAACTCCGCTTCCACCATCGCTTCATGCTGCTGCACATACAGATCAGTGCCTCCTCCTAAAAACCTCACCCCTCGCTGCAACCCCCTCTCTTCTTCTTTATGTCCCCCCTTCCCCGCCTGCAACACCCCATTCGGCTGCGACCTCATCGCAGCCAGCCTCCCGGGGATCTCCGCAAACCAGGCCGGCACGATCCCATTCTTTATCGCAAACTCCACCCGGTCAACATCTTCCCCATCCATCGCCCCAAAAAATTCCACCACCCTTGCCAACGCCCTCTCGATCGACTTGTACCCCGTACACCGGCAAATATTTCCATCCACCGCTGCCACAGCGTTAGCCTGCGTCAGCGCTTTATCGCTCAGACAGAATCCCGCCATCGACACAATAAAACCCGGTGTACAAAAGCCACACTGCGTCCCCCCCTCCTCACCGATCACCCGCTGCAATAAATTCAGCCCCTCCCCATTCAACCCCTCTATAGTAACGATATGTTTCTGATGCACATTCCCCAACGCCGTCAGACAGGAAGTAACCGGCCGGTAAACCATCCTCTCCTTTATCAACCCCTCTCCCCCCAGCGCCAACCCCTCACCAGACTTCCCATCCTCACCCAATCTCATACCCTCCCCCAACTCACCTGCCATCTCCCCCACCAATACCGTACACGCCCCACAATCCCCCTCCCTACACCCAATCTTCGTCCCCGTCAAAAATTCCCCATACCGGATAAAATCCAGTAACAACATCCCCGGCGGCTCAGCCGTCTGGATCAACTTATTATTGAGTAAAAATCGTATCATTATGGTCCATATACAATTTACACAATAATCAGCTCATATGAAAAAAATAACCCTCGCGCTTATACTCAGCACCATTCTTCTCTCCAGCTGCGCTCAAAAACCAATAAACAACGATGATAAAATAACCCAGGTTGAGAACAATCTCGTCGGCGCCACCCAGTCCCCTGGCGATCATCCCGCAAACATAAAAGACCGTATGTTGTATTTCCACATTCACGGATTAAGCATCGCCGTTATACAGAATTACCATATCCTCTGGGCTAAAGGTTACGGCTGGGCCGATCTCATCCGAAAGATCCCCGTCACACCCCAAACCCTTTTCCAGGCTGCTTCCATCAGTAAATCCATCAACGGCGTCGGCCTCCTCAAACTGGCACAGGAAAAAAAACTCGATCTCTACACAGATATAAATACTTACCTGACCGGCTGGAAATTTCCCTATGACTCGCTCTCAAAAGGCAAAAAGATCAGCGTAGCCAACCTGCTCAGCCATACCGGCGGCCTCACCGTCCACGGCTTCCCGGGTTACGAACAGGGAAAAGACCGCCCCGCCATCGAACAGATCCTCGATGGAAAGACACCCTCCAATTCCCCAGCAGTCCGATCCATGTATGAACCAGGTCTCCGCTCAGAGTATTCAGGCGGAGGCGTCACCATCTCCCAATTGATCCTCACCAACATCACACACCAACCCTATGATGAATACATGAAAAAAGAAGTATTACAGCCCATGGGAATGACGGCAAGCACATACGCACAACCGCCCACCGGCATAAAACCCGATTGGCTGGCAACAGCCTACGATCGCAATGGAGAAGAGATTACCGGCAAGTATCATATCTATCCCGAACAGGCCGCCGCCGGCCTCTGGACAAACCCCACCGACCTGGCCAATTACATCATCGAAACACAGCTGGCCTATGAAGGCAAGTCGTCCAAAGTCCTCGACCAGCAAACTACCCGACTCCGGCTGACACCCTATCTGAATAACAATGCCGCTTTGGGCGTTTTCATCGACAACCTCGACAGTACGTTATACTTCCAGCACGGCGGAGCAAATGAAGGATTTCGCTGCCAGTATTACGGCAGCCTGGCAAACGGCAACGGAGTAGTCGTTATGGTCAATTCCGACAACGGTAATATCATGCCCGAACTCATCAACAGCGTGGCAAAAGTTTATGGCTTTAAAGGACTCTATCGGAGTAAGACGACCATTGCCGTGGCAGACTCGCTGTTAGAAAAATATACCGGCCAATATGCACTTTCGCCCACCTTTATCCTGGTCATTTCAAAAGAAGGCAATCAATTATTTGCCCAGGCAACAAATCAACCCAAATTCAAAATATATGCAGAAACACCAACAAAATTCACACCCAGCGAGTTCCCAGCCAAAATAGAGTTTATAAAAGATCCCAACGGTAAGATCAATTCGATCACCCTCGACCAGAATGGTCAGCAGCATGAAGGCCAACGCATCACACCCTAAAAACCCGACGCCCGTTGCCGCACCATACCCGTCACCAAACCACAACCATCACCACGCCACAACCATTTCAACACCATGCCCGTCCCAATCCTATACCCCTCACCACGCCACAACCGTGGCAATGCCGCACATCCGTCACCCCCTCCTGTACAGATCCCCTATCGCCCGGATAACCTTTTCAAACCCCTGCCCCCACCGTATACTATCCAAAAAGATCTCGATCTCAGCCTGTGCTTCGATCCATTCAAACCAGGGCAGACAAAAAGGCCCATCCGGAAATTTCTCCCTTACATACCAGGCTAAGGGTATATAAGGGCTGTCATATTGAAAAACCCTTTCCTCCATCCTTTCAAAAAGCTCCGGTTTCAAAACGACCTTTAGATCATCCCATAGCCGGATACCCGCTACAAGCTCCGGTTCTGACTCCATCTGCGCAGCCAGCCCCGGCAAACCCTCCTCCCTTAAAAACTCTCCCAGCCAGATCTTAAAGGACCCGTCAGATCTGTCCAATATATCCCCGCTCTCTTTCTTATAATGCCGGATCAGATCCTCCAGATAAAACCGCTCCGGCCTCCTGTTAATGATATATTGGATGACCCTGCCCTCCAATTCATTGATTTCCTGAATACTAGTCTCCAAAAAATCATACTTCGGCTGCGCAAACAGCTCAAAATAATAACTCTTAAAAAAAACAGACCTCCTGTCATAAGTGACCTGCACATACAAAGGATAAGTCTCCACACCCCTGAATAGCATCGGCTTCAGCCGCTCATTATGATAAGTTTTATAACTGACATCATAAAATTCCTTGGCCATATGGTCAACATTTTAACAAATATAAATGTTTTGATTAAATAATTTTATTGTCAAAACATTTATCCATGGAACAAAACAGACTACGCCGCCTCAACCTGCGTCTCACAGAGTCGGAATGGGACAAGATCCACCGGCTCGCCGCCAATTCCACCTGCCGCAGCACCAGCGAATACGCCCGAAAAGTGCTCTCCCAAAAACCGGTCAGGGTATTCTACCGCAACCAGTCCTTCGACGATTTCGAAGAACAAATGGTACGCCTCCTGCCCCAGCTCGAGACCTGCCGTAATGACTTCGCCACCGCCATACAAAAACTGGAAACCTTGATGCCAACAACCGAAATAATGACAACCCTCCACGACCTCCATCTCTACGCAAACCAGCTGTCAGACACCACAAAACAAATAAAAGGCCACCTTATCAAACTATCCGACAATGAGACCAAAAATAATGACCTCCAACAGCATAGCCAGGTCACTGACCTACAACGAACAGAAACTCACACAAGGTAGAGCCGAATGCCTCACCGCTGCCAACTACCTGAAAGACCCGGACCAGCTCACCTATGCCGAAAAGCTCCACCGTCTCCAGCATCGCATGGAACTCAACGAAGCCGTCACAACCAGCCAGCACATCACCCTCAACTTCGACCCCTCCGACAAGCTCTCCAACGAAAAAATGAAACTTATCGCCGACACCTATATGAAAGAAATAGGCTTCGAACACCAACCCTATCTCGTCTACCGCCACCACGACGCAGGCCACCCCCACTGCCATATCGTAACCACCCACGTCCGCAGCAACGGCGACCCGATAGAGTTATACAACATCGGTAAAAATCAATCCGAACAGGCCAGACTACGCATCGAAAAAGAATACCAGCTGATGACAACCGAAAAAAAACAACAGCTCCGCCAGCAACAACGACACCCCGATGGAGTACAAAAGATCACCTATGGCGAGTCATCCACTACCCAATCCATCTCGCGGGTCCTCGACCACGTAACGGAAAAATACAAATACACGACACTGAAAGAGCTCAACACCGCCCTGAGATTATATAATGTAGAAGCCTACCGCGGCAGGGAAGATTCAAAACTGTATCAGCGCCGCGGCCTTCTCTACCGCGTCCTCGATGACAACGGCAGATATCTCGGCGTCCCCCTCAAAGCCAGCTTCTTTGACTCAAAACCCACCCTCGACAACCTCGAAAAGAAAATGATCCAAAACCAGACCCTGAAATTGCAACATCAGCAGCATTTACATGTCAGCGTCCAGTGGAACCTATCCAGGGAATCCAACACGATGGAACAACTTAAGCAGGCAATGGCGAGGGACAAGATCCGCATGATCCTCCGTCAGAACAAACAAGGGATCTGCCAGGACGTCACCTATATTGACCTCAATAACAAATGCATCTACAACGGCAACGAGCTCGGCGAACGCTGCAACCACCTCGCCATCCAAAAAATCATCGACCGCGAAACCACTCAAAAACTCGAACAATCCCAAAACCAGACCCAGGCACAAAAACAAACCTATCGCCTCCGGCATCACTTCTGAATACCGGACATATATCGTATCAAAAACGTACTATCCCGCCACCCTAAAATAAATATACAATACTGATTATCAACCAAATAAGATTCTGGCATTTTATTTCGTATATCCTTACGTCATAAATTCATCCACATGCTCAAAACCTGGTTCAAGCTCGCCCTTCGCAACCTGTTTATAAACCGTTTTTCCTCCATCATAAATATCGGGGGACTGGCCATAGGCATGGCTGTTGCCCTCCTCATCGGCCTGTGGATCTATGACGAGCTTTCTTTTAATAAAGACTACAAAAATTACGACCGCATCGCCCAGGTAATGCAAAGCCAGGTCGCCAACGGCAAAAGATCCGTGCAATCCACCATGCCCTTCCCCATGGGCAACGAACTCCGGAATAAATACGGCAACGATTTCACCCATATCGTCATGACCTCCTACACCGGCGACCACATCCTCACCACAGGAGAAAAAAAGCTCAGCCGGATCGGCATCTATATGGACAAAGGCGCCCCCGCCATGTTCTCTCTGAAAATGCTAAAAGGTAGCTACAACGGACTCGACAACCCCAATTCCATCCTGCTCGCCGCCTCCACCGCAAAAGCTATCTTCGGCGATACAGACCCGGTCAATAAGCCGATGAAGATCGACAACAAGCTCAACGTAACCGTGACAGGTGTCTACGAAGACCTGCCCAACAACACCGACTTCAAAGACCTGGGCTTCATCGCCCCCTGGGACCTCTACATAACATCCGAGAACTGGCTCATAAGAGCACAGAAGGACGCACAGTGGGATAACAATTCCTTTGGGGTCTATGTCCAGCTGGCTGAGAATGCCAATCTCGATGCCCTCAACAAAAAGATCATCAATATAAAACAGGACAAGGTCACTCAGGAATTTAAAAACCTGAAGACCGAGATCTTCCTCCACCCGATGCGCGACTGGCACTTACGGTCACACTGGGAGGACGGCAAACAAAGCGGCGGTCTCATCGAATATATCTGGCTGTTTGGCATCATCGGCGTCTTCGTGCTGATCCTGGCCTGTATAAACTTCATGAACCTCAGCACAGCCCGCTCCGAACGACGCGCAAAAGAAGTGGGCATCCGCAAAGCCATCGGCTCCCTGCGTTCACAGCTGATCAGCCAGTTCTATATCGAATCACTACTGGTTGCCCTCTTTGCCTTCATCGTCTCGATCCTGATTGTACAATTCGCCCTGCCCTGGTTCAACCAGCTCGCCGATAAAAAAATGGCCATTCCCTGGTCCGCTCCTTTATTCTGGCTCATCGGCCTGGCCTTTTCCTTGCTCACAGCGATCATAGCAGGCAGCTACCCCGCACTCTATCTTTCTTCCTTCGACCCCATCAAGGTCCTCAAAGGAACTTTCAAAGTCGGCCGTTTCTCATCTATACCCCGCAAAGTCCTGGTCGTCCTTCAGTTTACCATTTCATTGGCCCTGATCACAGCAACCATCATCGTCTACAACCAGATCCAATTCTCAAAGAACAGACCGATAGGCTATGACAGAACAAGCCTGATGATGATCAAAATGAAATCCCCGGATTTTTATGGGAAATTTGGTCTGCTCCAAACCGAACTAAAGAGCAACGGCGCTATCACCGGGTTCGCAGAATCATCCAGCCCGCTGACCAATGTCTGGGCCAGCGGCAATGAATTTCAATGGCCCGAAAAAGACCCTAACCTCGCCGCCGACTTCAATACCATCTGGGTCACCCCCGAATTTGGAAAAACAGTAAGCTGGTCACTCAAGGCCGGAAGAGATTTCTCAAAAGATTTCTCAACCGATTCCTCCTCGATCATTATCAACGAAGCAGCAGCAAAATTCATGGGAATAAAAGATCCCGTCGGCGCCACGATTAGGAATGGCATTGGCGACTACGCAAAAAATTACACCATCATCGGTGTCGTAAAAAATATGGTCATGGAGTCTCCCTATGAAACCGTTCGTCAGACCATCTATTTCATGGATTATGATAACGTGAACTTTATCATCCTAAAGCTCAATCCCAACAAAAGCGTCAGCGAATCCATCTCAAAGATCGAAGCCACATTCAAAAAGCTGATCCCCGCCGCCCCCTTTGACTACCAGTTCGCCGACAAAGAATTCGCCGCAAAATTCGCAGCCGAAGAACGTATCGGCAAGCTCTCTACCTTCTTCTCGGTCCTCGCTATCTTCATCTCCTGTCTCGGCCTCTTCGGACTGGCCTCCTTCGTAGCCGAACAACGTACAAAAGAGATTGGCGTCAGAAAAGTGCTCGGCGCCTCTGTCACCAACCTCTGGGGTTTATTATCAAAAGACTTTCTTATCCTTGTCGGCCTCTCCTGTCTCATCGCAACACCCCTGACCTGGTATTTCATGCAGGAATGGCTCCAGCAATATAGCTACCGCACAGAAATAGCCTGGTGGATCTTCGCCATCACCACATCCGGAGCCATCCTGCTTACCCTCGCCACCGTCAGCCTCCAGGCCATCCGCGCTGCCCTCGCAAACCCCGTAAAAAGTCTGCGATCGGAATAAGTACGGAATGTTTATTTTTTTTTTACATCTTTGTCTATTATAAACCGTTATGTATAGACCCCTGACCTCCCTACTTTTAGTTTTATTGCTAATTTTGGGCTGCGAACAGCGTCCCCAGCAGACGATAGCCTCGACGGATTCCACATCACATCCGAATGCCATGCCCATCTCGAATAAAACAGATAGCCTTGCGAAAAGAATGGAAGCTCTCGAAACAGCTTCGAGGACCCAGGAAAGCGAATTAGACGATTCACTGGGACAAAAGATTTCAACGATCACTTTTAAGATCAAGGCTACTGGAGATGATATAAAGTCGGCCGACGAAGGCAATGTCCCCTGGATTAACCTCGATTCGCCTAAAAAGAAACTAAATGGACTGATTGATCCGGATGAGTTGGTTCTTCCCTATAAAAAAGTAGTATTGATAATTGACTATCCTGTTAAAAAACCAGTTTTCTTTGAACTGAGCAGTTCAGCAAACGGATTTTCAAAAAAACAGATCATACTTGAAATATACAACAGATATCACCAAATGTATGATGAGGAAGAAAGAACGGCAAAAATAAAAACAATACCAACTAAGCAAAGAAAGTTGCTGGCAAACCGGAACCAGACCGACGGCAAATTTGGAATATGGGGCCACGATCTTTCCGACCTGGAACTAAGTTCAATTGACGTTTTTAAAAATTCCCGGAATATTATCTTCTTACGCCTTGACATAGAATCATAGACGTAAATAGAGCAAAATTACACCCGCCCCGGAAACTCATCCAGACTCTTATACCGCATCGCCGGATCAACCCCGCTTTCCCCAATAGCCCAAACGGCCATCGCATACAACACCGGCCTAAGCCCCAAACCCGAAGCACTCAGACTATACCTCACAATCGGCATCTTTCCCTCCTTTACATCTCTGATTATCAACCCATCCGCCTCCAGCTGCTTCAGCTGCTGCACCAATACTTTCTCCGTTATCGCAGCTATCGCTTTCTTCAGTTCATGATAACGCCTCTCACCGGATAACAAATGAAAAAGTATAACGGGCTTCCAATACCCGCCTATCTTCTCCATCACGAACGTTACCGGACATTCCTTAAAAGCCGCTTGTTTGTTTTCCTGTATCGTTGAATTCTCTTTAACTGCTGTCATGGCTACATACTTTAGGGTAAGCTCTTGTACAAGAGTCAGTACGAAAATACCTTTGCTCACAGGAAAAATAAAATAAATCATGAAAATCACACTCACCGGCTCATTAGGCAACATCAGCAAACCTCTGGCAACTCAACTCATCGGCGCGGGCCACCAGGTCACCATCATCAGCAGCGACCCGTCTAAAGCATCAGCCATAAAAGCATTGGGCGCCACTGCCGCCATCGGCTCAGTCACAGACCGGCAATTCCTCACAACCGCCTTTACAGGAGCGGATCTTGTTTACACCATGATCCCACCCGGATTCGGCGCAGTAGACATTCATGACAGCTTCACCAGCGTCGGTAAAAATTACGCAGCCGCCATTCTGAGCACAGGTGTAAAAAAGATAGTCCATCTAAGCAGCATGGGCGCCCATCTCACAACCGGTCCAGTATTGACCATCGCCGCAGCCGAAGTAGAAAAGACCTTGAATGTTATACCCAACATCGCCATTCGACACCTGCGCAATCCATTCTTCTATACCAATTACTATGGTTTGATCGGGATGATCAAAAATATGGGTATCCTCGGCTCCAACTACCCCGGTGACAACCGCCTCCTTGTAGTTCACCCCCTGGACATCGCCGCAGCAGCCGCCGAAGAGATCGAACGGGGTTTTACCGGGATCAGCGCACGCTACGTCGTCAGCGCCGAAAGCACTCCCCAACAGATGGCCAGCGCCCTGGGCTCAGCCATCGGCAGACCGGACCTGCCATGGATAGAGTTCAGCGACGACCAAACCCTGAACGGCATCATCCAGACCGGCGCCCCTCAACAATTCGCCAGCGCGATCGTAGAGAACGGAGCCTACCTCCGCAACGGAAAATTTTGGGAAGACTATGAAGCCCATCATCCCGCCACGCCAAAAGGCATCCAACCCGATTCCTTCGCCAAAGAGTTCGCAGCCAGATATCACCAATTGTAGATTTCAACAGAGCAGAGTCCCGTCGATGCCCCGATTTCTTAATTATTTACGTAAATTCAAACTGCAGGACAACGACGTCTGCAAACACTATACATTCGTAGCAGAAGGCTGTTTCAAAAAATATCACGTCGACAAAAAAGGATCCGAACACAATCTCCAATTCGCGCCGAAGAACGTTACCTGACCTTTTTAAACCAATACCCGCATCTCTCATCAAGACTCCCCAGCACCCAGATCGCCTCCTACCTGGGAATTACCCCCGAATTCCTAAGCAGGATCCGAAAGCCTTCGGCCTCAACAGATCAGAGCTATTCACCCGCCAGGGCCATTCCCCCAACGTCATCTTCCCAAGGGTCCAGGGCATCGAATGCGTCGGAGAAGTAGAGGACGATCCTTCCAACACCTATAAAAAAGGTCAAAAAGTCGCGGCGATCATGGGCGGTATGGGCAGAGACTTCGACGGAGGATACGCAGAGTACAGTTCCGTACCCCTGTCCATCGTCTTCCCTTTCGAAAGCCATCTGCCCTGGACAACACTCGGCGCAATACCCGAAATGTTCCAGACCGCCTCAGGCTCACTCTCACAAGCACTCGAAATAAAAAAAGGCGAAACCCTCCTCATCCGGGGCGGAACCTCTTCGGTCGGTATGCTATCCATCCACCTCGCCCGCCGCATCGGAGCCACCGTAATTGCCACTACCAGGAATCCGGACAAAGTCGCCCATCTCAAAGACAACGGCGCCGACCACGTCCTTCTCGACGACGGACTGATCAAAACCCAACTCCAAACCATCTTCCCTCAAGGCGTCGACAAGGTCCTGGAGTTGATCGGCATCACAACCCTCAAAGACTCGCTCCAATGTATCAAACCAAAAGGCATCGTCTGTATGACCGGCATCCTGGGCGGCGCATGGACCATGAAAGAGTTTACCCCCATGGCCGATATCCCCTCACTCGGTCGCCTGACGGTGTATAGCGGTGACGCAAACAACCTGGATAAAGACGGGCTCCAGGATTTTATTGATGCAGTCGGACAGGAAAGCCTCACCCTAAATATTGATAAAATATTTAATATCAACCAGATCGCCGAAGCCCACTCCTATATGGAAAGCAACCAGGGCCGGGGGAAAATAGTCGTAACCCCAAATTGATCCCCAAAACAACTACAATCATATAATAATCATATAAATACATATAATAAACAACATCAAAAAACCAAATGCTGCAAAACCCGAAATTGTTATTTCTGCGGCAGAATCAGCCATTATAGCTGAATAAGGCGTACCATTGCCAGAAAGAACGCATGGGGCAGCCCCCCAGGGAAATTTATAAACCCGATTATTTATGACTGAAGGAAAGTTTTTGGCGCTTTGGACGAAGTATTTACCCGCAATTAGAATCATGCTTAAGAAAGCAATGAATGAAGACCAGCAGATCACCCTTAGTAAAATGGAACTGCAATCCGTCGACAATAGAAAGAACGTCAATTTCTCTTTCGAGGTGACAATAAACAACGGAAAAGTCGAGAACAGCATCAGCGTCGCGCAAATAGGCAAGGACCTGTTCAGTGTACTCAACGGCGACCCCGCCGTAAGGAACTTTATGCTCGAAAAAAAGGTCAACATCCAGATGTCAAGAGCATCTCTCATCACATTTAAATGCACCGACCTCAGCACTGCAGAAGCAGAAGCATAGAATAGGTTTAAGGCCGCTCCGCAAGGAGCGTGCCTTCATTTTCACTTTACTATTTCCTCGATAGCATCTACCAGCGCCTGCAACAGTTCAGTCTCCGGCACCTTCCCCTTTTCTTCAGGCGGTATCAACGCGCGCCAGTTCCCCTCCTCATCCCGCTCAAAGACCACCATCGTATCCCGCACATTCACATGTAACCCATAAGTATAGCCCCGCCGCACCAGGCTGGCCTCAAACTGCATTTCCACACCTCTATATATAACCGGGATAAAAAACGGATCTTCCATAAATATTATAACAGCTCATTCATCTCCTTCCAATGATAAACCTTTACCTTCTCCGTCTGCATCTTCGCAGCAGCATTATTCATCGCCCTGGCAATATCCTTCCCTTCTATCCCCCTGTATTTACTCGACCCAAAGATCGGATTGATCACCCCGAATACCCCGATTAAAAACTTCTCCAACGGCCGGCTCTCCTTCCGGCTTCCCATGATCATCGACGGACGAAAAATATGCGTATGCTCAAGATCCAGCGCGATAATATCCCGCTCCGTCTCCCCCTTCGTTCGCACATAAAAAATACCCGATCCCGCATCAGCCCCAACCGCAGTAACCAAAAAGACAGCTTTCGCCCCCTTCTCCTTTGCGATCCTCGCCGCCAGGACCGGGTAATCATGATCTATCTGGTAATATACCTTCTCATCCGGTGTTTTTTTCTTAGTGGTGCCCAGCGCTATGTACACGTCATCCGCATCGATCCTATCCTGCAAACCCGGCAAACTGGCATAGTCCCCGATCAGCGTTCTCAACTTAGGATGGCCGACATTCAGATCCTTCCGGACAACAATAGTCACCTCGGAATAATCCGGGTTATTCAACAGATCGGCAAGAAGACAAGAGCCCACAAACCCGCTGGCTCCAAAAAGAATGGCTTTTTTCATACCTTTAGTAATACCCCAATATATGTAAAAATTTGAAGCCCCGCCTCATTTACCTCCTACTCATCACCAGTTTCACCAGCTGCTCCATAGTCAGCAAACAATACTATTACATCCCCGATCCCCCTCATCCCATCATAAAAGATCACTCCAGCTATATTAAAATGATCCACCCCCAATTCGCGATCACCGATACCTCCGGCAAACCCATGGCTACAATGAACACCAGCAACGGCATCGGCATCCCCATCCTGGCTGGCCCTCCATATATCCCGGTCCTGCCCGTCGGTATCATCTCCATCTTCTACAAACGAATTCATTATTTTGTAATGGACCTCAGCATCAGATGCAGCGACTCAAATAGTATAAACCTCGCCATCGACACAAATAATTGTTACATCATCGTCAACGGCTCAAAAAAGATCCCGGTAAAAACACATGACCTGTTTATGGGCAGACCCGGAGAACACAACTATCGCCTATCCCTTCCCATCCGCTTTGCAAAAGTTCACAGCCTGACCATAACAACCGGCAATCCCCTGCTCGACCGATCCCTAAAGAACATCACCTTCTATCGCAGGAAAAGACTGACCCACTCGATCATCGGGCCCAGTTAAACGCCCTCCGGCAATCCCACCTTAGAGACATCCACCTTCCCGGGCAACCCCACCTTACTCCCCGCCAACGCATAATAAAGTATATAAGCAAAACAAGGCAGGATACAAAGACAAAAAGCCACATTGTTCTGAAGATGCATCTTATCTTTCAACGTCCCATACAACAGCGGCACTATCGCCCCTCCCGCAATCCCCATCACCAGCAAAGCCGAAGCGAATTTCGTGAACTTCCCCAGCCCCTCCAGGGCCAGCGGCCATATGGCAGGCCACATCAGGGAGTTCGCCAGCCCCAACAGGGCGATCAACGTGATTGCGACATATCCTGTACTGAAAAGAATACCAAGCCCGAAGACAAGCCCCAGAATAGCGCAGATCCGCAGTGCGGTTGACTGACTCAGATACCGGGGGATAGCGACAATACCCACAATATAACCGACCAGCATGGCCACAAGCGTAAACGTCGTAAAATATTTAGTCTGGTCCAGCGGCATCCCCATCGTCTTCCCAAAAGTGCCGATCCCATCCCCCGCCAGCACTTCCACACCCACATAAAGAAAGATGCACAACACACCCAAAAGAAGATGAGGAAAATCAAAAATGCTTTTTTTCTCCGTGCCCACCGCCACAACACCACCAACACCTGCATCCTCCTCCACCTGTATCTCCGGTAACGAAGACGCCTTGATCATCAAAGCCAACGCAACAAGCACACCCGCCATGACCAGGTACGGAACGATCACCCTGCCAGCCAGCTGAGCAAGTATCACCTCCCTCTGCCCTGCATCCGTCGTCGCATGGACCTGCGCCTCCAGCGCCGAAGCGTTCTTAAGCACAATAGCGCCGACAATGATAGGACTAAGCACACCCGCCACCTTATTACAGATGCCCATAATGCTTATCCGCTTAGCGGCACTCTCCAGCGGTCCTAAAATAGTTATATAGGGATTCGAAGCCGTTTGTAACAAGGCCAGCCCCATACCCTGAACAAACAGACCGATCAAAAAAAGAGGGAAACTGCGCGCGTAAGCCGCAGGTACGAAGACCAAAGACCCCAGCGCCATGACAAACAACCCCAGCGCCATCCCATTCTTATAACCCGTCTTTCGCAGGATCAGCGCACTGGGTATAGCCAGACAGAAATAGGCGATATAGAAAGCGAACGTTACAAAGAAAGCCTGCAGATCCGTATGCAGCTCACAAGCCAGCTTCAGAAAAGGGATCAGCGTCCCGTTCAGCCAGGTCACAAAGCCAAAAACAAAGAAAAGAATGCCGATAATAACAATGGCATTTCCAGGACGGCGGGTAGTAGCAGTAGTTGTTGTACTCATATCAGGTATTAGGTACCCAATATAAAGAATTTGTAATCATTCGGCGCTCTTAACAATGATCAAACGTTTGCGTAAAACCAAAAACACTATCCCCACAAAAAGTCCGATCATCCCTCCCACATAACTGAAATTGTGGATGGACCCAACCGTGATATACGCCGTACGATCCTTCAGATCCGAAGGCATCCACCAGCTTACACCCTTCCCCGCCAGCACATTATGCCCATAAAGCCCCCCGACAACTCCGGCGATGATAGTGATCAGCAAAACCCACCCCAACGCCCGCAAGGTGTATGAGAACATCGTGTCCGCATCCGGAAAGATAAAACCGACAAGCCCCAAAACCACCCCGATCAAAACCCCCATCCACCATGTTGCCTTCACACCCGTCAACACCACCGCACTCCGCGGCTGCGTCATATGCTGCGCCGCAGCAGAATCCGCCAGATTGAACTGGATGAACTTGAACTTGGTATAATATTCCGGACTGATCGAATAGGTCACCTGGTCATGACCGACACCATAGATCGAGGCAATCACCGTAGCTACCAGGATAATAAGGCAGAAAATGGCAAATTTTCGCATGGTCGAAGAAATTTTGTCGTTGGAGTAATAGTCTTAAAGTTACGACATTCCCCTATCCCATAAAAAAGGGAGGCCCAAAGACCTCCCCCCAATCCATTACAATATCAAAATTAATTATACCCCGGATTCTGCGTCAGCGTATTCTTCCCATTCTTCTGCGTCAGATCGATCTGCTCCAGCGGGATCGGATACTTCTCATTCTTATTCAAAGTAAAATGTGCCCCGATCACATCCGTCACGAACTGCGACTCATAACTAAAATAAGCATTCAGCGCAGCCGGCGCCAACCCCCACCTCACCAGGTCAAAATACCGGTATCCCTCCATCGCCAATTCCAGCTTCCGCTCAAAATAGATGGCCTTCAAAGCATAATCAGCACTGCCAAACGCCCCATCCGGATACGGACTGATCTTATAATTCGCCGCTAAATCACCACTAAACCCCGCCGACGGATCAGTATCATCAGAGTACGCATATACCCACGCTTCCGGATGCAAAGCCATCCGATTCCGCACCCTGTTCACATAGATCTCCGCCTGATCAAGATTCCCAAGCTGCGCTTCCACTTCCGCAGCCATCAGCAGCACATCGGAAAACCGGATCACGAACACATTTATCGCTGATCCCGGCGCCCATTGATTCGCATCCCCATCCGTAGCCTGGCTGTCACTCCAGTAGACATTCTTCTTCGGAGCATACGGCCCGGCATAACGCTGATCACGAACCCAGTCCTGTCCCGTATAAATACCCCAGTCGAGATAAGGTATCCCCCGGCGACCTACCGTCCAGTCAAGCCGCGGATCAAGATTGCCCGCATCAGGCGTAAAAGCATCCGATGACAATAATCCCTCATCATTCTTCACCGGGTAGTTGTTGTAGGTGTCAAGATAAGGAAGCCCATTGGGATCGGTCCGGAAAGAGTTCACCAGATCAAAAGAAGGCTGAAAAAATCCACAGCAGGGAAAAGGGCTGCTCCCGCCATAAGGAAAATTCAGGGCATCCCCCTGGTTACTGTTGGCTATCGAGCCATTCCCGATATTGGCCGCCATCTCGATCACGAACACCGCCTCCGGATTCGCATTCTCAAAGGCAGGCATGTAATTATGCTCAAATGCCGGGTTCAGATCATACGCAATACCATTGGGAGTCTTCCCCGAATTGATAACAGCCGTGAACAACGGCTCGGCATCCGAATATTTCTTCTCATACAAGTACGTCTTCGCCAGGTAAGCCGCAGCCGCCCACTTATTGGCACGCCCGATCTCCGTCTGTGACTCCGGAAGACTATCGTACGCAAATTTAAGATCTGCTTCGATCTTCGGCCAGATATCTATCGTATTGGTCGGTGTATAATCCGTCGTCGTTTCGTCGATCCAGGGCAGGTTGCCAAACACCCGCCTGAGATCAAAATAATAATGCGCCCGCAGGAACCTCGCCTGTGCCTTTATATTCGTCGCCTCATCAGCAGGGATGTTCTTCGCCAGTGGCAGATATTTCAACGTATTATTACAGCGATTGATCCCCTCATATACACAAACCCACTTGTCATTGAGGATGCTATTGCTCGGATCGACCGTAAAATTCACCAGCGGGATCATAACGATCTGGTCCGTCCCATCACTCCCCTTATGAGCATCCCCCCCAGCCACACTCCCCAACAGCCAGTTACTGGGTGACACCCCCCATGCATTACCCCCGTTCAGGGCGAGCAGGTCACCGGTAGTGTCGGCCTGACCATCCAGCGCCCCATAGGCGCCGATTAACAAATTGCTTACCCCGGCTTCTGTCATCAGGTCGCTGGGCTGAAGCGAACCCTGCGGAGTCCTTTCCAAAAATGACTTCTTACAGGAGACAGCCACCGTACCCACCAAAAATATATAGAGAAAATATCTTAATCGCATAAAAAAGTTTTTACCGGTTAACTACTAAAATTTAAGACTTACACCAACAAGATATTGTCTGGAATTAGGATAGGCTCCTTCATCGATCCCGAACTCCGTCACACCATTCCCGTTGATCTCAGGGTCTTTCCCGGAATACTTACTGACCGTAAACAGATTGGTCGCCTGTACGTAAAATCGAAGACTTTGTACACTGAACTTCTTTAACAAGCCTTCCGGAAGTGAATAGCCAAGTAATACATTCTTTGCCCGTAAATACGAACCGCTTTCTACATAATAAGAATTGGGATCGGCATTCGTACTGGCATAACCGACATTCTCCTGTATCGGCGCCTTAGCATTCATATGTGTAGGCGTCCAGGAATCGTATAAGGCAGTATGGCTCTTGGCTCCCGCAAAAGAGGGATAGAAGTCCGTCCACCATCTCACCTGGTTCCAGATCTGGTTTCCCTTAACGCCATAAAAGAAGATGCTGAAGTCAAAACTCTTATAGCTGGCTCCGAGGTTGATGCCATAATTGAATTTTGGGTTGGGGTTACCAAGGAAGGTCCGATCCGCTTCTGTTATCTGACCATCCCCATTCACATCCGCATAACGGAACCGGCCCACGCCTTCGTCGGTCTGGTAGATGGCGGCAGGATCACCGGTAGCATGCTGCGCACCGGCATCCGCATTGGCCAGATCAGTTGCATTGTTCCAGAAGCCGGCGATCTTATACCCGTAAAAAGAGCCCACCGGATGCCCGACCTGGTTACGGATAAACTGGCCGCCAAAATTCCTGGTCGCACCGGACAGGAAGTAGTCGGTGCTTTGCGTGACCTTCGT
>Ga0307510_10002925_pt1 | contig 19644 bp, 17 predicted proteins | sample 12_EM_MG_FD_207224 | JGI IMG/M metagenome (GOLD analysis project Ga0307510, IMG submission 207224) | Populus trichocarpa ectomycorrhiza microbial communities from riparian zone in the Pacific Northwest, United States - 12_EM | ecosystem: Host-associated > Plants > Roots > Unclassified | place...
TGGGCACCCCCGGCCACGCGCCCCTGCACCGCCGTGCCCGCGAGGGCCTCGCCTACGTCGGTGAACGGGCGGTCTTCACCCGCCTGGACACCACCGACAACCTACGGGTCGGGCGGGTGCCGCCCGACCGGGCCGTCGCGCTCTTCCCCGAACTGGAGAAACGCCTCAGGACCGGCGCGGGCATGCTGTCCGGCGGCGAGCAGCAGATGCTGTCGCTGGCGCGCGCCCTGTGCCGTACCCCCCGGCTCCTCCTGGCCGACGAACTCTCCCTGGGCCTCGCCCCGTTGGTCGTCGACCGCCTCCTGCGCGCCGTCCGCGAGGCGGCCGACCAGGGCCTGGGCGCACTGCTGGTCGAACAGCACGTGCACAAGGTGCTCGACATCGCCGACCGCGTCTACGTACTGCGCCGCGGCCGGGTCGTCATGACCGGCACCCCGAAGGAACTACGCGGAGACCTCGACGCCATCGAGTCCTCCTACCTCGCGAAGAACCCGTCCTCATGACTGATGGAGGTGGTTGCCGTGCCCAGCGCACGTGAGCAGATCCGGGCCATGGTCCGGTCCGGTGACACATTCGACCAACCCGCCCGGGAACTGCGGGAGTTGCAGCTCGAAGCGGCGCGCGAGGCCTTCGCCGCGCACCGCGAGCGCATCCCACTGCTGCGCACCCGGGCGGCGGAGAGCGGCGTCCACGGGATCGAGAGCCCCGACGACCTCGTCCCCCTGCTGTTCTCCCACACCAGCTACAAGTCGTACCCTCTCTCCCTCATCACCGGTGGCCGGTGGGACCGTCTCCTGCGCTGGTACACGACGGTGTCGGTGGTCGAGCCGGGAGACGTCGACGTCGAGGGCGTGACCGACATCGACGACTGGACCGACCGCGTCACTGCCGCCGGCCATCGCCCGTACATCACCAGCGGCACCTCGGGGAAGGTCTCCTTCCTCAACTGCGCCGCGAGCGACCTGAGTTTCCTGCACGACATCCTGGAGAACCTCACCTGCTGGCCCGACCCGTTGCCGCCCGAACAGACCCGCCGCGGCTACCTCCTGGCACCGGCGAGCGGTCCGATGCGCTCCATCGACGGCTACCGCTGGCATGCGGACGTCTTCGTCAGGCCCGGCGAGACCCGGCTGCTCACCCAAGACCCCATGCGGGTCTCGGAGTTGATGAGCAGCGCCCTGCTGCGCCGCCGGATGGCGGAGGGCACCGCGACCCCGCAGGAGATCAGCACCTTCGAGGCCGCGTCCGGGGCCCGCGAGGAGGAACTCGGCGCGGCCGTCGCCCAGATCGTCGACGACATCGCCGCACACCGGACCGAGCCCCTCCTGATCGCCGGGATGAACAACCAGCAGTTCACCCTGATCCAGGCCCTGCGGGCCCGGGGCGTACCCGACGGGAGCCTCCACCCCGACACCCTGGTCCTCAGCGGCGGCGGCAACAAGAACGGGGTCCTGCCCGACGACTACCAGCAGCAGTTCGCCGCCTTCTACGACGGTGTACGGCGGGTGCGCAGTTACGGCATGACGGAGCTTCAGGGCTCCTGCCTGGCCTGCGAGTCGGGCAACTACCACGTGCCGCCGTGGGTGATCCCGCTGGTCCTGGACGAGCCGGGCGAGAAGCTGCTCAACACCGAACAGGGCGTGGTGGAGGGCCGGTTCGCCTTCCTGGACGTATCGCTGGAGGGCCGCTGGGGCGGGCTGATCAGCGGAGACCGGGTCCTCGTGGACTTCTCGCCCTGCGACTGCGGCCGGACGGGACCGACCGTCCTGCCGGACATCCGGCGCTACGGCGACCTGGGCGGCGAGGACAAGATCACCTGCGCCGCGACACTCGACTCCTATGTGCGGGGGATGATCCACGGATGAGCACCACGACCGGCACCGAGGTCGTACACGTCGTGCGCGGCGAGGTCGACCACGGCTCACCCGTCGCGTACGGCCGCGCCGACTCGGCCTTCACCGCACCGGCCCTCGACCTGGACCGCCTCGTATGGCCCCGCACCGAACCCGGCCCCGCCTTCCACGTGCCCGTCGCGGAGATCGTCGACCTGCTCGTGGAGACCGGCGAGGCCCTCAAGGCGGACCGCGAGGGCCTGCTCGCCGAGGCCCTCGACCGCATGGTCAGAGTCAGCCCGCTGCCCGCCGAGGTCCTCGAACGGGCCTACGCCGTCCTGTGGCGCAGCTTCCAACGGCCGGGCCTGTACGCCCAGATCGACCACGAACTCGGCGGAGCGGACGTACTCGACGGCTGGCGCCAGGTACGCCTGCCCGACGACCGGACCGCGGCCACCCGGGCGTTCCCACCGCGCCTGGTGCACATCATCGCCGGCAACGCCCCCGGCGTCGCCGCGATGTCCGTCGTGCGCGGCGCCCTCACCAAGGGCGTCAACCTGCTGAAACTGCCCTCGAACGACCTGTTCACCGCGACCGCGATCCTGCGCACGATGGCGGCGGTGGCCCCCGGCCACCCCGTGGTCCGCTCGTTCTCCGCGGTGTACTGGCGCGGCGGCGACGAGACGGTGGAGAGCGTGCTGTTCCGCCCCCAGTTCTTCGACAAACTGGTCGCCTGGGGCGGCGAGGCCACGATCCGCGGCGCGCTGCGGTACGTCGGCCCGGGCTTCGAACTCGTCTCCTTCGACCCCAAGACCTCCATCTCGCTCATCGGCCGAGAGGCCTTCGAGTCCCCCGAGGCCCTTGCCCGGGCCGCCGACGCGGGCGCCACCGACGCCACCTTCTTCAACCAGCAGGCCTGCGTGGCCAGCCGCTTCCAGTTCGTCGAGGGCTCCTGGGCGGACGCCGACCGCTACGCCGCCCTGCTGTGCGAACGCCTGGGCGTGGCAAGGGAGTTCAGCTCGGCCGACGGTCCGCGGGTCGCCGCGGAACTCCGTGAGGAGATCGACGTCCTGCGCTCCCTGACCCCCGACTACCAGGTGTGGGGCGGCTACGACGGACGAGGCCTGGTCATCCGCTCGCCCGAACCGGTCGACTTCTACCCCGACGGAAAGATCGTCGACGTCGTCCCCGTCGCCGCGCTGACGGAAGCGGTCGCGCACGCCGGAGTCGCCACCCAGACGGTCGGCGTGTACCCGGACACCCGCAAGGCGGAACTGCGCGACGCCCTCGCCTGCGCCGGAGTCCAGCGCGTGGTCTCCCTCGGCAGGGCGGGCGGAATGCCGCCGGGCCTCTCCCACGACGGCTTCTACCCGCTGCAACGCCTCATGCGCTGGGTGAACGACGAGTGACGCGGCGGGCCCGCGAGCCGGGGGGAGCATGACGCAGGACGCTGCTCCAACCGGCGCGGGCCCGGCCTCAGTTCAGCGCGTGACTGACGAGGGCGAGGAACGTGGTGAGGGTGATCGGGAGGCGGGCCAGGCCGGTGCCGGTGCCGGTGCCGGTGCCGGTGCTGGGGCAGGGGCAGGGCTTGCGGCCTGTGGCCCCTACTTCAGGCCGATCGCGGCGCAGGCCGCCGCGTACTCCGGGGTGCAGATGTCCTTGACGGAGTAGATGCCGTCCGTGATCACGGTGTCCTCGATGTTGTCCTTCGTGAGCGCGACCACCGGGACCAGCATCGTGGGGATCTTCTTCTCGGTGGGGCTGTCGACCGTGTCGCGGGTCAGCGCGTCGAACTGGATGTCGCGGCCCTGGACCTTGTACACCGCCATCTCCGCGGCGCGGGTGGCCTCTTCCGGGAACGGCTTGTACGCGGTCATGTACTGCTCGCCCGAGACGATCCGCTGCACCGCGTCCAGGTTCGCGTCCTGGCCGGTCACCGGTGGGATCTTGGTGGCGCCCGCATCCTTGAGCGCCTTGATGACGGCGCCCGCCAGGCCGTCGTTGGCCGCGTAGACCGCGGCGATGTCGTCGAGGCCGACGGCCTTGATCGCCTTCTTCATGTTCGCCTCGGCGACCGCCGGCGACCATTTCTCGGTGTCGTACTCCTTGGCTATCTTGACGTTGTTCTGAAGTTCGCCGAGGGCACCGTCCTTGAACTTCGCGTAGTTCGTGTCCGCGGGATCGCCGTTCATCATGACGATCTTGCTGGACGCCGCCTTGTTGCCGAGCGCCGTGATGATGGCGCGGGCCTGGATCTCGCCGACGAGTTCGTTGTCGTGGGAGACGTACGCGTCGATCGGGCCCTCGGCGAGCCGGTCGTAGGCGATGACCGGGATACCGGCGTCCTTCGCCTTCTGGACGTCCGCCGCGATGGCTTTGGAATCCAGCGCGTCCACCAGGATGACGTCGACCTTCTGGTCCACCATCTGCTGGAACTGCCGGCTTTGCTTGTCCTGACTCGCGTCGGCGTTGGCGTAGACGACCTTGCCCTTGCCGTTGGTGAGGGCGGCGACCTCCTTCGTGATGACGGGGTGGTCGAAGTTCTCGAAGCGCGCGGTGTCCTTGTCGGGCAGGAGCAGCCCCACCGTGATGTCGTCGCCCTTCTTCGGAGACGCGGAGCTGTCGCTTCCGCCGACTCCGTCGATGACGCCGCACGCGGTGAGGGCCAGCGCGGACGCGGAGGCGGTCAGGGCTGTCGCGAGACGACGCACGGGGATTCCACAAAGAGCGGGAGCGCTCACGGCGGGCGCCTTTCGAGTGTGAGGGGAGCGGGTTGGCTTGCGGTGGTGGTTGATGTCCGGTGAGAAGTCGCTGCCAGGCAAGGGGGTGCGGCCCTTGCGTCTGCGGGGGCAGGAAGGCTTCGACACGGCCTCCGTGATCGGGAGAAACTCCTTCGCCTGTGCGATTCCTGTCTCGGTCCGTCACCGTCGCACTTCCTTGATGTGGACGGGGTGGTGATCACGGAGAGAGGTTGTGGCGGTTCCGGTGACCCCGTTTGATTCGCCGTTTGCTTCGACCGCGTTCGTGCGGGCGGAGGGGGAGCGGTGCGGTGAGTCGGGCAGGCGAGTCGGCCACGGCGCGGGTCCTCTTGCGGAAGTGGTAACTCCGCCCGGGCGGAGGGCAGAACGGATCCATGCAAAACGTCAAGGCCCCAACAACTCCCTGGAGGTGGTGACTTGACCGTCATCGTCGGTCTGGTCCATCGCGAGCGTGTCCATCTCGCCGGGGACTCCGCAGGCAGCAGCGGGTCGCAGCTCACGATCCGCCGTGACCCGAAGGTCTTCACCAACGGTCCCTACGTCCTTGGATTCACGACCTCGTTCCGTATGGGCCAGCTCCTCCACCACGCGTTCGAGGCCCCGCACCCCGAAGGCTCTCTCGACCGTTTCATGGCCACGCGCTTCATCAACGCCGTCCGCGCCTGCCTCAAGGAGGGCGGATGGGCCCGCAAGGACTCCGAGCAGGAACAGGCGGGTGTCTTCCTCGTCGGTGTCCACGGCCGTCTCTTCGAGATCCATGGCGACTACCAGGTCGGTGAGCCCGTCGAGGGATACGCCGCCGTGGGTTGCGGGGACGACCTGGCTCTCGGCGCCCTGCACGCCACCGCCGAACTCGGCCTCAAACCGCGCGAACGCCTCACCGTGGCCCTGCGTGCCGCAGACCACCACAGCACGTACGTCTCCGCCCCGTACACCTACGTAAAGACACCCCGCTGAACCATTCCTGCGGCCCGCATGCGAGGCGGTGCACCTTCTAACAAAACTATCATCAAAATTGTTAACAATCCTGGTGTCCAGCTCACGCTCCCGCCCTACAGTCTGGGACTCGTATGAGCCGCACAGCCCGACCTGCCCCCGGTGTCGCCGGGGTGGTGCGCGGGTCGGCTGTGACCACGTATCCCGCTGTACAAGGAGGCCTACGGGTGGACATCAACCGCAGAACTGTGATGCGGAGCGCCACGGGCGTCGCAGCCCTGGCCGCGTTCGGAGTCGCCGAGGGCACGGCGGGCACGGCGTTCGCCGCTACCTCGTCGTCGGGCAGCACGTCGAGTACGTCGAGTACGTCCTCGGCGTACTCGCTGGAGTTCGACTCCACCGCATGGTCGTACGACTCGACCAACGACGTGTACTACCAGATCGGAAAGGTGTACGTCGGGAACCCGGCGGCCCCGGACTACGAGAACCTGTCGATCTACGTGCCGGGCGCCTACCTGACGGCCACGGCGAACAGCGACGGGACCACGTACACCGCGAAGGCCAACCCGAAGGGCACCGTCGGCGCGTACTCGGGACGCACGGCGCCGATCGTGATCCCGGTCAACACCCCCGGCTACGCCCAGCAGGCGCCGGCCACGTCGTACAGCTACATCAGCGTGTCGGCGTACCTGGAAGCCGGGCTCGTCTACGTGTGGCCGGGTCTGCGCGGCCGGGACAGCTCGACCAGCACCCGCTCCGACGCGGCCCCCTGGGGCGTGACCGACGTGAAGGCCGCGGTCCGCTTCCTCCGGTACAACCGGAGCCTCCTGCCCGGCAGCACGGACGACATCGTCCTGTTCGGCATGAGCGGTGGCGGCGCCCAGGACACCGTGGCGGGCGTCTCCGGCGACAGCCCGCTGTTCGACCCGTACCTGCGCACGATCGGCGCGGCGATGGAGGACGCCGAGGGCCGGCCCCTCAGCGACGCGGTCGCCGGTGTCATGGCCTGGTGCCCGATCACCGACCTCGCCGAGGCCAACCTGTCCTACGAGTGGAACATGGGCCAGTTCGCCTCCACCAGTACGCGCGCGTCCGGCACATGGACCAGCGCCTACTCGGCGGACCTCGCGAAGGCCTGGCCCAAGTACCTCAACCGCCTTGGCCTGCGCGACGAGCAGGGCAGGCGCCTGGAGCTGACCAAGTCCGGCAGCGGCACCTACCTGGCCGGCAGCTACTACGACCACCTGATCGGGGTGATCACCACCTCGCTGAACAACTTCCTGTCCGACAACACCTTCCCGTACACCATCACCACCCAGGGCGGACCGCCCGGATCGGGCCAGACGGGGACCTCGACCACGTACGAGACGGTCGCCGACTACATCGCCTACCTCAACACCGACAGCACCTGGGTCACCTACGACGCCACGACCAACACCGCGACGGTGTCCGGTCTCGAAGGCTTCGTGAACAGCCAGAAGACCGCGAACAAGCCGGTCGGCGCGTTCGACGGATACTCCCGCGGGCAGGGCGAGAACAGCGTCTTCGCGATGGGGCTCAACACCCCGTCGCACTTCGCGCCGCTCACCCGTGACGTCATCAAGGCCAACGAGGCGACGTACGCCACGTACTCCGACTGGAACACCGACTACGGCGTCGCGGCGTACGACAGCGACTTCGCCAAGAAGGACAGCGTCGGCAAGGACATGGCCTGGCGGGGAGACGCGTACAACCCGCTGTACTTCCTCTCGCCCGCCTTCGGCGGCTACCGGCAGTCGCAGGTGGCGCGGCACTGGCGCATCCGCACCGGCATCATGCAGGGTGACACGGCCAACACGACCGAGATCAACCTCCAGCTGGCTCTGCGGAACTACGGCATCCGCGACGTCGACTTCGCCACCGTGTGGGCCCTGGCGCACACCATGGCCGAGCGCACCGGTGACTCGACGACGAACTTCATCGACTGGGTGGAGTCCGTCGTCAAGAAGTGATCGCAGGTTAGGACACCCCGGGCGCCCGACCGGCAAGTTTCGGTCGGGCGCCCGGCACCGTCTCGGCTCACGTGCGGGAATGGTCGCGGCCCCACCCCGGTTGCCACGGTCATGACGACGAGCGCGCCACTCCCCGAGGTCCTGCGATACACCGCCTTCTCCAGCGACCCGGCCGGCGGAAACCCCGCGGGCGTCGTCCTGGACGCCACCGCTCTGGACGACAGCGCCATGCTGGCCATCGCCGCCGACCTCGGGTACTCGGAGTCCGCGTTCCTGACCGCGCCCCCGGAGGGTCTCGGCGGTGAGGAAGGGCGGGCGTACACCATCCGGTTCTTCAGTCCCAAGGCCGAGGTGCCGTTCTGCGGGCACGCCACCGTCGCGACCGCCGTGGCGCTCGCGGAGCGGGTGGGCCCCGGGGAGCTGGTGTTCGCGACACGCGCCGGCACCGTGCCGGTGGACGTGATCGAGGAGGGCGGGTCGCTCCGGGCCACGCTCACCAGCGTCGAACCGCACACCGAGGAGGTCACCGACGCCGATCTCGCGGAGGCGCTGGCCGCGCTCGGCTGGCCGGAGGCCGATCTCGACCCGGCCTTCCCGCCCCGTATCGCCTTCGCCGGTGCCCGTCATCTCGTGCTCGCGGCGGCGACGCGCGCCCGACTCGCCGATCTCGCCTACGACTTCGCCCGCCTCGAAGCGCTGATGCACCAACTGGACCTGACCACCGTCCAGTTGGTGTGGCGGGAGTCGGCCACCGTCTTCCACGTCCGTGACCCCTTCCCCGTCGGCGGCGTTGTCGAGGACCCGGCGACCGGCGCCGCGGCCGCCGCGTTCGGGGCGTACGCGCGTCAACTCGGCCTGGTCCCCGAGGACGTCGTCCTCACCCTGCACCAGGGCGAGGACCTGGGCCGCCCCGGCGAACTCACCGTGACGCTGCGCGCGGGCGACCCGCGTGTGCGGGTGGGCGGCGCGGGAGCACGCATCGGCTGAAGCGCCGGTCCAGGTGTCCCCGTGGTCACGGAGCCATGTATCCCCGTGGCTACGGAGCACTGCCGTTCCTTGGCCTCCGGGCTCGTGCCCCATCCGCTCCCCGGTCCTCCATGTCAGTGGCCCATGGCACGATCCCGGGCATGACATCGATCGACGAAGCGCTCCTTCTGGAGACGGCCGCCAAACACGGCGTTCCCGAGCCTGTCGTAAGGGAGTTGATGGCCCGGGCGCGTCCGTGCCTCTACCTGGTGCCGTACGAAGAAGTGCCTGAGTCCCGGCGGGAGAACGTCCGTCCGGCAGCGCGGACGGGCGGGCTTCCCGCGCTGCCGGACGGGGTGGAGTGGCCTGACGGGAGGGAGCCGCTTGTGCTGAGTGTCGACTGCGCGGCCCTGCCTCACGGTGTCCTGGACATCGAACTGCCCGCCGATGGGCACCTGTTGTTGTTCACCGAGATCGAGTACCCGCCGGAGCGCTCCGTGGTGCTCCACATCCCGGCCGGAGTACGCACGACGGAGCGCCCCGCGTCGTACGAACTGGGCGGTGAGGTCGGGGAGATCAGGGTCTATGAACCACGCACCCTCCATCCTGTCGCCGGACTGACCTTCGACGGCGAGTGGGAAGGGGGCCCGCGGATCAGCGCGTTCCTGGACGGTGATGGTGACGGTGGCCAGGACGCGCTGGACGGTTTCGAGGAAGCCGTCGGCGACCTGGCCTTCGGCGGGCCTCGTCCCGGCGTCCGTGTGCAGATCGGCGGGTTCTCCGACCCGTGGGACATGGCACCGGACACCGACGGACTCGTGCTCTTCGCGCAGCTGGCCGGGCAGGCGATCGACTACAACGTGTTCACCATGAACCTCATCGTGGGCACACGGGAGGACATCGCCGCCCGGGACTACACCGGGCTCCGGTACGAGCAGCAGTGCTGATCACCGATGACCACCCTGCGGGGAGCTCACCAGGCGTCCGCCCCGACGAGTTCGGCGGTCGCGTCCCACAGCTGGCCTGCCATGGCCGCGTCGAGGCCTGCCTTGCTCTGCCGGCGTACGGCGGGGGAGCCCCGGAAGCCGCCCAGGCCGTCCGGGCCGATGTAGGAGTTGCCGGGGACGTCCTGGGTCGCGGCGTAGAGCAGGGAAAGTGCCCCGCGCTCGGGGGCGTTGGTGAGGAACGTGAACCGGTTGACGACGTTCGACCGGGAGTGGGCCGCCAGCGAGGTGCGGGCGATGCCCGGACTGGCCAGAACCGAGCGGACCGGACTGCCCGCGGCGGTCAGCCGGCGCTGGAGCTCCAGCGAGAACAGGACGACCGCGAGTTTCGACGCCTGGTAGGCCTGCATCCCGTTGTGCCTGCGCGTGCGCCAGTCGAGGTCGGCCAGGTCGATCCTGCCCTGCTTGTGCAGCTCGCTCGTGACGTGCACCACGCGGTCGGTGATGTGATCGAGGAGCAGGGTGGTCAGCAGGAAGGGGCCGGTGTGGTTGGTAGTGGTCTGCACGTCCAGGCCGTCGGCCGTGCGCGCGGCCGGGATGTCCATCACGCCGGCGTTGTTGACCAGGATGTCGAGGTCGCCGGACCAGATGTCGGCGAAGGCGCGCACCGAGGTCAGGTCCGACACGTCGAGCGGGCGGACGTCGAAGGTGCCGGGTAGGCCGGCGACGGCGCGGCGGGCCTTGCCGGTGTCGCGTACCCCGAGCACGACACGGGCACCCACGCGAGCGAGTTCGCGTGCCGTGATCAGGCCGAGGCCACGGCCGGCGCCGGTGATCACCACCGTACGGCCGGTCAGGTCCGGGAGGTCGTGCGCGGTCCAACTGGGCATACGGGTCATGGGACGTGGCTCCTGGTTCGCTGTCATGAGTGACTGCTGATCGCATCGCCAGTGAACTCGCCGCACCACGGGCGCCGGAAGGACATCCGCAACCACTGAACGGCAGGTCGTGGCTGAGCCCGGCCGCATGGCCGACGATGAGGACCATGGACCACACGTTCGACCGCTCGTCCCTCGGTACCTTCCTGCGCACCCGGCGCTCGGCCCTGCAACCCGAGGACGTCGGGCTGCGCTGGGGGCAACGCCGGCGTGCTCCGGGCCTGCGCCGCGAGGAGGTGGCGGAGCTGTGCACCATGTCCGCCGACTACTTCGCCAGGCTGGAGCGCGGCGACGGGCCGCAGCCCTCGGAGCAGATGCTCGCGGCCATCGCCCGCGGCCTGCGGCTGACCCCGGACGAACGCGATCACCTCTTCCTGCTCGCCGGGTACCGAACTGCCCGCCGCGGCCTGCGACTTCAGCATGTGAGCCCCGGGCTGATGCGGGTCATGGACGGCCTGGCCGGCACCACCGCGCAGGTCATGGGGCCGCTGGGGGAGACGCTGCTCCAGACACCGTCCGCCGTGGCGCTGCTCGGCGAGCAGACCCAGTACACCGGCAACTCCCGCAGCGCGACCTACCGTTGGTTCACCGACCCGGCCGCCCGTGAGCGCTACGACCCCGAGGACCACGACGACAACAGCCGGACCAACGTCGCGCTGCTGCGCGCGGCGGTCACCCGGGACGGGCCCGGCTCTCCCGCGGCGGGTCTGGCGGACGTCCTGCTGCGCACCAGCGACGAGTTCGCCCGGCTGTGGGAGCGGCACGAGGTGGGCCTGCGCTGGAGCGAGACCAAGCAGTTCGTCCATCCCCAGGTCGGACGGCTGGACCTCTACTGCCAACTCCTGCTGGAGCCCGACCAGGGCCAGTCTCTGCTCGTCTTCACCGCGACCCCGGGCACGGAAAGCCACCAGAAACTCGCCCTCCTCACGGTGCTGGGCACCGACCGGTTCGCCACCGGCGCCGAGTGAACCGGCGGGTCCGCCGGTGTGACCCATGGGGCTGGAGTGACGTAAGCGCAGGTTGGTGCGACGGAATCGTCGCCTCCTCCCCGCGGAAGTGGCTGATGTTCGTCGGTTGAACGTAGGTCAGGGAACTGGGCGGGCCCACTTATCGGTCAGCCGGAACGTGACTGATTGTCGATGTGAGCTGTGCTACGTCTGTCCGGCATGTGCCTGGCGGGCAGGCCTCTGTCCGTATTGGGTGCCTGTTGTTCGCCCTTGGTCGGTTTCTCTTCGTGACGTGTCCGGATGAGACCATGTCGTGGCTCATATCGCACAGTTGGGAGTCCCCGCAAGGCGCCGGGTTTCAGTCAACCTCGTATGGTGATCTTGGCTGAGATGGGTCGACAAGTAGACAATATTTCGGGCAGGCGCCCAAGGGCGACGAACCACTGCCCGACGAACGACCTCCGGATCATGCCGGACACGGAGGCAGCGTGCAGGAGGGGTTGTGGAACGCTATTTCACCAGCGGGTGGCACGAGGACCTGCGCCAACGGGTGCGCGAGTTCGCCGAACGTGAGGTACGTCCGCGGATAGCTGAGATGGAGAGTTCGCGCACCGTTGCGCACGAGCTGTCCAGTCTCATCGCCCGGCAGGGCTGGATCGGCGTGACCATTGGGAAAGAGTACGGCGGAATGGGCGCCGGGCACCTGGCCAAGACCATCACCATCGAAGAACTCGCCCGTGTATGCGGTGCTATGGGAGCCATGGTTCAGGCCTCCCAGCTCGGTGTGGCAAAGATCATTCACTTCGGGAACGCGGAGCAGAAGCGGAAGTGGCTGCCGCGCATCGCCGCCGGCGAGTGCCTCCCGACCATCGCCGTGACCGAACCGGAGTCCGGCGGCCACGTGCTGGGGATGGGCAGCACCGCCGTCCGGGACGGTGACGACTACATCCTCAACGGCCGCAAGGTCTTCGTCGGCAACAGTCACGTGGGCGACGTGCACGGCGTGGTCGTGCGCACCGGTGAGGGATCGAAGGGACTGTCGGCCTTCCTCGTCGAGTCCGACCGTCCCGGCTTCTCACTCGGTGAGCAGGTGCCCGCGATGGGCCTGCACGGCTTCAGCTTCGGCGAGATCATCTACGAGAACTGCCGCGTACCGGCGGCCAATCGGCTCGGCGAGGAGGGCCAGGGCCTGGCCGTCGCCTACTCCTCCAGCATCCTCTACGGCCGGCCCAACCTCACGGCCGTCTCCCTCGGCATCCACCAGGCCGCCTTCGAGGAGACGACGGCCCTGTGCATCGAGCGTGAGCGCTTCGGAGCGCCGCTCGGCGACCTCACCAACATCAAGCTCAAGCTGGGCCGGATGAAGTCCCGGCTGATGACGGCCCGGCTGGCCGCCTACCACGCCGTCCACCTCCTCGACCAAGGGCTGTCCTGCGACGCGGAGTTGATGAACGCCAAACTCCTCAACGTCGAGGCGGCGGTCGACTCCGCCCGTGACAGCATGGAGATCCACGCGGCCAGCGGCCTGTTCACCGACCGCCCCGTGGAGCGCTATCTGCGCGACGCCCACCACATCTACGCCCCCGCCGGCACCTCCGACATCCAGCTGCTGAGGCTGGGCGAGGTGGCCCTCGGCACGGCCAAGGGCCAGTGGTCCGAGCGACTGGCCGACCTCGTGCGGACCGTCCAACCCCAGCGCCGCCTGGGGCAGTTGGAGACGGCCGGGCACGCGGGCTGAACACCGGGGAGCCACGGACACAGCGTCGTGCCCGCGGCTCCCGTACTTGAACGCCCTTCGCCCCGGCGGCTGCCTCGGCAGCAGGCTCAGATCCCGCCCCGGGTCTCCATCGTGTGGAGCCGGTCGACCAGTTGCTGCGCCAGCGACTTGATCGTCGCCAGACCCTCGCGCCCCCATGGATGGGTGTCCGTGTCGACCACGCAGATCGTGCCCAGGGCCATGCCCGTCTTCCAGTCGATCAGCGGCGCGCCCATGTACGAGCGGATGCCTATCTCGTCCACGACGCTGTTCCCCGCGAACCGCGGGTAGTCGCAGACGTCCTCGAGGACCAGCGCCTTCTTGCGCACGACGACGTGCGGGCAGTACCCCTGATCACGCGTCATCGTCCGGCCGACCTCCGGCTGCTCGTCCGGCGCCAGCTGGACGCCCGGACGGCCACCGGCGTAGAGACCGGCGAAGTACTGACGGTTCTCGTCGATGAAGTTGACCATCGAGAACGGCGCACCCGTGACCTGCGCCAGGTTGCGGGCGAACTCGTCGAACTCCGCGATCGGCGCGTCCCCCAGGCCGAGTTCGCGCAGCCGCGCCACCCGGGCGGCCGCCTCCCGGTCCTCGGGCGTCAGCAGCAGATGGCTGGTCGGGTCGTACGAGTTCTGGGTGGAGTAGGGAACCGGGGCTGACATGCAGGCTCCATTCGGTCGCGTCGAGCGTGGCTCAGCGCGACGGGTAAAGCTCCGCGGGCGGGGTGCCGGGAGTCGAGGCGAGCAGATGCTGTACGAGTGCGATCAACACGCGGGTACCGGAGTTGCACTGCCGCGCGTCGCACATCACGACGGGTACGTCGGGCTTGAGGTCGAGGGCCGCGCGGATCTCGTCGGACTCGTAGTGATAGGAGCCGTCGAACTCGTTGACGGCCACGATGAAGCCGATGCCACGCCGTTCGAAGAAGTCGACGGCGGCGAAGCAGTGGTCCAGCCGGCGGGTGTCCGCGAGCACCACGGCACCCAGCGCGCCGTTCGACAACTCGTCCCACATGAACCAGAAGCGCTCCTGCCCGGGCGTGCCGAACAGATAGAGGACGTGCTCCTTGTCCAGGGACATCCGGCCGAAGTCCATCGCCACGGTGGTGGTCGACTTGTCCTCGATGCCCACCAGGCTGTCGGTGCGGGCACTGACCGAGGTCAGCAGTTCTTCGGTGCTCAGCGGCTCGATCTCGCTGACCGCACCGACGAACGTGGTCTTGCCGACCCCGAAGCCCCCGGCGATGAGGATCTTCAGGGCGGTGGGGAAGGGGTCAGAGCCGCTTACGTAGTCCATGCAGCACCGCCTCCAGGAGGTTTCGGTCGGTCGGGGAGGCCGCCTCGACGGCGCGCGGCGAGCGCAGGGAGAGCGCCTGGTGCGTCACGAGGTCGGAGAGCAGAACTTTGGTGGTCACCGCGGGCAGGCGCAGATGGGCGGCCACCTCGGCGACCGAGATGGGCGCGTCGCACAGGGTGAGGACCTGGTCGTAGTCGGGCCCCAGATAGCTCTGTGGGCGGGTGCCGGTGGCCATCACCAGGGTGAGCAGGTCGAAGTGCGCCGAGGGGCGGGTACGACCGTTGGTGACGGTGTACGGCCGTATTAACCGCCCTGCCTCGTCGTCGAGCCACGACCCGTCCTCCGCGTCGGACATGGTCAGCGCCTCTGATCCATCGACGAGCCGGCCCCCTGCTGTCGGACCGGCGTGGCGAGATAGGGACGAACACTCTTGACCAGCATGGCCATTTCGTAACCGAGGACGGCCGCGTCGGCCTCCCGGTCGGCCAGCACGGCAAGACAGGCACCGGAGCCCGCGGCGCACACGAACAGCAGGGCGCTGTCCAGCTCCACGACCACCTGCCGCACATCGGCGCCCTGGGCGAACTGCGCGCCCGCACTACGGGCCAGCGAGTGCAGACCGGACGCCAGGGCGGCCAGATGCTCGGCCTCGGCGGCCGTATCCAGCCCGTCGGCGGCCTTCGCGAGGCCGTCCGTGCTCAGCAGCACTGCGCTGCGGGTATAGGGGACCCTCTGGACGAGTCCCGCCAGAAGCCAGTCGAGGTTCTGCTGGCCGGCGTGCATGTCGCTCACGGTGGCGTTCTTCTCCTTCGTGCGAGTAACGGAGCCTGCGGTCAGCGAGCGCTGTCAGTGGGAGGCTCGTCGGGTTCGTTGTCGGCGAGGCTGACTCCGCGCCGGAACATGGCCATCAGTCCCGGATCGTGCTCGACCTCTTGTTCCTCGGTCTTGCGCGGGGCTGGACCCTCACGCAGCTCCGGTACGAGGTGCTCCTGCGCGTGCCGCTGGGGCAGGCGCGGCCGCTCGTCCCGGGACTCCCTGCCGTACGGCACCGACCCACGCTCGCGCGGCGCCACCGGATCCACGGTCCGGGGGTGCTGCTGCTGCGGGTGCTGGGGGTGCTGGTGCACGACGGGCATCGGCGCGTTCCCGGTGCGGGCCGGGGGCAGCGGCTGGCGGAACGTGGGCGGCGGGGCGGCGGGCTGGGCGGTCTGCGCGGCGGAGTGGTGGGCCGGGGCCGCCTGTACGGCCTGGTGGTGGGCCGGGGCGACCTGGGGCGGCCGGGACATGTCGGCGACCGCCTGATGGTGCGTCTGGGCGGGTATCTCGCCGGGCTCGTCGCCCATCAGGCCGCGCGGGATGACCAGGATGGCCTGGATACCGCCGTAGATGTTGCTCTGGAGCCGGACCGCGATGCCGTGCCGGCGGGCCAGCGCGGACACCACGTACAGGCCGATACGGCCGTCCGCGAGGAGCTTGCTGATGTCGATGCGGTCCGGCTCGGCGAGCAGGGTGTTGATGCGGGCCTGCTCCTGCGCGGGCATGCCCAGTCCGCGGTCCTCGACCTCGACGGCGAGACCGGCGGTCACGCGCTGGGCGCGCATCAGCACCTGGGTCTGCGGCTCGGAGAACGTCGTGGCGTTCTCGACGAGCTCGGCCAGCAGGTGGATGACGTCGGCGACGGCGTGGCCGCGCAGGGTGCCCTCGATCGGGGGGACCAGCTTGACCCGGGAGTAGTGCTCGACCTCGGCGATCGAGGAACGCAGCACCTCGGTCAGCGTCACCGGGCGGGTCCACTGCCGGCGGGACACCGAGCCGCCGAGCACGGCGACGTTCTCCGCGTGGCGGCGGATACGGGTGGCGAGGTGGTCGACGTGGAAGAGGCCCTTGAGCAGCTCCGGGTCCTCGACCTCGTTCTCCAGCTGGTCGAGCATGTTGATCGCGCGGTGCACCAGGGACTGGAGACGCCGGGCGAGGTTGACGAAGACCTCGACGCGCTCCTCGCTGTCCGGCGCGGAGGCCCGGGCGAGCTGAGCGGTCTGCGCGACGACGGTACGGGCCTGCCACAGGCCCACGCCTATCTCGTACGTGAGCCGGCCGAGCGGGTCGGTCTGCGACGGCGGCTGGTGCGTGAACGGCACCTGCTCCACCGGCTCGCCCCGCTCCAACCGCTGGAGCACGTCCTGGAGTTCGGCCTGCCCGGTGGCGACCGTACGGCGCAGCGACGCGTACTGCTGCGAGATCCCCGCGGCCTCGGAACGCCCGAGCCTGACGCCCGCGAACAGGATTCCGGAACCGAGCACTACGGCGACGGCGAGCACCGTCCAGGTCGTCGCGTCGGCGAAGCCGCTCTGCGTGCGCAGCACGGTCAGGACGACGGCGGCGGCCAGGATCGCCATCGCGGCGGCGGGCAGTACGGCGAGCCGGACCGTGCGCGACCGAGTGGCCGAATCCGACGGTCCGTCCTGGACGGAGGACCGGGCGTGTCTGTTTCGCGCGGAGCTCGATCCAGTCGTTCGATCGGGCTCCGAGGGCACAGCATAGGAGGGGATTTCGGGCATCGGAGTCCTCTCGATCAACCGGGTGGGACACACGGCGCGCAGCGCACATTAACCGTCAAGTCCGGTAAGGAATGCGACAGTTAACGGTCAGCCACCCTACGCCACCATCCTTAATGCGGTGTAATCACGTCACGTCTGACGCCCAACCTGGCCTGCTGAAACGGTTCTCTGGTGGTTCCTATGAAGAGAACGGGGCTTACTTACGCGGCATAGGACCTATTTGCCGCATCCCGCAACGCACCGGAAATCCAGAGTTGGCACGACCGTCGTCTGCGGGAGCCGCAAAGTTCTCCCTGCAAGACGGCGTGCGTGCGCGGGAGTTGGCGTGTACCTGCCCCAACTGTGTGAAGAGGTCGCGGAGTTACCGTGCGCCCGCGGTGGCTGGATTCACGCCCCCGCCCGACGAGCCGATCGTGGGGGTGCGCTGCTCGCCGAGGTCGATGCGCCCGTCCGGTGTGGCGATGCCGACGGTCACCACATCACCCGCGCGCGGGTGACGAGGGTCGCGGGCCTGGCTCTTGGAGAACGCCTTCCGCTTCACGGCCCGTGGCAGCGGCGCGCCGAGCTTCTCGACGGCCTTCGGCGGAGCCTTCAGGGCGGTGCCGTCCAGGGTGTCGGTCGGCAGCAGGTCGCCGGGTTCCAGGGTCCGGAACCGGGCCGGCGGGGTCGGTGCCCGCGCCGGACGCACGATCATGTCGGCGAGGGTGCGGTCCTGCCGCGGCTCCCCGTCGACGCTCAACGTCGGCCGCAGATCGAGGAGATGGGCGAAGTCCGCCGGCTCCAGCAGGAACGGGTACGGGCCGGTCGGTGTGAACGTGGGGTACGACTTGCTCTCGTACTCTCGTGGAACCGCGTCTTCGTCAGCCGCACGTCCCGCTCCGCCACCACGGTCCCCACCGGCGGCAACGCCCCCATGACCAGCCCGAGTTCGGCCTCGTGGTCGAGGAAGTCCGCGTGGGACGGCCGCGCGATGGCCCCGCCCGGGCCGCTCACCGAGCCGGACGCCTTGCGGAAGAAGGCGGGCGGGACCTCGCCGGTGAACCCCGAATCTCGCGCGTGGCTGCGGTAGTTGACAGTTTGGGGCGACGACCCGGCAGGGCGTGGTGACCGGCGACAGCGCGACCAGGTCGGTGACGGGCGGGCCCGGTTCGCCCGCCGCCACGGCCTCGCGGACGGCGCGTCCGTCCCGCACCACCCGCTGGCCCTCGGCGGTCCGCAGGACGTTCGTGCTCATGGGGTCACCGCTTTCATCGGGCCGGCGCGCGCTGCCCGATCTCGGCCGAGGCGTCAACCCGCCCTGTATGTCGGCACTTTCTTCCCCGGCTCTTTCCTTCCGCCGGTGAACCTCGGCGACTCCTTTCACCTCTACGACGTGTAGTGGAGGTTGCCCCGGAGTGAACTGCCGACCGACGGGGACGGAACGAGGAGAAGGACGCCATGGACGACGGTCCCCGCGCCGGCGGTGGTCTCCGGCTGAGGCGGCGCGACGCGCCCTCCCCGGCGGGGCCGCCGAGAACCCGGCCGCCCGCGACCGAGCCGGCGGCGCCCCAGCAGCTGCACCGGGGGATGACACTGATCGCCGCGATCAGCCTGTTCATCGGCACCCGCGACGCCTGGACGAGGGCGGTGACGTCCCATCCGCCCGTCGCCGCGATCATCTCCGTCTGCTACGCCGGGATACTCGTCGCGGGCGTCCTCGCCCTCACCACCCGCACCCGGCGCGTCCTGACCCGGGTGGACGCCGGCGTCCTGCTGCTCGCCGTCGTGCTGGTGCTGTGCGGCTACTGGCTCAACCACGCCGGCACCGACGAGGGCGTGCTCACCGCGCAGGCCGCCCACGAGATCCTGCGGGGACACCCCGTCTACGGGCAGCCCTGGCCGTGGCTGTTCGACCGTTCGTCGGTCGGCATCACCAAGACCATGTCGGGCGGCGCCGACTACACGTACGGCTATCCGCCCCTGACCGCGCTGCTCGCCGCGCCCGTGCGCGCCGTGGTCCACTCGACGGCCGCCGCCACCCTCGTCACCACCGGCGCTCTCCTCGGCGGCGCCGTCCTGCTGTGGCGGCTGCTGCCGGCCCCCTGGCGGTCCGGCGCCACCGCCGTGTGCCTCGGCTTCGGCCTCCTGCCCGGCTACGCCTACTCCGGCTACCCCGCCGTCCTCGCCCTGGTACTGCTCGTCCCGGTCGTGGTCCACTGGCCCGACACCGGAGCCGGGGGCCGGCTCGGACTGCCCGGAGTGGCACGGGCCCTCTGCCTCGGCGCGGCCTGCGCCACCCAGCAACTCGCCTGGTTCCTCACGCCGTTCCTCCTCATCGGCCTCTACGCCGTCCGGCGCGGCGACCTCGGCCCCCGGCCCGCCCTCGGCGTGATCGCCCGCTACACGGGCACCGCCGCCCTCACATGGGCCGCGATCAACGCCTACTTCGCCACCCAGGACTTCCACACCTGGCTGCACGGCCTGCTGCTCCCGCTCACCCAGAAGGCGATCCTGCACGGCCAGGGCCTCATGGGGATCTCGTACTACTTCACCGCGGGCAGCAGGCACCTCGACTACTACTCCTACGCCGGCCAGCTGCTGCTGCTCGGCCTGCTCGCCGCCACGCTGCTCTTCGTACGACGGCTCGGCCCGGCGATCACCGTGCTGCCCTGGCTGAGCTTCTACCTCGCCACCCGGTCCCAGGACGGCTACTTCCTGATGATGACCCCGCTGTGGCTC
>Ga0307510_10002926_pt1 | contig 19639 bp, 22 predicted proteins | sample 12_EM_MG_FD_207224 | JGI IMG/M metagenome (GOLD analysis project Ga0307510, IMG submission 207224) | Populus trichocarpa ectomycorrhiza microbial communities from riparian zone in the Pacific Northwest, United States - 12_EM | ecosystem: Host-associated > Plants > Roots > Unclassified | place...
AATCACATCCAACCCGATTGGCATCGACCAGACAAGAGGGACAAGAACCATCGCTGGCACGTCAAGTGTGGAAAGAATAGTGTGATTATGACTGGTCTTGTGAGCAGCAAAGAGAGTACACGGGCATGCTGCCGTCTGCCGTCATTTAGTATTGTATCACGTGATTCTCGTGCGGCTCTGAACCACACGGGCCAAATTGATTTTTGTCCGTGCCGTTGAGCGCCATTATCACACTCTCCATGACCCCGGGATATGAGCTGGGCCATACTACGCAAGTAGCAACTGTCGTTGTTGTGCTCGATCAGAGTCAGCCCTACTGCTGGACGGGGAAATACCGAACCTGAGTCACCCGACGACGAGCACCCAGGGAATACGGGATCGGCTAAAGAGCATCATTAGCATGACAGCACCAAAAGCAACAGGTTAAACAAGAGAACGGAATTGCGCATATGTGAATAAAAAGATTGCCCCATCGCAACACGGGACAGATCCGGCGGCAAAAGAAAAGAGAGCTCGCTAACGGACCGAACAACGTGAACGTGGTATATCAATCGACTTTTTGCCCAAAGTCATGGTGGATAAACTGCCAACCTATGTCGCTGATGTATCGGCGCATGAAATGGGACAGTTGGGCCTACGAGTCGCAGTGAGGGAAAAAAGAAAGACCTGAGCCGGGGAGCCGCATTGGTGTTCGGGGCGCATTATGGCACTAAACGCTAGAGATGGATGTTGTGGTGTCCAATGGCCATGAGAGTAGCAGTGGGGTGGGTTGGGGCGAAGTGGACACCAGACGGTAGCGCAGGCAGATTGGTAGCGGGTAATGCCATGGATGGAGAGCGGACCGAGACATGTCAAATGCTGGGTGTACGTATCACGTGTCATCTCCGTTCTCCCGGGCCGAATCAGGCCCTTTCCCCATTGTCATGCCGAAGGCCAGCAAATTAAATTGGGAATGGCTTGTCACAATGAGTTGGGCCAAAGAGGGTCGAAATGCACTGCATGCAAATCAGACTATTTAACTGAAAAATAGTTGTAGAAAATTTTAATGAATTGTTAAATAATTCTAAGGGTTTTCTTGTCCAGAAAGGTTTCTTTGAAAGAAAGGTTTTCTATAGCTATTTTTTGGTTGAATAGTATGATTTGCATGCAGTGGTGAGTGCTAACCTTCATGATAACATGCATGTGCGCGTCATCCTAATGACAGCATTAACGGTACAGACCAACATTAATTGTCGGCTAGTGACTACCAGGCCATTTTCCAACGATGAGTCGATGACCTCCTAGAACTGTTCAGCTTCTACGTGGCAAGACTGCAAGAGCCTATGAAGCTTATGGAGCGGATCAAATCGATAAAAGTCAAACAGCTGGAAGTGTAGTGAATGCTAGTTCACGTTTGCTAGAGATGGAGAAACCTTTGCGTTTGCATGCGTCACCAATCTACGACTGCTCTGCACAATCAACAGACCTGTGAAGCAGATGCTCGATATTTAGCCAACCTTTCCCATCATCTAACACAACCGGAAACCCTGAGCTCGCCCACTGACGATGTACATGGAAAGGGTGTATGCGTGTCATGGACTGCCTTGCTTACCTCATTTTCACCTTCCTATTTTGTCTTTCTTGTTCCACTTCTGTCTGTGACTCCGGGCCGCTTTGCCCATCGCTTACTAAGTTATCTATGGACTGATCTTGCGTTTTCTAGAGACTTCCATATGATTCCATATGTTTTCCTCTCCCTCTATCGCTCTCCATAGTCTTCTCTTGCCTTCCAGTAGTTTCCACTTGTACTTGTATAAGTACTGTACGTCATAGCATAGAACGGCTTCCTTAAGCTCGTTCTATTCGTGCAATCAGACTATTGATTAGTCTCTTCTCACTATTGAACGCGTGCGGCTTCCATCGAACAAACTCTTCTGCATTAGTCAGCTTTGCTGCTAATTGCCCCCCTGACTCTATACGTCTTGAGACCACGTGCTAGTGTCTCGCTTGATTCCAAGTCACGCCTGACTTGTGTAATCTTCATTCATCATCCCTCTTATCACGTGACGTCTCACATGACCGATTTCCCCTTTGGGAACGACCCCTCTTCGAAATCCATCTTCGTAATCTTGTCTGAGATCCCCAAATCCCGAGATCCCCGAACTTGATCTGACACGGTGGTCTGACCGTGACAACGCGTGTACGGCCAGCATGTGCTGTAGCCTCAGGAACGACTCCAACCAAACAAGCACCCCAAGCACTGCCATAGATCTCTGAGCTTGAATCAGTTCTTTTCCTGTCATCGTGTGTATACTGTGAGGTGGCCTCACTACATGCGCAGAATGACCCAGAACCGGCCTTTTTGACACAATGACAAATTCGCATCTCAAGACACTGTCTATCCTTTCATCCCCGACATCGCTTGCCTTGCCTCTAACTCCTTGTCACCCATTCTTGTTTTCCTTGTGCTTGACCTTTTCTCCCCCATGACCCAGCCTCTTGCCGCACCCCATTTCTCCTGCTGATGACATGCGCATCGCCCAACCTCCATCGGCTGACGCTGCTAGGGCGCGCCAAATAAAAAAAAACCTGTCGTTCCATGTTGCGCACGCATCAGGAAAACCCCTCATTTGCTTTTTGCTACTTTTACTGCTTTTATTGCTTTTTTTGTGTAAAAAAAGTAAAAATTTGGAAAGTACAGACTACTTGTGACAAGCCAACCCCTTTACTTTCCATGTACTTTTTTACTACTGCTCTACTTTTTTACACAGCTCTATATTTTTTCATGCAATATAACTGAGACTACTTCCATTTTATCACTACTTGTTATTTTTTGGCTGTACTTTTATGTACTTTTGTGACCTAGAATACTTTTGAAAGCAATGTACTTTTTTGACTGCCTTGGAAAGCACTCTGGCAAGTAGAGGACTTGGCTTTTTCATGCTTTTTCTACATTTTTCATGAAAAGCACCAAAAAAGTAGAAAAAGCACCAAAAAGCAAACAAGGGGTTTTCCTGATGCGTCGTGCATAGGCCCTCGCAAACTTGGTCTGTGTCTCTGTTGGGAAGGACTATTACTATACACAGGATTGGTCTATACATGCTACTGGAAGTGCTACATGGGGTTCTGTACCCCGAGACGCACAGTAATCGATCCCAAAAAAAAAAAAAAAAAACAGGATTGGTCAAGCCTCTTTTTGTACATTCCCATATGTTTCCGGTCGTCTTATATCTCCCGCCCTTCATTCTACGTTTCCTATTTTGCCTTAGGCCTTTACCATTGAACATTGCCACACCTTTATCACGCCCGTTGTCTACACACTCGCTGTCACACACCTTACTACGATTCAGTAAAACCCCATTTTGGTCACCGCTCTCCTTACCACTGTCGCCGCGTGGGTCTGTCATTGGCAGAACCTCATTCGCCTTCAAGTTTGCTTTTCATCATTTCTCCCTCCCCTCTCCTCACCTCACTCATAGAGTACTTGTCTCTCTCTGTCTCACATATGAAAACCCCCTTGCCTGGCCTCGCGGAAGGCAGGCAATTGCAACCCATTTCCCCCTTCCTTTCCTTTCCGTTTTGTGTGTGTTCTCATTTTCGCCAACTGTTTGATGACAAATCGAGCCACCGTGCTGTTGCTGGTATTTATGGTCTTGTCTTCTCAACCTGTCGATCTCTCTCTCTCTCTTCTTGTTTCGCCTCTCACCTTTACTCATATTGCATAGAGGGCTGTAAGGCAAGCCTTACACTGCTTTCAACTAAATTACAGCATGAAGTAATTCAAGGGCTGTACAAAAATCACATGAGCACACAACCACATGGGCATTTGGAACCGTTGAACATAGCCCCAAGGTCTGGGCATTGCAAGAGCGACACCTCTCTGTCCATTGCCACATCAGGAAAACATCTAATTTCCTTTTTGTGCTTTTTTTGTGCTTTTTCATACTTTTTACAGAAAAAGTAGAAAAAGTATGAAAAAGCCCAGTCCCACACTTTTTTTTGTGCTTTTTGAGTTGCTCAAAAAAGTAAATCATCTTCCAAAAGTACTGTAATGCAAAAAGTACAAAAAAGTACAAAAAAGTACAAAAAAGCACAGCCAACAAATGTCAATTATGAGTGAAATAGAGTAGTTGTAAAAAAAAAAGTGAAAAAAGTATTGAAAAGTATGTGAAAAGTGTGGGACTGGGCTTTTCCCAAGTAGTCTGTACTTTCTCAAAATTTACTTTTTTTACTTGAAAAAAGTAATAAAAGCATGAAAAAGTACAAAAAGCAAATTGGACGTTTTCCTGATGCAACTTGGCAGAAGTCTTGAAGTTGGTTCACCGACATCTTTTTTTTTTTTTTTTTTTGGTTGGAATTTATTGTCATTAACGTTAGCTACTAGACAGTTTGTATGCTACTACGGAGTCCTACTCTGTGCGTGTACTCTACTACCATAAATGTCCTCAGACTTGCAAGCTTCATTGTGCAGCCGTAACACGCGAATGCCTCCGCTGCTTGCACCCATTATCACGCACAAGGTGCAAATGCGATGGGAGGCAGGGGCAGACCCAGGTAAAGTAGAGGAGGGGAAGTGGGGGGCAGTGATACATACTTAGGAAAGATGGGGGTGAAGGGGGAAAATGCTTGAGCGCCTGTTTAGGGGTTGTTCTTTGGTTTGGGGTATGCGGTAAGGGGAAAGAGGGGAGGGGTGTAGAGGGGAGGGCGATCAGTCAGGCTATATTGCATCCGGCACACATGCTAATCTCTGGATCTTGATCTTGCTCATGGAACCGCAGCGGCAGCGTCAGCAGCGTGGGTTTGGGCGTGCGTCTTCCTCTTTGAGGACTGAGCAGATGAGGGCAAGGAGGTAGGGGCCCGCTTTGACGAGGATGCCAAAGTGGTGGCGATTTCCAGGATCGCCGAGAGAGTGCCGTCCTTCACAGTTTCACGTGTGAGAGCAGCGAGTTGCGTAACAGACATGGGCAAGGGGGCTTGTGACCAGCGAGATCCGGCGACAGATTCCACCACAGACTGGGCTGACTGGGCCTTCTGAGCCATGTCCAACGCCTCTTGTTTAGCAGGGGAGGGGGGGGGGTTGCGCCAGCACACAACACAGCACTGGGAACCGAAGGCGTACACGTTGCATGCACGGATGAGGGAAGGGGCGAGAGTCCCATCCAGGTCTTCAAAGGCGAAGACTAGGGACGACTGCAAACCTGGGTGATAGAGGGAGGGTCGGCGCACCCAAGAGGGCAGCTGACAGACCTTGAGGTGGCGAAGGGAGGGGTTATTGTCGATGAGAGTCTGCCAACAGGCAGCAGGAGAATGCGCATGGGGGTGTCCTTCAACAACGCCAGTGGGCACGGAACTAACCATGACTTTGCCCCACTTGACATTCTGGTGGGAGAAGATCACAGGTTCATCTGGCAAAGCCTGGGATACGGCAGCGGTAAGGAGGGGGGAGGTGGCGAAAAGTGCTTCGCGGCTGATGCCTGGACCCGCAAAAACAACCAAGTTCCCCTTGGGCGTCCACTTGGCAGCGGACACCCAAACATTGGTGTGGATCGGATCGGCGGAGAGAGCAGAGTTGCAAACGTTGACCAGAGCAGGGGGCGCAGTGGCTGCTTTAGCACGGAGGGTCTGGATGAGCGTGTGATAAGTGAGGCTAAGCACAAGGCTAGGCCTGGGAGGGGGAGGGGGGTTGGCAGCGCGGAGCTGAGCCGCGAGGGCCTTAGGGCCGAGGGGTGGGTTAGGGGGGCCTGGAGCGGTCTTCGCTTTCACAGCGACTTCAGCAAAGGATGCCTGTTTCTTACCCTTTTTCTTGCCCGCCGCCTCCACCATTACAGCAGGGGAGACGAGGTCGATAGGGGCAGAGGAGGGGGCAGGGAGTGGGGAGGGGGCAACAGGGGTTGGTGTCAGATCTCCAGGAACCTCGGAAGGCTCGTGGGCTCGCATCTTGCCCTTTTCCAAGGGGTGTGGCATTGGAGTGCAAAGGTGAGAGGAAGGTGTAATGGCATCTTCATCGCGAGGAAGGGGGGAGGGGAGGAGTGGGACAGAAGAATGGGGGGTGGGAGGGATCTCAACAGGAAGTCGAACAGGGCTGACTGTGGTGGGAAGGGTAGGGGGTGAGATGAATTCCAGGAAGCCGTCAATGACTTCATCAAGGCCAAGGGATTTGACGGTTGCAACATCAGGGGCCGATGCTGCCCAAAGGGCCATGGAGGACACCAGAAGCGTTTTGAAGGCGGTGGGGAAGGGGAGCTTGGAAACAGAGCCCAAAAGCACAGTGACATCGCCTTCGTCGATGCCATGTGCAGAGATGAGAGGAGGGATGGGGTCAGGAGTAGGAGAGGGGGGAATAAGTGGGTTGGTAAAGGGGTAGCCCATCAGGAAAAACCTCAGTCGTTAATCCGTGTTAACCAGTGTTAATTTAACTTCGCTAACAAAGATTAACAAAATTAACAGTATTAACAAAATTAACATACCCCCGGTTAATTTAAATATAATTTGGGTTAAAATTTGTTAAGCATTCATTAAAACTTGTTAAGATTTGTTAAGATTGACATCAAGATTTGTTAGGGATTCATTAAAACTTGTTAAGATTTGTTAGGATCGTTGTCAAGATTTATTAAGGATTCATCAAAACTTGTTAAGATCTGTTAAGGGTTCAAGGTTAAAACTTGTTAAAGATCCATTAAGATCTGTAAAGGATCCATTAACCACTAATGAGAATAAAATCCATATATTTTTAGATATTCACTAAACTAGTGGATTTTAATTCAAAATAAATAGCTCTTTAATGAATGTGATCAAGGAACGTAAAGTATACTGGTGAACACAAACATATCATCAATACACACACACTGGCACTGGGCAATGAAAGAATGGGGGACAGAACAAGGACGATGAATGAGAGACATGGAAGGAGGGTATATATAGCTACGGATGTTGAGCTGTTTGAGGCACATTAGTAACAAAGAAATGAAAGAACTGGAGGAACTCACATCCAGTAAGTGAATAAATCTACCAGTTGTTGAAACCAGTCACATATGAACTTATTCAAGTTCGTTGACATTGATCGGGGCAATGGCCGTGCCCACAGTCCGGCGGGGAGGTATGCTAGGTGTCTGGTCAGCAAAGCACTGCAAATGTCAAAAGAACGCACCTTGCCCTCATGTAGATATCCTCCATAACATGCTGGTATGCAGTCTCACTACGGTCTTTGATGGACTGCAAGGTATCCACATTTCCCAAGTATACGTCTAAGAAGGCAGTTGCAGTAAACTCAATGTGTTGTCTCTTGCCCATGTGCCACTCAAGGAGAGCGACATAGAGCTGAAAAATAAATAAATAAATTAGCACTGAATGCAGAAACAGATTAGATTTCAACTTACCACAGTTGCCACCAAGCTAACCATAGGAATAGAGACCTGACGACGAATCGGAGAAATAACATTTTGACCAGTGCTGGTGAAAAGTCTATTGAAATGCGTCGCAAATGACCCCCTCCCTCCACTGAAAAAGCACTTGTGCAAAACCATGATGATATGATCGTTGTGATACAAGAGAGTGCGTTTAACAAGTTCGGGATTGCGAGGCTGATGACTTAACATTAGACAGAATTTAGGGTTAAGTGAATACTCACATTCTGCGCTAAAGGGCATGTGTACCTGTACTCCTGGAGTTGTATGTTAACATAGCTCACAATCGCAGTCGGGTCATCAATTGCTGCCATTGCTGGAACAATGATTTTACAGCATTGATCCTTAACTTCAAATCGGAGAGTAGAGATCCTAACATGTGGCTGTGGATAGCTTCAGCCTGAGGCGGAGATATGATAAACATTCAAATATACAGCTCACCACAGGTAGTACAATGGAGAAGTACTCGTGGTCGTCCACAATTCGCTTGTAAATGGGTGCAGTACCAGGCAAATACTTCAAGGCAGCGCGAAGAAGGGCTTCTTTGACAAATTGCACAGAGCGGATGCCATCCGGGAATGCATCATTAAACAGGACTAATGAGTGGAGAATGTCAAACGACGATGTGATCACAAGCCGAACTAAGGGGCGCTGCATGCTAAGCCTGATCCTGCAGGTGCCCAGAATAAACACCAAATCAGCCACATTGTCTGCCACTGTACACAAGGTCAGTGCACATACATGAACGTTATAAGTGGTACAAACCTGGAGTGCCGGTGGGGATGCCCTGACCAGATACCCAATGTGGCATCAACTCAGCTGTGATCAAGGTCAATAAACATACACAAACGTATATAAGCGGTGCCGACCTGGAGTCATGGTGGGGATGACGGACACAAGTGGCATGGCTGTTCACGGTCAATAAACATAGACAAACATATATAAGCGGTGCAAACCTGGAGTATGAGTGGGAGTCATGGTGGGGATGACGGACACAAGTGGCATGGCTGTTCACGGTCAATAGATATAGACAAACATATATAAGCAGTGCAAACCTGGAGTATGAGTGGTGGACACGCCGGACACAAGTGGCAGTGCAACTGTGGCCACTGTCAATAAACATAGACAAACGTATATAAGCAATGCAAACCTGAAGTATGAGTGGTGGACGCGCCAGACACAAGTGGCAGCGCAACTGTGGCCACTGTCAATAAATATACACAAACACATAAGGGTGGAGCAGACCTGGAGTTGTGGGAATGCGCTGAACGGACACAACAGGTGGTGTGTCATTGCTATGCCCCTGGGTTAGGGCAGGCCCAACACTTGATGTTGACGGCGTAGAACCACCAAGTGCTGAGGAGGGGCCAGCAACACCATGCCTCAAGGCAGTACCCGCACATTTCCACACCAGTCTCTGTGTACAAAACTGTGTTAGCCATGCTCAGGAATGACAAGAGCAGGTTTACCTCAATTGCCATTGCCTCAGTTAGCTTTGATGGATTCTTGCGGGAGAGTTCTGTCAAGTGTTTGTCACTAACCCAATCAGCGATTTTCTCGACACTGCTGTCAACATTGAAGTTGTCATGATCAAGTTCAAGTTCAGGGAGGGAAAGATCATCATCGTCACCAAGTTCAAAAGCGGAGCCAAGTTGAAAAGCGAACTGTCACGGTCAGACCACCGTGTCAGATCGAGTTTGGGGATCTCGGGGTTCGGGGATCTCGGACAAGATTACAAAGATGGATTTCGAAGAGGGGTCGTTCCCAGAAGGGAAATTGGTCACGTGAGACGTCACGTGACAACGCGGATGACGAGTGAAGATTACACAAGTCAAACGTGACTTGGAATCGAGCGAGACACTAACACGTGATCTCGAGACGTATAGAGTCAAGGGCAATTAGCAGCGAAGCTGACTAATGCAAGAAGAGTTCGTTCTAGGGAAGCCGCACGCGTTCAATAGTGAGAAGAGACTGTCAAAGTCTGATTGCACAAATAGAATGAGCTTAGGAAAGCCGTTCTATGCTAAGTAGTACAGTTTATATACATGTACAAATGGAAGCTGTCGGAAGGTAGGAGAAGGTCATGGAAGATCGTGGAACGCGAGAGAAGCTCAGAGAAACATATGGAAGTCTCTAGAAAACGCGAGAGCAGTCCATCGATAAGTAGGTAAGCAATGGGCAAAGCGGCCCGGAGTCACGGACAGGAATGGAACAAAAGAGACGAGATAGGAAGGAGAGAAATGAGGTAAGCAGGGCTGTCCGTGACATTACCCCCTTGTTAACGTCCTTTAGACGTCAACGCAGTCGTCAACGGCGGCACAATATCCGCGCTCGAAGTGAGGATGAGTGGGGTAGACCTTACAATCCCCATACTCTAGACACATACAATGGGGGTCCTTACAGTCCACGCCAGTGTGACCCCGACGCGAGAAATGGCGACATAACCCGATGCAGTAGCAATTGTCGATTGTATGGCCTGTCTTACCGCACCACTGGCACTCTTCTGGGTGGCGGGCGCGTTCTTCGGTAACGCGATTACGGATGGAGGCGCGGATCTTCTTGACCTGCGCAGTGGAGAACGATGAGGCAATGTGGATGGAGGAATCGATGTGACGCTGAAGGCGTCCGAGTGCGTTGGCCCCAGTAAGGTGGGCCGAACTGCGGTAGAGGGCTTGCCGCTCTACTTCAAGCGACTCTCGCAGTTGTCCCATGCGTTGAGCAAGGCGGTTGCAGGCCTTTTTGTGGGAGCGGAAGTGTTGCACTTCGCCGGCTAGAGTGGGGTCGTCTTCGTAGAGAACAGCCCAGTCCACACCTCTGGTTAGCTCTAAGTCGGGGTGAAAGAATAGCTCATTCCGCGGCGACAGTGGGGAGGCACAAGATGTCTGAGGAGTGGCATGAAGGGGACGAGAGTGGACGGTACAGTAACGTCCATTCGTGGCAAGGAGTTCAGGGAAGGGGTTGCAGAGGTCGTAGCAAATAAACGGGGCGATGACTTCTTCGTCACCTAATGGGATAACGAATAAATGGCGAGTTCCCTTGGCGTCAAAGTTGTCCTGCCAGCCAGGACCGGGGTGAGTACTGGGCAGAGGGTCTGTGGGAGATGACGCCTGGTTTTCCTTATCCTCCATCAACTCCTTAATCTTGGCATCTTGGTCCGAGACTTGCTGATACAAGACCATGGCCAATTCTTCATAGTCTGTAGTGTCACCGAGGGGGTGAGAGACTTGTCAAATTGGCGTAATGTCGGCAAGGGGGACGCGAGGGGACGAGCGGCGGAGTTGTGGGTGACGTAGGATCCTTTGCTCCCATTGCTCTTCATTCTTGTACTGTTCGCCAATCGCTTCGACGATGATCATGGATGAGTTGACTGGGGGTGAGGAGGAAGCAGAGGGCAGTTCGGAGGGAAAGTCGGGGTCGACGTACTCAGCTAACTCGGACCCTGGGTAGGGTCCAGCTGGGGATCCCGGAATGAACGGTGGAGATGGAGCCGGTGGGACAAAGACGGGAGACAGGGCACGAGGAGGGGGGACGTCAATGGGTAAGAGGGAGCGATTGTCGGGGAATTGTTGGCGAACTTCTTCAACGTCGACTCCGAGCAGGCTTGAGACATGTTCTAACATCATTTGATGAGGCCAAGCGGCCTCGGAGTTAGTGGGACTGTCAGGAGGGGGAGAGGTGACGACGTAGGGGGTGCCGCCAGCAGAGTCTTGTGTGGGCGACTGGGATCGAGAGGGAACGAAGATGGCGGAAGCTGCGTCGGACATATTTTCGATCATTGAGCAGACTTGTATGAGGTGGTTGAGTGGTTGTCTGGCGGGGTCGTCGTGGTTTCGGCGAATGCTGAATATATTTTGTTGGAAGCGTTCGTCGAAGGTGTAGAAGATGGAATAGGGAGAAGCCAGTGTGAAGAAACGGTGGGGGATGAAGATAAGTTGGGGGTTTGTAAGAGTGTCTTTATACTGTTGGTCGTCCAGCCGTAGCGGAGTTGGTTAGGTAAAAATCGGCCAGTGCATCTGGGGCGTTGAGGTCTTTGTGATCAATCCATTGATTGTCAGAATGAGGGTACCCTTTCCAATGCACGAGGTATTGGAGTTTACGTCTCCTGCCGAAATGCCGTGTGTCTAGAATGTTCTCGATCTCATATTCTTCTTCACTATCGATGATCGGTGGAGGGCGTGTATAAGGCGTGCCATATTGCTCCGTCTCCTTATATGGAAGGAGGAGATCCGTGTGAAACACATTGTGAATCTTCATCGAGTTGGGAAGATCAAGCCACATTGCAACAGGGCTTATCTTTTGCGAGACTTTGAAGGGACCATACCGCTTTGGGGAAAGTTTGCGATTGCCGGCGATAGAGAGGTTGCGACCCTCTAACCAGACTTGGTCGCCTTCTTTAATCTCTGTGAGCTTCTTGTTGTCCTTGCGACTTTGTACGTTTTGCAGAAGCTTCTGGGCCGATTGTCTAGATTCATCCAAGAGGCGTAGGCGTGTTTCCGCAGCAGGCACTGGTCCTTCTTAATGTTTCAGAATCACCTGAGGTTTGATTCCGATCAGAAGTTTGTGAGGGGATTTACGCGCTACGTCGTGTTTCCAAGAGTTATGCGCGAATTCTGTGATAGGGAGAAGTTGGCTCCAAGCCGAAGGTTTCCCTGAGGTCCAGGGTCGCAAATACTGTTCGATCCAGGCGTTCATGCGCTCCGTCTGTCCGTCGGTACGAGGGTGAAAGGCCGTAGATAAGTTTTGTTGAATTCCTAGTGCCTTGCACATCTCTTTTGCGAATGCGGAGGTGAACCGGGGATCGCGGTCCGAGATAATCCGTTTGGGAAGTCCGAACCAGGGTACGAGATGTTTCAGGTACTCTAGCGCTACTCCAGTCCCGTCGATCGTTTTGGTACATGGAATGAATTTAGCTGCTTTAGAGCATCCTTGATCTACGATCATGAGAATGGAATCGAATCCTTGTGACTTGGGGAGGTCCGTAATCAAATCCATCGATACGTATTGGAAAGGGCCTTCTTCGACAGGTGTATCAAAACATTGTAGGGGTGCTTTCGATCGATGTACATTGGTTTTGGATTCTTGGCAACGTGCGCACCCTTTTACGTACTGTTCGACGAATTCTCAGAGTCTGGGGCCTTCGTATTGTTCGTGTACAAGTTCCCAAGTGTTCGAGATGCCTGGATGTCCAGCTACGGGGGAATCGTAAAGGGTTTGTAGGATGTCGCGTCGGAGGTCGAGGTTGTCTTCGAGAAAAACTTTGTGTACCTCGATCGGATTCTCGATCGGATTTGTCGGAGCGAAGAGGTGATCAGGGAGTAGGATGCGGGGTTCGTTGGAATCCACCCCCTTGTTAAGGTCTTTCCTTCGCGACAACAAATCAGCAACGGTGTTTGTTGACCTGGGAATGTGCTCAAGAGTGTAGTCGAAGTCCTGTAGGAATTCGATCCACTGGGCTTGACGGCCCGTGATCTTTCAAGGGTCGCGGAAGTACTGTAAGTTTTTGTGATCGGTACAGACGCGAATGGTGTGTGTGGCACCCAGAAAGAGAGGGCGACCGCATTTAAAACCAAAAATCACCGCAGCAAGTTCTTTATCATGGGCATCATAGTTCCGTTCGGCCGGTAAGAGGCTGCGAGAATGGAAGGCAATAGGGTGGATGCCGTCTTCGAATTCCTGAGCAATGACCACTCCAAGGGCATAGCCAGAGGCATCCGTTTCCATGACGAACTGTTTAGACCAGTCCGGGGTGCGAAGGACAGGATAGTTGCAGCAAACTTCCTTTAGTCGTAAGAAAGCATCATTGCGTTCCTTGGTCCAGATGAACTGTTCGTCTTTGCGGGTGAGGTCGTTGAGTGGTCGCGTGATATCAGAGAAGTTCTTGATAAATGCACGATAGAAGTTACAGAAACCTAAGAAACTTCAGACGTCTTTGACTGTCAGGGGGGTGGGCCAATCGGAAATCCCTTGAACCTTGACGGGGTCCATTTTGACAGAGCCATTACCAATGAGTACTCCGAGGTATTCGACTTCTTGTTGATGAAACCTGCATTTCTCCGGTTTAAGGAAGAGGTCGAACTTCTCTAACTTATCCAGAATATGGTTGACATGAAGTTCATGAAGGGTTTCGTCATCTTCGGTAGCAATAATCATATCGTCCATGTAGATGCGAAGCCATCCTTGCGCAACTTCCTCTTGGAAGATATCGTCCATCATCGTCTGGAAGGTAGCCGGGGAGTTAGTCAACCCAAAGAACATGACTGTCGGTTCGAAAAGTCCTTCGCTAGTTTTGAAGGCGGCTTTGTACTTGTCACCTTCCTTAATGCGAATGTTGTTGTATCCCCAACGGATGTCGAACTTGGAGAATAGCCGCTTTTCCGCTAAGTCATAGATCAATTCCGAGATTAGTGGAAGTGGGTATTTATTGGGAATAGTCCACTTGTTCAAATTTCGGTAGTCTTGCACTGGGCGGAATTTACCATCTTTCTTTCGGATGAGGAAGAATCCGCTAGCATAAGGGGACTTCGAACGACGAATCCATTGAAGACGGAGATTTTGAGAGAGAAACTCTCTTTGTTCTTCCTTCTCTTTGGGAGACAAGGGGTAGACTCGACAGTTAATCGACGTGGGTGCATCCTCCTTAAGTTCGATGGCGTGATCCCAAGGACGTCGGTCAGGGAATCGTTCTGAAGCCTCTTCGGAGAAGACCTTGCCGTGGCGATGGTAGCGTTCTGGAACGATTTCTTGCCAAGTGCATTTCTTCTTGTCCGTAGCTGCTTCTGCAAGTTGTTGAGCGACCGTGGTTTTAGCAACTCTGGTCTGAAGCCAAATTTCGTCTCCTTTTTCCCACCCAGGGATACATCGTACCCAGGCTGGAGTTGAGTCTAGTCGTTGAGTCCCTTTACAAGGGGGTCGCCAAGTATCAGCATCTGTAGACGACACTGTGGTGAATCCTTCTATGTGACCGTTGGACCAGTCAACGTTGGGATTTGATGCTTCGAAGAAGGGGTATCCTAAGATGAAGTCGTCTCGCCCTATGTTGGCGACAAAGAAGGAGTGTGAAGCTTTTCGTCCGTTATTATTGACGAGAAGGTCGATGGCTTCGAGAATCTCTCCGGATTTATTGGGAGAACCATCGACGTTTTGTACCTTCTGAGGTTTGACTAGTTTTCTAGTTGTCAATTTAAGGCGTTCTACTGCTCGAGGGTGGATACAACATTCGGTAGCCCCACAATCAAGTAGTGCTTTTTGATCGACTCGTTTCGTTTTGGTTCGTAGCTGAAAGGGGACTTGAATTGCATGATTTCGAGCTATATACATAGAACCAGAACTATTCAGAACTGCCCGAGCAAGAGCCGTAGTACTCAGGCACCAAGAAAATCCATATCCTCTCCAAGGGAGCACATTTCATCCATGAATGCTCCGCGATCTTCTTCGGTGAGGTGTGCCACTCGCGCAGCGAGGGAAGGGGTTGGGGCGAAGGAAGAGTTGTCACTTGGCGTAGTCGACTGCCCGTCTTCTATTTGGACAGTGCGAGCTCGAGCGGGTTTACTAGGACAGTCGCGTGCAAGGTGGCCTTGTTTCCTGCATTGGAAGCACCGTCCTGTGCACCGATACTCTTCCTTTTCTTTGTCCGTGGTGGCTTTTCGGATCACCGAGAGGTCCATGGCGTCTTCATTTCTAGGGGGGAGACGAGGACGGGGAGGTTGAGCTCGGTTTCCTTGTCCATGCCAATTTTGGTTATTGGCGTTGGAATTTCCTCCAGGGTGACGCCAGACCCAACCAGTATTCTGTTTTTGTTGAGGGTTCTGACCAGCGTTTCGAGTAGGGTTGCAAGTCCCATACTCAGAGTGTAACGCCTTTTTCTTCAGGTAAATCACCTGTTGTCGTTGAGCTGCTGCCCGCCATTGTGCGTAGGTGTCCGGATTTTCCATAGCGAGACATGCGTCCGCTAGTTGACAAGGGAGTCCTTGAGCAAACGTGCGCAAATTTGATGGATCGTCGGGATTCAACTCTGCGCAACTTCCGAGAGTCTCGAATGCTGCTAAGTACTCGTCAAGATTGTCGCCAGTCATTCGTAGTTTCCCGAGTTGGTCTTGGGCGTGTTCTCTTTCCGTGTAGTCGGTGAACGACACCTTGAATTTTTCTTCCATCATTTTCCAAGGGTTGGAGAATCGATCGATCAGGCTGGGATCAGCTTCGATCTCTTCGAGCCAGTTGAAGGCCATGTCTACCCATCCGTTGACCTTTTCTCCATCGAGGAGCGACATGAAGTAGATGCACTTGGAGATGGGGTCTTTGGCTATGTCCGCTTTGCGATTCATTAGCATGAACCTGTTGAATTGGTTCAAGAATCGTCGAGTTTTGGATCGGTCTCCTTTGAATTTGTCTGGGTGAATTCCTTCCAATCGACGACCTTTGTCATTGGTTCGTTCGGGTTTGTCCATAAGGTCGTCAAGGCCAAACAGATCATCCCCAGTTCCTCTGGGGTGATGTGGGGGAGGCCTGGATGGCTGTCTAGCTGTTCGAGAGGAGCGTATTCTCCAGGATCCAAACCCAGCGAAGGACTTTCGCTTGGGTTTTTCATCGGGTTCGGGCGAAGAAGACCGACTAGTATTACTCACCGGTGCTTCTCTATCGTCTGGGTTAGTTTCATGAAAAATGTCCCCGTCGTGTGGTGTCATTGCTGTTGTATCTATTGGGGCCAGTCGAATTGGAGACGTTGCTCGCGATGGAGCTCTAGTGATTGGGAGACTGGTGAGTTTCAGTCATGCGTAGTTGATGCCTTTCATAGGGCAGTCTTTCAACTGAAGGCTTGGCCGTGCCAGTCGAAAGCATTCATACGTATTTCCTGGTCGAAGTCGGATCTTGAACCAGACTCCATAAACGTTGGACAAAGCTAAGAGAGCTCCTTTGTAGCAAGCATAGTAGGTGGTGAAGGGGGCCTTCTTTGACACTTCTTTTCCGTCGATACGAACGACGATGTCTTGTCCTCCAACCAGGTGGCGGACTCGTTCAGAGAATTCGGCTGGAACTGTGTCTTTGGTTTCAGGTTTTGTTTCGAAAGGGAGGTCCAATACTGCCAAGGATTCTTCTGTGGGTTGATCAATTGCGCGTACGCGCCAGTCTACGGGAATGCCTAGTCCTTCAGGGGTTTTCTGTTTTTCTTTCGATCCAGAGGGAGTCGAAGTCATTGTGAAGAGAAGCTCGTTCTAACGTCACGGTCAGACCACCGTGTCAGATCAAGTTCGGGGATCTCGGGGTTCGGGGATCTCGGACGAGATTACAAAGATGGATTTCGAAGAGGGGTTGTTCCCAGAAGGGAAATTGGTCACGTGAGACGTCACGTGACAACGCGGATGACGAGTGAGGATTACACAAGTCAAACGTGACTTGGAATCAAGCGAGACACTAACATGTGATCTCGAGACGTATAGAGTCAAGGGCAATTAGCAGCGAAGCTGACTAATGCAAGAAGAGTTCGTTCTAGGGAAGCCGCACGCGTTCAATAGTGAGAAGAGACTGTCAAAGTCTGATTGCACAAATAGAACGAGCTTAGGAAAGCCATTCTATGCTAAGTAGTACAGTTTATATACATGTACAAATGGAAGCTGTCGGAAGGTAGGAGAAGGTCATGGAAGATCGTGGAACGCAAGAGAAGCTCAGAGAAACGTATGGAAGTCTCTAGAAAACGCGAGAGCAGTCCATCGATAAGTAGGTAAGCAATGGGCAAAGCGGCCCGGAGTCACGGACGGGAATGGAACAAAAGAGACAAGATAGGAAGGAGAGAAATGAGGTAAGCAGGGCTGTCCGTGACACGAACGCTGAAAATTTTTGTCAGTCATAAACCAACAATAATTTGTAAGTGGGGCTCATGGTCACATCGTTGATCCAAGTCACACGGTTGCTTGCCTTGGCCAGTAGCGATGGCAGCACACTCTTTGCCCTTTGCCTTGCGAAAAGAGGCATGTTGCTTGGGGTTGATTTCAACAGCGTGTGCGACTGCCTCATCTACCTCAGTATCGCCCTCATCTGTCAACTCAATTGTTGTCAGACGCCCGTCTTGGACCACCGGTCAGTTCAATTTCCTCCATCATTGCATCCAAGTCACTCACTGACATTTCTGGCCTGCTTGATAGCATCTGCCAGAGACTTAGCTTGACTAGAAGGAGGTTCGGTGACGGTATGAGAGCTGGCATGCTTTCGTTCTATTTATCGTTCATCGTGGTGAGTGATACATATTAATTAAGTTACCATTTCACTCACTGCGTCCACCAGGGTTGGGTTGTATGGACTTGGCCACATTTTGACCGTCGCTTTGAGACTGGACACTTGTACTGTGATGCGTAGCGAGTGAAATCTGATCCAGGGTTATATCGGGTATCCTCCACATGTGATCCAATGGGGCAGTGCCCATTTTCTGAGAGCAACGTGTCTGGGGAGCCATGGTGAAGCAAGAGTACAAAAAGAGGTAATGTGGTGTAAGGACAGGAATGGTGATGGGGTCTCCTGTGACGGTATGTGCTCCCTTTTATACCAGAATTCAGGGCTTCAGACTGAGTGACATATTAGTAGAGCGGCTTCGTTATAGCCCTTCTTTCTTGTTATTGGCCCCCTCTCCCATCACCATGAACGCCGCCAAGTCGACATGCCCAGGCTGTCACAAGGGTTTCACACACTGCGGGCTTGCTCAACATATTGCTAAGACCAACGACAAACACTGCCGCGCTGTGTATACGGCATTCCCACTTCAATCTCTGCTCAGATCTTACCCTTACGAGCAAGCATTACTCACATTGACACCAAACTCCACATCGTGGAGCCAACCTGATTGGACTTTTGGTAGCGAACATCTTTCAGGACATGACGGAACTCCTGATTCGCCAGGCCTTCCACCATTGGGTAATGTGACAGGGAATATGGATGACAGTAAGCTCACATTACGACAATCGGGTCTTACACTAAAAACCTACACCAGCTATGAATGTAGATGCCGCTAGCAACAGGGCTGATGATCAAGACAATAACATGATGGATGGCGACGATGCGCCCAACACTGCTGATATCACCTACGCTACTGGTGGTGCCAGCAATCGAGCGAAGGACGCCGCAGATGGTGATGATGCACCTGACATCACTGATACGACAGACGCCACCATGTTTGAAATCATAATGCAGACCCAGACAAGTCTGCTTCTAGACTTGGATTCGACTGCGCCCGACCCTGAGCAAATCCCGTCAGCCAAATCAGAGTCACCATCTGAAGACCTGCCCAACCCACTTGAGCCAGGGAGCTCTGACACGCAGCCTCCAGTGGTCATAGAACGTTTCCCTCACGGAAATCCTGGTGCACCGATCAATGGTATGCAAGGTTATTCTATATATGAGTCAAGTCAAGGGGCGCTTGATAGGTCTGTCTGGGCACCATTTCAATCCAAAAGCGATTGGCGTATTACACATTGGGCAAAGACAATCAAACTGAGCTCTTTGGCATTGTCAGATTTATTTGCAATTCCCAATGTATGTCCCCCCTTTTTTTTTGCTCCCACATCGCTGAATGAAGTTTAAGCTCATAGACAAGCTTGGCCTCTCATATCATACTCTGAATGAGCTCAATTCGATTGTCAATGGTTTGCATGGCCGCCCATCATTCCAATTCAAGGACTTTGACATTGGAAACGAATCACTACGATTCCATTTTCGGGACATCATATGTTGTATCCGTGCGATCTATGGAGATCCTGAATTCGCACAGGACCTGGTTTTTACCCCTGAGCGCCACTATTTGGACCATGAGCGGACACAACGTGTATACAGTGAGATGCATACTGGTGATTGGTGGTGGTCCAAACAGGTGCGCAATACCAATTCAGTTTAATTTCCATGCTGATGAATGGAGCCAGGAATTGCTTGAATCACAACAACCTGGTGCAACTGTCGTACCAATTATTGTATCCACTGACAAGACCCAGTTAACCACCTTCAGTGGGAAATAGGCATACCCGGTATACATGACCATCGGAAACATCCCAAAAGACATCCGTCAGAAGCCATCACGTGGTGCCCAAATGCTCGTTGGGTACATCCCTACAACCAAACTAGAGGGTATCAGTGTCAAGGCCGCCCGCCGCCATGCGCTTACAAACTTGTTTCATGGCTGTATGCAGACTCTCTTAGGCCCCCTTGCGCCCTATGGCGAAACCAGACTACCAATGATGAGCGGGGATGGGACCTGGCACCAGTGCTATCCCCTTTTGGCT
>Ga0307510_10002927_pt1 | contig 19637 bp, 13 predicted proteins | sample 12_EM_MG_FD_207224 | JGI IMG/M metagenome (GOLD analysis project Ga0307510, IMG submission 207224) | Populus trichocarpa ectomycorrhiza microbial communities from riparian zone in the Pacific Northwest, United States - 12_EM | ecosystem: Host-associated > Plants > Roots > Unclassified | place...
ACGGCGCGCTGACCGGCGGTATGGCCTGGGAGGCGCTGAACAACATCGCCGACGCCAAGGACCGCCCGCTCGTCATCGTCGTCAACGACAACGAGCGCTCCTACGCACCGACCATCGGCGGCCTCGCGAACCACCTGGCGACCCTGCGGACCACCGACGGCTACGAGCGCTTCCTGGCCCGCGGCAAGGACCTCCTGGAGCGCACTCCGGTCGTCGGCAAGCCCCTCTACGAGACGCTGCACGGCGCGAAGAAGGGCCTGAAGGACTTCATCGCCCCGCAGGGCATGTTCGAGGACCTCGGTCTGAAGTACGTCGGCCCGGTCGACGGCCACGACATCGACGCCCTGGAGTCCGCGCTCGCCCGCGCCAAGCGCTTCGGCGGGCCCGTCATCGTGCACTGCCTCACCGAGAAGGGCCGCGGCTACCAGCCCGCCCTCCAGGACGAGGCCGACCGCTTCCACGGCATCAGCCCCATCCACCCCGACACCGGCCTGCCCATCAAGGCCTCCGGCCTGAAGAAGTTCGCCGACGCCTTCCCGGACCGCATCTACGACGTCGGCATCGCCGAGCAGCACGCCGCCGTCTCCGCGGCCGGCCTCGCCACCGGGGGACTGCACCCCGTCTTCGCCGTCTACGCCACCTTCCTCAACCGGGCCTTCGACCAGGTGCTGATGGACGTGGCCCTGCACAAGTGCGGGGTGACCTTCGTCCTGGACCGGGCGGGCGTCACCGGCACCGACGGCGCCTCCCACAACGGCATGTGGGACATGTCGATCCTCCAGGTCGTCCCGGGCCTCCGGCTCGCCGCACCCCGCGACGCCGACCAGGTCCGCGCCCAGCTGCGCGAGGCCGTCCAAGTCGAGGACGCGCCGACCGTGGTCCGCTTCTCCAAGGGCGCGGTCGGACCCGCCGTACCCGCCGTGGGCCGGATCGGCGGCATGGACGTGCTGCGCGCGCCCGGCACCGATGCCCCGGACGTCCTGCTGGTCTCGGTCGGCGCCCTGGCGCCCATGTGCCTGGAGATCGCCGCCCTGCTCGACAAGCAGGGCATCACCACCACCGTCGTCGACCCGCGCTGGGTCAAGCCCGTCGACGAGGCCATGGCCCCGCTCGCGGAGCAGCACCGGGTGGTCGTCACCGTGGAGGACAACTCCCGTGTCGGCGGCGTCGGTTCGTCCATCGCGCAGGCGTTGCGCGATGCGGGCGTGGATGTTCCGCTGCGCGACTTCGGCATCCCGCCGCGCTTCCTCGACCACGCCTCCCGCGCCGAGGTGATGACGGAGATCGGCCTCACCGCGCCGGACATCGCCCGCCAGGTCACCGGCCTGGTCTCCAAGCTGGACGGCCGCTTCGACCGCCCCACCGCGGAGGTCGACTCGGTGGAGCCCGCACGCGACTGAGGCACGGTCAACGCCGCTGAACGGGCCGCTTCCACCACCCTTTGCAGTGGTGAAAGCGGCCCATTCGCGTGAATCCCCTCGCGCCGGGGCATACGCACTACGCCCCCTCTCGATCATGTCGAGGACGCCAAGCGTGGGAGGTACACCTGTGAGCAGCACACTCTTCCGGACGAAGAGAGTCGAACAGTCCATCAAGGACACCGAGGAACCGGAGCACGCGCTCAGAAAGTCCCTCTCGGCCCTGGATCTGACCGTGTTCGGCGTCGGCGTCGTCATCGGCACCGGCATCTTCGTCCTCACCGGCACGGCCGCCAAGAACACCGCCGGTCCAGCGGTCGCCCTGTCCTTCGTCGTGGCCGGCGTCGTCTGTGCCCTCGCGGCGCTCTGCTACGCCGAGTTCGCGTCCACGGTCCCGGTCGCGGGCTCCGCGTACACCTTCTCGTACGCCTCGCTCGGCGAACTCCCCGCCTGGACCATCGGCTGGGACCTGGTCCTCGAACTCGCCCTCGGCACGGCGGTGGTGGCCGTCGGCTGGTCCGGCTACATCCACTCGCTGCTGGACAACGCGGGCTGGCACCTGCCCGAGGCGCTCAGCGGCCGGGACGGCGCCGACGGCTTCGGCTTCGACCTCCTCGCCGCCCTGCTCGTCCTCGTCCTCACCGCGATCCTCGTGCTCGGCATGAAGCTCTCCGCGCGGGTCACCTCGGTCGTCGTCGCCATCAAGGTCGCCGTCGTCCTCGTGGTGATCGTCGCCGGCGCCTTCTTCATCAAGGGCGACAACTACAAGCCGTTCATCCCCAAGTCGCAGGCCGTGGAGGCGGGCGGCAACCTCAAGGCCCCGCTGATCCAGCTGATGTTCGGCTGGGCGCCCTCCAACTTCGGCGTCATGGGCATCTTCACCGCCGCCTCCGTGGTCTTCTTCGCCTTCATCGGCTTCGACGTCGTCGCCACCGCCGCCGAGGAGACCCGCAACCCGAAGCGGGACGTGCCGCGCGGCATCCTCGGCTCGCTGGTCATCTGCACCACGCTGTACGTCGCCGTCGCGATCGTCGTGACCGGCATGCAGAAGTACAGCTCGCTGTCGATCGACGCACCGCTCGCCGACGCGTTCAAGGCCACCGGACACCCGTGGTTCGCGGGCCTGATCAGCTTCGGCGCCGCGATCGGCCTGACGACGGTGTGCATGATCCTGTTGCTCGGCCAGGCCCGCGTGTTCTTCGCGATGAGCCGCGACGGACTGCTGCCCCGCTTCTTCTCACACGTCCACCCGCGCTTCCGCACCCCGTACCGCCCGACCATCCTCCTCGGCGTGGTCATCGCGATCGTCTCGGGCTTCACGAGCCTCAGCGAACTGGCCGAACTGGTCAACATCGGCACGCTGTTCGCCTTTATCGTGGTCGCGATCGGCGTCGTCATCCTCAGGAACAAGCGCCCGGACCTGCCCCGCTCCTTCCGCACCCCCCTGGTCCCGGCCCTCCCGATCGTCTCGGTCCTGGCCTCCCTCTGGCTGATGCTCAACCTCCCCGCCGAGACCTGGCTCCGCTTCGCCATCTGGATGGCGATCGGCTTCCTCGTCTACTACTTCTACGGCCGCACGCACAGCCGCCTGGGTCTGCAACAGGCGGCGGAGGCACGCGAGTCGGCAGCGCCGCCGAGCGGAAACGCCTCGTAGGCACGCCAGTCGGCCGTCCGGCCCCGTAAGTCCCGCTCGCTGGAGGGGACTTACGGGGCCGCTCGCTTGGGTGTCAGCCGCGTACGCTGCGCGGTCCGGTGACCTCGGCGCCCAACTCCGTGACCCTACGCCGCAGTTCACGGTCCGCGGTGACCACCAGGCACGGGCGGCCGTGGGCCTCGGCGACCAGTTCGACCATCCGGTCGTCGCCGCTGCCGGGTGCCGAGTCCACCCGTACGCCCGGGACGGACGCCACGCCACGGGCCGCGCCCTCCACGACGAGGACGAGTTCCACGGGGTCCGTGCGGTCCGGCAGACCGTCGCTCGCGAGCCGGTCACGGAGGCGCTCGGCGGCACCCTTGCGGTCGCGCCACCAGCCGTCGGGCACCGACCCGACGACGTTCGCGCCGTCGACGATCACCAGCAGGGGAGTGTCCTCGTCCATGGGGCAAGGGTCGCATGCGGGCACGGAGTGCTCAGGGGTGGTGGGCAAGGGGCGCCCAGGGCATGCGAGGAGGGGGTGCCCGGCGTGTGCGGGCAGGGGGTGCCCGGCGTGAAAGCACCCGCCCCAATTACAGTGAAGCGGTGAACGGCGACTGGCTCATACGCGGCCGCGACGGCCGGCTCAGTGTGTATCTGCCCTCGGGCGACGCCGTCCTGTGCCGGGCGGAACGCGGCCCCGGCGGCCTCTGGAGCGACCCGCGCAAGGTCGGCGGCGACCAGAAGCTGCACCCCGGGCTGCTCGGCGTCGGACAGGGCGCGGACGGTTACGCCCACCTGGTGTCCTGGCGCCCCACCCGGGCCGACGAGTCCGGGCTGGTCCACTCCACGCACTTCCGCCCCCGGCTCGCGGCCCTCGACTGGAGCCCGATCGGCCACCCGGACAAGAAGGGCGACCGCACCGGCGTACCAGCGGTCGCGGTCGACGCGGAGGGCCGCGCCCATGTCTTCGTGCGCAATGCCGGGGGCGGGGTGAGCATGGCGGCCCAGAAGGAGAAGGGCGGCTGGGACCCGTGGCGCGACCTCAAGGGGACCGGCGTCCACGAGGACCTGGCGGCGGTGACGGGGGAGTCCGGCACGGTCGAGCTGTACGCGGCGGTGCCGGGCGCGATCCTGCACTGGCGCCAGCTGGAACCGGGCGAACAGCCGGTGCTGGAGGAGGCGATGGAGGCCAGGATCCGGCCCGGCACGCTCCGCGCCCTGGCCACCTCCCCGGAGAGCACCACCCTCTACTACACGGACGACTCCGGCGACCTCTGCGCCTGGCGCCCCGGCGCCAAACCGCTCACCCTCCTGCCCTCCGCCGGCCCCGGCCCGGTCTCCGCGGTCCGCTGTGAACTCGACGGCCACGACTGCACGTTGCTCGCCCAGCGCTCGGCCAGCGGCCGGGTCGCCTTCGCCGCGTACCCCACCGAACAGGAGTCGGCCGGCGCCTGGTGGACCGAGTCGGGCCCCCAACTCCCGGCGGACGCCGAGGTGTCGCTGACCCTGGACGAGGACGAGCGGGTGGCCGCGGCGACGGTGTCGCCGTCCACCGGTCAACTGCTCGTCACACGGCGGAAGGAGGAGGCGGGGCTGGCGTTGGAGGCGTGGCGGGAGGTCTGACGGGGTTTGTGCGCGTCGCTCCACGGCCGGTCCGCCGTCACGGCTCGCCCCCGGGAGACGGGCTGGTCCGGGCCGGGCAGGCGCACGGCCGTCACACCGTGTTCGTCAAATGTTCGACTTATGATGGGGCGCGCTCGGCGTCCCCGCGCAACAGGTGTTCGGGGAATCGGCAGGTCAGACGTGCCGGGCGTCACAGAAGGGGCGGGCCACGTCATGCGGACCGGATCCGGGCGCGGCGCCGCCCGACGCAGAACCGACGACAGGGTCGTCGCACACACGGAGGCGGAGCGGTACACCGCCGAGGCGACCCTGGACGGCCGCTGGCTCGTGCTCGGCAAGGACGGCAGGCTGACCGCGTACGCCCGCACGCGTGCCGGACTGCTGCGCTGGACCGAGACGCGGCCGGGCGGCCCGCACTGGACGGGGCCCGACTTCTTCCCGGCGCCGGACCTGACCCACGTCTCGGTGGTCCAGGGCGCCGACGCCTACGTCCACTTCCTGGGGCGGCGTGAGACCCGCAAGGGTGGCGGGCCGCCCGCCGTCGACATCGTCCACGCCATTCAGTACCAGACCGGCCGCACGGTCACGGAGTGGCGGTCGCTGGGCAATCCGCACAAGGACCGGGAGAAGGCGGCCCGGTTCGGAGTTCCGGCGGCCGCGGTCAGCGCGTCGGGACGGGTGCACGTCTTCGCGCGCAACGCGGGGCGCGGACTGATGCTGCGCCGGGAGGGCGCCACCGGGAAGTGGGAACCCTGGGAGGACCTCAAGGGCAGCGGGGTCCAGGACGGACCGGCCGTGGTCGCTCACGCCTCCGGGCGCATCGAGGTGCTGGCGGGCGGCGACCAGGACGCCATGTGGTGGCGGCAGGCCGAGGCCGACGGCGACTTCCGGCAGGAGCCGAACATCCCGGTGCGGGTGGCACCGGGCACGCCCGCGGCGCTGGAGACGGCACCGGACAGGGCGACGTACTACTGGACCGACCGGGACAGCGGACAACTCGTCGCCCACCGCCCCGGCGGCTGGTTGATACCCCTCGGCGGGGCGGTGGCCGAGCATCCCGTCACGGCGGTGCGCGCGGTGCTCGACGGGTACGACTGCACGGTGCTGGCCCACCGTGATCACGAGGGGCAGGTCATGCTCAGCGCGTTCGGCGCGGAGAACGAGCAGGCGGGCCTGTGGTGGTCCCCGACCGGTGAGCGCTGCGTCGGCGCCCCGGCGCTCGCCCTGGACGGAAGCGGCCGTGTCGTGCTCGCGGTGATCGGCCCCGACGGCGCTCTGCGCGTCGCCCGCCAGACCGGGGGCCCCGGTCTGGCACTGGCTCCGTCGCTCCGCGTCTGACGACGGGCGGCACCGGGCCGCCGCGTCGGCCCGCCGTCAGGACGACGAACCCCCGGTCGCCGGCGACTTCTTCGCCGACTCGGGAATCCGCTGGTCCTTGCGCAGGGCCTGCCACAACTGGCCGGCCTGCGGTTGCGCGGCCACGACGCGGTTCGGGTCCTGGGTGTCGTACCGCACGGGCAGCATGATCGTCTCCATGGTGGACGGATCGATTCCGTTCATGCTGCGTCCGAACTCGGCGAGCTTGGTGAGCGAGGCGAGGCCCGAGTCAGTGGTGAGCGACTCGGTGAGGTTGTCGGCGATCTTGTATGCCTTGGTGGGGCTGCCGAGGAGGTCCTGCTTCTTGATCTCGCTCAGCAGCGCGATCAGGAACTGCTGCTGGAGCCCGATGCGTCCGAGGTCACTGCCGTCGCCGATGCCGTGCCGGGTGCGGACGAACTGCAACGACCGCGTGCCGTCGAGCCGGTGCGTGCCGGCGGTCAGATCCAGGCCGCTGGACGTGTCGTGGATGTCCTGGTCGACGGTGACGGTGACCCCGCCTATCGCGTCCACCAGCCCCTTGAATCCCGCGAAGTCGACCTCCACGAAGTGGTCCATCCGTACCCCGGACATCTGCTCGACGGTCTTGACCACACAGGCCGGACCGGCGAGCGAGTAGACGGAGTTGAACATCACGCGCTTCTTCGAGGACAGCGTGGAGCCGTCCTTCGCGGTGCACTCGGGACGCGTCACCAGGGTGTCGCGCGGGATGCTCACGGCAACCGCTTTCGCACGGCCTTCCGGCACGTGGATCACCAGCGCGGTGTCGGAGCGCGCCCCGGAGACATTGCCCGTGCCCAGCGACGCGTTGGCGCCGGACCGCGAGTCGGAGCCCAGGACCAGGAGGTTCTGTCCCGAGGTGGGCAGCTTCTCCGGCCGGTCGTCACCGATCGCCTTGTCGAGGTCGACGCCCTTGATGTTGCCGTTCAGGTCGCTGTAGAGCCAGTAGCCGACGCCTCCCGCGGCCAGCACCAGCAGGACGAGGCTCAACGCGACCCAGCGCCACACGCGACGGCGCCGGCGTGGGGGTTTGGCCCGGCGGTCGGACGGCGCGCGCCTCGATCCCGGGGAGTCCGTCTCCGTCAGGGCGTGCGTCATGTGCCTCGGTCCTCTCTCGTCACCAGTGAGCTCGGGGCACGAGTGGGGGGAGAGACCGGGCCCGTCTGCGGAGGTGGACGGTCGTCCACCGGTCATCAGACGTTCAACGTGACGTAAGGGTTGTATGTGTTCTGTGTCATTTCCGGCCCTTGTTGACAGCTGTGTAAGCGCTTGATGATGATGTGCCGGTCCTGTGAACGTTAAATTTTCGGTGTGAACGGGCGACGGCACGCTTGCCGTCGTCTTACGTGGTCGTGGAGGGGTGGCTGTGCCATTGCGTGCGTCCGCCCGTGGGGGGCGAGCGGCGTGACGACCGTGTTCGATCATGCTCTTGGACAGTCGGCGGACCCGGTGGGCCGCCCCGCGCGGGACGGCGTCGTAGGACAGCGTCCCGTGACGGCGGGTCCCACCACGGTCACCGCCGAGCACGGCGACGTCTACGTCGAGCCGGGCCTGACCCCGCTGGCGGCCCGCGAGGCCAACCGCTCCGCGGTCACCGCGCTGCTCGACTCGGCCGGTGTCGCCCACTTCGCCGTACGCGGCACATCGGACCACGGCACGGTCGTCGCCGTCGCCGAGGAGGACCGGGACCGGGTGCTGGGCGTGGTGTTCCGCGGGCTGAGCCAGTACCCGGGACATCTCGGGGTGATCGACCCGGACGCGCCCCGGCAGGCCAAGCCCGTCTCCTCGCGCGACCCCAAGGCCTGGCGCGAGATCGCCGGCGCGCGCGTCCTCCAGGTCAGCTGGTCGCGCACCGACCCGGGCCGCCACCTGCTGCTCGGACACGAGTACGGCTGCGCGATCGAGTTCTGGCAGCGGCACGGCACCCACCTCGTCGCCCCCCGCGCCAACCGGGCCACCTGGGCCGTCGCCGCGGACGGCGCGGGCGTTCTCGGCGCGGCCCGCCTGTTCAGCCGGTTCGTCTCGGACTGGACCCCGGGCCACCTCGCGCCCGCGCTCGCCACCCGCCCGGAGTTCCTGGTGAACTGCGCGGACGACATCGCCTTCCCCGTCGACGCCGTCTACACCTGGGTCGACGGCGACGACCCGTCCTGGCGGCAGCGCAAGGCGCAGGCGAAGGGCGAGGCTTACCACGCCGAGTCCGCGAGCGACGCCCGCTTCATCAGCCGCGACGAACTGCGCTACTCGGTGCGCTCGCTGCACCTGTTCGCGCCGTGGATCCGCAACGTCTACATCGTCACCGACGACCAGGTCCCGCCCTGGCTGCGCGAGGACCTGCCCGGACTGCGCATCGCCACCCACCGGGAGATCTTCCGCGACCCGGCCGATCTGCCGACCTTCAACTCGCACTCGATCGAGAGCCAGCTGCACCACATCGAGGGCCTGGCCGAACACTTCCTTTACTTCAACGACGACATGTTCATGGGCCGCCCGGTGGCCCCGCACGCCTTCTTCACGCCGAGCGGCACGGCCCGCTACTTCCCCTCGCGCAACCGCATCCCGCAGGGTCCCGTCGCGGAGACCGACACCCCGGTGGACGCCGCGTGCAAGAACAACCGCGCCCTGCTGCTGGAACGTTTCGGTAGGGCGATCACCCAGCCGATGGAACACATCCCGTACGCCCTGCGGCGCTCCGCGATGGAAGAGGCCGAGCGCGACTTCCCCGAGGCCTGGGCGCGTACGTCGGCCAGCAGGTTCCGCGCCATGACCGATCTGTCGCCGACCTCGTCCTTCGCGCTCTACTACGCGGCACTGACCGGCCGGGGGCAACCGGGATCGATGCCCTTCACCTACCTCCAGCTGGCCGTGCCGGACCTGGCGGACCGGCTGCAACGGCTGCTCGACGGCCGGGACCAGGACTCCTTCTGTCTCAACGACGCCTTCTCGACACCGGAGGACATCGAGGCGCAGCAGGAACTGCTGGACGGCTTCCTCAACGCCTACTTCCCCACCCCAAGCCCCCACGAGAGATGAAACGGAGTTCGTGACGTGTCGGACCCGACGTCCATGAGCTCCGCGGTCAACGTCTACAAACGCCTCGTTCCCCAGCCCGTTCGCTCCGCCGCCGCGACCACCGTGCCGGTACGGGTACGGCGCAAGGTCAAACGGCAGCTCGCCCGCACCCTGAGCCGCCGTGAGGCACGGCTGCACCGGCGCGCCCTGCGCCAGGTGCGCAGGGTGGAACTCGGCCGCTCCGCGCGCCGTACCAAGGCACCCGACGGCCGGGTCGGCCACGTGCACACCGGCCTCACCCTCGACCTGGCCCGCCGGCTCGACCACGACATGGTCACCTACGCCCTCGACGCCGCGGACATTCCCTGGTTCGCGGTCCCGGCGCTCGACGACCGACGGATCAGCCTGGCCGTCGACCACAAGGACAAGGGCGCTGTCCGCCGCGTGCTACGCGCGTTGCTGGAGGAGCAGACCGGCTACGTCGTCTCCGTGTCGCCCGCCCAGAACGACACCCAGGAGATCCCTGGCAGCCATGTGAAGGCGTGGAAGCACTACGCCAAGGCCAAGGTGATCCGCCTGACCTGGCTGCGCACCGAGCCCACCGAGAACCTCTGGGTGGGGGAGGACCAGGGCATCGAGATCGAGTTCTGGACCACCAACACCGACCTGCCGGTGGAACGGCTGGTCGGGCCACGCCCCAACCGGGTCCAGCGCACGGTGCCCAGCGACGCACCCGGCATCGAGATCGGCATCGACCGGCTGTCCGGCTACTGCGACACCGACGGCGACATGGAGCCGACGATCACGCTGGAGAACTTCGACGTCGTACGGCTCGAAGAGATCACCTTCCCGGTGGACGCGGTCCTGCTGTGGCAGCACCCCACGCCCTGGGGCGAGGAACTGCTGCGCGCCGCGCTGCGCTCCCTGCACCAGCACGCGCCCTGGACGGACGTCGTCCACGTGGTCGCCGAGGCGGAGCCGCCGGCCTGGCTCGCGGCCGACGACCGGCTCACCGTGGTCCGCGCCAGGCCCGGCGCCGAGTGGCACCTGCACCAACTGCCCGACCTCGCCGAGCACTTCCTGCTGCTGCGCCCCGGGGCCCTGCTCGGCAGGCCCGTCCGCGCCTTCGACTACTTCACCCCGAACGGTACGACCCGCCCCCGGCGCGGCCCCTGGAACGCCCAGGAGTCCTTCGCCCCGTGGACCCGCACCGCGTACTCGGCCACCAGCCGGGTCGCCTCCCACGGCTACGCGCACGGCCCGCAGCCATACCGCGTCGAGACGCTGGCCAGGCTCGCCGGGTCCGGTACCGCGCCGCTGCCGCTCGACGACGCGCAGCGGCTGCCCGCCGTGCTCGGCACACATCCCCTGGACGGTGTGGTCCACCACCTCGGCCACACCACCGGCCTGGCCGACCCCTCGGGCGAGCCTTTCGTGGCGCTGCACGCCGCGCTCCCCGGAATCGACACCCACCTGGACCGGCTCCTCGTACGCCGCGACACCCAGCAGCTCCAGCTGTTCGGCCTCGGCACCGACGACGCGCGTGCCCGCGGCGGCACCAGGGCCGTCGTGCGGTTCCTGCACCGCTACTTCCCCGTCCCGAGCGTCTTCGAGGGCGACCACCACACAGACGAGGCGGACAACCAGCCGTGAGCATGGGCAACCCCGAGGCCTCCGCGGCGGTCGGGGCGTACCGCACCCTCGTCCCCAGAGGCCTCAGACGCCGTATCGCCCGCCGTGTCCCGCTGCGGCTGCGCATGGCGCTGAAGGGGCTGCTGCGTCGACTGCACACCGTCAACCTGGGCTCCCGCATGGTGCGGGGCATACGGGCCCGCCGGCGTTGGCCGCATCTGTTCGGCCCGGGCGAGCACCTCGCGGCCCTCGCCGGACACGGGTCGCGGATCGCCCTGGTCCGGCCGACCGTGTCGCCGCTCGGACTGCGCGAGGCCAACCTCGAACTCGTCGTCACCGCTCTGGAAGAAGCCGGCGTCGACTACTTCGCCGTGCGCGGCACCTCCGAGTTCCGCTCCTGCCTCGCCGTTGCCGAACCCGACCGGCACCGGGTCGAGCAGGTACTGGAGAGCTGCTCCGACCGCAGTCCCGTCTACCTGCGGGCCTGCCGGGGTGCCGCCGCGCAGGGCCGCACCGTGCTGGCCGGCTCACGGCGCGGCCGGGACCTGGCCCACCAGGCCGCAGTGCTCCGCGTCGGCATGGTGTGGAGCGACCTCGCCGGCTCTCTGGTCCTCGGCCTGGAGCACGGCTGCGACATCGAGTTCTGGCGGCCCGAGGAAGGACGCCTGCTGGCCCCCCGCCCCAACCGGGTGACCGAGGACGTCGCCCTCGACGAGCCCCGGGTCGCCGTCCCGGTCAGCAGGCTCACCGGCTTCGCGGCCCTGCACACCCGCCGCACCCGCTCCGTCCGCACCATCCGGCCCTGTGCCGACCCGCTGCCCGAGGACGTGCGTTTCCCGATCGACGTCGTCTACACCTGGGTCGACGGCAGCGACCCGAACTGGCAACGTCGGCGCGGCGCCTATGGCGAGCACGGCTACCACAGCGAGTCCGCCAACGCGGCCCGCTACATCAGCCGCGACGAACTCCGTTACTCCCTGCGGGCGTTGGAGCAGAACGCCCCCTGGGTGCGCCACGTCCACCTGGTGACGGACCGTCAGCGCCCGTCCTGGCTCAACGAGACCCACCCGCGCATCACCGTCGTCGACCACTCGGAGATCTTCGGCGACCCGGCCGCGCTGCCCACCTTCAACTCGCATGCCATCGAGAGCCGTCTCCACCACATCAAGGGCCTGTCGGAGCACTTCCTGTACTTCAACGACGACATGTTCCTGGGCAGCCCCGTCACCCCCCAGGACTTCTTCCTGTCCAACGGCATGACCCGCACCTTCTTCTCCCCGTCCCAGGTGCCCCGCTGGGACCCCAGCCCCGTGGACCGCCCGGTCGACGCGGCCGGCAAGAACAACCGACGCCTGCTCCAGAAGCACTTCGGCACCGCCATCGTGCAGAAACTCCGCCATGCCCCCTACGCCCTGCGCCGCAGTGTCCTGGAGGAGATCGAGCGCGAGTTCGCCGAGGAGCACCGGCAGACCTCGCACAGCCGGTTCCGCAGCGCCGACGACATCTCCATCCCGTCCTCGCTCTACCACTACTACGCCTACTTCACCGGCAGAGCCGTGCCGTCCACCATCACCTTCGCCTATCTCGACCTGGCCAAGCCCGAGATCCAGCGCCGGCTCGGCATCCTGCTGGCCCGCCGTGACCGGCAGGCGTTCTGCATCAACGACACCCTCTCCGACGGCCACGACGTCGACCGGCAGACGGAGATGCTCAAGACGTTCCTGCGCGCCTACTACCCGGTGCCGAGTCCCTTCGAGCGCAAGGAGCGCGCGGCCCGGTGAAGATCTCGTTCCTGATCAACAACATCTACGGCATCGGCGGCACCAACCGCACGGTCATCAACCTGGCCGAGGCGCTCTCCGTCCACCACGAGGTGGAGATCGTCTCGGTGTTCCGGCGTGCCACGATGCCCAAGTTCGAGATCTCCCCGCGCATCGCGGTCCGCGCCCTCGTGGACCTGCGCCCCGGGTCCTCCGACCGCGGGGCCGCCGCCGGCGGCGTACCCAGCGAAGTCGTCCCACGCCAGGAGGAGTTCTACGCCCAGTACAGCAGGTTCACCGACGGGCGCATCATCCGTGACCTGCAACGAACCTCCGCCGACGTGGTGGTCGGCACCCGCCCCAGCCTCAACCTCTTCGTCGCGGCCCACACCCGGGACGGCGCCCTGCGGGTCGCCCAGGAGCACATGACCCACCTGGCCATCCCGGCGGCGGTACGAGAGGAGATGGCCCGCGTCTACCCGCGTCTCGACGCCATCACCACGGTCACCGAGGCCGACGCCCACTCCTTCCTGGAGCACACCCCGATCCCCGGCATCCCGGTCGTCGGCATCCCCAACAGCGTGCCGGAGCCGCTCGTCGAGCCCTCCGACTGCTCCCGCAAGGTCGTCGTCAGCGCGGGCCGCATGCACCACATCAAGCGCTACGACCTCCTGATCCGCGCCTTCGGCCGACTGGCCGACGAGTTCCCCGACTGGCAGCTGCGCATCTACGGCGACGGCGGCGAGGCCGGGAAACTGCGCGCCCTCGTCAGCGAACTCGGTCTCGCCGGACGGGCGTTGCTCATGGGCGGCTTCTCACCGATCGAGTCCGAATGGGCCAAGGGCTCCATCGCCGCCGTCACATCGAGCGCCGAGTCCTTCGGCATGACCCTGGTCGAGGCCATGCGCTGCGGCCTGCCTGTGGTCTCCACCGACTGTCCTGTCGGCCCCAGGGAGATCCTGCGCGACGGTGAGGACGGCTTCCTCGTCCCCAACGGCGACGTCGAAGGCATCGCCTGGGGCCTGCGCCGCCTCATGGCCGACGACGAGCTGCGCCGCGCCATGGGTGCCGCCGCACTGCGCAACGCCGCCCGATACGATCCCGCGGCCGTGGCCGACCGCTATGTGGAGCTCTTCGAGGACGCCGCCCGTCGCCGTGCCGCGGTCCACCGCGGCTACCGGGCCCCGGCAGGTGCCGGCAAGGGAGGCACCGACCTGCTCACCGTGCCGCCCGTCTCCCTCGGCACGGCCACCGTGGACGTCACCGCGGACGGCGCGGGTTTCCTGCGCTTCTCGGCCGACGGGCCCGAAGAGGGCCGCCGGCGCTGGCAGTTCGTGCTGCGTCACAAGCCGTCGGACGGCAACCGCCGCCCCGACCTCCCGCTGCGTACCTCCCGCAAGGATCTGGACAACGGCGGCATCCGCTACACCGCCGTCCTCACCCCCTCGGCCCTCGACGAACTCGGCGACGGGCGTTGGCAGGTGACCATGAACGCCTCCAAGGCCTCGTTCGTCCACATGAAGGCCGGCGTCCGCGACACCCGGGCCCTCATCGACGCCCGCGCCCGGCTGGTGGACCGCCCGCCGGCCGGCCCGCTCGGCTGGAACCTCCCCTACGCCCAGCCCAACGGCCGACTGATGCTGCGGACGGTCCTGCGCGAGGAGCACGCCGAGTGCGCCCAGGTCGAGGCGGCGGAGGGCGCCATCACGGTACGGGGCGTGCTGACCGGCGGACGCCGGATCGAGCCGGGCGCGCTGTTCATCGTCAGCCGCCGCGGGCGGCACGGGAAGAACTTCTCCACGCCCGTCCAGGTCCTCGGCCGCCAGGCGTTCCGGGCCGACGTGCCGTTGCGCCGCGTCGTCGACCACCGCCTGGAGCGCTGGGAGGACTGGGACTGGTGGCTCCAGCCCGATCCCTACGACCGCCGCAAGGTACGCGTCTGCCATCTGCTGGAGGACTTCCCCGACGTCAAGGGCGCCTACGTCTACCCTTCCGTGCCGCTCGTCGGGGACGAGCCCTCTCCGTACGCCGTGGTCCACCCGGCCCGCCCCGTGTGGGTGCGGCCCTACTGCTCGGCCTCGGGTGCGATGGCCATGAACGTGGTGGACCGATGAGCCCTTCCGACCGCGACGGCCCAGGAGGCCCGATGACCGCGACAGCCCGATCCGTTCTGCACATCGTCGCCCACCAGGACGACGACCTGTACTTCATGAACCCCGACCTCGTCCGCTCCCTCCAGGACGGTGACCGGATCACCACGGTGGTCGTCACCGCGGGCGAGGGCGACGGCATCAACGTCGACACCAACGAGTCCCAACGCGCCGCCGTACCACCGGACTTCGCCCGCTACAGCACCGAGCGCGGCTGCGGACTGCGGTCCGCGTACGCCCGGATGGCCACCGGCGACCGCGACCACCCCTGGCAGCGCGAACCCGTCGATCTCGTCCCCGGATTCGCCGCCGAGCGGTTCACCCTGGTCGACCACGACGCGGTGAGCCTCTACTTCCTCCAGTTGCACCAGGGCGCCCCCACCGAGCGCGGCACCCGCACCCGCCTGCACGACCTGTGGGAGGGCGCCCTGCGCACCCAGGCCACGCTGCCGGTCCACGGCTGCACCGTCGGCGAGGTCCAGCACATCACCCGCGAGCAGGTGATCGACGGCCTGACCGCGCTGCTCGGCCACTTCCGTCCCACGACGGTGCGCACGATGGATCCGGACCCCGAACACGACGGCGGCCGCGAGGAGTTCGTCTGCTCGGACCACATCGACCACACGACCGCGGCACAGTTCGCGCTGGCCGCCCTCGCCCGGCACCGGGAGGCCGGCCACAACCCGGTCGTCGAGCACTACCGCGCGTACGCCAACCGTTTCTGGGGCCACAACCTCGACTCCGCGGCGGCGGCGGAGAAGGCCGAGTACCTGGCCACGTACGGCGGTCTCGACGCCCCCTCGGCCTGCCCGCACGGCACCTGCCAGACCTGCGGCGACCGGCAGCTGGGCCCCAACCCGTACCGCAGCACGCACATGATGAGCGCCGCCTACCGCTACTCGCCGGCCACCGACTGGCTGCGCCTCGGGCCCGGCGGGCGGCTCAACGCGTTCGGGGTGCTGGCCGGACGGCTCGCGTTCTGGACGGAGACCAGCCCGGGCGACGGCGAGTGGAAGGGCCCCTTCGTCCTCGGCGACGGCTGGATCGCCTCCACTCTCGCTGTCACCGGGTCGCCCGGCGGCCCCGCCGAACTCGTCGGCCTGCGCCGCCAGCAGGTCGTGGGCGGCGGGGTCACCGTCGACGTCGTGCACACGGTCCAGGACCCCGGCGGCAACGGCTTCAGCGGCTGGCAGACCCTGGAGAACCCCGACTGGGCGCACGGCGACGGCCGCCGCCAGCGAGAGGCGGGCGTGCCGTCCGCCGCCGTCGACACGGCCGGACGCCTGTACGTCTTCGTCCGCAACTTCGACCAGGGCATCAGCGTGCGCCGCCGGGACACCGACGGCACCTGGAGCCCCTGGGAGAACATCGGCGGACGGTTCGTCCAGGACGCGGGCACGGCCCTGACCACCGAGCGCGGCACGGTCGAGCTGTACGTGCCGGGCAAGAACACGGTGTGGCGCTGGCATCAGGCCGAACCCGGCGGCGCCTTCCTCCTCGACGACACCCTACAGACGGGCCGTCCCGCCACCGGCGGCATCTCCGCCGTCGACTCGGGCGACGGCCGCACCTGCCTGTACTTCCGGGAAGCCGGCACCCAGCAGGTCATGGCCTACCGCCAGCACGCCGACGGCCGCTGGCCCGGCTCCGGCGCCGGACTCGGCGGCCATGGCGGCACGGGCGCGGTGGCCGCGCTGTGGGCTCCGGAGCGTGGTGCCCGCGAAGCCTTCCTGGCCCACCGGGGCAGCCGCGGCCGACTCGTCGTCTCGATGCCCGACCGGGACAAGAACGTCTCCGGCACCCACTGGCACGAGTCCGGCGACATGGTCGCCCACGCTCCGGCGATGGCTCACGACGTGACAGGTGCCCTGGTCGTCGCCGTCATCGGCACGGGCGGCCGGCTGAGGGTGCGCCGCCAACTGTCCCCGACGGTGGGCAGCCCGCTGGGGCCGTGGCGATCGTAGAGCGTCATGGCCCCTCTGCCGATCGTCCGCCGATCGTCCCGAAAAGCTGATCAACCGTCAGTGACCAACAGGAGGGGAACACTTGAGAACACGCACCTGGCTCGCCACCATCGCGACAACAGTCGCGATCGCCATCCTGCCGACCGCTGCCCACGCCGACGACACACCACTCGTCACGACCGGACCCGTCTTCAACGACCCCTCGGGCGACGCCACCGCCCAGAAGGAGATCCTCACGAAGATCGGCCGACTGACACAGGGCGCGACCGCCGGCTCCCGGATCAGGATCTCGATCTACCTGATGTGGTCGCAGTGGATCGCCGACGAACTCGTGAAAGCCGCCGCCCGCGGAGTCTCCGTCCAGGTGATCGCCGACTCGGACAGCACCAGTACCGCCTACACCTCGCTGAAGAACGCGCTCGGCACCGACACCACCGCCGACTCCTGGGTCCTCACCTGCCCCCAGGACTCCGCCTGTCTGTCCCAGGACCCGAACCCCGGCGACGCCTACACCACCGTCAACCACAACAAGTTCTTCCTGTTCAGCGAGACCACCGGTACCTCGGCGAGCGGCGCCACCCCGGTCCGGGACGTGGTGCTCCAGACCTCCTCGAACCTCACCGGCGACGATCTGACCCTCGCGTGGAACGACGCCATGGTCGTCGTCGGCAACAGCGCCCTCCACCAGGCCTACGCCGACTACTTCGAGGATCTGCGGGCCGCGGGGAGCGGTGAGACCGCACAGGTCGCCGACTACCCGGTGGAGACCCAGGCCGGTGTCGCCAAGCTGTACCTCTTCCCGCGCGCGAGCGCCGACCCGATCGTCAACATCCTCGACACGGTGGACGACCCGGTCGGCAGCAACGCCGTCTGCCACGGCAACTCCACCGGCTACGGCACCTCGGACGGCCGTACGGTCGTCCGGATCGCCATGCACCAGATCACCCGGCTCGCGGTCGCCAAGAAGCTCTGGGAACTCGACAACGCCGGCTGCTACGTCGACATCGTGTACCACTGGCTGGACGAGTCGGCCTCCGGTGCCGTGGCGGCCCAGCTGGCGGCCCCGACCGCATACGGCGGCATCGCGCTGCACCGGATGGACGAGAACACCGACGGCTTCTACACCCACAGCAAGTACCTTCTGGTGGAAGGCACTTACAAGGGGCAGGCCGACCAGAAGATCGTCTGGACCGGCAGCCACACCTACACCGTGCGCGCGCTCCAGGGCAACGACGAGGCCCTGCTGAAGTACGACGACCCCGCCGTGCACGACGCCTACCGCCTCAACTTCTGGCACCAGCGTTCCGCCGCGGACGTGGCGCCGTGACCACCCGAAGCGCGCTCCGCGCCTCCCGGGTGCTCCGCGCCGCTGCCCTGGCCCCCTGTGCGGCGACGCCGGGTACCGCCCCTACCGCACCACCGTCGGCTTCGATGGCCGGAACTCCATCGTGCTCATCTCGTGAGAGCCGGCCGCACAATTCCGGCAGACAGAAACCCCGATACCAACGCTGACGGAGAGGCCGTACACCCCATGACAGTCGGACGAAGAATATTCCTCGGCGCCTTCACCGCGGGCGCCGTCACCGTCGCCGCCGGCACGGACGCGGCGGCCGACGGCGAGTACACGGAGTACACCGCGCCCGCCCAGTTCTACGGCACCTCCACGACCGCCCACACGGTGACCATCAACCACAAGGCCACCTCCGGGTCGGCGGTGGCGCTGAACGTGACCTCCGACAACCCCGAGACCTCGGCGATGTACCTGACCGGCGTGGAGACCGGCCGGGGCACGCTGAAGATCGCGCACGTGGGGTACGCCGACGGCTCGGACGCGAACGCCTCCGCCCTCTCCATCGACCTCCAGACGACGGGCACGGCCTCCCAGGGCATCTACCTGACCGCCACCAACGGCGCGACCAAGGGCGCCCTGCTCGTCCTGCGCAACAACGACGGCCTGGACGACCTCGTCGTCAAGGGCACCGGCCGGATCGGCGTCGGCATCGACCGCGGGGCCACACCCCAGTCCCAGCTCCACGTGGTCCAGCGCACGGGCGCCGCCTCGGCCATCCTCGCCGAGGGCGCGGTACGCCTCGCCAACGTCACGGCGGAACCGACCAACGCGCCCGCCGCGGCCGGCGGCGGCTCCCTCTACGCCCGCGACGGCAAGCTGTTCTGGAAGGGCTCCGCCGGCACGATCACCCAACTGGCCTCCGCGTAAGGGGAATTCGGCGTGCAACTCACCCCCGACGAACTCATCTCCGAGTTCCACGACGCCGTCATGGAGCTGTACTTCGCCCGCAAGCGCATCGTGAACCTGGAGGCGGAGAACGCCGAGTTGAAGGCACGGCTGGCCGCCGCCGAAGCCGAGGCATGAGAGGAGGGTCCCCGCCCAAAGGCGGAGGCCCTCCTCAAGTCACGTCCGTACGAAGGCGGTTACGCCGGAACGCTCGCCACACCCGGCGCCAGGAACGGCTTGCCGTTCACCCGCTCCGACACACCCTCCCGGTCCAGGTACGGCGTGATGCCGCCCAGGTGGAAGGGCCAGCCGGCGCCCGTGATCAGGCACAGGTCGATGTCCTGGGCCTCGGCGACGACACCCTCGTCGAGCATCAGACCGATCTCCTGCGCCACCGCGTCCAGGACCCGGTCACGCACCTGCTCCTCGGTCAGCACGGAGTCGCCCTGCTGGAGCAACGCCGCGACCTCGGGGTCGAGTTCGGGCTTGAACCCGTTCTCGGCGGAGTAGACGTAGAAGCCGCGCTTGCCCGCCTTGACGACGGCCGCGAGGTTCGGGGAGACCGTGAAGCGGTCCGGGAAGGCCCGGTTGAGGGTCTCCGAGACATGCAGACCGATGGCAGGACCGACCAACTCCAGCAGCACCAGCGGGGACATGGGCAGGCCGAGCGGCTCCACGGCCTTCTCCGCGACGGCGACCGACGTGCCCTCGTCGATGACGTTCTGGATCTCGCCCATGAAGCGGGTGAGGATGCGGTTGACGACGAACGCCGGGGCGTCCTTCACCAACACCGCCGTCTTCTTCAGCTTCTTGGCCACCGCGAACGCGG
>Ga0307510_10002928_pt1 | contig 19630 bp, 14 predicted proteins | sample 12_EM_MG_FD_207224 | JGI IMG/M metagenome (GOLD analysis project Ga0307510, IMG submission 207224) | Populus trichocarpa ectomycorrhiza microbial communities from riparian zone in the Pacific Northwest, United States - 12_EM | ecosystem: Host-associated > Plants > Roots > Unclassified | place...
ATAGCTGTATATCCCTTGATTCTCTCTAAAGACCTCAATTATTGTCTAGGCCTAGGACTAAAAGGATCTGATTATGATGATTAGATTCCAGAATTAAGGGTTTTGCTACTTCTTGATGTATATATATATTGTAGCTCTCTTAGTGAAAAATACAGAAAACATTTCAGAATTTCTCTTGTGTTATCTTGTCAAACAATACTTAATCTCAAACTAGTCAAGATAGGACCTAAAACTGTGGATTGTGTATTTATCGGGTATACCTATAATAGCAGTGCATATCGATTTCTTGTATACAAGTCAAGTATTAAGAATATTCATCCTAATATAATTATGGAATCAAGGAATGCTACATTCTTTAAAGATGTGTTTACATTAAAGGAAGCACAAGAAAATCATCCATTTAAGAGAATGATTGTCGTTGGCCCAAACAGTTATCATCAATCTGAAAATGATGTAATAATTCGCCAAGTCATTATCTCTCTATGAATCTTTAAGTCTTTTATTATGGTTAAACAATTTTCATTCACATGAAGGATTGTAAGAAATTTATTTTAACACAAACATGAAACATACTCATAATTAAAACAAATTGTGGATGAATGAGAAATTGATCTCATTGAACCCTTGACTCACATTCACCTAATAGAAATTATTCACCTAATTATACGTGAATGGTGAAATGGTTAATTGGTAAAATGGAAGGTAAAATCAAAATGACATATGTAATGATGTCAATGTAAGTATTCTTTGTTAAATATGAATGTGTTAGGTTTATACACATTAAATGTGAGTGGAAATGTTAGTGTGTTAGGTTAATGATGTGAAATGTGAGTGTGCTAGGATTTAACATATGTGAGTGTGGTTGGTAAATCAAAATGACATGTAATGATGTAAATGAAGACTTTGTGTTCCTATAAATAGGTCATGAAGTTGTGTTCCTATAAATAGTTCTTGTAATAACCTTTAAGAGAAACGAGTTAGTAATTTTGTGAGAGAAAAGAGTTAGCGCTATTCTGTAAGGAATACAAGAGGTAAAGATCTTGTTTTCTTTGTAATTCTTCCCCGTTATCTCCATACTAAAACGTAAAAGATTCGTAGAAAGATTTTGAGTTCACGATCTTTTGGTTCATAGATTTGCAAAGGAAAGGCATCATTTAAAAGTTAAGTTGTTGAAATCCTTAGAGACTACTTGCAAGAAATCATTTACACCAAATGACAAGCATTTAAGTCTTAAAGACAAAAAGTTTAATCCTTGACAATAACACCATATCTTTGAATAAGAATCATCAACAAGTGTCTTATAAAATTTATATTAGTTTAAATTTTTTATCAAGTTATTTTAACTTGCTTTGTTTATATTAGTATGCATGCTAGGAAATTGTTATAATTCAATTTCATATATAAGTACATTACTTTGATTTATATTTATGCATGCTATGTAATTATGATCATGCTTTTGTGTTAAACTAAACAATTGTCTAATCTTTAGTAGGTCAAAATCGCAAACAAAGCCTGCCTTTTTTTTCTGCCTTGTATTTCTAAAAACAATTCACCAATAAAATTATCAGTCATATTATTTTTAATCCTGAGCATGAATGATCAATTCCACAGTTCCCCTTGTGTCCAGCAAAAGAATGAGAAATTCATTAAAGAAAAGCAAGGCATACAATAAACATTAAACAGTCTCTACCTGTCGCAATAAGGTCATGAGATCTCCACCAACACAATATTCCAAAACCAACCACAAGTGAGATGGTGTTTCGTACCTAATACATGCATCAGGAGGTGTGAAGAAACCGAAAAGGTAAGCTAATGAAACAAAGAAAAGCATGAACTGTATTACTAAGTGACAAATAAATACATTGGATGAAAATAAGAATCTTGAGAGCTATTACCCCATGCTAACAAGCCTTACCAAGAGTAAAATTTTAAAACATTTGAATGATCCAAGGAGTGAAGCATCCTAACCTGCAAATAATACCAATAAAAGGGTATGAGTTAATGACATCTATAAGAACTAGCATCAAGCATCGCTTGAATTTTCTAAGACAGTGATAAGTAGGCATAAAATACTCTACAGCCCCTCATTTCCCATGCCTAAAATAAAAGTGAGAAAGATTAAATTAAAAAGAAAGAAAGAGAAAAGGAAAGATGACTTCTAGCACATTCAACTCAAAATTGAGTGTTCTGAACGATGGGTAATAGCAAAGCCACTCATTCCCACAATTTTTACTAAAAATATATACCCGCTGGCTCATTCCCGTCTAGTTCCCAATACTACAAACATACTTGACATTGACTTCCTTAAACGCACCTGGTACCTAAAATTCACTAGCATCTTTAGTACTTAATTAAGATACAGCAATGACACTAAAAATTGTGTTAAATCAGCTACAAAACCAGACATTTATCAAATTTAAGCGGCTAAATTGTTTTAAATAAGTTACTAAAACAAACATTTCCCAAATCTAATAAACTAAATTGCACTAAATTAATTATTAAAACAGGTATTGCATCAAATTTAATCAACTAAGCTGCCTTAAATTAGTTGCTAAAACAGGCACTTCATCGAATAAAAATCACAAACTTAAATTCAACTTTGATCAAAGATCAATTACTCCAAATTCGACCAAAAACAGAAATTAAATAAGCAAACGGAACAAGAACACCTCTTTATTATCCTTACTTCGTGAAGAACTTTCCTCTTCTGCGACTTGTCGACACTCTTAACAGCGAAATACTCAATCGTCTTCTTCTTTCTACCTTTATACACACTCTACACAATTCAAAACGAAAATCAGAGATTCGAAGAAATTCGCGCATTCTTAAAATAATTGAAACAAGCTACCGGTTTAAGTTTTAAATTACCGAGTATTTGCCACGGCCAATAGCTTCATAGATATGGAAATGATTCATGGCGACTGAACTGGATTTCTAGGGTTCCTATTTCGATAAAATGACACTGCTTTTATCAGAGATCGGAGAAAGAGTGGATGAATTTTTAAGGGGGGCTTGGATGCGAGTATTTTTGGAGATTTGTCTTGGGTTATGATTGGAGTGAGTGAGGGTTCCGCTTTAGTGATGGGTCAAAAAAACGAGGAGGAGAGCAAGAGGGCGCTATGGGCGGGAATATGAATATGTAATTGAAAAATATAAAAGCCGAAAATAAGAGAATGTCGGGTTTATGCGTACGCCTTGTATCCAAACAGGATCAGACGCATTTTCAATTTTTGAATTTGGGTGGTGCTATTATATTTGAACATTGTTTCACGTGACTATCACGTGATCAGAATCATACTTGGAAATTGGAATACCTTAACTTCCATTTTGTGGTTGTATATATGCGGCAACAACATAGACTTTTTGGTATTAAGATATTTTAAACCTTGGTTTTATATAAGTTAAAATAACTTGATTTTTATTTATAAAAACTTGTTTTTTATTTATTATATATTTAAAAATCTATTTCACAATAGTTTTAACTAAAGATATACTTTTTAAAATCTATTTCTTAAAACCACAACTAAAAATATTTTTATTAAATATATTTTTAAAAACTATAATTGCATGAGCTACCATAATTCTAAACACACGCATATAAAGTCCATTTAATAGGTATCATTGTCATGCTTAGAATTTCAATAAAATGATTAAAAAAAAACCATTCAAATTTACAAGTTATATGGCCATGTATTAACAAAAATCAAGAAAAAATTGCAACTTGCAATAAGATACTCTGATGAATCAAACTCAATGTATCATTGAGTTAACATTCATAAAATTAGTTTAAACTAGTCAATTGTTCATGTGCATTGTCAACCAGGCCAAAATTAGTTCAAACTTTTTAATAATATTATTAAATTCAGCTAGACTTGTTAAGTTAACATAGTAATTTGTCGACCTGACCTATAAATTGAGCTAAATTTCAAAGTAAATCATGTGGGAGTTGACCTAGTATGGCCTAGTGACCTGGCGGGTGCTCTTATGACTCAGTTAACCTAGCTAAAACTCAGTTTACCCTTTAAAAAAAATGACATCAATTTAATTTTTTTTAATAAAAAATAGTGGAATGAAAACCTTTTGAATAGACCCATATCAAATTTGCCAGCTTGTCCAACTCATAACCTAGGTCATAGGTTGGATGGGTTAACACCTAAGTCATGCACTGGCCATGTTTAATTACATCGCTTTTTGGAATTCATATTTTATGTAATTAAACAATTATAGAAAGAGATATTTGTAAGTAAGGTAATGCATAAAATTATCAAGGATAAATATATTTCTTCAATATAAACTTCATTTCCTTATTAACGCTTCTCTTTATTGTTTTAACGAAAGCATTTTTTTATCGTAAGCATTATTAAAAAAAATCTATTGTGATCTTGAAAACAAGTTTTTAAAAAAAATCAAGAAAAAATTTGTTGTGAAGTCGTGGTCACACAAAGTAATTACCATAGCTTAAATAAACAAGATAGTATAAAGCAAGCAAGGGGTCGATCCCACGAGGAAGGTTTAGTTCAGATTTTTTATGCTGAATGAAATGCAATTAGGGGGGATTTTGAGGTTATCTAGGCTATAACAGAATAAAACAATCAAGTTAAATTAAATAAATCAGAAAACCATCAAGAGAACAAACCTTGGTTTCAAGTAGACGTCCACCTACGGAAATCAGAACCGATCATTAAAACAATACATTAATTTATATGCTAAATATTTATCTCTTTTTAATATTGGTTAGTTAACAAATATGCCATATAACTAACACTAACCATCATTCAACCACAGTGTCTGCACTAGTAATTTAATTCAATGACAGCCTTAAGAATTAGATAAGTTGATTAATCAATAAAACATAATTGTTCGCAGTCCATATTTGATTTGACCGAATGTTTTTCCTAAGATTAATAACATAAATTCGCAACGATTATTAAACTCAGTTGATTCACAAGTTTATATACCACAACTCCGGTTTTGATAGCAAACTTAGCAATAGATTGTTTACAATAATAACTTGGAGTCCACTCTAGCAATTAAAATAAACAATCATAGGAAATATAGGAAAAACAAACATACTCATCATATAAACTGAAAAGAAAAGGTAAAATAAATCTCACAGTTCTTGAAATCCGAAGGTTTCTGTGTCCTTGCAACCAAGAAAAAGAGTTTAGACTTGCATGTCTATTGAACAACTAATCAAAAAGAAAGAAGAATGCATAATTTCAATTTTTAGAGGAAAGGGTGTGTTTTCTTCTCTTTTTTGGCCACCCTGTTTTCCTTTCTCTCTTTCTTTTTATTTGATAGGAAATCTTAATCCCTTTTTCTACAAAATAATCCTTTTCTAAGTAAACAATTTACATTGAAGTATTTCAATAACTATTTTCCTAAAAAAAAGAAATAACCTTGCATAAAATCTTTAAGCTTTGACTTTTGACTTAGAGGAGCTAAATTGCCGAAATAAAGACTTGGATGTGAGTTTAGATGCTTTGAGAAGTACTTTGGACTTGTTTCTTCACAAAACCTGTATGCTGGCAGAATTCATATGTCATCTTAGAAAACTCATATCTCTCTCATATGAGCTCTTTTTCTATTGAAATTTGGTAGGCTGATAGGTATTCAAGTCAGGAATCCAAAAAAATTGATTTGAAATCAAATGGACTTCTCTACCTCAAGATATTCAAGTCGTAATGCCCGAAGGTCAACACTGGCAGAATGCGAGATTTGTCTTTGAATGCTGTGATTTACATGCTCTTTCTCTTTTTATTTTTCTTTCCCATATATGTATAGAAAGGTATGGATGTTATCTTTCTAATGCCACTAGAAGCACTTTATTTCGACCTTTAGAGCTCAAGCTCTGCACAAAACATCGATTGGAGGTCAAATCTGTCAATTATCTCAAATTCACTTTTGTTTTAATCTTACATCCAAAAGTGCCTTCAAAACATAAAACAAAGAATATCAAGGCATTTTATATATATAACATAGAAAAAATACTAGGTAAATATGGGTAAAACTATCGAATAATATGGTTGCATCAAATACCGCCACACTTAGCTCTCGCTCGTCCTCAAGAAAGGATAAATAAAATCAAACTTAAACTAAATAAATAAAATAACTATGACTAATCTCTTAATCTCCCATCAATGTCCAAGAGTGCATGCATTATAAACAAGAATACAATCAAGAAGGATAAAGAATATAAATTTTCATGAATTTATTTATATGTGAACTTCAAAACTCAATTAATCGTTGGGATTTAAATGAAATTTATGTCATGTCAAAGTGATAGGTCCTCTCATTGATATACACTCCAACACTCACGTGTTTAGGGCTTATGTGTTTAAATCTCTCAAATTCAATCAATAAATATGTTCTACCATAAGTTTGCTCTTCAATCTTATCTTCATTACTAAAATATTACAAGCAATGCATGAATCAAAAGGTCTTACTTTTTTGTTGTAATGGGGCTAAGGTTAAAGTGAGGTAAAAGAAAGGAAAAGAAAAGGCTAAAACCAAAGGAAGTAGAGCATTCTAAAAAAATATGATTTTTTTGAAACAAGATATCCCATCAAAGTACACAAATTTTTTATCTTTAAGCATCAATACTTCTTTGGATTTCAAGCTCCATCAACATAAAATTTTAAGAACACAATGGAACACTTTTCTTTTTCACCTTTGGCAACTTTGCCCATTCTTTTTATCAAGCATTACTTTTTTTTTCTTTTCACATAATTTCCAACCATAATCCCACGAGATATCAACAAGTATATGCTATTCTAATCCTTGGCTAGGGGAAAAGGAAAACATATAAAAAGTTAAGTCTTACACTTGGGTAAAGCAAAGAAAAGATAAACAAGCTTAAAAGGGACTCACTAAGGATAATATGCTTTAGGTTTGCTTTTTGGCTCAAGTGGATAAAATTCCTAATGCCTTTATCATCTTCATGTACACATGTAATGTGAATGTAATATCAACAAGATATGAAGCAAGTTCTAGAGATACATATCATCAAAAAAATGCACAACTCAAGAATATAATGTTGAAAGCTCGAAAGCTTGCATTGATACAACACTATAAAGTCAACATGGTATACTTTCAAAGTCAATCCCTAAACTAATTAAACTTTTAAAGCTTGCATACACACTCATTCATTCGATTTATATTTTCATCTATCTCCACTAATTCTTATACATAATACTCATATTCTCATAAATCAATTGGAGTTCAAAAGATAAAACTTAGACTTTTTTTTAGAAACAACAAAGAAAACCAAAATTCTACCCCCACACTTTAAACGCAACATTGTCCTCAATGTTGAAATAAAAGAAAAGGAATATAGGAGAATGACAAAAATAAAGTAAAATGTGAAAATAAAAGATAAGGGAAAAAGAAAGCAAATCTGACTTTTTTTGTTGGGTTGCCTCCCAATAAGCGCTTTTGTTTTATGTCATTGGCTCAACACATCACATGCTCATACTGCATAGATTGGTTCAGCTAACTCCACATATGCGGTGAGTTTTGCTGTCCAACCTTCATGGAAAGTTTTCAATTTATGCTCATTGACTTTGAGCACTTTGTTTGTTTCTATACTTGTAATTTCAACTGCACCATAAGAAAAAACATTAGAAACAACAAATGGTCCAATCCAACGAGAGCGCAACTTTCCAGGAAAAAGTTTCAAACGTGAATGATAAAGAAGGATTTTGTCTCCAACATAAAAATCCTTTCTTGTAATCATTCGGTCATGAAGACTCTTGGTCTTTTCTTTGTAAATCATTGCATTCTCATAGGTATCATTCTGTATCTTTTCTAACTCTTGTAATTGCAACTTTCTTGTAATCTCAGTAGCATCATAATCCAAGTTACATTGTTTAATAGCCCACAAAGCTTTGTATTCAAGCTTCACTGGTAGATGACATGTTTTTCCATATATCATCCTATAAGGTGACATTTTTATAGGTGATTTGTAAGCAGTCCGATAAGCCTCAAGTGCATCACCAAATCGCAGACTCCAATCTTGCCGGTTAGGTTGCATTGTTTTCTCTAGAATGGACTTGCTTTCTCAATTTGAAATTTCATCTTGGACATTTGTTTGAGGATGATAGGCTATGGAAGTCCGATGAGTCACATGGTATTTGTGTAATAATGCTTTAATTGAATGATTGCAAAAATGAGTGCCACGGTCGCTAATGATAGCTTTGGGGATTCCAAACCTGTCAAATATGTGAGTCCTGACAAAATCTAAAACAACCTTAGCATCATTAGTTCGAGTGGCTTTTACCTCAATCCATTTGGACACATAATCAATAGCAAGAAGGATATAAAGATTACCAAAAGAAAAAGGAAATAGACCTATAAAATCAATACCCCAAATGTCAAAATTTTCACTTACAAGAATATTTGTTATAGGCATTTGGTTCTTATGAGTGATATTACTTATTCTTTGACATTTTTCACATGATTTGCAAAAGTGATATGCATCCTTAAAAATAGAAGGCCAATAGAGACCACTTTCAAGTACTTTGTGGGCCATTCTTTTTGCTTTAAAATGCCTACCACAAGAATGAGAATGATAAAAAATGAGAATGGAATGGAATTCATCTTGTAGTACACATCTTCTAACTACTTGATCCTCATAAAATTTTCATAGATAAAGAGCGTCCCAAAAATAATATTTAGCATCAGCTTGTAACTTGTTTTTTGGAATGTAGACAAACCTGGAGGGAATTCTTTGGTGACTAAATAGTTCACTAAATCAGCATATCATGGTCTTATAGAGGAATGTAACACATACAACTACTCATTAGGGAATGTCTCTCTTATTATTTCGGCTTGTATAACCTTGGTCCTCAGTCGACTCAAATGATCAGCCACATGGTTTTCGGCACCTTTTTTGTCTTTGATCTCAACATCAAATTCTTGTAAAAGCAAGATCTACCTGATCAATCTTGGTTTGGACTCCTTTTTCTTCAAAAGATACCTTAAAGCTGCATGGTCAGTAAAAACAACGATTTTATACCAAGTACATATGACCTGAATTTTTCTAGAGCAAACACCACTACAAAAAGTTCCTTTTTAGTTGTATGGTAATTGCATTTTGCTTCGTCCAACATGCAAAAAACATAGGCGATAACATGTAAATTCTTCTTTATTCTTTGTCCAAGTACAACCCATACTGCATAGTCACTAACATCGCACATTATCTCAAAAGGTTCATCCCAATTTGGTGGTTGTATGATAGGGGTCGATGTGACACGCCTCTTAAGCTCATTATGCGTATTTTTACATGCTTGATCAAACACAAAATCCACTTCTTTAGCTAATAATTTGCACAAGGGTGCTATAATCTTCGAGAAATCTTTGATAAAACATCGATATAAATCTCCATGGCCAATAAAAGAACGAACTTCCCTCATGCATGAGGGGTAAGAAAATGATGAAATAACATCTATTTTAGCTTTATCAACCTCTAATCCATGCGAAGACACAACATGCCCAAGAATTATTCCTTATTCTACCATAAAATAACACTTTTCATAGTTCAAGACAAGTTTAGTTTCAATGCATCTTTTCAAGACTAAAGATAAACTTTCTAAACACTTATCAAAAGAATCACCATACACCGTGAAATCATCCATGAAAACCTCAATTATTCTTTCAATATAGTCAGAAAAAATACTCATTATGCATTTTTAAAAAGTTGCAGATGCATTACAAAGACCAAAAAGCATTCTCCTGTATGCATATGTACCAAATAGACATGTAAATATATTCTTTTCTTGATCCTCAGGATTAACAACAATTTGATTATATCCATTATATCCATCAAGAAAGCAATAAAAAGACTTACCTGCTAGACACTCAAGCATTTGGTCTATGAATGGTAATGGGAAGTGATCTTCGCATGTAGAAAGATTAAGCTTTCTATAATCAACATACGTTCTCCAACCACTCGAGATGTGAGTAGGAATGAGTTCATCATTTTTTTTCTTTACCAACGTGATTCTAGTCTTTTTGGGCACCACATGGATTGGCGTCACTCATTTATTGTCTGTGATGGGGTAAATGACTCATGCATCTAATAGTTTCAAAATTTCAGCTTTCACTACCTCTATCATAGGTAGGTTCAACCTCCTTTGTATTTCCCTTGTTGGTTTCGCATTGTCCTCTAATAGTATGTGATGCATACACATCGAGGGACTAATACCCTTGATGTCGACTAAAGTCCATCTAATGGTCGTTTTATGATCGCATAACAACTTCACAAATTTTTCTTCTTGCGCACTTGTCAAACCTTTTACTATGATAACATGAAGTGTATTATTGTCGCCAATGAATACATACTTCAAATTATCAGGGAAAGGTTTCAATTCTAACTTGGGTGCTTGTAAAATAAATGACAAAAGCTTTTTATATGAAAGTACTAAATCAACAAAGACATTACCACAGGGGGCTGTTTGCAAAGCTTGCAAAGCCAAGGCTGATTCTTGAATGTTTTGGGGGAACACATATGTGCCTCTCCATCTCTTCTATCTCGGTAAAATCACAACCATAGCTCAAAGCCACGCTTAATCTATTATCGCAATCAAAATAAAAAACTTGTTGCACATACGTATCAACTTGGTCATAATATATGATAGAATAAACATTGTTGTAAGGATATTTCATTGCATCATGAAAATTAAATTCAATTTATTCGTCTCCCACTTCCATAGACAAAATATCCTGCCCACAATCAATTTTCGTATTGGCAGTTTTCAAGAATGGTTTTCCAAACAATATAGGAGTGTTGTTGTTTGAGGAATCACAAGACTCACATTCCATATCAAGAATATAAAAGTCGCATAGAATACTCAAACTATCAATTTTCACTAGGACATCTTTTATCACACCAAGTGGATAAACAAAACTACGATCCACAAGTTGTATTATAATACTAGTTTTAATCAAAAGCTAAAGACTAAGAGAATCATAAACATGTTTATGCATAACACTAATGGATGCACTTAAATCGCATAAGGTCCTTTTAAAACCAGCATTACCAATAACACATGAGATAGTAAATGCACCTGGGTCTTTTTACTTCATATGCCGATTCTTTTGAACAACATCAGATACAACTTCACCCATACTTACCATTTCATAGCCTTTTAGCTTGTAAGCTCTCTTAGTAGTACACAACTCCATCAAGAATTTAGCATACTTGGAAATTTGCTTGATAGCATCAATCGAAGAAAACCTAGAAGAACTAAAAGGAAAGGGAGGATTTTTCTTAAAACTGGAATTCATTGAGTTAGGACTTACCTTTGGAGTATTGGTCGTTGTTTCAATTTGTGGAGGAGTAGGGTGTTTCTTCTTTATACCCAGTTCGGTTTCTATCTCCACTTCTTTCTCCATCTCAATTTGTTTCGACATTTGCTCTTCAAGTTCTTTCCACTTCGCAGCGTGATCACACTAACATTCTCTTTTGGATTCAATGCTTGGGATGACAATTTTCCATTCATTTGTGCTTCTAATTTCCCTACACTTAAAGCTATTTGTCCCATTTGCTTCTCTAAGTTGTGAATACTTGACCTCATTTCCTATTAAAAAGATATGATATTTTGTTGCAAGGTCACTATGTTAGAAGCTAAGGTTTTCATCATCTCACGGAGATTATCACTCGATGACCCCATAACATTGGAATTTATGAATGTAGGGGGTTATCTTGCTTGATAATTCTATTGGGACTGAAATCCATAAGGGTAGAACTATCGGCCTTGATTGCCTTGTTGAGGCAGGTTCCCATTGCGTAGGTTTTGATGATCTCTTCATCCGGGATTATACGTGTTAGAAAAGGGATCATACTTACGTTGGGGTTGTCCATTGAATGCTCTGTCAACTACATTAGCTTGTTCAATGTAATCTTCTTGCATTATTATGCACATATCAGAAGCATGTTCTTGTAACGAGCATATGCTACAAACTTTCACTTGTTGTACATTTCCACAAGCCAAAGAACACACAAGAGAAGTAAGATCATTAACTTTATTCTCAAGGTTAGCAATACTTACCTCATATACTCATTTGCTTAGGAAGTCTCCACACGTGCCAAATTGTTTCGAGTTGGCTGTAATATTTGAGATTAATTGGCGTGCAACCTTAGGTGTTTTATCAACCAATGCCCCTCTATACTTGCCGCATCAATGATATTGCGATCAGTAGGCATTAGTCCTTTATAGAAATATTGAATGAGTAGTTGATCGGGTATCTAATGATGAGGGTATTGAATACATATTTGCTCAAATCTTTCCCAATTCTCCAAAAGTACCTCGGGTGTTTTGTCTATTGTCGTGCAATAGCCATGGTGTTGACGCGAGCTTTCTTTCGTAACCTGCGTAAAGTGTTTTCTTTTTTCGAGATCTACATGCACTTGTCTTTGGTTAGTAGAACGGGTTACAAGCATAAATCATCAAGAAAACTCAACAGAAATCAACCACATAAAAGATTTAGAGTAGTGCAAATTAAATGAAAATCCAACGCTAGAACACAAAAACTGCCTAGAAACCCTAGAAAACAGTGGAATTTGGCCTCTAGAGGGTGGGGCTAAAGGCAACTAGTCTTGTTTAGAACGTCATTTTCCTTTAGGAAACAAAAGGTCGAGGCCTAATTCCACAAAAAACTTTGTTTTGAATAATACATGTACAATACCACCCACAAGCAACATTGTTTTTTTTTTCAACAAAATAAATAACAATCACACAGCAAATAATAATCATAGCACAAGAATCAACTAAAATTACTTCCCCTGCAACGACGCCAAAATTTGTTGCGATGTTGCGGTCACACAAATTAATTACCCTAACTTCAATAAATAAGATAGTATAGAGCAAACAAAGGGTAGATCTCGCAAGGAAGGTTTAGTTCCGATTTTTTTATGTTGTATGATATCCAATAAGATACTCTAGTGAATCAAACTCAATGTATCATTGAGTTAACATTCATAAAATTAGTTTAAACTAGTCAATTGTTCGTGTGCGTTGTTGACCTGGCCAAAATTAGTTCAAATGTTTTTAACAATGTTATTAAATTTAGCTGGACTTGTTAAGTTAACATAGTAATTTGTCAACCTGACCTTTAGATTGAACTAAATTTCAAAGTAAATCATATGGGAGTTGGCCTAGTATGGCCTAGTGATCTGGCGAGTGCTCTTATGACTTAGTTAACCCAGTCAAAACTCGGTTTGCCCTTAAAAAAATGACATCAATTTAAATTTTTTTTTAAATAGTGGAATGAAAACGTTTTGGATAGAACCTTATCAAATTTGCCAGCTTGTCCAACCCATGACCTAGGTCATAGGTTGGATGGTTTAAAACCTAAGTCATGCGTTGGCCATGTTTAATTACATCGCTTTTTGGAATTCATATTTTATGTAATTAAACAATTATAGAAAGAGATATTTGTAGGCAAGGTAATGCATAAAATTATCAAGGATAAATATATTTCTTTAATATAAACTTCATTTCCTTATTAACGCTTCTCTTTATTATTTTAACGAAAGCATTTTTTTTTTATTGTAAACATTATTTTTTAAAACAAAACCTATTGTTATCTTGAAAACAAGTTTTTTTTAAAAAAAATCATGAAAACATTTGTTGCGATGTCACGATTACACAAATTAATTACCCTAACTCAAATAAACAAGATAGTATAGAGTAAGTAAGGGGTCGATCCCACGATGAAGGTTTGGTTTAGATTTTTTATGCTGTATGAAATGCAATTGGGGGGGATTTTGAGGTTATCTAGGCTATATCAGAATAAAATAATCAAGCTAAATTAAATAAATCAGAAAACCATTAAGAGAACAAACCTTGGTTTCAAGTAGACGTCCACCTGCAGAAATCAGAACCAATCATTGAAACAATACATCAATTTATATGCCAAATATTTATTTCTTTTTAATATTAGTTAGTTAACAAATCTGTCGTATAACTAACCCTAACCATCATTCAACCACAGTGTCTGCACTAGTAAATTAATTCAATGGCAGCCTTAAGAACTAGATAAATTGATTAATTAATAAAACATAATTGTCTGCAGTCCATGTCTATTGAACAACTAATAAAAAAAGAAAGAAGAATGCATGATTTTGGTTTTTGGAGGAAAATGTGCATTTTTCTTCTCTTTTCTAGCCACCCCTTTTCCTTTCTCTCTTTCTTTTTATTTAATAGGAAACCCTAATCCTTTTTCTACAAAACAGTCCTTTTCCTAAATAGACAATTTACTTTTAAGTATTTCAATAACTAGTTTCCTAAAAAAGAAGAAATAGCCTTGTATAAAATCTTCAAGCAGGAGCTAGATTGCTGAAATAAAGACTTGGATTTAGGTTTGGATGCTTTGAGAAGTACTTTGGACTTATTTCTTCACAAAACTGTCTGCTGACAGAATTCATGTGTCATCTTAGAAAACTCATATCTCTCTTATATGAGATCTTTTTATATTGAAATTTGGTAGGCGGATAGGTGTTCGAGTCAGGAATCTGAAACAATTAAGTTTCCATCAAAGGAACTTCTCTAGCTCAAGATATTCAAGTCGGAATGCCCGAAGGTCAACACCGGCAGAATGCAAGATTTGTCTTTAAAGACTACAATTTCCATGCTCTTTCTCTTTCTATTTTTCTTTCCATATATGTATAGAAAGGTATGAATGTTATCTTTTTAATGCCACTGGAAGCACTTCATTTCGACCTCCAGAGCTTAAGCTCTACACAAAACATCGATTGGAGGTCAAATCCGTCAATTATCTCCAATTCATTTTTTTTTAATCTTACATCCAAAAGTGCCTTCAAAACATAAAACAAAGAATATCAAGACATTTTATATATAAAACATAGGAAAAATACTAGGTAAATGTAGGTAAAACTATCGAATAATATGGTTGCATAAAAAAACAATATTAAATTTTCAAATATTTTGTATTTGATTGATGGAAAAAAAACAACAAATGTGCTAAAATCATGTAAAACATCCAAAAAAAAATAAAATTAAAACATAAATTTTATTTTTATTGAATATTCATGAGCAATTTTTTTATTTCTTATTTTTGCATATTAGGTACATAGTAATTGGAAAAGAAAATTATTAGCATTCTTATAAAAACCTATAATATTATTTAAAAACCATGGTAAAATTGAAAAATCATTTAAATATAATGTTAAGCATTTTTTACAATGCATTTCAATAAAAATTAAAAAAAATATTGAGAAAAAAACATAGAAAAGAGTTAGGTGTATGTGTTAAAGAGATGAGGCTCACACACCTAGCTCGCATAAAAAGAAGGCATGTGTGCCTAGCCTTCTTCTTCTTCTTCTTTTTTACGCAGGGATGGATAAATTTTTTTTTTTAATAAATTAGATGATGTGTTGTTTTCTTGCCCAAATCATGGCCATTGATGAAGAGGTGGCTAAAAAATTAGTTTTATCATTTTTAGTCTCAATAAGCTATTTTTCAATCTATTTTCACCTAAAAATCTAATAAACACCCTTGAAACCTTAATAGATTAATTTTTCAACTCAAAACACCCTTAGATCAGTTCAAACACGGAATTAAACCAAAACAATCTTTCTCAACCCTAATCTATTTTTTTTTTGCAGCATAGAATCTCAAAAACACATCAAGAACACTCGTCTCATCAATAGGAACACATTGACACCAAGCTTGGCTTTTTTTGTTCGTGGAATCTAGCTAATTGATCGCTTTCTCTCTCCTTCACCATTTCTAACAACTCTTTCTTTTTCTCTCTCCTCTCAAACTCAACGATTGAAACATGAACAAAATGAAGTTCCGGGTCAAAATATAAAAGTTTCAAACTATAAGGACTAAAAAATAAAACATAATTCTGTAGTTAATTTTTTTTAAAAGGTGCCTCATGAACAATGCAAAACAAAATCTTGCATGTTTGCCTCGCTATCAATTCTGGTCCCTTTATTTTGAATTTTTCACAAGCAATAAAACCAAATTGTTTTTGCAAAATCAAGCATCGTACCAATATTGAAATTTTTTTAACACTATAATAACCTCATAAAAAGTAAGGAAAAATAAATTATTAAACCTAATTCCCACTCATGGCAACGTGGGATGATGAAATTGAAAACAAAATTCTACGACCAAAGTAAAAAAGATTTAATGACCAAAAAAGGGGAAAAATATTTGCATGAACAACATAGAAAAAAAGACTACATGTTTTGCCTCACTATCAATTTGGGTACCTTATTTTCAATTTTTTATAAGCAATAAAACCATTATTTTTTTTGCAAAACCGAGCACTAATCCAATTATGTGGACTGTTTATTTGTATCATGGTAACCTATGGAAAGCAAAACATAGTGAATTATTAATCCCAACCCTTGGTCAACACAATGTGGAATGATAAAATTGATACAAAAGTTCAATTATTAGAGTAGAAAAAACCTTAAAAGATAGAAAAAAAAAACAATTGTCGTAATTTACGTGTTTTGTGAGGTGATGAACAATATTTTCCCCACATCTTTTAGGTTTATTTTAATTTAATATGTTATTAAGAATTTGAATTAGTCCAGTTAGATATCTGGTGACTTATCACCTAACTAGTCAAGGTTGATGTTAAAAATCAGGTACATAATATATTCAAGCAAATCCAACAAATTGAATAGATCAAGTCAAAGCTTAACTTGGTGATTAGTACTTAAAAGTGCATTTTTATCAAGGTTTTATATTATCATTTTGCACTTAAAGCATTAATAACTCCTTAACTAAAGCATGTTTTATAATAACAAGTCTAATACTATAAGATACCTTTAATTTATGGTAAATGTTCATCTTAAATGCAGGCCTATCACATAAATCAAAGGATTGATTGATGAGTTTAACTACTGAAATTGAGAAGACAAAGAGAGGGTTAAGTTTAGAAAAGAGATGTTGGTTCAGTCCAAACTGGAACACTATTCAATCATTGGGTCATATCTGAAGCTGTAGATCTTTGATTTCAATTTGGTTTATATGGCTAGAAATCTAAGGCATAGGCCTAAAACATTCACGAGGAGTGAAAGACTCAATTCTGCTTCTGGAAGTCCAAATCTTAGCAACAACAGAGAAGTCGGAATCTGTCCTGCAGCCTAGATACTATTCAGTCTTCAGCCCATATCTCGAGTTCTAGAAGTCCAAATGCACCGATTCTTTTTTCGTTGGAAAGCTGAGACAATTTCCGAGAACTTTCATGAGGACAATCTATTCAAATTCTGGCGTTAGCAATGACGTTTTGTTCAGACAAGAAGATAAGAATTGTCACCAAGTCAAGATGTGGCCACCCACTCAACAATTAGTCATCAAATCAATAGTTCCAAATTTTGGCCTATAAAAGGAGGCATTGCCATGTATTTAGGCATCTTGGTTTTCAGATCAAGATCATGTTCTTGCTCTCTCTTTATATTATGTAATGCTTAAGTTTTGTTTATATTAATCTCTTATTTATGCTTTTCATTTCCTTTCCTTTACTTAGTTAACTTATATCTTATTTATATCCTTATCTTGTTTATTTATGTTTCTTTCTTTCATTATGTTTAGCTAAGTTTATTATGTCAAGGTGAAAAGGTTATACTAATGGTGTAAGAATTAGTATAGTATAAACTCAACATGGACCTTAATGTTTGATACTAACATGTTTTATATTTGTTATCTTGTTCACTTTTAATACTTTGCTTGTTTAATGGTTAATCTAGATTTATGTTGTATAACCCTTGATACAACAAATACTAGGCACTTTCATAGCCCAAACCGTATGGTATAACCGACACCTGTGCTATGAAAGGAACTTGATTTGTTGTTAACATAAGTTATAATCATGAATGCCTGACAACATTTACAAGTATTAGCATTATTCAAATAAGATAACTAATGTAATCATGTTAACAATTTATAATCCGATTGGAACCTCCTTTGTGCATGGTTTCCAGTTGAATAATAAGAGTTTATACTATACTTGTTTGAAATACCATTAGTGGATCCTCTAACCTTGACAATTGTTTTTATCATTGTTTAATCCTTATATCAATATCACATCTCAAAGCTCTCTTTATTATTATTATTGTTGTTGTTGTTGTTGTTGTATTATTATTGTTATTTATAATTTATATAGTTAACCTCCCTGTGGTTCGACCCAGGTCTTGCCGGGTTATTTATTACTTCGACACTCCTGCACTTAGGAGAAGACATCAATCTTTTGGTCATGTCACTTGGTTTAAAATACTTGGAAAACCTTATACTTTGAAGATAGTAACGCTCAACATTCTCGTTTTACATATGTATTTCAAATAACATATCTTATAATAATAATAAAAAATAACATAAGTACTAAAATGTGCATTTTTATTAAGGTTTTATATCATCATATTGCTCTTAAAGTATTTTTAAATTCTCTAACCTAAGCACATTTTATAATAACAAGTATGATAATATAAAATATCTTTAATTTACGGTGAATGCTTGGTTTTTAATGCAGGTTTGTAAAATAGATATATCTCATAATTTAGATGACTAATTGATACATTTAATAATTCAAATTAGGGTTTATATAAAGAGACAAAAAAAGGGCTAGATTTAGAGAAGAAATCCTAGTTGGGCTGGTTTTATTCAAACTAGAACATCATTTGATTTTTAGGTTATAACTCGAGCTATCAACATCAAATTCAGGAATGGTTTATCTTAATAAAAAGCTAAAATATAGGCCTAAAACATTCATGAAGAGCCTAAGACTTAATTCTGTTGTTTTTCAGTTTAAATCTTAACAACAAAAGAGAAGTCTGAATCTATCTTGCAGCCTAGACATTATTCGATGTTCAACCCATATATGGAGTTATAAAATTCCAAATAAGCCCATTCATTTTTTTTTTGGAAATTTAAGACAAATACCTACAACTTTCATGAATACCATTTGTTCATATTATGATCTTATCAATGATGTTTTGTCTAGACATCAAATCAATAATTAGCCACCAAATTAGTTAAAACAAAAAATTGATTAGCCACCATCAATAATTTTATGTTTTAGCCTATAAAAGGAGGCATTTTACATTCATTTAAACATCTTGGTTTTTATATCAAGATACATGCTCTTACTTACTTTCTTTGTATTTTTTTTATAATCAAGTTTTATTTCATGCTATATTATCATTAATCTCTTAATTATGTTTATCATTTTCATTATTATACTTAGTTAATTTATATCATAGCTATGTTACTTATCTTGTTTATTTATATTTTTTCTTTTTAATTATGTTTAGTTAAGTTTATTTTTTGTCAAGGTAAAAATGTTACACTAATGATGTAAAATAAGTATAGTACAAGCTCAACATAAACTTTAATGTTTAAACTCAAGAAAGTTTGTTATTAACATGTGTTGTAATTATTATCCTAATCAATCTTAATACCTTTTTGTTTAGTGGTGAGTCTTGACTCGTGGTGTATAATCATTGGTTCAACAAATACTTGATTCTTTCATAGCCTACTGCATGGAGAACTGGAACTTATGCTATGAAAGGATCCTAATTTGTTTTAACATATGTTAGCATTATGAATACTTGACAACATTTACAAGTGTTGGTGTTACTTAAATAAAATAA